>Ga0208150_1000103_pt1 | contig 33097 bp, 38 predicted proteins | sample DEB08_DNA_8_FD_184534 | JGI IMG/M metagenome (GOLD analysis project Ga0208150, IMG submission 184534) | Aqueous microbial communities from the Delaware River and Bay under freshwater to marine salinity gradient to study organic matter... | ecosystem: Environmental > Aquatic > Marine > Coastal ...
GCAAGCGTAGAGGGCTTAATTGAGCGCGGGACGCTTACGGTAACCGGAGAAACCGGATACGACATTCCTTCTATATCCATCCCGGATAACGTTATTTACTACCAGTAATGGAAATTCTACAACTCAGCAAATACGAGGAGCGTTCGTATCGCGAAACTCCAAGCAATCAAGGTTATATCAACTACGGCGACGATAACCTCTTTCCACAATACCTCGTGGATCTCTACCACTCTTCCGCCACTCACAACGCTTTGGTTACTTCCATTGCTATGATGATTTACGGCGAAGGGTTCGACGCTAACGATTTGGAAGGCCGCCTCGCTTTTGACCAATGGAACTTGAACGACGAACTGCGCAAGGCTTGTTTGGATTTCAAGATACAAGGCGGCTTCGCTCTCGAGGTGAATTGGAGCCTCGACCGTACTACGATAGCAAACGTGTCTCACCTGCCTTTTGAGAACGTCCGTAGCGGCTTTGTAAACGAAGACGAGAAGGTCGAGTACTATTACTATTCTAAGGATTGGAGCGACAAGCGCGAGGAGCCGGAAGAGATTTGTTGCTTTGACGTAGATAAGAAGCTCGACCACCCTACGCAGATTCTTTACGTGAAGCCGTTTAGCCCGGGGTCATTCTATTACCCGAAGCCGGACTACATCGGTTCTATTAACTACATCGAACTCGACAAAGAGATTTCGATTTACCACATTAACAACATACAGAACGGGATGAGCCCTTCGTTCTCGATTCACTTTAAGAACGGCATCCCACCCCAAGAAGAAAGAAACCGTATCCGCATGGACATCGAGCGCCAGTTGAGCGGAGCTGGCAACGCGGGGAAGTTCATCGTTACTTACTCCGACGATCCCGAAAGGAAGCCGGACTTTGAGCCGTTCCAATTGTCGGACGCGGATAAACAATACCAGTTTTTGAGCGAGGAGGTTACGGGTAAGATTATGATTGGCCACCGCGTTACGAACCCGATGATGTTTGGCGTATCTGTACCGGGCAAGTTGGGAGGCGGGACTGAATTAGAAGCGTCTTCAGTTATCTTCGATAAGAACGTAGTAGTTCCGGCTCGTAGGGTCGTCGAGAATGCCGTTAAAACGCTTCTCAATGCCGCAGGGCTTCAAAGTACTTTGGTGACTTTAAACAGCGAAGAAACCAACCTCGATGGCTGCGTTGATTACTTGACGGACAAAGGCGAAGAACTTGGGGATGAATGGGAGCTTATCGATGAGGTAGAAGTGGACTACGACCTCGAAGAGACGCGCGATGCGATGTGGGCTTTTGCAAGCGTTCCAAGCTCTAAACCCCAAGCCGGATCGGAACAAGATACCGAGATAATTAAAGTACGCTACGCATACGCCCCCGGCACGGTATCCGATAACTCGCGGGAGTTCTGTAGAAAGATGGTAAGCGCGGGACGTGTATACCGTAAAGAAGATATTATCGCTGCTGGAGATAGAGCCGTAAACCCTGGATGGGGGCCGAATGGGGCGGATACTTATTCTGTCTGGTTGTTCAAAGGCGGGGGATCATGCCGCCACTTCTGGAAGCGACAAACGTACCTCCGCAAGAACAACAAGAAGATCTCCGTAAACCAAGCGAAGAAGTTGATTCGCGAGGCGGGGGTAGATGCCAAACGCCTCCAGGAGAACGATAAGCGAGTCGCACAACGTCCCACCGATATGCCGAATAACGGCTTTTTAAACCCTCGATAAATGGCACTTACAGCAGAAGTACTCTTCGTGAATCCGGACTATATCAAGCGGATCACCAACATAAACGGAAGCCTTGAAGATGCGTACCTCGTGCCTTCTATCATCCTCGCACAAGACAAGTATATCCAACTGTATTTGGGTACGGATCTCCTCGAGAAGCTCAAGAGCGATATTTCCGGTTCTTCTTTGTCGGGCGATTACGCTACGCTTATGGATTCGTACGTACGAAAGGCCACGCTTTGGTGGACGATGGTAGAGCTTATCCCTTCGCTTTACGTAAAGATGGATAACGGCTCGCTTGTTTTAAGGGTCTCAGAAGACACGCAAGCCATAAGCCCGGACGACTTACACCGCGAGGTGGAGAGAGCGCGTCAGAACGCCCAATTTTACTCGTACCGCCTTTACGAATACCTCTGCAATAACTCCTCTTTGTTCCCGGAGTACAGTTCGAATACGGGCGCGGATATGATTCCACAACCAGCGGACTACTATCAAAGCGGGATGAGCATAAGCGGGCAGAGCCGATACCCACGGCTCGTAGATTTAAAAGCGTTCTTTGGATGAGAAAAAGCCGAAAGGAAAACATAACCCTATTAAAGAAGTTTCTCGATGACCTCGACCGAAATAACAATAATGATTCTTCCAAGCGCGATCGCGATAGTAGCGGTATGGGTAAACCTAAACCGAGAACTTGAGAAGCTGAAGGGCAGGATTATCCGCGTGGAGTCCGACAAGGACGAATTGAAAGAGATGATGAAGGAGGTCGTTAAGGCCGTCCACAAAATTGAATTGATGCTCGCGGAGAAATGAGGTATTTCACCCTTTCCGAGTTCGATTCTCCCGACCAACGCAACAGCGGAGAAATGATGGATCCGGACTTTCTCGCTATGTTGGATGAAGCTCGAGATTGCGCCGGGATTCCGTTCGTTATTTCCCGAGGTGGGGGTTTTCGTACAGTTGCTTACAATCGACAGTTAATAAAAGAAGGCTATCCGGCCTCTCGGAAGTCGTCTCACCTTTTAGGTTTAGCAGCGGACATCTATTGCACGGACAGCCAAAGCCGATACATCATCCTTGACGCGCTCCAGGAAGTTGGATTTACGAGGCTCGGGATTAGCCCTTCGTTCATACATGTCGACCTCGACACAAACAAACCGCAACACCGCATCTGGGTTTATTAAATGCCACGTCCCCGCCTCACCTCTCGCCAGTTCAAAGCCCTTCAAAACCTGAAGAGTAAAGAACGGCGGATTCTCGTAATTGGCGATTTGCATTGTCCGTTCGAGTTAGACGGTTATCTCGAGTTTTGCGTAGACACCTACGAACGCCACCTCTGTAACCAAGTCGTTTTCATTGGCGACATAATCGACAACCACTACTCTAGCTACCACGAAACCGATCCCAACGGGATGGGCGGAGCGTATGAACTCGCACAAGCCATTGAACACGTAGAAGCTTGGTCGGAGGCCTTCCCCGAGGCGGATGTTATCATAGGCAACCACGACCGTATTATCATGCGGAAGGCGTTTACTTCATCTGTACCGAAGGAATGGATAAAGGACTACAACGAGGTACTCGGTACTTCGTGGAATTGGGTCGAGCGTATCGAGTACGACGGGGTTCAATACGTACATGGGGAGGGGGGCACGGCACGAACCAAAGCGAAGAACGACTTTCAATCCACGGTGCAAGGCCACATCCACACACAAGCCTACGTTGAGTGGATGGTCGGGAACAACTTTAAACTCTTCGGTATGCAGGTCGGGTGTGGTATCGACCGCAACAGCTACGCCGCAGGGTATGCGAAGCACTTTAAAAAGCAAGCGATTGGGTGCGGGGTGGTAATTGGCGGACATACCGCCTTTAACGTATTGATGGAACTATGAAAAAGAAACTCAAGGATACCAAATTAGGAGAATGGTTTAGAAACAAAGCTCCAAAGGCTTTCGAGGTTATCGGGGAGGTGGTGCCCGGGGGCGATGCTTTAAAGGCTATAGGCGCATTAATTGACGCGAGTACGGAGAGCGAAGAGGAAAAAGAGAAAGCGCGGCTCATGCTTGCGGAGTTTGCCAACGCGGATCGCGCCAACGCAAGGAACCGAGAGATAGAAATAACGAAGACCCTCAACAAGCGGGATTGGATGCAGTCCTTTGTCGGTATTGCCGCGATGGTTATTGGAATTACTATGGTGATTTGGGCGAAGTCCGGGGTAGAGGACAAGGAGATCTTCTTCCATATTCTGGGTTTTGCAGAAGGTACGCTCGTGGGGCAAGTCGTTAACTATTACTTTGGTTCTTCCCAGAAGTAGAGTATATTAGAGGGCTGTTACAGGTTCAGCTGTTGTTTTACATCGTTTGTACAGGGAGGGAGGCTCAACGGGGCTTCCCTCTTTTTTTTGACATTTTAAAAGAAAATTTGGATTTAAGGGATTTTTGTTTGAACATTGCCTCAACAAACGATTTAAACAATGGAACAAATACTTGAATCAATCCACGTTGACCTCATCGACTCGATGACTCTTGAGGTCTACTTCCGCCGCAAGGCATACGACCAACTCACGCTGGAAGGGTCGGGCAAGAACACCGAGATTAACGGCCCACGCTTTACGCCTATCGATATTGAGCGCGTCTTTCTCTGTCGAGGGGGAGCAAGTAAAATTGATATTTCAGAGATCCACGTAACGGACTACCTGGATATTGATATGCGTAAATTGAAGAACGACATTCAAACCCGTATCCTATGAACCAACTAAAAGAAGACGTACAGAAATACTACGCTTGGGCACAGGAAGAGTACGCCGGCGAAGACATAGACCGCCTCCTCTTTGAAGTCCAGTCCTCAATTACGAACCTCGAACGATACATAAACAATGAATTCAAACGAAAAGCAATGGGCAAGGCCCGTATGCGTTAAGAGCAGCGTTCACGTGCAGCCAACGCAGAATTTTAACCAATGGCAAGAAGAACTCCGAGAGGAGCAACGCTTCCGCCGATTGATTGACAACTTCAGCGCGGATCTTATCCGCTCCTTTACAAATCGAAATGTTTAACCCCATAAAACCAAACAAATGGGAATTAGTAAAGTAAAGACCATTCAACCGAATGGCACGTATGAAGGTCGGAACGGCCTTATGTTTAAGTTCGAGATTGGACTCGAAGACGGTACAAACGGAGAAGTATCCGCAAAGACCATAGACCGCTGGAACGTCGGCGACGAAGTAGAGTACGAAGTTACCCCGAGTAAGTGGGGGCCGCGTATGAAGCTGACGAAGCCGGGGTTCACACCTAACCAAGGCGGCGGACAAAGCCCCGACATACAGAAGCGCATCGACGCATCGTGGGCAATTGGTCACGCTATCAACCAGGAGAGCGATCCGGAGAAGATTGTCGAGGCGGCGGAATGGCTCTTGAAGTTACGGGACACCTTAATCTCGAAGCTATGATAGGGCGAGCATATACCAAGGCGGAAGAGGCTTTGTTGCTGCGTAGAATCAACCAGCACCTCGGGAAGACAGGCCAAATCCAATGGCAGAAATTGACTCCGATTCGCAACCGCGATAAAAAGAGTATGTCGAACCGTTGGCAGATTATCAAACGCTCGTACAAGTTCGACGGTAAAAAATGGGTTTTAAAGCAACCAAATCTCTTCGATAAGGTAACACCTATCGCGGACGTAGTTAACGCAAGGAAGACCCCTCAAAATGCGTCTACGGGCATTCGTAAGAAGCGGGTAGTAGTTAAGAAGTCGTTCCTCTGGGGCGCATTCAAATTTGAACGTTATGAATAATATTAAATTGTTTCTCGTCAGGAACTACGGATCACTCGAGAAGGCCGCGTATCAACTGGACGTGACCGGGGCAACGGTGCGAAGCTGGTGTAGTTTGCGCCCTCGGAATATGCTTAAACACATCCCCGAGATAAGCGATCAAACCGGAGCCACCTACGCGGAAATCGTTCTTGAAGTTATGGATTGTGAGAAAGAGGGGGCGCTTTAGCCCCCTTTTTTTTCCTTTGTATTGTCTTACAAATTGAGTACATTTGTAACATGAGAATGAAACGAAATTATCAGCTATCGAAAAGTATAACCCTCCGACTTACGGAAGAGGAAAAGGATTGGATTCGCACGAACTCCCTACAAGGGTTCAGTTCAGACGGGGAATTCGTACGTGAGATACTCGCATTTTATCGAGAATACATCGTGAAGCAAGAATTGGAGATTGACCGCGTTCGAAGAATTACAATGCCTCAATGATGGAGAAGGATACCCGAGGTATTTGGATCCCGTTCGAAATTTGGGAATGTGCAGACCTATCACCGATGCAAAGAATACTCCTGGCGAAGATTCACAACCTTAGCCAAAAGGACGGCGCGTGTTGGGCGGGTGATGAGTTCTTAGCGGAGCAACTCGTTTGCACGCCTCAATATATTCGAAAGATGCGCAAAGACCTCTGTGAAACCAATTACTTAGCTTGCGAGGGTTACGGACATAAGCGGAAAATGACCGTACTCGTAGAAGCAACAACTGTTGCAAGCAACGATTGGAACAAGCAACTACAGTTGCAAAAGAAGCAACAATCGTTGCAAAAGTTGCAACCACAGTTGCAAGTAAAAGCAACTACAGTTGCGCAGAGTAAAGACTATAGTAAAGAGAAGAGTAAAGAACAAGTAAAGAAAGAAGAGCCTATCGTTCTTCCTTGGACTTCAGAAACGTTTTCCCATATTTGGGGGGAATGGAAAGAAGACCGCAGAGAACGAAAGATTAAGAAGTACACCCGGCGCGGAGAATTAGCCGCGCTCCACAAACTACACAACGAAACAAACGGAGATGAACAACAAGCAATCGAAGCCATACAACTCGCTATCGCGAACCAGTGGCAAGGAATCTTCCCTCGACCAAAGAAGGCAAGTCCAAAAGGCCCGAGCCGAGATGAGTTTAATAACTATCTCAAAAACGGGATTATTTAAATACACGCCCCAGGAGTGTTGGGAGCAAGGCACCAACATTAAAACCGCGCTTCGTGTTATGCCGGAAGAAACCCGCGCGGCTGTCGTCTCAATGATCAAGACCACGGTGGACTCCATAGACGCAAAGAAGACGCTCTCGAGCTTCGAAGACATCGCCCTTTGCGCAGAAATGATATTTGAGATTTTCCCTGTTTTGAAATTGGAGGAATTGAAGTTAATTTGTCAGCGCATGATAACGGGGCACTACGGCAAATATTACGAGCGGTTGAAGATCGCGGAATTCCGAGAGTGCATCACCAAGCACGAAGAGGAACGCGCCCCAATCCTGGAGCGTCAAAACGAGGTAATATACCGAGGAACGGACAACCCTAGCAACGTCCCCGAATACGATGCAGAAGCCGCAAAGCTCGCTTGGAGAATGAAGAACAATCCTTTTTTGATACCGGGAAAGAATGACAACGACTGAAAAAATAGAAGACCTTATCGGCAAAGAATGCGTGTTTTCAAGCGATGAAAATATGATTCCCTGTACAATCAAAGATGTTTTTGTAGAGAGGGGGCTAAAATGGCCGTATTATTCCGACATTTTAATAAAAGTAGAGCCCCTGCATAAAATGGAACTCTCCATAATTGAAGCGGATGAAATGATCCGCGGGGTACGGATTCAAGATTTATTGTCTATCGAATGGGAATAGCGAAGACGAAAGCGAAACTTGATTCCATCTTTTCGACGTATATCCGCCTCAAAGGATCAAACGAAGAAGGCTGGGGTGAGTGCTTTACCTGCGGACGGTTGAGGCATTATAAGGAAGTAGACTGCGGACACTTTATCACCCGGGCGAAGCTGGCCACGCGATGGGATGAGATAAACGTCGCTTTTCAATGCAAGCAATGTAACATGACCGGAGGCCAGCAATACGTTTTTGGAAAGAAGCTCGACGAAATACATGGCGAAGGAACGGCGCAAGCTATCCTTCTCAAGAGCAACCAGAACAAGAAATGGACGGTGGAAGAACTCGAGGAGAAGTGCAGATACTATCGAAGGAAAGTAAATGAAATCAAGGCGCAAAGAGGATTGGAATAGGTTCCTAACACGGAACTATTCAAAACTCCTCCGCGTTGCCGAACGATGGACGGAGGATCCGGGCGACCTTGTTCACCACGTCTATCTCCGGTGCATTGATAAGCGATATATGGAGAACCCCTTCGGCTACTTTGTGAAGGCTATGTACTTCGAAGCGACACGCGGAAAATTTAAGGAACTGTATAAAACAAACGACCATGAACAAACAGAACAAACAAGCGAAAGCGACTGGAGCAAAGCCATCCAGCGCGAACAACTCCAACTCATTCTCGACCGTCTCAGCTGGTTCGATCGAACTGTATTCGGACTATATCTCAACGGATGGAACATGGCAGAAATATCTCGACGAAGTGGGATTGGAGAGTCTACCTTATATCGCTCACTACACGTCACAAGAAAAACCCTGAAAGATGTTCTTCGTAACCGGACAGAAAAGGAGTGACCGCCTCGCCATTTGTCAAGGCTGCGAACACTTCGTACAATCCACGAAGAGTTGCGGCCCTCTCGTAACCGAAGCCTTCACCGACTCCAAACTCTGCGGCTGCCATATGCCCACGAAGACACGGTTAAAGGTAGCCTCGTGCCCATTGGATAAATGGGAGGCAGAGATAAACGCGGAACTCCTGGACAAGATCCGCGAACTAATCGAGAACCCTAAAGACGCTACGAACGGCGACCTCGCCGAACTGTACTCAAAAGCCACCGGAACGAATACGCAAGCTTCGCAATGCTCCTCGTGTAACCGGAGGATGTTTAACGAACTAAAACAACTATTGAAAGATGCCACTCCCAAAACCTGAAAAAAGCGAAAACCGCTACCAATTCATGCACCGCTGTATTAACCACGTAATTACAAAGCGGGAGTTTCCCGATGCAGAGCAACGCATTGCAGTTTGTTCCATCATTTGGAAAGAAGAAACGGGGCAATGAGCTACACCAAAGAAGAACGCGCAGAGATTGCGCACAACATCCGCGAGTTCATGAAGCAACCCAAGAAAGAGAAGTTCGAAGAGAAGCAATACTTCGACACGATCGGACAAACGGCAGGACTCCGGATGCTGCACCGAAGGGAACACAATATGACCCACTACGACCGCGAATGGCTCGAAACCATTGCACGAGATGTTGAAGGCCGTATATTGCACCCATGAGAAACGCACGTAAAGCCCTCCTCCACGCAAAGAACTTTCTACTTATTACGGAGAACGCCGAAGTAGTGCGTTTACACGTAGGGCAAGACCCCGCAACCCTCCTCTTAACTTTAGCCGTACATAATGCCGAATTCCTCCACACCCTCGAGGCCGTTATCGTTCAAGCGCACGAAGCTCTCGGAGATCCGGGAGAACCCGAACAACCCTCGGACAATTAAAGAGGACAAGTTCGAGAAACTGGTTCGAAGCATTCAGACCTTCCCGGAGATGCTCGAAGCGCGGCCCATAGTCGTAAACCCCGATATGATTGTACTCGGGGGTAATATGCGCCTGAAGGCTTGCAAGGCCGCAGGATTGACCGAGGCACCTGTTTACGTCGCTTCGTGGGAAGAAAGCAAGGCGAAGGAGTTTATTGTAAAAGATAACGTCGGATTCGGGGAATGGGATTGGGATATTCTAGCGAACGAATGGGATGCTGTGGAGTTAGAAGAATGGGGGCTTGACGTTTGGACTCCGGACGAAGAACCGACCGAAGGCCTCACCGATCCCGACGAAGTACCCGAAGTACCGGAAGAACCGAAGACCAAACTCGGAGACTTGTATATCTTGGGGGAGCATCGTTTGCTTTGTGGGGACTCTACAAAAGCGGAGGACGTGGAGAAGCTAATGAACGGAGAGAAGGCGGATTCACTTGTTACAGACCCCCCTTACGGCATGGCTTTTCAGAGCAATCATAGAAAAGATAAGCATCGCGTAATTGAAAATGACGGGGACGATAAATGCCTTCACACTGCGTGCTCATGGCCAGTAAACTTTGCCCGATACGTTTGGTGTAGATGGGATAATTTAGGAAGTATACCGCACCCAAAAAGCGTAATAACGTGGGTGAAAAATAACTGGTCTATGGGCGACTTAGAACACGAACACGCAAGACAAACCGAGGTCTGCGCTTTTTATGCAGGCAAAAACCATAAATGGCCGAACAAAAGACCAACGGACGTGGTGCAACACGACCGCACTGGAAACAACCTACACCCTACACAGAAACCCGTGGAGCTTTTGGAAGAGGTAATTCAATGGACGGAGGGGATAGTGGTCGACCCCTTTCTCGGTTCGGGTACAACTCTAATAGCAGCGGAGAAAACAGCGCGCAAATGCTACGGAATGGAATTAGATCCTAAATATTGCGATGTTATCGTAAAACGATGGGAGGACTTCACAGGTAAAAAGGCGGAGCTATGGAAGCCGTAAAACACAACAAATCCAACACCAAAAAAGAGGCTATGTTGGAAGCCTTGGAGAAGTCACTCGGTATCGTATCGACCGCTGCGAAGATGGTAGGTATCGACCGCTCCACCCATTACGCATGGCTCAAGGCAGACGAAGAATATAAGAGCGCGGTAAACTCCATCCAGGACGGCGTTCTCGACTTCGCAGAAAGCCACCTCTACAAGCTCGTAAAAGAAGGCAACCCCGCAGCTACCATCTTCTTTCTAAAGACCAAAGGCAAGAAGCGCGGATACATAGAACGGCAAGAGATAGAGGTACAAGAGAAAAAGCCCCTCTCGTGGTTGGATGAAAAATAATTTTTATATTTGGGGAAACAAACAACGATGAAACTACACGCATACAGCATCCCCGGTTTATTAGGACTCCTCCGCAAGAGTCAAGGCGAAGAAAAGAAGACGGTTGAACTTGAGATTCAGCGCCGGGAGAAGGAACACGGAAGAAAGTACCCGAGGCCGTATTGAAACTACCCGCCACATATTACCACGTAAGGAACTCAAAGAAGCGCATCCAGGTACACCAAGGCGGGACGCGATCCGGCAAGACGTATTCGATACTTCAAAGCCTCATAGAGCTATGCCACAAGAACTCCGGCCTCGTAGTAACCATTTGCCGGAAGACATTCCCCGCCCTCCGTGCTACAGCCATGCGGGACTTCTTCGAGATACTCGAAAATGAGGACGTGTATAACGTCGAGCTTCACAACAAATCGGAAGCCACCTACCAGCTATGGGGAAACCTCGTGGAGTTTATTTCGGTGGATCAACCGCAGAAGGTGCGAGGGCGAAAGCGCGATGTTCTCTTTATCAACGAGGCCAACGAGATAACCCTCGAAGATTGGCGGCAACTTATCCTAAGAACCACGGGGAGAATCATTGTCGATTTCAACCCCTCCGACGAATTCCATTGGCTTTACGACTTACCAAACCGCGATGACTGCGACTTCTTTAAAACGACGTACAAGGATAACCCCTTCCTCCCGCAAAGTGTACTCCTGGAGATTGAACGCTTCAAAGAAGCAGATGAAAACTTCTGGAGGGTGTACGGACTCGGAGAGCGAGGAACAAGCCGGGCAACCATCTTCACCCATTGGAAAGAAATAGACCAAATACCAAATGAATTTAAACTCCTCAACATCGGGCTCGACTTCGGATATACGAACGACCCCACCGCGATCGTCAGAGTATACACCGACGGCCACGGCTTCGCAGTCGACGAACTCTGCTACGCAACGCGCCTCACTAATAGCAATATCGCACAAATGCTCCGAGATAATAACGTCGATAGATCGGATGTTGTCGTGTGTGACTCCGCTGAACCAAAGAGCATCGACGAGATACACGGCCACGGATTCAATACTCACGGAGCAAGAAAGGGACGCGATTCGGTTAGAAGCGGAATCCAGTTCCTCCATTCGCGCCCGCTACTTGTCACGGCGCGGAGTGTGAACCTTATCAAAGAGCTTCGCAACTACAAATGGAAGGAGGATAAGAACGGCAAGCAACTGAATGAACCCGTAGACCAATTTAACCACGCTATCGACGCTATGCGGTATGCGATTACCTTCAACCAAACCAACCCGAACTTCGGGAGCTACGCAATCGGGTAAAATACGGGCGACCCGTAAAATTCCCGTAAACACGCAAATTCCACGCACGATTCACGCAAACCCGTTTCGTAAGGGATAAGGAAACCGAACAAACCAAGTTATTTAAACGATGGAATTACGCCTCCCTCACCGATGGTCAGACCTCACGCTCGGGGAACTGCAAGTAATGATGACAAGCGAGAACCAACTCGAACGGATCTCCGCTTGCACGGGCAAGAGCGTGGACAAACTGCGTACCATGCCGCAGAAGCTCATAGAAGCCGCAGGAGCGCATATAGACCAACTCCTTACCCAAGAGACCGCACGCTTCGAGAAAGTGGTTGAGATGGACGGAAAACGATTCGGATTCGTTCCCGATTGGGATGCTTTCACGGCGGGCGAATGGATCGACCTGGAAAACTACCTCGAGGACTTTTGGAAGAACGCGCACAAAGTAATGTCGGTTCTCTTCCGGGAAGTAACCTACGAACTCGGGGAGAAATACGAGGTAAAGAAATACACCGCCAAAGAAGACGCTTCGATATTTGAAGAGATGCCCGCAGACCTCGTATCCGGTACGTTGCTTTTTTTTTGGACTACCAGAAACGAACTGCTGCTCGATATGAAGTCCTCTTTACTGGAGGTAGCGGAGGCAGCGATCCGGTCGGCGAAAAATGGGGGTGGTATCACGTCCTCCACGCCCTCGCAGGAGAAGACCTCCTCAAGATGGACAAGGTTACGGAACTCCCTATTCAAGTCGTCTTCCAACATCTCAGCTATTTAAAAGACAAGCTCGCACATGATCACGTTCAATAACATAGTCGAAAGGTTCAAGGTATTTGCGGATGCGCACTTCTTTGTGAAGTCGTTTTCGTTTGGGTCACCCGATGACGTAGACCTCTCGAAGTTTACTTCGTTTCCGCTTATGCATCTCGTATATACGGGAGCTACATACGACGCAGGAACGAAGACCTATAACCTCGAGGTATATATCCTCGACGTGCCAGCCGATAAGACGAAGAAGACCGACCGTCAAAAGGAGGTGGTTAGCGATGCGGAGCAATGCGCAGAGGATATTATTGCGGACATTAAAAACGGCGGGAACATCTTCCTCTTTGCTCAGGATTATGAAGTAGTAAACGCCACGACTACACCCCTGGAGGAAGAGACGAAGAACGTACTCTCCGGCGTTCTCTTGGATTTGTCCGTGGCGATCCCTTACGAGTGGGACGCTTGTAACGCACCTATCGACGGGGTAAGCCCCGAAGGTGGAGACGAAGTAGCATACGCGCGAAGGGGCATCCTCCGAATGTTGACGCAGGACGGATCTACGGACGTTCTTTCGGTGCGCACAATCAAAGTAACCAACGGCACACTTACGGACGATGGAGACGGCGTAGTTACTTTAGATACGGGCGGAGCTTCGACGCTAGTGGCTTTAGACGACGTACAAATTACCAACCCGTTCGAGGGTCAAAGTATCCGATGGGACGACGGTCTGCAGCGTTGGGTAAAAGACGGTCGCACAACTGCTCTCTTCGATGAGTTTAGAAAAGGCTTAGAGACAACGGTCAAAAACGGCGCAGGCACGGAGAGCGAGTTAAAGCTAGAGCAAACGAAGGCAACCGTACAGACAGGGAAAACCAAGGTCGTGTTGACCGAAACGTCACCCGGTGATATTGAGTTTGTTGTAGCGACTGACGCGGATGGTGACACAGCGTTTACTGCGCTGCATTTGGACGGATCAAGCACGGCCAATGTAGCTGACCTACTTGTAAAGTTTGGCACTTACTTTAAATTCGAGTACGGCAATTTTACTCAATGGATACGCCCCAACTCAGGCGCTACGCAAGACACCACAATCATATTACCAAGTACAAGCGGCGTTTTAGGTCGAGCGGAGGACATACCCACCAGCGTTACTGATTTGACGGATGTAACGAGCGCGGGCAGCGGTGCGATTATTACCGATGATGAACGCACGAAATTGGAGGGTGTTGCTCCCTCTGCAACTGCGAACGAAACGGACGCTTTTTTACTTGACCGAGCAAACCACACAGGAACGCAGGCGGCGAGTACGATCAGCGACTTTGACACCGAGGTATCAAACAATACCGACGTAGCAGCAAACACGGCAAAGGTTGGCATAACCACCCAACAAGCTGACGACATTACAGCAAACAACGCGAAGGTTTCTCTCATTGCAGGAGGTACGACGGGGCAAGCCCTCGTGAAAAGCACGGGGACGGATTACGACGTAGAGTGGGCTGACATTGCCGTTGACGTGCAGTACCATCAGCGGTACGATACGGAAGCGGGCACGCTACGTTCAGGCGCTACGGAAACGGTCGAGCTGTACTATACGGCGCAAGCTGACGGCGACGGCTTAAGCGAATCAGCATCAAGCGACACGCCAAGCGCGGGCAATGTGATTCGGCGCAAGTTGTGGTACGCTGAGAAAGCGCAGGCTGACCCCGACACGTCAGGTGATTGGACGCAGTTCGCTGACATCGCCGACGACACGGCATACGCTACGGCAAAGGCGACGCTATTGGCATACCTCAAAGCACGCACAGGCGGCACTGTACCGATAAGCCTGAAACAAACGTGGGAGGATGTTGCGCCAGCTACGTTATTACTTGACACATACACAGGCTCGGCGGCGGCTTATTCCTTGCGTTTACTATCCAGCACCTACTCAGGCGATGCGGTCGAAGTTTACAACGGCACTTCGTATGCTGACATCGGATTTGCAGATGGGGAGCTTGACACTACGGCTTTAGCTACGCATTGCGGAAGTAACGACGGGTTCGTATCGAAGTGGTACGACCAATCAGGCAACACGAACGACGCGGCGCAAACGACGACGGCGAGTATGCCGAAGATTTACGACGGCACGACGGGCGTGGTGACGGAGAACGGGAAGCCTGCGGTTGAGTTTGATGGGTCGAATGACGGTTATCTACTTAATACTTCAGGTCTTGACATTGGTTCGCTTTCTTCGTTTACCGTCGGCAGAATGATAACAATATCAAACGCTGTAATGTTGGGTTTAAGCGGTTCAGATGGGAACAAGCGTTGGTACGCGCCATTCATAGCAAGCGGAAACTTCAACTATGGATACGCCGACAGTGCAACAGCAATAACAACGACACAAGACACCAATCAAAACTTGCACACAATGATTGCAGGAACAACATTGAACGGTGTTGAAGCGTGGCTGAATTCAACAAGCGTAGGGACAGCTACCCGAACAACGGGCGCTGCATCGGGGCAAGACGGAATCGCAAATTTAGATGAAGCCTTTTATGCCAATTGCAATGTCCAAGAGGTAATAATTTACGGTTCTGACCAATCGAGCAACCGCACGAACATCGAGGACAACATCAACACCTTCTATTCAATCTACTGATGCAGTACATCATAGTTCTACCAACCGCCACGCAGACAAGCGAACGAAGAGCGTACCAAATCACGCGAGAACTTTACAACATCTCGCGGCCCGTACTTATTCAGGCAGAAGGGGAAGCGGCTTCCACCGTTTTTCCAATTGTAACGCATCCCGACGGCGTACAGAACGCGCTGCAAGTGGATACGGATTACGTTATTAAGGTACACGAAGCTGCAACGCTTGAGAAGTTGGTGGCTTGCTTTCCCGAGCTTACATCCGAGGAACGGTATTCGCTCTCCGCATACGTTCAAACTAATAACAAGTTCCCGTTCGGACACATCGTACCAAGCGATACCACGATTCGGGATCAACAATACATGATTGACCATGGCTGGTTTCCTGAAGAAGATATCTAAGGTTTTACTCCTTCTCGTTTTGGCGGCAGTAGCTATCCCGGTGGGGATTGTGTTTACCGTCCTCGACTCTTTGTGGTTTACCGCTCAAAACCTCGTAAGAACGATTTGGGGGCTTATATACGGCTTCTTTCGTTCCGTGAGTAAGGTGGTATCCGTTTGTTCGGGTTCGTTCCTTACAGCGGCTCTAACAAAGCGAGGCGTACCCTTCGGTACTCATTCCGTCTCTGCGGTACTCGGAGCCAACCAAAGAGAAAAGACACTTTCGAAGCTCGGTAATTGGTTAACTAACTACCTGGACAGCATCGAGGCGAACCACTGCAAGAAGGCAAGCGAAAAGGCGGGAATATGAAGAACCTCAACGAGGTAATAATTCGCTTCGCCGATGAGGTAGTGAAGTCGGCCCGTCGCCATCTCGGAGGGCGTAGGATCGGCAAGAACAAGAATTACGGCGTAGCTACGGGAACGCTCAAACGCTCCTTGTCTTACCGCGTCCGGGTACGAGGTAACGAAGTGCGGGAGGTTACGTTTGGGGCAAGGGGCAAGGCGAACAAATACGCGGCCTTTTTGCATTGGGGCGTGAACGGCACGGAGAAGAACCAGAAAAGCCCCTTCTTTCGATTCCGCAAACAACCACCCTCTAAAGTATTCTTGCCGTGGATCCGTTCGAAGGGCATCCGCCTACGCGATGAGAAAGGGCGCTTCAAGAAACAAAGCCAAAGCAACATGAACTCCCTCGCGTTCTTAATCGCTCGCAGCGTAAAACGTAAGGGAATCGTTGGCCTTCGGTTCTATGAGAAAGCCTTCGTTGCTGTCTCTGGTCGCTTCAATAAACAAATCGGCGATGCGGTAGCGGAAGACCTGAAAGACAAGTTCAAGTTGAAACTCGGTAATATCACAGTGAAATAATGGCATCTATTGACGACTCACCTTCGGACCAGTGGTTACCCGCAGGGCAGAAACTGATCTTTACAATTATTCCCGATATAACAATTACGGACGATTATCGCTTTATAGTAGAGGTTTTCGAGAATGACACCGTTGACCCTATAGCCAAACTATACCTTACGCCAAACACGAACGAAACCGCTTTCTTTGACTTGTCTGAAGTCGTTTTGGGTCGGGTAGAGGTAGACATATTTAAATACGGGCTAACTTCTACAATCCACTCGCTGAACAATAACGTATTTACGCGAGCGAATAACGGGGTAAAGAAATACGTAGTTAAGATAGGGCACTTTGACGGAAGCAGCGAAAGCACTGCCGAAGACATCTCAGCCAATTACTATCTCCTCGATGGATACGAACAGATCTCCGCAGGACTAGACCCGGGATATAGCGACTATTACGGGACGAGTGCAAGCGAGAAGTTTTGGCTTACGGACCGCGTACCAAGTAGCAACATAATCCACGTAACGGCGGGGATTGAAGATACGGGAGTATTTGCCTTTATCAATACCGACGACACGAGTTCCCAAGTAGGGCAAATAATCGCCGTTATTTACGATAACGACGGAGTAGAAGATGACTCATTAAATTACGTCATTGGAGCCCCTACGGGAGGGCAGTCGCCCGCAGCCGCAGCCGCATCAAATTGGTACGGGACTCTCCTTTATGCATACCTCTACCCGGCTTCTTATATTCCTTTGACAAACGCCCTCAACGCCGTAGCGGGCGGGTGGAGTTATTACGAGCTAATACCAGCAAATTCTTCAGGAGTACAAAGCGGGAACAAGATTCGAGTCACCAATAATTGCCGCTATTCTAAAAATGAAGCGGTACAATTGGCGTGGGCAAATACGCGCGGCGGGTGGGATTACCTACGCTTTAACGGAAAGAAGCAAAAGACGGTTACGAGAGAGGAGAAGACGTATCGAAAGATAGTGGGCGATTACGACGCTTCTTCTTTTTCCTTCGCACCTACAGCGAGAGAAATAAAGCCGTATCAACTCGAAGCGAAAGAACGCTACCAATTGAACGGCATTCTCACTATTGAGGAACTCACACTTATGCAATACTGCATGAGGAGTAAAAACGTAATGGCACGAATCGACGGCTTATGGGTTCCCGTAACCATCTCGACCAACTCGATGCAGGTACAAGAAGAAACCGTTTCGAAGGTCTTTGTTACTTCGTTCGAAGTTGAACTCGCACAAATCATCCGATGCTAAGGCTTACGATTGACGGAAACGAAATAGAGTTGTACGAGAATGAACCCGTCAACCTCTCGTATCAGTTCAGCAACTTGCAAGAAATCAACGCGAGCAGCTCGAACTTTTCGCAGACCTTCCGCGTACCACTCACGAAGAAGAACCAAGATTACTTTGGCCCAGTAAACGAGTTCGGACTGATTCCGGATTGGGATCCCAAGACGAAAGTAGACGCGGAGCTTTCCTATAACACGATTCCCGTAATGCGGGGCTTCGTCCAGGTGAAGGCCATATACGTTCAGAAAGGGAAATATGCAGACGTGGAACTCGTATTCTTTGGAGAGACGGCAAACCTCTCGCGGGATATTGGGGACGGTATGCTTACGGATCTCGACCTCTCCGCGTATGACCACACCTTAAACGCTACGAATATAGAAGCGAGCTGGACGGGCAGCCTTTCGAGCGGGGCGATACGTTACGGCCTACCGGACAAGGGGCAGAACTGGACAAGCGATAATCTTTGGAGCAGTACCAACCCCCTCGAACACGGCGACTTCACACCGTATTTCCGAGCCTCTAAATTATTGGAAGAGATTCTCGATAATGCAGGGTACGAGATGGATTCCACCTTCTTCACGAGGCAAAGCAACCTCTACTTGTTGATGAACCGAGGCAATAGAACTCCGATAGGCGTTGGGGCTGCCTCTCCTGAAAGTGAAACCTTTGCGATTGGGCTTGCTTCGAATGCTACGCTTTTCAATATCGATGGCCCCGAAATAACCGACTTTGTAGAAACATCTCCGTTTTATGATACAAATGGCAATGTTGCATCCGGTGTTTATACCGCGCCTTTTCGGGGGTTCTATACGTTTCGGGCAAACATTACTTACAGCGTTGCCAGCCCCCACAGCATTACAATGGGGAGTATAATCGACGGAACGGCGCAAGTATCCGGAGACCAGGGATATTGGCCCTTACTTGTTCAAGAGTCAGGTTCCGGAAGCATCACCAAAACATCCCACCCGATTCTATTAGATCAAGGCGATACTTTCGCAATTGGTTTTGAGGTAAGTGATAACGGCCATTCGGTAACTTTTACAGGAACAAACCAACTCGCCCCTGGGGGAACATCGCTGGAACTGTTAGAGATAACAGAGCCTCTCAGTGGTCAGACGGTCGACGTAGAAGCCAATATGCCGGAGATGAAGCAAATCGACTTCGTGTCTGGTTTGCAAAAGATGTTCAACCTCGTATTCATCCCGGACAGAAACAATCCGAAGAAGCTCTATATAGAGCCGTTTAACGACTATCTCGCTTCAGGAGCCAAGAAGGATTGGACGAATAAGATAGACCTCTCAAAAGACCTCACAATCGAGCCAACGACCGACCTACAATCTAGGCGGTACGAATGGACGCACTCGAATGGAAAAGACCTTGTGAACGACTTGGTATTTAAAAACGCTTCGCGGGTATATGGTCGATACCGTGTGGACGATCCGGAGAACGATTTCGCTTCGGGTACGAAAGAAATCAAAAGCCCATTCGCTCCGCACGTCGCCTCGTACATACCCGGCACGAATTACGCGGTTCACCGTATGCTCGTGGATACGGAGCAAGCCGATAAGCGAATAAAGAACCCGCTCCCGCGTTTGGCCTTTTGGAACGGAACACCAAGCGGGCAAATCAATTACTACGAAGACGACAACAGTACGCCCGCAACGGCTACGGATTATCCTGCCTTTTCGCAGTACTCCGCCTTAAACGCTACGGTAACGAGCGAAGATTTAGGGTATGGGCCAGAGAAGCCGTTTCACATCATACAAGCCAACCCGTTAAATACGCTTTATTATCAGTATTGGTCGCCGTTCGTAAATCAGTTATACAGTTCCGACGCTCGCAAATTAACCGCCTTCTTCCGGTTGACGCGGGCGGACATAGCTACGTTCGAATTTTCGGATAAGATTTACTTGAAGGATACGTACTGGAGAATACTCTCTATTTCTTACGACGCTACTTCGGATGATCTCGTAAAGGTGGAACTCCTCAAAATGCTTTCGGAGGTTCGCGATTGTCAATGGCTTCCAATTGCAATCAACAAAGCAACGGGCGAAATTCGTTTTGAGAATGCAGCCGGAATGACAACATACTCACTATTACCGGGCAACTCTATTTGTTGTACCAAATACGGTTATGTCTATAATCCGACCGCGCAGCGTTGTTACCAATCTTTCGAGCAATGAGGAATCTTGACAATCACCGTTATATAGGCGAAGCGATTCAATTGCTCCAGGCGAAAGGGGAACGGGTTCGAGTCCCCATTTGGTTCAAGGTATTGGATTGGTTTCTCGCTGTGGTTTACGTTTTAACGCTTTGCTTCATCTTATATAAATCCCTCGAATGGCTAATTCACAAGACATCCTCTTAACGTATAAGACGGATACAGGCGAAGTAACCAAGTCACTCGATGAAATTGTTTCGGGTTTATCGGAGGTAGACCAGAAACTCGATGACAGCGCAAAGAAAACGAGCAAGGTAGGGAAGGGGCTACGCGCGGCTGGTCGCCTCGGCGCTTCCGGTTTTAAGGCTTTGGGAACGGCTATCGCCGCCACGGGTATAGGGGCGCTAATTGGTATCCTCGCAGGGCTTGCCGCAAAGATGGCCGAAAACAAGAAGATCGCGGAAGCGTTCGAGGTAGTTGTTTCGGCTGTGGGAGCTGCCTTCAATATCTTGGTTCAACGTATCGAGCCATTTGCGGGGGCTGTGGTAGACGCTTTTTCAAATCCGGTTGAGTCCATTAAGAAGCTCGGGGATGCCATTAAGCAAAACATCCAGAACCGTATTGACGGTATTCTAAACTTCATCCCAAAGATTGGGGAAGCGTGGGAATTGTTGATGGATGGCAAATGGAAAGCGGCCTCAAAAGTCGCAGCGGATGCCGTGGGGCAAGTGGCCTTTGGTGTTACAGATATAACGGACAAAATAGGAGAAGCAGCGGAAGCGGTTACGGAGTTCGCAAGCGAATACAAAGAAGAAGTTAGTAAAGCGGTCGCAGCGTCTACCGACCTCACTAAGGAACAACAACGCCTCAGAGACCAACAAAGGGAGTTGAACGTAGAGTACGCCGAAGCGCGTGCGGAGATAGAACAACTCAAGCAACAAAGGGACGACGAACGACTCTCCATTGAAGACAGGATTAAAGCGGCGGAACGCGCTGCCGAACTGGATCAACAATTCGCAATGGAGCGGATGCAAATCGCAAACGATGAGGTTGCACTTATCGAGCGCGAAATAGCTTTGCAGGGCGATTCTATCGAACGGCAAGACCGACTCGCAGAGGCACGCATTGCAGCCGCCGAAGCCGCCGAAAGTAGTGCAGCCGTTCAAACGGAATTGATGACTTCCATTTATGGCCTCAATCAAGAGGCTATCGCCATAGAAGAGGAGAAGATTGCGAAAGAACAAGAAGCCGCAGAAGAGCGGAAAAGGTTGCTTGATGAGGAAGCAAAGCTCAAAGAAGAAAATGCGAAGAAAGAGATTGCCGATAACCGAGCGGTTTTGGACGATCGCCTCGCCTATGCGAACGCCTCCCTTGACGCTCTCCGACAATTGAACGACGCCTTCGCGGGAGACAGCGAAGAAGAGCAAAAGAAAGCCTTCCAACGTAACAAGGCTATCGGCATTGCGCAAGCCATCATTAACACAGCCGGAGCGGTCGTGGCTGCCATTAACCCGGCGGTTGGTGGTTTGGGTATTCCTGCGGGTTTACCTGGTGCGGCACTCGCTGCCCTTACGGGTGCGGCACAAGTGGCAACCATTGCCCGCAGTCAATTCGGCGGAGGCGGAGGAGGGTCTACACCTTCCGCACCTTCTCAAACTATATCAGAACCCGCACCGACTACCCCACAACTCGACCTCGGATTTTTAGGGGCGGGAGCAGGGCAAACGGGCTTCCGTACCTACGTCGTCTCTTCGGAAGTATCGAACGCCCAACAAGCCAATCAACGTATTAACGACCAAGCCACTCTTGTAGGATGAATATTTTAGAACTCGTAATTGATGAAGAAGCGGAACTCTACGGAATCGACGCTATTTCCCTCGTAGAACAACCCGCAATTGAGTCGGACTTTATCGCGATGAACGCGCAACTCTTGCAATTCAAGACGCAGGACGAAGAGAAACGTATTGTAATGGGTGCGGCACTCATTCCCGATAAGCCTATTTATAGAAGGAACGGGGAGGAAGAGTATTACGTTTACTTCTCAAAGAAGACCGTCCGACGGGCGATGGAGCTTTACTTCAAGAACGGCAACCAAGCCAATGCAACCCTCGAACACGAACACAAGATTAACGGTCTCCACGTTGTAGAGAGTTGGATCGTAGAAGGCGAGCAAGATAAATCCCGTATGTATGGGCTTGAGGTTCCCGTTGGTACGTGGATGGTATCTATGAAAGTAGAGAACGACGCGATTTGGGAGAAGTTCGTAAAGGAGGGCAGCGTCAAGGGCTTCTCAATCGAGGGGTATTTCGCAAATAAATACGAGATGAGCCGCGCCACCGTAAAGGAGGACAAGCGATACAAGAAGGGAAAGCGCGTAGATATGGAGTCGTATACCGATTATCCCGACGCGGTGAAGAACAACGCCAAGAGGGGCATTGAATTAAACGAGAACCAAGGCAATAAATGCGCTACGCAGACGGGAAAGGTGCGAGCGCAACAACTCGCCAACGGTGAACCCATCTCCGAGGAGACGATTAAGCGAATGTACTCGTACCTGTCACGGGCGGAAGAATACTACGATCCAAATTCGACGACCGAATGCGGGACTATCTCTTATCTCTTGTGGGGAGGCAAGGCCGGCTTACGTTGGTCGAAGTCCAAGCTAACAGAGTTGGAGTTGCTTTGGGCGGTAGAGGTCGAGATGGCACTCGAGTACCTGGAGGAACGATTGAGTAAGGAACAAGGTTCGTAAACCGTTATATAAAAAATCCCTCGAAGATGACACTTAAAGAACGCATCTCCGAAATCTTCGACAAGTACTCTGTAGAGTTGTCGGTCGAAGAGAATGCGGAGGTAAAATTTGCAGTTGCTACGCTTGACAGCGGGCAAGAAATCCAAACCGATGCGGAAGCCTTCGCGGTCGGTGTCGCTGTTTTCGTAGTAAACGACGAAGGCGAACAAATCCCTCTCCCCGATGGTGAGTACACTTTGCAAGACGGCTCTATGTTGGTCGTTGCTGAAGGCGCAGTTTCAGAGATGAAAGAAGCCGAAGCCGAAGTTGAGGCCGAAGAGGAGAAGGAAGAAGAGATGTCCGAAGAACCAAAGGCCGAAGAGGTCGAAGCGGTCGAAGCATCTTCCGAGGTATTGACACGCGAGGACGTTGCAGGTATGATCGCAGAAGCAATCGAAGCAACGAAGGCGGAGTTCTCTTCACAAATCGAAGAGCGCGATGCAAAGATTACGGAGTTGAGTAAGCAGGCTACTAAGAGCCTCTCACGCGCTCCAAAGATGGAGGCACCCGCCCCCGTCGATTTAAAAAGTTTATCAATCCAGGAGCGCGTTGCCGCGATCCACAACCAATTCTCTAAATAATGGCTAACGCTAGTATCGCCGTCGGAACCTACGCGGGTGAAGCGGCACGACCTTATGTTGCGGCGGCAGTTCTCTCCGCTGACTCAATTGCGAACGGTTACATTTCCGTTCTTGAAAACGTACACTCAAAAGCGGTTCTCCGCAAGTTCTCAGGTGTAGCAATGCACCCCGACACGGACTGCGGTTTTGTAACCGGATCCGGCCCGTTGACTTTGGGCGAAGCAGTCCTCGAAGCAACTGCGCTCAAGATCAACGAACAGGTTTGTAACGAAGACCTTCGTTTAACTTGGGAATCTGCGCAGATGCGCGGACAGTCTTCAGCCGCTCCCGCTGACTTCTCTTCTTACGTCGCTCAATACGTGGCTGCAAAGGTTGCCGAAGGCGTAGAGTTGAATATGTGGCAGGGTAACTTCGAAATCGACGGTTCTACTGCCAACGCGAACACTTCGTTCGACGGTATTATGGCAAAGGTTCAAGACGGAAGCGGAACTTACAAGAGCGCAGCCGCCGGAGCTTTTACCGCTGACTCTGACGCAACTACTGGTGTATTGACTCACTTGAATACGCTTTGCACTACTTTGCCTACAGCTATTCAAGGCGACCCCAACACCAAGTTGATTATGGGCCGTGCAACTGCGAACCTTTACTACAAGGCACTTGCAGGTACTTACAACCAGCCGTTCTTGAACGATGGCTTGGTTGCTCGCTACGCTGGTTACGATATCATTACACCCGCAGGTATGCCGGAAGACTGCTTGTTGTTGACGAAGTTGGATAACATCTACTTCGGAACTAACCTCTTGACTGATCACATCCAAGCCTCTGTTTTGGATTTGACTGGTGTAACTGGTGACGACGTTACCCGCGTTATCATGAAGTTCAACGGCGGTACGCAAGTCGTTGATCATGATGGTTACGCAGCGGTTGTTCGCACCTCCTAATTGAATCGGGGAGGGGCTGAAAATCCCTCCCCACAATTCCTCTAACTCATGGCTTGTAGTATTACAGTTTCAGGGCGTTCCTTCCCCTGTAAAGACAAAATCGGAGGAATCAAGCGCGTTTGGATCAAGGCATTCGACGCGGACGATTGGGGTTCAATTACTTCCGGCGTAATTGCAGCGGATACCGCTATTACGGTTTACGGTTTTGAATTGACGAAGAACAGCGGTTCATTCCAACAGACGGTTACGGCCTCAGTTGAGAACGGAACGGTTTTCTTCTCTCAAGTTTTGGAGTTGACTATGCCGAACCTCGGTGCAACGGATAACGAAGAGATTTACGACTTGTTGAAGAGCCGTCTTGCCGTTATCATCCAAGACAACAACGACAACTATATGTTGATGGGGCACACTACCGGAGCAGAAGCAACGGGAGGAACCGTCGGCACGGGAACCGCGAAGGGCGACTTGAACGGTTACCAAATCCAATTGACAGCCGAGGAGGCTATTCCTGCTCCGTTCGTTTCTTCTTCGGACGCGAATATCACCTTCACGGCTGGTTCCTGATTTTCATTTGTTTGGTTCACAGGTTACAGGACGGGGGAGGGCATTAGTCCTCCCTTTTCTTTTTCGATATGATTACACTCGCACCCAATAGCTCCGACGAACAATTTATTTATCTCACGCTTCAAGAGATGAAAAAGGACTTCGACGCGTTTACTCACTATCTCGTTATATTTACGAGCATGGCGAGCCAAGACACTTATGCGATGGTTGGAAACGTAGAGGTTGATAATGCGCGATATACGAAGCTCTCTGTCTTCACTAACCAGCCGCTCGGTACTGCCGGGCGCGTCCTTCTTACGCAATCGGGGCAGTATACGTATGACGTGTACGGGCAAAACTCAAGTACGAACCTCACCCCTACCGATGCAAGCGTAGAGGGCTTAATTGAGCGCGGGACGCTTACGGTAACCGGAGAAACCGGATACGACATTCCTTCTATATCCATCCCGGATAACGTTATTTACTACCAGTAATGGAAATTCTACAATTAGCAAAATACGAGGAGCGTTCGTATCGCGAAACTCCAAACCGAGAGGGCTTCGTCAATTACGGAGACGACAACCTCTTCCCCCAATACCTGGTGGATCTTTACCACTCTTCGGCCACGCACAACGCTTTGGTTACCTCCATTGCTATGATGATTTACGGCGAAGGGTTCGACGCTAACGATTTAGAAGGCCGCCTCGCTTTCGACCAATGGAACTTGAATGACGAACTTCGCAAGGCTTGTTTGGATTTTAAGATACAAGGCGGCTTCGCTCTTGAGGTGAATTGGAGCCTCGACCGTACTACGATTGCAAACGTCTCTCACTTGCCTTTTGAGAACGTCCGTAGCGGCTTCGTAAACGAAGATGAGAAGGTCGAATACTATTACTATTCTAAGGACTGGAGCGACAAGCGCGAGGAGCCGGAAGAGATTTGTTGCTTCGACGTAAATAAGAAGCTTGATCACCCTACGCAGATTATGTACGTGAAGCCGTTTAGCCCGGGGTCGTTCTATTACCCAAAGCCGGACTACATCGGTTCTATTAACTACATCGAACTCGATAAAGAGATTTCGATTTACCACATTAACAACATCCAGAACGGGATGAGCCCTTCGTTCTCGATTCACTTTAAGAACGGCATCCCACCCCAAGAAGAAAGGAACCGTATCCGTATGGACATCGAGCGCCAGTTGAGCGGGGCGGGCAACGCAGGGAAGTTCATTGTTACGTACTCCGACGATCCCGAAAGGAAGCCGGATTTCGAGCCGTTCCAATTGTCGGACGCAGATAAACAATACCAGTTCCTCTCGGAAGAGGTAACGGGTAAGATTATGATCGGCCACCGCGTTACGAACCCGATGATGTTTGGCGTAGCTACTCCCGGCAAGTTGGGCGGCGGTACTGAATTGGAAGCCTCTGCGGTTATCTTCGAGAAGAATGTAATTGCTCCGGCTCGTAGGGTCGTCGAGAATGCCGTTAAAACGCTTCTCAATGCCGCAGGGCTTCAAAGTACTTTGGTGACTTTAAACAGCGAAGAAACCAACCTCGACGGCTGTATGAATTACCTCGATGAGGTAGGCGAAGAGATGGGGGATGAATGGGAGCTAATCGACGAGGTAGAAGTGGACTACGACCTCGAAGAGACGCGCGATGCTTTGTGGGCTTTTGCAACCGTCCCAAGTTCTAAACCCCAAGCCGGATCAGAACAAGACACCGAGATTATCAAAGTACGTTACGCATACGCCCCCGGCACGGTATCCGATAATTCGCGGGAATTCTGTAGAAAGATGGTAAGCGCGGGGCGTGTATACCGTAAAGAAGATATTATCGCTGCTGGAGATAGAGCCGTCAACCCCGGATGGGGGCCAAATGGGGCGGATACTTATTCTGTCTGGTTGTTCAAAGGCGGGGGAGCATGCCGCCACTTCTGGAAGCGACAAACGTACCTCCGCAAGAACAACAAGAAGATCTCCGTAAACCAAGCGAAGAAGCTCATTCGTGAGGCGGGGGTAGATGCCAAACGCCTCCAGGAGAATGATAAGCGCGTAGCACAACGTCCCACCGATATGCCCAATAACGGCTTTTTAAACCCTCGATAAATGGCACTTACAGCAGAAGTACTCTTCGTGAATCCGGACTATATCAAGCGGATCACCAACATAAACGGAAGCCTCGAGGATGCGTATCTCGTGCCTTCTATCATCCTCGCGCAGGACAAGTATATTCAACTGTACTTGGGTACGGATCTCCTCGAGAAGTTGAAGAGTGATATTTCCGGTTCTTCTTTGTCGGGCGATTACGCTACGTTGATGGATTCGTATGTACGTAAAGCCACCCTCTGGTGGACGATGGTAGAGCTTATCCCTTCGTTGTACGTAAAGATGGATAACGGCTCGCTCGTTTTAAGGGTCTCAGAAGACACGCAAGCCATCTCCCCGGACGACTTGCACCGCGAAGTAGAAAGAGCGCGTCAGAACGCACAATTTTACTCGTACCGCCTTTACGAATACCTCTGCAATAACTCCTCTTTGTTCCCCGAGTACAGCTCTAACACGGGCGCGGACATGATTCCACAACCAGCGGACTACTATCAAAGCGGTATGAGCATAAGCGGGCAGAGCCGATACCCACGGCTCGTAGATTTAAAAGCGTATTTCGGATGAGAAAAAGCCGAAAGGAAAACATAACCCTATTAAAGAAGTTTCTCGATGACATCGACCGAAATAGTACTAATGATTCTTCCAAGCGCAATAACAATAGTAGCGGTATGGGTAAACCTAAACCGCGAGATTGAGAAGTTAAAGGGGCGTATCATTCGCGTGGAGTCCGACAAGGACGAATTGAAGGATATGATGAAGGAGGTCGTTAAGGCCGTCCACAAGATTGAATTGATGCTCGCGGAGAAATGAGGTATTTCACCCTTTCCGAATTTGATTCTCCTGACCAAGTAAACAGCGGAGAAATGATGGATTCCGACTTTCTCGCTATGTTGGATGAAGCTCGGGACTGCGCCGGGATTCCGTTCGTTATTTCCCGAGGTGGGGGTTTTCGTACAGTTGCTTACAATCGACAGTTAATAAAAGAAGGCTATCCGGCCTCTCGGAAGTCGTCTCACCTTTTAGGTTTAGCAGCGGACATCTATTGCACGGACAGCCAAAGCCGATACATCATCCTTGACGCGCTCCAGGAAGTTGGATTTACGAGGCTCGGGATTAGCCCTTCGTTCATACATGTCGACCTCGACACAAACAAACCGCAACACCGCATCTGGGTTTATTAAATGCCACGTCCCCGCCTCACCTCTCGCCAGTTCAAAGCCCTTCAAAACCTGAAGAGTAAAGAACGGCGGATTCTCGTAATTGGCGATTTGCATTGTCCGTTCGAGTTAGACGGTTATCTCGAGTTTTGCGTAGACACCTACGAACGCCACCTCTGTAACCAAGTCGTTTTCATTGGCGACATAATCGACAACCACTACTCTAGCTACCACGAAACCGATCCCAACGGGATGGGCGGAGCGTATGAACTCGCACAAGCCATTGAACACGTAGAAGCTTGGTCGGAGGCCTTCCCCGAGGCGGATGTTATCATAGGCAACCACGACCGTATTATCATGCGGAAGGCGTTTACTTCATCTGTACCGAAGGAATGGATAAAGGACTACAACGAGGTACTCGGTACTTCGTGGAATTGGGTCGAGCGTATCGAGTACGACGGGGTTCAATACGTACATGGGGAGGGGGGCACGGCACGAACCAAAGCGAAGAACGACTTTCAATCCACGGTGCAAGGCCACATCCACACACAAGCCTACGTTGAGTGGATGGTCGGGAACAACTTTAAACTCTTCGGTATGCAGGTCGGGTGTGGTATCGACCGCAACAGCTACGCCGCAGGGTATGCGAAGCACTTTAAAAAGCAAGCGATTGGGTGCGGGGTGGTAATTGGCGGACATACCGCCTTTAACGTATTGATGGAACTATGAAAAAGAAACTCAAGGATACCAAATTAGGAGAATGGTTTAGAAACAAAGCTCCAAAGGCTTTCGAGGTTATCGGGGAGGTGGTGCCCGGGGGCGATGCTTTAAAGGCTATAGGCGCATTAATTGACGCGAGTACGGAGAGCGAAGAGGAAAAAGAGAAAGCGCGGCTCATGCTTGCGGAGTTTGCCAACGCGGATCGCGCCAACGCAAGGAACCGAGAGATAGAAATAACGAAGACCCTCAACAAGCGGGATTGGATGCAGTCCTTTGTCGGTATTGCCGCGATGGTTATTGGAATTACTATGGTGATTTGGGCGAAGTCCGGGGTAGAGGACAAGGAGATCTTCTTCCATATTCTGGGTTTTGCAGAAGGTACGCTCGTGGGGCAAGTCGTTAACTATTACTTTGGTTCTTCCCAGAAGTAGAGTATATTAGAGGGCTGTTACAGGTTCAGCTGTTGTTTTACATCGTTTGTACAGGGAGGGAGGCTCAACGGGGCTTCCCTCTTTTTTTTGACATTTTAAAAGAAAATTTGGATTTAAGGGATTTTTGTTTGAACATTGCCTCAACAAACGATTTAAACAATGGAACAAATACTTGAATCAATCCACGTTGACCTCATCGACTCGATGACTCTTGAGGTCTACTTCCGCCGCAAGGCATACGACCAACTCACGCTGGAAGGGTCGGGCAAGAACACCGAGATTAACGGCCCACGCTTTACGCCTATCGATATTGAGCGCGTCTTTCTCTGTCGAGGGGGAGCAAGTAAAATTGATATTTCAGAGATCCACGTAACGGACTACCTGGATATTGATATGCGTAAATTGAAGAACGACATTCAAACCCGTATCCTATGAACCAACTAAAAGAAGACGTACAGAAATACTACGCTTGGGCACAGGAAGAGTACGCCGGCGAAGACATAGACCGCCTCCTCTTTGAAGTCCAGTCCTCAATTACGAACCTCGAACGATACATAAACAATGAATTCAAACGAAAAGCAATGGGCAAGGCCCGTATGCGTTAAGAGCAGCGTTCACGTGCAGCCAACGCAGAATTTTAACCAATGGCAAGAAGAACTCCGAGAGGAGCAACGCTTCCGCCGATTGATTGACAACTTCAGCGCGGATCTTATCCGCTCCTTTACAAATCGAAATGTTTAACCCCATAAAACCAAACAAATGGGAATTAGTAAAGTAAAGACCATTCAACCGAATGGCACGTATGAAGGTCGGAACGGCCTTATGTTTAAGTTCGAGATTGGACTCGAAGACGGTACAAACGGAGAAGTATCCGCAAAGACCATAGACCGCTGGAACGTCGGCGACGAAGTAGAGTACGAAGTTACCCCGAGTAAGTGGGGGCCGCGTATGAAGCTGACGAAGCCGGGGTTCACACCTAACCAAGGCGGCGGACAAAGCCCCGACATACAGAAGCGCATCGACGCATCGTGGGCAATTGGTCACGCTATCAACCAGGAGAGCGATCCGGAGAAGATTGTCGAGGCGGCGGAATGGCTCTTGAAGTTACGGGACACCTTAATCTCGAAGCTATGATAGGGCGAGCATATACCAAGGCGGAAGAGGCTTTGTTGCTGCGTAGAATCAACCAGCACCTCGGGAAGACAGGCCAAATCCAATGGCAGAAATTGACTCCGATTCGCAACCGCGATAAAAAGAGTATGTCGAACCGTTGGCAGATTATCAAACGCTCGTACAAGTTCGACGGTAAAAAATGGGTTTTAAAGCAACCAAATCTCTTCGATAAGGTAACACCTATCGCGGACGTAGTTAACGCAAGGAAGACCCCTCAAAATGCGTCTACGGGCATTCGTAAGAAGCGGGTAGTAGTTAAGAAGTCGTTCCTCTGGGGCGCATTCAAATTTGAACGTTATGAATAATATTAAATTGTTTCTCGTCAGGAACTACGGATCACTCGAGAAGGCCGCGTATCAACTGGACGTGACCGGGGCAACGGTGCGAAGCTGGTGTAGTTTGCGCCCTCGGAATATGCTTAAACACATCCCCGAGATAAGCGATCAAACCGGAGCCACCTACGCGGAAATCGTTCTTGAAGTTATGGATTGTGAGAAAGAGGGGGCGCTTTAGCCCCCTTTTTTTTCCTTTGTATTGTCTTACAAATTGAGTACATTTGTAACATGAGAATGAAACGAAATTATCAGCTATCGAAAAGTATAACCCTCCGACTTACGGAAGAGGAAAAGGATTGGATTCGCACGAACTCCCTACAAGGGTTCAGTTCAGACGGGGAATTCGTACGTGAGATACTCGCATTTTATCGAGAATACATCGTGAAGCAAGAATTGGAGATTGACCGCGTTCGAAGAATTACAATGCCTCAATGATGGAGAAGGATACCCGAGGTATTTGGATCCCGTTCGAAATTTGGGAATGTGCAGACCTATCACCGATGCAAAGAATACTCCTGGCGAAGATTCACAACCTTAGCCAAAAGGACGGCGCGTGTTGGGCGGGTGATGAGTTCTTAGCGGAGCAACTCGTTTGCACGCCTCAATATATTCGAAAGATGCGCAAAGACCTCTGTGAAACCAATTACTTAGCTTGCGAGGGTTACGGACATAAGCGGAAAATGACCGTACTCGTAGAAGCAACAACTGTTGCAAGCAACGATTGGAACAAGCAACTACAGTTGCAAAAGAAGCAACAATCGTTGCAAAAGTTGCAACCACAGTTGCAAGTAAAAGCAACTACAGTTGCGCAGAGTAAAGACTATAGTAAAGAGAAGAGTAAAGAACAAGTAAAGAAAGAAGAGCCTATCGTTCTTCCTTGGACTTCAGAAACGTTTTCCCATATTTGGGGGGAATGGAAAGAAGACCGCAGAGAACGAAAGATTAAGAAGTACACCCGGCGCGGAGAATTAGCCGCGCTCCACAAACTACACAACGAAACAAACGGAGATGAACAACAAGCAATCGAAGCCATACAACTCGCTATCGCGAACCAGTGGCAAGGAATCTTCCCTCGACCAAAGAAGGCAAGTCCAAAAGGCCCGAGCCGAGATGAGTTTAATAACTATCTCAAAAACGGGATTATTTAAATACACGCCCCAGGAGTGTTGGGAGCAAGGCACCAACATTAAAACCGCGCTTCGTGTTATGCCGGAAGAAACCCGCGCGGCTGTCGTCTCAATGATCAAGACCACGGTGGACTCCATAGACGCAAAGAAGACGCTCTCGAGCTTCGAAGACATCGCCCTTTGCGCAGAAATGATATTTGAGATTTTCCCTGTTTTGAAATTGGAGGAATTGAAGTTAATTTGTCAGCGCATGATAACGGGGCACTACGGCAAATATTACGAGCGGTTGAAGATCGCGGAATTCCGAGAGTGCATCACCAAGCACGAAGAGGAACGCGCCCCAATCCTGGAGCGTCAAAACGAGGTAATATACCGAGGAACGGACAACCCTAGCAACGTCCCCGAATACGATGCAGAAGCCGCAAAGCTCGCTTGGAGAATGAAGAACAATCCTTTTTTGATACCGGGAAAGAATGACAACGACTGAAAAAATAGAAGACCTTATCGGCAAAGAATGCGTGTTTTCAAGCGATGAAAATATGATTCCCTGTACAATCAAAGATGTTTTTGTAGAGAGGGGGCTAAAATGGCCGTATTATTCCGACATTTTAATAAAAGTAGAGCCCCTGCATAAAATGGAACTCTCCATAATTGAAGCGGATGAAATGATCCGCGGGGTACGGATTCAAGATTTATTGTCTATCGAATGGGAATAGCGAAGACGAAAGCGAAACTTGATTCCATCTTTTCGACGTATATCCGCCTCAAAGGATCAAACGAAGAAGGCTGGGGTGAGTGCTTTACCTGCGGACGGTTGAGGCATTATAAGGAAGTAGACTGCGGACACTTTATCACCCGGGCGAAGCTGGCCACGCGATGGGATGAGATAAACGTCGCTTTTCAATGCAAGCAATGTAACATGACCGGAGGCCAGCAATACGTTTTTGGAAAGAAGCTCGACGAAATACATGGCGAAGGAACGGCGCAAGCTATCCTTCTCAAGAGCAACCAGAACAAGAAATGGACGGTGGAAGAACTCGAGGAGAAGTGCAGATACTATCGAAGGAAAGTAAATGAAATCAAGGCGCAAAGAGGATTGGAATAGGTTCCTAACACGGAACTATTCAAAACTCCTCCGCGTTGCCGAACGATGGACGGAGGATCCGGGCGACCTTGTTCACCACGTCTATCTCCGGTGCATTGATAAACGATACATGGAGAACC
>Ga0208150_1000106_pt1 | contig 32874 bp, 56 predicted proteins | sample DEB08_DNA_8_FD_184534 | JGI IMG/M metagenome (GOLD analysis project Ga0208150, IMG submission 184534) | Aqueous microbial communities from the Delaware River and Bay under freshwater to marine salinity gradient to study organic matter... | ecosystem: Environmental > Aquatic > Marine > Coastal ...
TGGTTGATCTCTCTGAACTACCCTGTGCGCTACCTGTATTTGCTGCCTTGATTTGCTGCTTCCGAGACTGCTTGTCTGCGGCGGCAGTTTGCTGTGCTGCGCCTCTAAGCCCTTTCCACAAGGAAAGCAACTCATCAGCCGCTTCAACGCTAAACTCTTTGTCAGCTTCTACAAATAACCTTTTCCTGATTGGCGACTCTTCTACCCATGAAGCAAAATTTTGATCGCTCAAAACCTCTTTCATGTCAGGGTGCTTTCGCTCTAGCTCAGCTAAAGCTGCTTGCTGCCTGTACTGGACAGAATACTGTGCCGCCTCTCTTACACTTGGGTGATTCTCAATAGCACGGTTTACCGTAGCTTGAGGATCTGTAAAAAAATCTAACTCGTCTTCAGGCTCAACATTTTGCTGAGGTGCTGAGGGCTGCGTCTGACTAGCAATGTAGTCGTCTACAACCTTACGAAGCTCTCCGACCTCAGATGACTGACGCCCCAGTAGCTTTTCGGCTTCCTGGTGCATCTGCACAACTTCTTCCAAAGACTTGTTTCTGTACTTCTCTGGAATAACGGATTCTTGAGGTTGCTCTGCAAATCCTTCTTCAGACTCCGGCATTGCCGTATCTTCTTCAGGCTGCAAAATCTCTGCTGCTTCGTTATCAACGGGGTCTGTTCCCTCCGGCTCTGGAGGCAGATCAACCAGCGTTGCTCTTGACATAATTAAACTCCGTGACTTAAATCATTATGGAGATTGGATTTCCTACCCGCCTTTTCGTGCTCCCTCACCCATCGCATGTGTCTACCAGGGAAGTCCCCAGAAGCCCCATCAAGGTGAAAGGCCGGAGCGGATAGCATTCTAGTAGCCAGTTCACCACAACTGCACCTAACGGTCGTGTAATCACCGGATACCATCTTTTCAAATTCGTGCCCTTCTGGGCATCGAAAATCAAAAATCTTGTACATCTTCTTCTGCTTGTGACCTTGCTATACTTACAGAGTCCTCGAACCCGAGGATTGACCTGAATGCAGCAATCTGGCCCTTGCGGAAAAACAACTCTTCTGCGTCTTTAATCGTGCCGACTTCAGATAAGTTATTGATATTATTAGAGATTTCTTCTAGCAACTGCTCATAACCACGATGGTTAAAAAGCTCATTGTATCTATCAAAATACTCTTCTAACTCTCTGTCCATTCAGCTTTTACGCAAAAGTTTACGTTTGAAACTTATCACTAACAGTGATATTAAGCAATAAGCCCTATTTATATTTCTTCTTCATCTTCTTGCGCTTCTTGGCCGCAGCAGCTTTGCCTGCTTTGGTGTATGGGTACTTAACTTTCCCTACTTTTGGCATTATCTAACCTCTACTTTTTACGTTTCTTGGCAGTTTTAGCCGCCTGCTTAAAATTCTTGGCCGTGGGAGCGCCCTTTGAACCAGGCTTTCTCATCTTCTCTCCGCTGCCAGCTTTAATCCTAGCTCGCTTTCTTCGGATGTTTTCGTACAAACCACGTTTTGCCATTACCATTTCACCTTGTTGGCCCAGTATGCCGCGCTCATCTTGCCTTTAGAGATGTTTTTAGCATGACGCGCTTTGAATGATTTGCGTCGCGCTTTCTCTGAGGCTGTTTTAGGGCTTTTGCCTGCGCCACTAACGCCTTGCTGACCAAAGCGGATTGTCTTAGTTTTGTCGCCTTCTTTAGCCACAACAACGTGGCTCTTTGTCGGGTGATTAGGCGTTCTCTTCGGCTTGTTGTACCCGCTTACCCCGACCCTTGCCAGGCGCGGATCTTTCTTTTTCACGTAAAGCCTCCTCCAGCTTTTCTACTCTATCAACCAGCTTAGAGTAGCTTTGGTTGATTTCGGTCAATGCTCGGTTAAATTCTGTTTGAGTAATCATGCCTTCCCCTTAGAGGTCAGTGGTGTGTGAAATTAAAATTGAGGCTTTCTGAACGCCCTGGTTAATCGTGTTAAGCGATGTCGCGTTGTTTTCAATGCTTTGGTTGACAGTTAAGTCGCGCACATCGCAGGTTCCGGTAGAAAAGTCATCAACTCTAGCTACGCCCCTAATTGGGAAAACCCCTGCCGTCTTTCCCGTTTAATCCTTTGTCAGCAGCGACTTTATCAATCTTGTCGCTGAGAACATCGAATACCGCAAGTAACTTTGCGTCCATTAGGAATTTTCAGGAGTGGCAGAAGCAAGTCTGTCAAGCAATTGAGACTCAACCTGCTGATTCTTATCCTTTTCTTCTTTCTGGCTCTTGACCAGCATCTCTTTGATTTTCACATCCTTCTCTTTGAGGGTCAAGTCAGCCACTTTCAACCGACGCTCAAACTCTTTGTCGTCTTCAGTGCCCTCTCTAAGATTCCGCGTAACTGCTTCCATCTTCTCGATTTCAAGCTCCGCAGGGATAGACCTCGCTTCTACATTCAGCTTGAACGCTCTCGCAGCAGACTCCTGGGCCTGAGCAGACAATGCGTCTGTCTGTGACTGCTGGAGCAACAACTGCGCTTCCTGCATCATCGCCTGAGCTTGTGCTTGTTGCGGGTCTGGCTGCATGGCTTGTTGCATCGCAGCAATCAGCTCTTCACGGTTAGACAGGTTCATGTTGTCGATAACCGACTGCACCAGGGTCGCATAGAGCGGAGAGTCCTGCTGCATGGTCTGAAGAAGCTGTACCAGCTGGGTGACTTCGTATTCTCTGGCAATAATCCCCAAAGTAGAAGTCGCGTTGAACTTGTAATCTGCTACAGGGTAGGACTCTGGGTCGAACTGCATGTAGCGATACGCAGCCTTCTTCACGAAAGGAATCAGGAAGGACTGCTGGAAGTTAATCAGAGTTCGCTTGTGACGCTTAATAATAGCGCCCAGAGACATAGAAATCCCAGCGGCAGTAGCTTCACCATTGACAGAACCCGCAATTCCTGCGGAGTCCACAGCTCCTGTTGCTTGCTGCACCATTTGCTGTAAAGCTCCGGCTTGGGCGAAGGTGATTTGGTTGACTTGTCCGAAGTTGAATGGCTGTAATACTTCACGCGGGTCTCCGTTAGTTAGGATCATCTTGCCTGGCCGGACTTCCGGCTTAGCACCTCTAGGAAGACGAGTAGCGTCTACCGCCAGCATGGGGTGGACAGTAAGGCTAAGCGCGTCGATTCTTGCTCTAAGCTCCGTGTCTAGGGCTTTCTGAGAGTTATAACCCTTTTCACAAACGCCTCGACCCCAAAATCTACTCGGAACAACGTCCCACGGGAAAGCCACGACAGGGCGATCCTGCATCATGTAGGGGTTGGCTTCTGCCTTCAGGAGGATGCCGCCATTTGCTATGACAACAATCGCCTCAACGTAACGAGAGTCGCCTGCGGCCTCCCCCAATTCTTCGGAGAGCAGATCGGACGGCACAAGACCGTAATACTTTGTGAGCCTTACCTTGTCATCGGAGTAGACAGTTAAGTCTTGGTCTGGCTCAAGATCCATGTCCGGCGATGCCGTACCAACATAGACATCTTTGTATACGCCTTGTTCCTGTAATAGCTCAACTTGGTGCAGGGAAACAAACTCGTCAATCGCCACACCCATTGCGTCATCTACACTTGTAGCCACGGGGTCGATCAGGAAGTTCTGGGGAAGGACTGGCTTGAGTTTAACCACCATCCTTTCTGAAATGTTTACGCCAACGGCTTGAAGCTCCCCGCCCATAATGGGTTGGGTTGCAGGAGCCATTTCCTTAACTTCTTCAATGACAACTTCGCCAACACCCGTCCCAAAGACAGCAGCGTTAATCAAGCACTCCGCTACGGCTTTTCTTACTTTGCAGGATTCAAAGTCCTCAGTAAGTTTGTTTCGGAGGAACATAACGTCTTGTCTTTCGGTGTCGCCGTAGTTATCGGAAACATCAAACCACTTGCCCCGCCCAAAGGTCGCTTCTTCCAGCTCAGCGACGTTAGACTCTACTGCTTGCTGAAGGGCAGGGGAGATGATCCTGGATCTTTCAGAGGATCGTTCAGAATCAGAAGCATCCCAAATCCCTCTCCACAAACGGTAATACTCCTCGAACTGCTCAGAGTAATTAGACTCGTAGTGATCTCTCCAATTCTCACACTTACCCATGACCCACTCTTCAATGGACTGCTCTGCCATCAGGGGGTCGACTTCGTAAAAATCGCTCATATTAGTATCCGTTAAAATTTGTTTGACTTGCGCCTGTTTTCGTCAGCGGTCAGAACTTGCATATTATGCTGTACGTGCAGCCCACAAACCTTAGCGCTTTGTAGCGGGACAATATGGTCAACCTGAAAGGTTGGGTTAAATAGGCTTTTTCTTCGCCGCATCTAATACACTTCTTCATCAATAGCCACTTACGATATCTAGTATTTCGTGGTCGTCAATTTCATATTCGTAATCATAGGCTACATTTGCTAATTGGTCTATGTATGCCAGAGCGTCGATCAAGTCATCGTGGGTCAGTGGATCAGGAAACTGAAACAGCTGATCTAGGAATTTGTGATTCCACTCGCCTCGGCTTAGCGTAACGTAGCCGTTCTCAAACCTTCCCTGTAAAGCCCACATGATTCTGTCGGTCTTCTTCTTGTTGCCGTGGGTCAATTCCTGCACTCGGAAAAACGTCCCGTATCTCTTCTGCAAGTCTATGAGAGGAGACATAACGGCTTGTTTGGCAATACCTCTCTCAATTCCCACGCTGACAGGACGATAATCTCTAACGGCCTGGAATATTTTGGCGGCTGTTTCGTTTAGCTCCCACCGCCCGTGGATGACGTTTTCCACGTACCAGCCATGCTCATTGACCTTCACCACAGCAATAGCGGTTTCGTCCAGCCTGGAGTTTTTAGTTTTCTTCTTATTAACTTCCTCAAAACCTGCAAGGTCAACAGCGATGTAGTAATCGCCCTCTTCTGGGCCTTTGTCAGAGAACTTAACCCAGTCTTCCTTAAACATCTCAGACCCTCTGGCTTCAAAGGACGCCATGAACTCTTGCCTGAAGGCGTAGCTCGACATGGACTTTTTGGCGATGTCGATTTCTTCTGGGTCTAACAGGGGGTTGTCGTAGGAAGTAAAGTGCCAGGACTTGTAGGTCGGGTCATCTCCCAGCTCAGCATACTTGTACAGGTCGTAAAAGTGATTCCTGCCCATCGGTGTACCAATGAAGAGAGTTTGGCCCTTCTGGTCAGCCAGTGCAGGTCTTAGGATCTGCTCGAAGACTTCCGGCTTCATGTCGGCGTATTCGTCAAGAACGAGGAATTTCAACGAAACACCCCGCATAGTCTCGGGTCGGTCAGCGCCCTTCAGGCTAATCGTGGCCCCGTTGATCAATTTAATCTGGAGATTGTTGATATGACTGCCGGAAATGACCGGATGACCTAATTCCAGGAGGGTTTGCCAGAGAATGTCTCTTGCCTGCCCTTGAGTGGGAGCGACATAGAACACATGGCCCTTCTCTGCTTGGAGGGCATTGACTATAAGCATCCACGCAGCGAGTCTTGACTTGCCTGTTCGTCTACCAGCAGCAACGATCTTAAATCTGGTGGGGTCTTCCCAGACTTCTTGTTGCCAGGGCAAAAGCTTTATGTTGAGCTCTGTGGACACTCTTCCTCTTCTTCCTCTTCTTCCTCAACATTGCCGTCCCAATTCAGGTCGGATTGCTGTGCAACGGTTATCTTGTGGTCTTTATGCGTCATCGAAGTTGTTTAAACCCGCAGGGCGGTCAGCCAAGCCAAAGGTTACGGCAACTTCTATGTTTCCTGCGCTGCCTGCCTGGGCTTTTACAACTTCCCCTGAATGAAGAACAAATAACGGGCAAGAAGCTCCGCTGCTTAACGTAAGGTTATCCTTAGCATTAAGGTTATTCCCGCCGAACAGGTACAACTGGGGCACTGCACCGCTGCTTTCCCACCAGACCTGTACAGAATTAGTAGATCCGCCGTGGTTAGCCACAAACACAAACCCGATATTCGCCACGAATCCATTGGGAACGGTAAACAGGGTCGCAGGATTAGCGTCAGTCAGGGTAACGTGCTTGGTTGTGAACATTAGTAGATCCAAATAACGGGCGTTGTGGCCCTGATGTCGAGGTGAACGAAGTTACTAGCAACGCCTATGCCAGAAACCTCAATATCCATAGCGTGTTTAACAATAGAGTAGCGTTGGGCAGAGTTAGTTATCTTAATATCTGCTGCGATTCCCTTGGTGTGGTTGCCAGGAACGGCCTTAACTGCCTCTGCGGGGTGGGATGGGTCTCGATAACCACTGCTTACAACAAAGGGGAAGCCACATCGGTGTCTGATTTCGTCAAGAACCTCCAGAAACTCCCCTTCCATGCGGTTTTCTCCGGTGACCTGACAGTCAAACTCGTCTAATGAGAAGTATCTAAGATTCAAATTCACCCTCGATGACTTCATTAGAAGGGATGTCAACAGCGTTTACGCCTGAGATGTTGATTTGGATGGCACCTCTGCCTGAATCCTTCACCACATCCTTCTCAAAAGCCGCTACAGGGAGCATTCTGTCCATCAAGAGCTTCCATGCTGCTGCTTGATTCTTGTGCTCGTTGTCTAAAGCCGCATCAAATATGGTCTCAAGAACCAGATTAGACTTAGGAGAAGCCAGCATACGAGCTTTATACTCGTTAATGATAGCTGCATCACCCTTTGGCCGACCTACCTGGCCTCGGTTACCCTTCTTCTTAGCAGCAACCTCTGACTTCTTAGGCCTACCCCTCTTCCTTTTATTGAGATTGAACGCCTTGCGCTCCTCAATATTCAGCTTATCTTGTTCAGTTAGCATGACAAGAACAATACTCGCATTTATCCCCTTTAGCAATACAAGTATTTAGAAGCAGTTAAATCAATAACTTACAGAGCGTTCTTTTTTTTCTAATTTGGCTTATTTTGTATCTGGGTGGGAACACCACCACCACACCGCATGATACCCCCTCCCCCCCCTATTGATTCTGTGAATGATTGTCGGGGGTGACAATAGATTCTATGAATAGTACCGGTGCGGGCGAAGGTGAGAGTGTTGGTAGGTGCCTTATAGTCTACCCAATCCAATCGAGTCTGATTGATCCGCACCTAGTCATTCACTGGATTAATACTAGATAGATTATAGCATAAATTTGGGTGATTTTGAAGGCATCAATGTTCATGCCAACTAGGTGACCATTTGCGTCACATTGTGACACTAGGTGACCATTTGCGTCACTTTCTGACCCTGTAGGTCGGCAGCTGGTTACTGTATATCCATCCAGGCGTTGCCCCTGCATCCCTTTGTTTATGCGGGATGTAGACGTTTATGCCATTGTTGGCATACTACTTGTATTAGTTACAGCACAACCAAAGAAGGGGTAACAAAAAATGACATTTGCACAAGAAACAAACAGAGCGCGCATGATGAATCAGCAAAACAAAGGAGCTTGGCTGCAGCGCCAAGTTGAGGCTGGCAACATCACGAACCACGGCGACCTAGTAACTATCGCGCAGAAAATCAGCGCGTCCAGCAAAGTTTTATTTATGGTTCAGGATTACTTCGGAACCGAACTTCCAGCAAAGTAGGGGAAAATACAATGCAAACGATCACTGTAAAATACTTAGGCCCAACTAACCAAAGAGGCTCTCGATTCAAGGCAACTCACACATGCGGCGCTCAGTCCGTCACACTGCCTTATGACTACGATCTGAGCATTGCCGAGAATGAGTGGCAAGCGGCCAAAGCATTAATCATCAAGCTAGGCTGGCATGAAAACGTGTCCGAGTGGGTCAGGGGTACGATCAATAAGCGAGGCGACGCTGTGTTTGTTGGCCTTTACAAGCACGAAATCAGGAGCCCCAAAGAATGATTATAAAAAATATCAAAGTCGATGAGCTTGAACCGTTCAAGACGGCCACGGGCTTAACTGGGCGCTTTCGGTACAGAGGTCCGCGCAGGACAATCAGAGAGCATCAAGACTGTTCCGCAGAGGTCGCAATGCTTGGAGTCTGGACATTGAACCAGCTGCTGACGGCAGCGTGTTCCACTATCAGTGCGACGCTGACGAAGCAATGAGCGCCATTGAGCGCAGGGAATACTTTTTCGGCAAGCTGGATATGTTGATAGCGCACCCGATGTGTACCTATGTGACCACATCAGCGGCTTGGGCTTATAAGGATCCCGATTTCGAGCGATACCCTGAGACCGGCTATCACTTAAAGTTTGGGCCTGAAGTGGTTACTGGCGAGGCTAGGCGCAAGCTCAGAGAAGAGGCGCTACTGAATATGCAGCGCATCCTTGATCTGCCTGTGCCGCGCATCGCTATGGAAAATCCTGGAAGGGGCTTTTTCAACCGCATTGAGAAGCCAACGCAGATCATCAACCCGTATGAGTTTGGGCATGACGCCAGCAAGGCTACTGGGTTATGGCTTCGAGGCCTGCCGCCACTGAGTCCAACGGAGATGGTGCCGCCTGCGTATTACCATGATGGCAAGCCGCGCTGGTCCAATCAAGCGCCCTGTGGAGCGCCCAAGGCACCACCTAGTAAGGGCGCTGGCGAGACAGAAGCGAGACTTATCAAGGCATCGCTGACGCTATGGCGGCACAATGGAAATATAAGCAAAACCACCCACGAGCAGGTTGCATAACCCCCTAAAAATCAAAACCAAGCCCAGCATCAGGTAACGCTGGCGGGGCTAAGGCAATTGAAGGTGATAGAACGATGAACAATCAACTTAATCTGAGAGTAATCATTGCGCTGCTGTTCCCTGCCTGCTGCTATGGTCTATCATTGGCTGGCGCATGGCCGGAGGTGGTGCTGTTTCATTGTTTTTTGGGTCTGGTATTCGGCCCGTGGGTGATAATAGCGAGGGATTTAATATGAACGAACCAATCGGAAATTGTGAAATCTGCAACGCGGAAGTACCGCGGAACAGTCGACACCATGAGTGGACAGACTGTAAGTGCCTGCTGTGCTGGGATTGCAGCGCCAGCCATGAAACGGCAGAGCTGCGTGAACTGGGATTCGAGGTTAGCGAGTGAACAGGCCAACCATTCAGAAACACTTAGCGCCCTACCTGCTGGCGGCTGTGCTGGTATTGATGTTCGCTGATTTCGTCATCTAAGCGTTGTCATTTGCCAATGGATTTTGTCATTTGCCAATCAATACTTGACGCCCATCGCTTTCAGTTCATCCTGGTAGTACGTGATCTGATCTTCTAACCACTCCCGCGACCACTTCCACGGTTTGCGGGATTCTTCTTCTAACGCTTCAACGGCATCCTCGCCTATTTCCAGACACAGATTACGCCTGAATTCATGGGGCATCCCTGACCGGAAAGTATTACATCCTGGGCACTGTGGGCGCGTGTTCGATTCAGAGAACCTGGTAGGCGATTGTGTTCTGGGAATGTAGTGGCCGTTGTGCATGGCCTTGACTGGCTTGACGATTCCGCAGGTAAAACAGGCGGCTGTTTCGCCATCTATTGAGTAATTGTAACGCTGGTAGAGGGAAAATATCCGGTCAAGTTTCTTTTTGAGTTTCGGAACCGTCAGCTCTTTAGCCATATTTACCCATTAAAGTGGTGCCCAGCGAGGCCGAGAAGGGGGTCAGCCAGCAACGTCCTGAAGGGGAAGGTGGGATAAGACTTCCTGGGCACCACGCTCATTATCGCCCTTCTCTGAAAAACGTCAATGTTGATTTTCACCAAAAAGGGCGGTAAATTTTAAATGCGGTCATGAGAACGACCACTACAGCCACTTGGCAAACTGCAGCAGCCTGACCGCTGCGAAATTCTACCAAGTTCTGAGTGGTTATCCAACCGTGTTGAGCGTGTCGCATGAGGGCTGGAATAAACAAACCAGCTACCCGTTACACTTGGCGGAGCAATGCGGGGCAAGGCCTGATAAACCGTTGCCCAGAGACTAGCTATTCAGATAACCCGTTCAACATCGTCAGAAATTAACCCATCTTCGAGGCACTCGAAGTATCAAGTTGTGGGTTAAAGAAAATGCTAAAGAAAGTAAAGTTATGACAAACCATCACTAAAACTGATGGTAGTTGCAGATACCGAGTAGTCGGTTACTATCGGGGTTCAAGATTTGAAGGGGTGAATATGGATTTAAAGCAAGAAAAGGTGCTCGTTGAGGACATCATCGCCTTACTGGGCGGCATTGAGTTGGCGCACCAGCATGATGTTGAGATGAATTCTCGCGGCTTCCTGGAGGAAGTAAAGCAGATCCTCGAATCCAATCTCGAAAACGAAATGATCGACATGCGCTGGGCCGCTTACAAGGAAGGCGACAAAAAGCTGCAAGCACTGGCGGAAGAGCTGGAGGGGTATGATCTATGACGTTAGCCTATGACGAACGAGCATCTCGATGGATAGCCTTCGCGAAGGTGAACGGCATACCCATGCTGGCTTATGCCGGAACCATGAAAGATGCCATGACCTGGCTTTATGAACTGATCGAAGGGGAAAAGAATGCTCAGCATTGATGAAGTACGTGAGCAGATTGAGCGAGAGTTGTTCGGCATTGAACCTAAATCTGAACCTGAACCTAAAAAACCGTCGTCGGAGTTCTTCACAAAAGAGGACTGTGGCGACTACCTTAAACTAACCTGGAAGGGGTGAACAATGATTGAAAGGTTGAGAGAACCGCTGCCACGCAGCGTGATTAAGCAACGCAAAGGCCCAGGAGGGAAAAGCCTGTCGTACATCACCGCAAGGTGCCTGATGGAACGGCTGGATACCCTGGTCGGGCCGCAGAACTGGCAGACCCGCTACCACGAGGTGGCTGGGAAGGTCTGTTGTGAATTGGGAATTCGCATCGATGGCGAGTGGATCTGGAAAGCCGACGGCGCTGGAGAGACTTCAATTGAGGGTGAGAAGGGGTCATTCAGCGACGCCTTCAAACGAGCAGGGGTGGCTTTTGGCTTTGCTCGTGAACTCTATCCAGACGCACTAGAAGCCCGTAGGGGCTTTGATGCCGCTTCCCCGTACTCCAACAAGGAAGAGGCGGAAATGTCCGCCAAGGACGCTGAGAGGAGCTTTATGGAGGCTTTTGAGAAGTGAGGAAAGCGCCTACATATGACAATTCCGGCACAAAAATGCGGAACCCGGCGGAAAGGTTTGCAGGCGACCCTAAGAGTAGGGCAAAGGCTATTGCTGCGAAATGCTGGGATTGTTGCGCGGAACAGAGGTCAGAAATCCGAAAATGTCCAATGACCGACTGTAGTTTGTGGCATTTCCGGCCATATAAGTGAAGGGAGAGAAGGAATGATCAATATCATTATCAGAAAAGACGGCTACGACGACCTGCTGACAGCCAAACTGCCAGAGGGCATCAGTGTTGAAGAGCTGATTGAGGCAATTTTTAGGGAGGTGAACAAGCAAAATGTTGGCTCAACTGATTCTTGACGTGAACGACGAGCCTACCTGGGCTTTGTTTGACGAAGGGCATTTGCTCCGATACTACGATGGTGGGCTTTCATCCGCAGAACTCTACGAGAAAATCGTGGAGGACTGGGGCGATTGCGCTGTTACGGTGATGGGCAAATGAACTTAACAGAAATGGTTGAGAACGATGACGCGTTGTCGGTGTTTGTTGCGAGTAGGACAGACACTGATGAGTTCATCGAGCAGTTCAACTCAGCACCACGGGGTCAGAAGACCCTTTTTAAAAACCGTGTGCGGGAGATGGAAAGGGAGGGCCAGCAAATCCTGCAATCCTACATTTTCGATGCCAATGAGATGGATGAGCCTGATTCCTTGTGGGTCAGGCAAACCATCGAGGAGATGGGCGTCGACAACTTTAACTTTTTTTGCGAGGTTTTAAATGGAGTTCGATAACACTAACAGGGGCGTCCTGTTCAAAAACGACAAGCAGGGCGTTGAGACCCGCCCTGATTACAACGGGAAAATTAACATCAACGGTGTGGAGCACTGGCTTGCATCCTGGGTGAAGACTTCCCAGAAGGGTACGCCCTTCATGTCTTTAAGCATAGGTGATCCGGTAGAGCAGAAAGCACCTGCCGCACCGCCTGCACCCGATCTCGATGAAGACGTGCCGTTCTAGGGGGGGTGGTTATGGAGTTTGAAGAATTCTGGGGTCACTACCCTAAAAAAGTTGGCAAGAAAGACTGTCATAGGATCTGGAGTAAGCTGGGTGCGGATGAAAAACGCCGCATCCAGGAAACTCTCCCAGAGAGGGTCAGGACTGATTCCCAGTGGGCAGAGGGCAAGTTCATTCCGAACCCCTCGACCTACTTAAACCAAGGCAGGTGGGATGACGACTATCCCAGGTTAAAGAGTTTCGGGAATTACAGCCTGACCAACCCCCAGCTGACCATCTGCGAGGAGTGCAAGAGCCACCCAAAGTCGAGGAGGCATGAGGAGATTTGCAATCAGAAGCAACCTTTCTTCGACGGCTGGGCTGGAGAGAGGAAGTACAAACTTTGCCCATCGGGTACGGGAGTGGTATGGCTCTGATGCACTATCACGAAACAAGTCCTGGCAGGTTCTCTATCCGAAAGCGGATTAATGGGCGGATTAAGTCCATCGGAGTCGCTTACGACAGAGATCACGCAGAGCGAATCTGCGCGGGTATTGATCCTGTTCCTCTTATCAAAGAGAGAACCCCATCGCCAATCCCTGACTACGAAAAACTCTGTTCTAGCGCGGCAGAGACTCTGACCAGGGGCTGGCGAACACCAATCACCGACGCTGAAATAGCGTCAAAACCACACTTTTATTACCGATGAACGTCCAGCACGTAGGCATCGATGCTGAGGATTACGAGCAGGCGTTGCACATCGGGGAAGTAATCAAACGAGCTGGCTTCGAGGGGGAAGCGATGAATAGATCACTTGAACAAAACGACTGCCTGCACAAGTGGTGCAAGGTCATTCGAGACCATCTTTACGAGAACGATGTAAAGCTACACGAGGGCGCGGTGAAGGAATTGATCCTAACCGGACTGGGAAACACCAAAAATGTCACCGTAAAGGGCATTAAGACCGCCTCAGACCCTGTATTTAACCGTTTTCTGGACTTGATAGAGGGTTATCTGGACAATCCTAACCCTGAGTTAGAACAACGGATCCGGCGCGGTATAGCGCATTTCAGGGGCGACACGAAGATTCAAGTAGCAATGAGGTCTTCACAGTACAAACAGTCAGCGAGTGACTTATCTCCTGCGGAGCAACGCCAGGGGATTATCTCAATGAATGAACTGCTGACAAAGGTTGAGGCATGGGCTGCGACTGACCTGGGATTGAATTTGGTGAAGGAGAGCAATGACTGATATGCCAGAGAGGAAAACGCTAAGCATGACCTTCAGTTGCCCTATGTGCACTGAGAAGGCAGACCGCATTGCTGAAATGGAAGCCCAACTGGACGGGCTAGCTTCTTGGTTCATGGGGCATGGGTTTTCTGCTCAAGAAGTACGAAAATGGGTGGATGGGCAACGCGGGGGTTAATGTGAATAGATCAGGGAAAGGCTGGGCTAGAGTAGGAGAGGGCTGGCTCAGACGTAAACAGGAAGGCCCAGTTATCAAAAGAGATAACGCGTCTTCAGAGCAAATCCAGGCGTTCTTGGATGCTGGCGGGGAGATTGAGGTCTGTCCTGCTGAGTATGTCCCTCGAAAGATACATAAGGTAGGGATTTCAAGAAGCTGGAGAACAACCAACTAGCAAGGAATCCTATGAGCGCCAAGATACTTCAGTTCGACCTAGAGACAGCACCAGCAATCAGCTACACATGGGGAAGATGGAAGCAAAACATTGGCGCGAACCAAGTCGTCCAAGAGGGGTATATTCTCTGCTGGACGGCCAAGTTTTACGGGGAGGAGGAGATTTACCAGGACGCGCTGATTAACTATAAGACCGCGTTTAAGAAAGATCCGACAGATGATAGAAGGGTTGTTGCTTCTCTCGCTAACCTAATGGAAGAGGCGGATATCATCCTGGCGTACAACGGGGACGGGTTTGATGTGAAGTGGGTCAACGCCCAGTTAGCCAGACACAGACTTCCGCCTATGTCGCCCCAGAAGACGATTGATCCTCTGAAGTGGTGTAAGCGGCAGTTTAGATTCCCGTCTAATCGGATGGATGAGGTAGCGAAGTACCTCAAGATTGACCAGCGAAAGAATGAGATGACTTTCGAAGACTGGATTGGGTGCATGAGGGGTGAGCAGGAGTCCTGGACGAAGATGCTGGACTACAACGAGCAAGACATTTACGTGATGGAAGAGGTTTATTCAGTGCTCAGACCATACGTGAAGGGGCATCCTAACTTAATCATGTACGAGGAGTTCCCTGGCGATGCTCAGAACCGTTGCCCTAAGTGTGGATCCAGCATCCTGGTGAAGAATGGTTACTATGTGACGAACATCTCCAAGTTCAGGAGATTTCTTTGTAAGGGGTGCGGTAACAGGCAGATTCGGGGATCAAAGAATCTCTGGACAGCAGACGAGAGAAGGGAAGTGGTCAGACCAGGTGCTGCTTAAGAGTGAACAGGGTTTTAGTTTTTACGTGGACAGATGCGATTGGGTCTGATCCTTCTTCGGGGTGGATAGAGCAGCCAGAGCCGGAGATTTTTGGGGGGAATTGCTTGTCGGCAGGGATTGTTGTCGGTGAGACAGAAGTAAGCTACCTGCTTGCGGGTAGTGTTGATGGGGTGGGGAATGTCTTGGCAACCCATGAGGTGCCGAAAGCCATGATCCATAGAATCTTAATGGATGAGGAGTTTTGAAGGGGTGAGATCATTACCAAGCAGATTGAGACTTAACGAGTTGTTTGTTTACGACAACGGCAAGTTGTTTAATCGAATCGACAGGAGCGGGTGCGCTCGGAAAGGCCAGGAAGCAGGCACTTTTTGCAAAGACATCGGCTACAGGAAGGTTTATTTCGACAGGCGGGTATACTACACCCATCGCCTTATTTGGAAGCTATTGTACGGCGAAGACCCAGTGGAAATCGACCACATCAACGGTAATCGCTCAGACAACCGCATCACTAATCTACGTTCTGTTTCTCATCTTGAGAACACGAGAAACAGCAAACGGAGGTCTGGCAACACTTCAGGCGTAACGGGCGTTTTCTGGCTCAAAGACAGGTCTAAATGGAGGGTGAGTATCAGCCAAGAGTTACTGGGCGAATTCAACAAATTCGAGGACGCAGTAGCAGCACGTAAGCAGGCTGAGAAAGAGCATGGTTATCATCCTAATCACGGACGAGGAGAAAGATTATGAATGAATGGGATCAATACCTAAAGCAACTGCCGCAACTTGAAAGCGGAGCACACGAAGAAGGTTCTGGGTCTCTGTGCGCGATGGAGATGGTCGCCTACATGGAGCGTGAGCCTCACAGCGATGCGCCTAAGTGCACCTGCCCTGTGCTGGCGAGTTACGTGCGCACACTGAACGACAACATGAGCGACGGGGAGCGTCAGAAATTGCTGCCGATACTGCCGATGCTAGTTGGTACGGTGAACGATGACCTGGTTGTTCATCGAGCAGAGCTTTTTGCTAAGGCGGCAAATGAGCGATTCGTACCGATGTGCGGTGAAAGCCCCGATAAAGTTTGGGATGAGTCTGTAAGGGTTCTTGTTGAAGCCATTGAACTTGACCCCAATCCAGGTGCCGCTCATTGGACTGAGGCGAGGATTAGGGATCTGATCGAGGTGTCGTCATGAGCAAGGCGTCTAGTGCTGCTTATAGTGCTGCTGTTAAGGCTGCTGATTGGGCTGCTGAGGCTGCTGCTCATGCTGCTTTTCGTGCTGCTCATGCTGTTGATCGTGCTGCTGATAGTTGGGCTGAGTATGCCGCTGCTCGTGCTGCTCTTTATGCTGAGACTGCTCGTGTAAAGGAGAAAGATGATGAATAAATCTGCTGTTGCTTATGCTGCTGCTCATGCTGCTGCTCGTGCCGCTTATGCTGCTGCTCGGTCTGCTGCTCGTGCTGCCGCTGGTGCTGCTCGTGCTTCTGAGGCTGCTGCTGCTCGTGCAAAGGGGAAAGATGATGAGTGATCAAGACGAAATTAACACTAGCGCAGAGTATGTAGACCGTCTACATGCAAATTTAAGGAGAGAAGAATGAACGAACTTAAACAACCTCACTTTTGTGATGGCTGCGGCCTCAATATGGCGAGCGCAAAAGCGCAGATGAATCGAGAACCTGATTTAGCCAAGGCGCTGCAATGGCTTGAATCTTGGCTGTGCCTCGACGACGACAGTATCGCAAGGAAATTTGCTACTACCTTGTGGCAGCATTTTCAGGCAAAGGATGAGCGTATAGCGGAGTTGGAGGAAGAAAAGCTATCCGTTGAAGTGAACCTGATGGCTCGACACAGCAAGGTTGAGACTGATGAGTATGAATCCCTCAAGGCAGAACGGGATGTGCTACAAGAGAAACTTCTTAATGCTCTAGACGTTTTAAGAGTCAATGGTCTGGGTGCCTATGTAGATAGAATACGAGGAGAGCAGACAGATGAGTGATATGCCAGAAAGGATATGGCTTCACGCGGTGGCTGCGAGAGAGTATAGGGAAACCCTATCCAGACTCCGGCCAGATACCCAAGGGGGTGAGTGATGGACGTTTACTTTGTACTAGATAGGTCAGTGTATGGCATGAGAAGGAGTCAGAGCCACATACCTGCAAAAGGTGACCATGTGATTTTGCATGACGGCAAGGAGTATAAAGTAGTACACCGAGTCTTTGATGTCACCATCGTTTATATCTACATCCAGCCCACAACCAAGGGTGATGCGGATGAGTGATATGCCAGATACAGCCTTCTTACAGGAAGGGCAAAGATTCCCAGACCAGACAGTACATGGCAGGGGTGGGGGTTGGAGCAATTTTGCGTTCGATGGGGCCACCGCCTACATCAGAGCAGACAAGTACGCTGACCTTGAGCGTCAGCGTGATGAGCTGGTTGAGTTACTGAAATCTTGGCTGGAGTACAGAGGCGACATATACCACCACGAATGGTTAAGCAGGGATACGGGTGAAGCCCTCGCCAAAGCGGAGAAAGATGATGAGTGATTACATATTAAAGAATGGAGAGCCAACCTGCGAAGGGTGTAAGTCGCCACTATTCTGCTCGACAGAGGGGTTTTGCAACATTAAGTCATGGGAAAACGCCAAGTCTGAGGGAAAGAAGTTTGAGCTATGCAAGGACTGCGACACACCGCTGTACTGTGAGTACGTCCCAGGGCGAGGTGAGTGTGCGATTGATCTGGGAATGAAGCGCATGGAGAAGCTGAAAAAATCCGAATCAATCAATCAACTGGCTGATGAGTTAGTCAATGGCGACAGACAAGACGTCTATGGTGATCCCCATACGAACCATCAGAGGATTGCAGACCTGTGGAATGCTTACCTAAGCGGGTCTCCCAGCGATGTTATAACGCCCTCTGACGCAGCTGTAATGATGATGTTGCTCAAGGTCGCGAGATTGATGCACTCCTCAGATCACGAAGATACGTGGGTAGACATTGCCGGATACGCCCAGGTTGGGTACTGGTGCGCGACAAAAGAGGTGGAAAATCAAAGTGATAGATGAGATTCTTAGACAAGACTTTCAAGAGAAAGTTGTGGTACATTTTTGCAAATTGCATAGCGAGATCGCAGAGTCAGAAGAAGTACGTCATGCTTGCAAAGTAATCCTGGATTACTGCTCCCAATAGGAGGCGATGATGGACGCAGACAAACTGCTGAGAAGGGTGGATCTTAAACGAGAACACCTGAATACTCTCAGACTAGACCCAGAGCACCGTAAGGGCTGGGGAGAGGCGCTAGAGTTCTTTACCAACACTATCTGTGTCCTGATAGACGCAGAGGAAAGGGAGGCTCTGCCAGACGTAGACGAGCTGCTAGAGGCTGCTGACCCTTACTGTGAGGGTTAGTCAATAAGGTCTTCAAACAACCGCTCTCCGGTTGTCATGCGAAGAACTCTGTCAATGTTTGAGAAGCCTGGGACATAAGTTTGAGTGGCCCTCAAAAGCGGTTCAGCATCAGGCTCTCCTGTAAGCATCCCCTCGCCAGCTTCGTAGACGCCGCTTGCCAAGCCGAAACCAGCAGCTAAGGGAGCAGGAATAAGCTCAACAGGCCTGCCCCCATACTCTTCTGCTCTAATGTTCAGAACTCCGCTGCTCATGTTAGATGCAATCTGATTCATTGTGGCGCTTGCTATCCCTTCTGGCGTCATAAGCTCTTCAAGATCTCTGTCTCTGGACAGGTCTAATGTCTTTCTAAAGTCATCCCAAACACCAGCAGTAACGCCAAACAGCGCGGCGTATTTTGCAGAGTTAAACATTGCAGCTTTTGCGGCCTCAGCCCCTTCTTTAGTATTTAAGCCCTTGTCTTTCGCCCTCATAATGTTTTGCCCGACATCGTTTATCAGGCTGTTCATCTGCTTGTTCATGTACGACAGCATGCTGTAGGCCATGCGCCCATTTGGATTGTCGTGAAAAGCTTTGGGCATTGCGCTTGCGCTTACGGGTTGCCATTTATTCATCGAAGCGCCTGCGAAATTAACAACCCACGGGTTAGATAAGTCTTTAGCTTGCAAAGCTTTTACAGTGGACTGGAACTCCCTTTCGGTAAGTCCCCTCATCCCGTCGTGCTTCCTGAGCTTTTCTAAAGACTTCTCCGAACCGTCTTTTGCCAGGTCAATCCCGCGCTGTATGGCAGAGTTGCTAAGGATCTCTTGGCCCATCCTGTTTACAGTCTGAACCCCTGAAACCTTGTAGAGAACCTTGTTGGCAAAATCTATTCCCCGAACAACGTCCTCCCCGACTTTCAAAAAGCTTACAGAGTCAGCCGCATCGTTCATGGCTTTCTTGCCAGTGTTAGCAACCTCTCCCATAAAGTCTTTGTCTAAGCCCAGCTCCTTATTTGAAAGCCAGTTTTTATTCTTTACGCCAAAGCTTTCATTGAGCGTAGCAAGGATAGCTTTAGGCAGAGTCTTAGCCCATGCGCTGACACCATTCTGGTAAACAGGTGCGGTGACTCCTTCGATCACGTTTAGGATAGCGTTCATTGGGTTAGCCAAGAGGGCAGCAGACGTTACGCGCCGAGCTACAGCACCAACAGTATTCCCGCCTTGCTTAGAAGCAATCAGCTGTGAGCGTAAGCCGTTAGCTAGGTTAGCCGCCACCTCTGATGTAGCCCCCTGCTTTTTAGCATCCTTCTCAATAGCTTTAATAACAACATTTAAACGGCTTTCTCCCGTCTTTTCGTCTGGAGCTTTTAGTCTTGAAACGTCAATGTTAAACCGAGCAGCAAGCGCTCTGGCAGCAGAGACATCTTCAGCATATTCTTTCAGTGCTTTAATAGGATTGTCATAAGCCTCTGGAGGCAGCACCCCAAGCTTCGACTGACCCGCCTCCACCAAAGCTTTTGTAGGGAAATAGTCGACATCTGGTTGCTTAACAAAATCCATCGCTTGAAGCGTTTTAACCTGCTCTTCAAGGTTGCGAACCATTGCTTTTTCTTCTGGGGTCTTGGCTATTTTGCCAAAATCCTCCCACGATATGCGCCGATCTTTTTTGATAGACTTGTTCATCCTCAAAGCTGCTGACTTGAACAAGCGGTTCTCGTCAAAAACTTTTGCAGCATTCAGGAAGGTCGTGTCAAAAATTTCATCAATAGCTCTTTGATCGCTTCGTATCATCAGCTCAGAGTCTTCAGCAAGCCTTGCAGCTCTCTCTCCTACGTTTTTAACAAACCAATTCCTAGTGCTCAGGAATATGTTGTCAACCGTCTTGCTTTGTCCTGATGGAGACTGAATAACAGAAGCGTCATCCTGTATATCTTTTGCGCCTCGAGCCGAGGTGCTTGTGTCGTATGTAACCCCTGGCCTGCTAGACTCTTTTGCCTTGCCCACATTAACGAATCCATCTTCCCCGCCAATGTGACTGCCTTTCCCTGACTCTAAGAACTTTCGGCCTTTAGGATCTCTTTGAGCATTTAGCTTTGCTGCTGCCTTTTTTACTTCTTCTGCGTTTTTAGTCAGAAAGGCTCCAGCAGCGCCACCTAATGCTCCGCCTAATGCAGCACCAACGCCTGCACTAGCTAATCTTTCGTCGCCCTCTCCGCTCAAAAAGCCGTAAACAGCGCCTTCTGCTGCGCCCAAAGTCCCGACCTTTAACGCCCTGTCTAGCTTGGTTCCCGCTTGAGCAATCTTCGCCATACCCGCACCAGGGACAAACAAGCCAGCAGCAAACCCTGCTGCGCTGGTAATCATCGACGCGCTAGGGTTTTCTTCTTCGTAAGCTCTCAGTTCTGCGCGAGAACGATTGATAGCTTCACTCCAATTTGAAGCTTCGCCAGTAAGCAACTGCACTGTTGCGTCCAGCTCGTCGCCAGCACCAATAGCTGCCTCAAAAAAATCTATCGTCGCGGCTCTTGCCGGAGAGTAATCTGCGTCTTCTTCTTTTGGAAATAAATTAGAATACTTGCTCGTGGCGGCGGAATCGTCAAATAAATTTAAGTATTTACTCATCTAAATTTTTTACCGAAACAAAGAAGGTTCGCGTTGCTCTCTAGGGCCAAGAGCCTGCATCCTTTGCTGTCTAGTTCCCAAAGACTCCATTCTGGCAGCAAACCCCCTCCCAAGCTCTTGCATACGCTTATCTCTAAGACCTAGATCCTGCATACGCTTTTCCCTTTCGCTTAAATCCTCGCTTTCTTCCTTTTGTGTGTAATCAAAAGGCAAGTCTCCAATCTTAATTAAAGCGTTAATAACTTCTTCTCTGCTTTTGCCAGGATTAACACTCATTGCTTCTTCAATAATTTGCAAAGGAGTTTGCGGCTCTTGCTCGGAAGGCTCTTCACCTTTTAGCTCTGCAAGCTCATTCAATATACGCCGCGTTTTGCTTTGGATTACTTGGCGCTCTTCTTGCGCAACTAATTCCTTAAAGTTTTTAGGCAGGTCTTTACCTTTATACTGCTGCACAACCCTAGCTTGAATTTGAGACTTTTCCTGCGAGGTCAAAACGCTGGCGTTTTCTAAATTTATTTCCAGCTCTTTAATTTGCTTGTCTGTTTCTGATTTTAATCGGCGCTCTCGCGCATAATCTGCTACAGCAATGTTGTTGCTGATTGAGTTTATTTGCCCTCGAAGCTGATCCTCTATATTTTTTGCCGCAAGTCTTGTCCCTGTTTTCCAAGTTTCACTTTCGGTGTCCCAGCCTTCAGAAGCTTTCTTGTAAGCATTCCACAAAGGCTGCAACTTTTTCTGGAACTCTTCTGGCAAGTTTTCAATTTGCTCCTCAAAAACTTTTAAGCTTGGCCCTTTCTTTTCTTCTATTGCAGCCGCTTCTAGCTTGTCTCTCGCGTTTTTTGAATTAATGCTTGCGTTGACATATTTTTGTGCTGCGCTAGAAAACTCTCCTGCTTCTTCAACAAGATCACTTACGCCATCCATGTCTCCTTCATCAATAAGCTGTAGTATTCTCGGGCCATTGTCAGCGATCCATTGATCCGACTTCATGCCTTTTTGGGCATTTTTAAACTGCCAATTCGCCATTTGCAGATTATTATATTCTCTCACTGCATCAGGATTGCTTCTTAGCCGATCTATTTGGCTTTGTATTTCCAATTTATCATTTGGGCCAGCACCTTTTAATTCTTCAGTAAGCCGGAAAATGTCTCTTCCTTGTTTAAGGTTGCGGTTTTCTCTTGCTCCAGGAACAAGTTTTTGGAGGCTTATAAGGCTTTGCTGAGCGCCTACACGAATTTCGTTTGGGAGACTGGCGTCTGCCATTTGTTTCCTAAAAAAATCAATCGAGCCTTGTAAACCCTCGATATTTCCAGCTTCCGCTGAAGCAATACCTTGAGTAAGATTTTCTGATGACGAGCCAAAGCTTTTTGAAGCAGCAATGCTTTTTTGTATTTCTTGAATCTGTTGACCCAAATTAAACCTTTCTTCAGGAGTCTTTGTTTCTTTTAGCTGGGCTGTCAACATGCCAAGCCGCCCTTCAGGCGTAGTAGTGTCAAACTTACTTAACTCGTCCCGTCTTCTCTTCTCTGCTAGTTGCCCACCAATACCGCCTATGGCTTGGCCGACATCGAACATGCCTTGAGCAAAGCGTGGCTGACCCAGGCTGGCTAAAAAACTTTGTGAAAATGAAGGCATATAACTTTCCTCTTACTTAAACAGACCTGCCAAGCCCCCAGTCAACAGACCCTGGCCTGTTGTGCCAGCGAGGGTAGCTTGACCCAGCGCAGACTGAAGCAACGCTTCAAGACCTGTAGCGTAAGTCTGACCATACGTTTTAGCTTGTTCTGACAGTGCTTGTCGTCTGGCTTCTGATGCAGACATTCCTGGTTCCAGTCCTTGAAGTAGCTGGGCTTGCGGCATGTAGCTAGAAGCAAGCATACCAGATCCCAGTTGAGCCTGACGTTGTTGTTCCTGCCCAGCAAATTCCATAGCGTTAAGAATCGCCATGTTCCTCGCTTCTTCCTCGGCTTTAGCCATTGCTAATTGCTCTGGAGTACCACCAAACATAGACGTTCTAACGCCTAATCGACCTTGGTTGGCAAGTCGCTCTTCTAGCGCGAGTCTTTGACGCTCTCTCTCAGGCGCAGTTGCAGCCATCATTCTCTCATAGACTTGCTGCTCTCTGTCAGCAGTAGGCGAACCTGCTAGACCGAAAAACATCCCAGCCTGGTCTGCCAGAGTTTGTTGAAGCTCCTGCTCACGCGGAGACAGCCCCATTTGGTAAGTCATCTCGCCCGTTACAGGGTCTTGCGTCATGCCAAACTGAGAGCCAGTCGCAGTAGTAATGCTGTAGGGCTGGAATTCCAACATGCCCCGCAGCTCTTGAGCAAGCCCCTCATTTACTAGCTGACCACTTTCGTCATACTGCCCAGCCATCGACTGAAAGGCTTGCTTTCCAATGCGCCCAAGTTCGTCGGAGGCTCCTTTAACTAACGCGCCGCCACCAGCTGCGCTTAAAAGTCCTAGTGCTTCAGGTAAGCTCATTAGTAGGTGCCTCCGTCAAAGTTAGTGACTGTTAGCGTTCCGCCTACAGTAATGTTGTCCACGACTAGCGTTCCTGTGAATGTGGGGCTGTCAGAGTCTGCTTTACTTGCAATCGCTGTTGCAATGTTGTCGTACTCCGTTTCGAATTCAGATCCTTTTACTACCTTGTTCGGGTCGCCAGAGGGCAAGCTGTCCTTGGCAGCAAAGTCAGTAGTCTTAGTGTAGTTACTCATAGCGTTTTACCCAAAAGTGTAAGCACGTTAATTTCCTGTAGCGAAAACTGATCTCCGTCGACATCAGTCTCCATGTTAATCGACAGGGTAGAACCACTGCCGTTAGCGTTTACTGCCTTAGTTGTAGTAATCAGATTACCCTTAGAGAACTCTGCAATATTAAATTCTCCCAGACCAAACTCTGCCTTAGACTGGGCAGGCAGGCTTATTGTTGCAGAGCCTTCCTTGTTCTTGAAATCATACGACCAGGTTAGGTAGACATCAGCACCATTGCCACCGACGATAATCGGCCTTAGCTTCTTGAGAAACTTTAACTTACTGCTGTCGCCAAAAGCCAACTCTGGGCTTGTGTATTTGAATCTGTAAGGTAATCCGTTATCACTATACTGATCGTATTTACCTATACCATTGACGCTTCCGATCAACAGAAGCCCGTCATCTGACCTCTCATACGAGGTAAATCCAGTCCCCGTCCATCTCGTAACCCTGTAGGCACCGTTGTCTAACGTGCCTCTGACGTCAAAACAGTAAGTCGTGTTGTATCCCAGGAAGGTCAACAGGTAGAAGTTCTCTTCTGGGTAGTATGCTGATTCAAAGCCATTTTCTTCAGTCGACAGCAGGCTAATGATGTCTTTAGTAATCGTCCCTGACAGACTGCTAATCGGCATGGACTTCTCTTGTATTGTCCTGCCAAAGCTCTTCAGTCCCGTGTAGGACAAAAACAACACATCTGTTCCTGTGTACTGAACCGTGTCTCTGGCAACACACCCGACTCCGGTTACTGTGTCAGACAGCGCCATGTTTGCCGGAGAGTCTGCATTGGCGTAAACCACAATACTCTTCTTGCCGAAAACAATCAGGAAGTTGTTTTGTGCGGCTAACGCTACAATCTCGTCATAGCCATCAGGCCAGACCTTAGAGATGTCTATTGACCCAGACGTACCACCTGACCAGTCGTGACCAATCAAAAGATCAGACCAGTAAATCGTAGACTTGTCAGAAGCAAAGTCAGCCGTCCACAAACGCCCCCAAGCAGCCAAAACTTCGTTCCCGTACATCGTAGAGGTAACCCCTGCTGCACCTGCAACAGAGCTTAGCGTAACAACAGAGCCGCCTGCGTTAGAGTAGACCAGAGGCTCATAACCTCTTTGGAAGAAGTATATCGAGTCATTGAAGTTGACCATCTTCCAGTCATTAGCGGTAATGACATACGCACCAGGTGTCTCGTCTACTAGAGTTGTATCCCCACTAAGGATCTTGTTATTTCCTACGGAGAATAACTTAGCGTTACCAGCGCTGTCCTTAAACTCTTTGATCCCTGCAATGGATTGATCTGAACCCAGCTCTGTTTTGTCAGTGGTAATGACAGTCAGCCCACGACGAGCAGCAATCCGCCCTCTCTGGTCGATAACAGCATTGTCTGCAACCTCAGCAAAAGACGGGTCTTGAGCCAAGGGGGAGTCTTCCGTGTTAATCCCCTTGAATCCAGGGGCGACCAGATTAACGCTTTGTAACGGTTGAGCCATAGTTATGCCGTGTAGAAAATAACTTCTTCTGGGTGCCTTCCGGCGTCATGGGAAATAGCATCGCCAAGATGCTTATTCGCAATCTGGAAATACTCCGCTGTAGAAGTACCGCCAGTCTCGCCTCTCTCCCTAGATGCTAGAGCTACTGCAAGAAGAATAACAGGCGTCGATGGAACGTCTAGCTCGTCTGAGTCAGCAGTAAAAACACCGTTCCTCACAACAGCATCAAACCGGATTGAGTACAGCTTGTCTGGGATAGGGTAGACATCAATAGTAGTATCGCCGTTTACATCGACCCCAGCGTAGGTATAGTTTTGCGGTGCACCATTAATACGATTGCTGATGTGAAGCGCGTCATCAAACCAGTTATTCGTTTGGTAGTGCATGACAAGGTTAGAAGTGTCGTTTATGACGTTAAGCTCTTTGATCTTGTTTCCGCTACCTACCAAAGAGTAGTTGTAAACTCCGTCAGTAGTATCAATAAGCAGGGTCTTTCTCAGTGCGCTCCAGTCCCATGCGCTTTCTACCAAATCCTTAGCATCATTAACAAAGTCACCAATCAGCGTACTGTAGTCATTCTCTGCTACAGCAGATACCTCTGGCTCACGTAGCCGCCTCAACACCCCATTTACTAAACTTAAATAAGTCATTTTGAGAAAAGTCCTTCTAGGATGATTCTGTTTAACTGCTCTACTGGATCGCCTGGGTCATACGGAACGCCCATAAACCTTGGTAGCTGATAAGGAAGATCCGCCATGTAAGCTCCAGGAGTCCCGCCCAGCATCCCCCCACCGCCCCCTGAAGCAGGAGGAGGAGCAACAAAAGGTGGAGGCTCCGGCGGAGGCTCGGGGGGCTGCCCCGTTATAGGCGGCTCCACTATTATTGTTTCTATTCTAGTCTCCGGCTCAAAATCCTCTGGAGGCAAAGGAGGCGAGGCAGTATTAGTTATTAGAGGCGGAGGCTCTGGTATTGACTTGTTATGCGACACTACCCCGTCAACCATATAGGTGTGGGTAGATTCTGTGGTGAAGTTGTAGACCTTGACCCTCTCATCCCTGTGCTCCAGAGAGGAGAGCTCAATGTTAGCCGGTGAGCCCACCAAGACGTCACCGACCTCCAGCTTTCCGATAGCAATGCCGTAAGCCTTATAAATAGGCCGTGACGCTTCAGGGTTTGCGGACTTCCATCCCTCTGTGGTCAGGAATGGGTGAGCCTCTGTTGCCGTTATGCGGCCGTTCAGCGTCCATAGCGATTGGTCTTGGACGGGGATGTCATGCACGTAAGATACGGCGTCAATCTCGCCTCCCAGCGCCAGAACCTTGTCTCCAAGAGAAATGCTCTCAATGTTCTTGAGGGACCCGTCCGCCATATTGATCTTTGTGCCGGCGACAAAGCAGGAAAACACCGGCTCTCTATCTTCCGGCACAACAGACTTCTCTTCCGGCCGATCATCGAACACGCCGCCGTCGACAACCCCTGGCTTCGGCGGAGGCTCTGGTATTGACTTGTTATGCGACACTACCCCGTCAACCATGTAAGTGTGAGTAGATTCTGTCGTAAAGTTGTAAACCTTAACGCGCTCTTCTTTGCTTTCCAAGGATGACAGCTCAACATTGTCAGACGAGCCAACCAGGATGTCTCCAACCTCTAGCTTGCCAATAGCGATGCTGTAGCTTTCATAAATGGGCGCAGATGCTTCAGGGTTGGCTGACTTCCATCCTTCTGTAGTCAGAAAGGGGTGAGCTTCTGTTGCTGTAATACGCCCGTTTAGCGTCCACAAGACATGATCCTGCACAGGAATATCATGCACGTAAGAGACTGTATCAATCTTGCCGTCTATTGCCTGAACCTTGTCGCCTACCAAGACATCTTCGATGTTTTTTTGCGTCCCGTCAGCCATGTCAATTTTTGTGCCAGCCACGAAGCAAGGCACAACAGGGTCGTATATTTCTACAATAACAGGATCAGGGTCTGGCCGCTGCTCGATAAAGCCCTCAACAACGGCTTTGTCTTCAGTTACAACCTCCTTTTCTTCCTCTTCTTCTGAGCCGCCTAATTCAAACTCTTCAGAATCGTCTTCTGCTTCAGAATCGTCTTCTGCTCCAGAAACATCTTCTGGAGAAACGCCAAGGTCTTCAGCGCTAATTCCGCCAAGGTCGTCTTGTGTTCCAAAGTCCTCTGCTCCAAACCCACTCTCCAACCCTGTAGTAATAATCCCGCCAAGGAGCTCAGCAGCCCCGTTTTCTCCCATAGTGTTTATTAGAATGTCTAGCGGCCCGGACAGTATTTCTCCGCCAGCGCCAAGAATCGCCTCAAAGACATTGGTGCCTTCTTGGATCTTGTCACCTATTTCACCAATCTTATCTTGTACCGCGCCTACTAAATCTCGTATTGGTCGAGTAGTTTGCTGATAAATGTTGTTGCCGATTTCGCGTGCTGGCAGCCAGTCTCCTTGACCGTCTGTAAGGGGAATTTCAAGCGGCTTGCCTGGCAGCGTAGGGACAGCAAGAATCAAAGTCTTTACAAACTTCGGGCCCAAAAGACCTCCAGTCCCTCCAGGCAGCGAGAATCGGATGCCGATAATAGTCCCAGGTGGCACCCACTTAGACCCACCAGGCAGAGTCTCAGGGTCAGGAGGAGTAAAAATAGACTCAAATACTTTTGCTATTGCTCCGCCAGCTTGCTTTGCTATTTCTGTTGCAGACTGAAAAATTCCGCCGACTTTCTCTTGATCTTCTTCGCTTGGTTGCCCAATGCCGCCCCAGGACGCGCGAGCTTCTTCTATGTCTTTTTGAGCTTGAAGGTACGCTTCCTTCTGTAAAGCCCTTTCTTCTTTAGACATCTCTGCCCATTCAGCGTCAGTCTTGCCGTAATTTTTAGCTCTTTCTTCGGCTAACCGTTGTTCGTTTGCTGAGTGTTTCCGCCGCTCAGCATCTCGGAAAAGGTTTTCAAAGTATCTGTCATACTGCTCGGTGCGCTCTTCTAAAGACATTGAGTTCCATTCGTCTGCGGTTGCCCCAAAGTGTCTGTCTCTTTCCGCTCGCTCTCTTAGTATCCTTGCAAGCTCTTCGCGCTCTTCAATGCGAATTCTTGCCAGCTCTTCTTCAGTAAGCACTTCCTCTTCTGTAAGAGGCCCTCCAGTAAAAGAATCAGCTACCGAATCAAGATCACCTTGTAGCTCAGCATCGCCGCTTAAAACGTCTACGACTTCTTCTGCTTGCCCAGTCGTGTAATTAATATACCCCTGCACTTGTTCGCGCAGAAACTCAGGGACGTCATCCATACTAAGCGTGTTAGACAGAATGCCGTTGCCCCACGCTCTAATAATGTCCCCGTAAGCCTCATTGATAACCGATTGAGCGCCCTCAAAAAACTCAGCTTCTGAATCTGGCTGAGGGATATCTGGCGTATCTGGCTCATCGCTTGGCTGGTCTGTGTACAATGGCAAATCGTACGATAGAAGCGTTGTAAACGGGGGAAGCGCTTTAGCATTGCTAATTTTTTTTATTTCCATCAGCTACAAGACCACCGTAGTAATAATGGTAACGAACACAGTAAAGGACGAGCCGACAACCAACCAGGCTAGTTTTTCCCAGCGCGCAGAATGCTTATTAGCTGCATTACGCAGCTCTCTCAGTTCAACAGTAGCTTCAGCCCATCGCTCTCCGCACTCCTTCTCGTGTTCTGCAATACGATCTAATGCCGCTATTGCAACGTCCAAAGCCTTATCCTTTACTTCGCTCATTGTTAGAAATACTCCTTTACCCTGTGCCGTTCTGCTTGGTCAGGGCCAGGAGACAAACGTGATAAAACATTAACACCAAAAAACAAAAAGTCCGGTGTCAGCTTTCGCCAAACCGGAACACGGGATCTGCACTCTTCTGCAAACCACTTATCAATACACTTCTTCAGCTCTCTGTCTTTAAGACCCTCGTGCTCGTTTTCCATCCAGTAGTAGTGTCGCCACCACAACATTGCATCGTGAATCGCAGAAGGCACCATAATCCAGTCTCTGTCAGGGAAAGCGTTAGCGCCGTTCCAGGCAAACCCTTGCTTGAGGGTAAGTGCCTCGCTGGTTACTTTCATTCTGGCGTCCTCGTACAGCAGGTTAAACTTGCGAGGAAACCACTGAGGGACAGGAAAGGTTACGTCCTCATCGAGGACGTATTTAAATCCCTCACGGACTTTCATCAGCTTCCTCTACAGAAGCAACAGCAAGCTCTGGATCAAACTTCCCGTCACCTACAGTCCCACAAACGTCTAAAGTAATCACGCTTGCTAAGACTCCGGTTTTAAGACACATCTCAACGGGCTTCATAGTCCCGCAGCCAGAGAGCAAAAGAACAAAAGCCAGAATCCTAATCAAGAGGAATACCCTGGCGATACTCAGCCGCCCTATCAGCGGTCAACACACTTTCTGTCTCTAACAGGTCAATAGCTGATTGATACCCTGCGTCATTAAAAGAAACTGTAACGCCTCTGTTTACAGTTAGAAGTTGTGCTTGAGCAACTACTGCGGGGTTGCTGCTCATTAATGCAAGCAATGCTTCGTCTGTTGTAAAAGAGTCGTACAGCTCTTTCGGGGAAAACTCCTCAAGATGGGATTTTTCCTGCGACGGCGGCACCTCTACGTAGGTATGGTCTGGATAGTTGCTTTCAATAAAATCAGTTTCAGCAATTACTGTATTGACGTGTTCACCATTAAAAAAAAGTTTGTAAGTCGACATTACAGATACTCCAATATTTGGATGACAACTAATCCACCACCGCCAGCGCCAGACGCAGCAGTCCCAGACCCGGCTGGGCGTATAGCCCCACCACCACCGCCGCCATACCCCCCACGGCCAGCATTGGGGCCAATACCATCCGACATGGAGCCACCGCCGCCACCGAACCATCCGGCAGTTGATACACTGCCTCTGCCCCCGCACGAGCCGCACCCAAAACGCCCGCCGGCAGCTTCTGTTGTGGGAGCAGCAACTTTCAATCCACTAAAAATGCTGTCGTGCTGATAATCAGTTGTTGATACCGCATAGGTTACACCGCTTTCATTGGAATTTGACCAGGTAGTTACCGCATCGGTTATGTCTTTCCCTGGCCCTCCGGTGCCCCCCGCCTGACTAACACAGTCACCCGCAGAGGATGACAGTGTAGCATCGCCACCTCGACCTCCAATACCTGCACCACCCGAAGCACAGAACCGTTGACTCCCTGTGTTCGTTGTATTCGCATGCCCTCCACGATACCCTTCGCCAAATATGGCAGGAGCACCGCCACCAGATGCCGATAAAGTTCTGCTTGTTGAGTCTACTGCGTCAGCATCTCCCGCCGCACCGCCGGTAAGATTAAATTTGTTCCCCCCGGAGCCTGTTCCGCCAGCAGCTCCCGTCAGATTCGTTGCACCGGCGTTAATAGCGGCTGTTCCACCAGCTCCACCGTTCGCCGTTATTGTGGTTATTCCGGTTCCCGAGAAAACGCTGTTGCCACCTGCGATTCCCGCCTCAACGCCCTCAATGTTTTCTGTTACTGCCGCGCCTCCAGCCCCTACAGTAACGGTATAAGCTGTAGATGCCGACAGACGAACCTCGCTGCAGCAAAAAGCGCCAGCGCCACCTCCAGTAGCACACGAAGATGACGTGACTACCGGTGTCAAAGATGCCGCGCCACTACCTCCGCCGCCAAGAACAAATATCCTAGCGTAACAATCCATCGCCGGTGTAAATGTGGTGCTTAATGTAAACACCATTTCCTGAATGAAAGCCCCTTTGGGGTTTCTTTGTTCTTTAATCAGCGCCATTATTCGTCAAACCCCATTGCTACCATGTTGACATTGGTCGTGTCTGATTCACCCACGATGTATTCGTTGGCTTCCAGAACGATTTGCTTAAAGCTGGCAGTCTCATTGTCTGCAAGAGACAAAGACTCAATCAGCTTGCCAGCAGCCTCGAATGTTGCTGTAGTTGCGCTAATGCCCAACTGAACAATCGCGGTAGAGCCAGATGCGTTCAGAATCTCCACGTTAAAGGTTCCACCGCTTGCGCCTGCCTGAACGACGTCAGCAGCAGTTGCGGCAGTTAGATTAACTCGCCCGTTCTTTGCGGCCATTACATGCCTCCTAAAAAGTGTAGTTTAGCCGCTGTTGCGCCAAACGGCTTCCAATCTGAGCCGTCGTATCCTTCAAAAGCGGTTAGCGAAGTGTTGTATCGGATGTTCCCAGAAGAAGGGGTAGACGGTCTTGCCGCTGTTGTCCCGCTGGGGATTGTTAGACTTAAAGTAACTTCAAAGTTTGCGTAGCTTGCAGTTCCGCTAGGTGCGGCACCAACCTGTACGTCAACGTATTGTTTGATAGATTGCTGGCTGGCAAGCGCCGTTGCGCTATTAGCTGCCATGCTGTCGTCATCCAAAAAGGCTGTAATGCCATCCAGGATGTTTAGCTCTGTGCCAGTTGCAGTAACCAGAGTACCCGCTAGGGTAAGTTCAGACGGGTTCGTGCCAACCTCAAAAACAACGCCACCAGTCTCGCTGTAAAGCCTTTTATTCGTGAGGTCTAAGGCTGGTTCGCCTTCAATAAGATCGGTCGGTAGAGGGGCGCCTGAGCCTGTCTTTAGCTTAATAGCCATAAATGCTTACCGTCGAGAAAGATTTAAAGCAAAGGGGGCCATAAAGACCCCCTCCAAGTTCGTTACTCAGCGAGTGCGAGAACGAAACCAGCTTCAGGACGATAAACCTGAACGCCATACAGGCAATCAGCCGTGTACAGGTTAGACAGGTATTCCTGCTTGTACTGGGTTTGTGACCGAACAGACATCTGCTCTGCAAGGACAATGGCTTCCATGTGGAAGAACATTGCAGCGCGAACGTCTACACTACCACCTGCGTTATCAGCAGCAGCTTCGATCTGAGCACAGTTAGAAGACACGTAGATGTCTACACCGTACAGGTTGCCGATAAGACCTGACTGGACAGCCTGGCCTGACACGAAGTCAGAAGACACGTAACGGTCAATGCCCATTACAGTGTTTCTGGCAGAAGGCGGGATAATCAGGTGACGATTTTCCATCGGCACATCGTTATCGTCCATCTTCTGAATCATGTCACGGAAGAACGCATCAGTGAATACGTCAGTAGATGCAACAGTGTCGACTGCGTAAGCAGTCGTCGTGCCAGCATCATTGAAGAAACAACCCGTGTGAACGTAGTCAGTCTCTGCAACAGCGTCAGCGTAAACAACCGCACCACCGTTACCAAAGCCTGTACCCGTAGAGTGCAGGTCAGTGTCAATCTGAGTTGCCAGAGCATAGCCAGCATCTTCAGTGTAGAACCGACGCAGACTTGAAAGAGCCTGTACTTCTACGATGTCTTCGATCAGACGCGAGTATTCAAAATGACGATCAATGTCAATCGTCAGTTCGCCTTCAGTGTTGGCAATGATCGTTACTGCCGTGTCAGCAGCCTTGGCATTCGCCGCGCCACGAACGGGCTTGGGAATATGGATCTTGTCGCCTTTCTTTCCAGTCATGGAAATTTTCTTTACGAGAGGCGCAACCTTGAGAGTCTTCTCGTAGGTAGCAATAATCTCGTCCGACCAAATTTCGGGAATAAAAGTGGCCGCTTCTGTTTTTGCGGTATTACCAGCCGCACCTGGATAAGTAGCCGTAGCCATTGTGGATCACTCTCCTATCTGACCCGCCGCTCCGCATACGCTTTTAAAATCTCTTCAGATAACGCTTGATAGCGGTCAGGCTGGTCTTTCATTAGTTTAATTAAGTCGGCCCGACGATAAATTTTCTTGGTTGATCTCTCTGAACTACCCTGTGCGCTACCTGTATTTGCTGCCTTGATTTGCTGCTTCCGAGACTGCTTGTCTGCGGCGGCAGTTTGCTGTGCTGCGCCTCTAAGCCCTTTCCACAAGGAAAACAACTCATCAGCCGCTTCAACGCTAAACTCTTTGTCAGCTTCTACAAATAACCTTTTCCTGATTGGCGACTCTTCTACCCATGAAGCAAAATTTTGATCGCTCAAAATCTCTTTCATGTCAGGGTGCTTTCGCTCTAGCTCAGCTAAAGCTGCTTGCTGCCTGTACTGGACAGAATACTGTGCCGCCTCTCTTACACTTGGGTGATTCTCAATAGCACGGTTTACCGTAGCTTG
>Ga0208150_1000110_pt1 | contig 32332 bp, 31 predicted proteins | sample DEB08_DNA_8_FD_184534 | JGI IMG/M metagenome (GOLD analysis project Ga0208150, IMG submission 184534) | Aqueous microbial communities from the Delaware River and Bay under freshwater to marine salinity gradient to study organic matter... | ecosystem: Environmental > Aquatic > Marine > Coastal ...
AAATTCTCTAATTTCACCAACTCTTGCGGCTCTAATATGAATTTCAAAATCTTCTCTATAGAATTTACCTTTTGATGGGAAGTTACCTAAATCTAATTTTACATAACCTGCTAAAGCTTGAATTCTCTGTATTTCAGGATCGTCTGGTGATGTAATTCCACTACCCCTGGTGGTATCAACCTTACCCAGTTCAGTAACTACACCATCCTCATTAGTCTTAACAGTGGCTTCAGTATCTTGTATACCTTCAGCTGCTTCAAACTCTTTTTTAATGTTGTCTTCGTGACTACTCATAATTTACTTAATTTTTTGTTAATTGTTTTTCTGGTGATGTCTCCTCTACTATATGCTCAACAATGAGTTGTCTAACATACCTAGAAACTGGCATCGGTTTTGTTTTTGTTTCCATTGATTTTTGAATGATGATAGTATTAAGGTTATCTTCATCCTCAGGAGTTAAAAGAACTTGTAATTTTTTTGTAAGTCTTTTCTTTTGTGGAATCATTTCCTGTACGCTTTCGTTGTAACCATACTTAGGATTGTCAGCTTTGTATTTTTTAATCCAAAACTCTACTCTTTCCATAATATGACCTAATGACTCATCTGTATCAAATTCTTCAAGAATAGTTTTAGTAAAAGCTTTTGTACCAAAATCCTTTACTGCCCTCTTAATGTATTTTCCAGACCCTAAGTTATTAGGATTGTCATTAACTGAATAGCCTACATAAACTTTTCCATCTGTTTGATTTTCTACTTTAAATATCTTCATGATTTTAGATTATGTATTCTATATTATATATTAGAGTAATGACAAAAAAACTGGCCCTAAGGCCAGTTTTATATAAGTTTAATTTGAATTAGGTTCCAGCACCAACATTCTCCTCAACCCAATGATCACAACGATAAGTCATTGTTAAATCAACAGCATCCGGAGTTTCATAACTCAATTCATCTACAAAATCAGGTTGTCCTGTTGGGAATACATCTTTACAAGTAATCTTTCTGAAAATATCACCTGCTCTGTTGTACTGTACAATAATCATACTTCCAACATAGTCCTTCTTCAATCCCATTTCGCCAGTCAATGGATCGTAAACTAATTTATACCAGTTACGGAAGGTATTGTAAATGTAGTTTTCGTTTGCTTCGTTTAAGTTCAAACTGAAGTTAATAGTGAGATCCATGAATGTCTGTCCTGGCATACTTGCAAACGAACGATCAGCAAATTTATATTTCTGACCTATTGCATCTACAGAAGGGTTAAGATTATTTAATCCTCCGATTGTTTTAACCTGTTCCAAGATTAATCCAGTATCATCACCTAGTGGCGTAAACACAGTCACCTCAAATAAATTAGGTTGGATAGGTTCATATCTCTGACTGCTAGCCCTTGATTGTGTATAATGTGGTAATGGCATAACTTATCTTATTTTTTTATATATTCATCTTTCTTTTCTTATTGGAAGTTACCTGAGCTTATTGCACCTGTCTTAAGAATTGTAGTTCTTTGGACGAGTATTTCCATTCCTCTTACCGGCTCAATATAAGTATCTAAGATACCAACATTTTGATCAATAACTTCTGGTGTATTATTGGTTTCATCCATAATATTTCTGAAGTCATATACACCGTCGTCATTTTGAACAGTTGATAAGAAGTTATCAGCAAGTGTTTTAATTTCCAATCTTGTCTGAGCTGTATTAAATTCAAACAAGTAGTTTTTAAGAATTGCCTCAATACCATCCTGGATGTAAATTACAACCTCTCTAACGTTAATTGAACTTAATGCAGATTTTGTAGTCTGTTGTGCAGTTTTGTTAGCAAAGATTGTTGGGCCAGTTCCACTTTGGAATACAATCGGATTCAATCCAAATGGCTCCAAGTATTCTCTGTCCTCTTTTCCAAGATTTAATTCTAATCCTACAACACCAGTTCCACCAACAACACCTCTACGAACTCCTGCAACTAATGACCATGGTAAAGCATTTTCATATTTTGCAATAAAGTTATTAGAAATGTACGCGGCAGGCGGTACGTTGATATTCTTTCCAAGATCTCTTACAGTAATATAAGGATAATAGAATGCTCCCCAACTCGCACCTTGTGTTTGAGATGGTAATGAATATCTTACAGTTGGATTTTTACTAAGATCTCCACCAGTAGAAATAAATCTAGATGAAAGACTTCCAGTAGCATCCAAGAATGTAGGATCTGTATTATTTTTAAAGTCCTTAGCAGATGGTGCGTTCAAAATAGCGAATGCATTTTTTCTACTCTGGCAAAGGTTTGTGTAAATTGCTTTAGATCCACTTTCAATACCGTTTCCAAATGTATCAACAACATAACGGAAGTTAATTACATCTCTATCAGTTAATGCTTTAAATAGATTAGTTCCATTAAGAGTACCATTTAATATAGCATTTTGTCTTTGGTTTGATCCATCAGGAACATGTTTAGTGTTATCTAATTTAAACCCATCTAAAGTGAATACGTTTAAGTAATCAACCCATGCATCAATCGGATAGTACAATTCTACCTTTTTAATTCCACCTGCAGTAGAAGTTGAAATTTCACTTTGGCAAGTTACCAATAATGCAGTTTTTCCTGCAGGAATTGTGCTGTATTCAGAATTAGTTAATCCTCCTTGTACAACATTAATTCTTGTTAACCTTGAGTGAGGAGTATTAACATCACCTTCAAAGTGTACTAAGTAATTTCCTACAACCACATCAGCAGCATCAGGATTAGCGGCATCAATTAATACTTGGTTAGGCTTAAGAGCAGTTTCAGTTAATGAATCAGCCAAGATATCAATTGAAAGGTTATTTGCACCTTTTAGTGTTTGAATTCCAAAAACGTTTGCGCCGTATGCAACAGCATCGGAGTTTAAGAAAACACCTGAACCATCTAAAGTAAATTCAGCATGAGGTGTTAGGTTATTAAATGCATCTTCCTGGTAAGCAAGAACCTGAACAGAAGGTAAGCTATATACAGGGTCAGATATTGCAATAGTATCAACAGCAGTTGTTGGAGTTCCTACGTGAATATATCCATAATCAATAGCATTAAACACTAAGTATGAAGTATATTGAGTTCCACCATCTAAGTATACTGCTTCATCACCATCAGTAAGTGTACCGTTAGCAAATTGGCTATATAACATAGATCCATAAGAACCGATGATACCTGCAGTTGGATTAGCTAGCGGAAGTTCATCAGCAATGAATCCAAAGTCACTTTCATTAATGTAAGTATACGTTGCAGCAGTTGTAGGGAAGTCAGTATCAGTAACTCCACCAACAGATGATAGCAATAATGTAACTGTATTTCCAACAACTTGGTGAGATATTACAGGAACATATTTTGAAATAACAGAATCAAAAATATAAGTACCTACAACAGTTGAACTATTTGCAGTCATATTAGCAAATGCATCAAAGAATGAATCACCCACAGTTCCTTGTACTTGAATTTGAATATCTCCACTTGTAACAGTTGATGCAGAAATTAATTCTGTGCCTTGTGTAATAACATTAGGTACAGTTGCAGCTCTGTTATAACTTAAATCAGAAACAATAGCTCCACTGTATGATAAGAAATTAACATCATCCTGGATTGAAGTAGCTTGAGTATATTCAAGATTATGTCCAATTAAATCAATACCGCCAGCAACACCGTCAATTAAAAAGTCTCCGCTAAAGAGGTCTTCATTAACAGTTACGAATAATCCAGTAGATGCAGTATCTGCATTAACAACTTTTTCTACGAAAAGGTTATTTCCAATTAAATCCACAAAATCAGGAATTAATGATGCAGTGTAAGTTGCAATAAGATTAACTTCACTTTCATTAAAGAATTCAGCAATCTTAGTATCAGTTGAATCAGAATCAAATAATCTTCTTTTCAATCCTTGTGTTTTATCAAAGTAAGTTTGGAAGATTGGATCTGCATCAAATCTTTCATAAGGTGTTGCAGAACTAAAGTCTCCACCAAAGTTTCCTGCAATTACAAAGATATCAACTAAGAAGTCTGATACCAAACTATCTTTATCCAAGAATCCTGGAACATTTGCAGCACCATACCACTCTTCAACAGTTACATTAAAACCTGCAGAGTTTGCAGCAGATGCTTTTCTTACAATAACAGAAATTGGATTCTGTCCTAAGTTTACCATATCTAAAAGATCATTGGTAGTAGTAGAACTTAATACCTGTCTGTTTGCTCCAACGTTATCTAAGAATGCGTCAGAATCTGGATAGAAGAATTTATCTCTGTTATAGAATTTTTGATATTCTCCCATTGCACCTGAATTGTTTTGTACTTCCGGTGTAGATGAAGTACCAAACTTAATATAGTCAACTTTATCGTTTGAGTCTAAATTAAGAAGATTAAGAGCCAAGATAGGTCCTCTTTCCAATGCTGCTAAACAGCTTCTGTGGAAATAAGAATCTTTTCTTTCTAAGTTTCTATCAATGTCGCCATATACTTGCTTAAAGAATGCAGTATCTGGTACAAAAACTGGAGTGTTAAACGGTCCAGTTTTAGAGAAACCGACAATTAATCTTGTCTGATTAGCAGGAATACTAACAACTTGAGACTTATCAAATTCAAATCTGTAAGTACCTGCAGCTTTAATCGAAGCGATTTTCGGATCTAGTGCCATCTTATATTATTTTTTTTATTTGCTTTTTTTATATATCCACCAACACATAACTTTTTATACCAGGTCGTAGATATCATAGTTAAGATTTCCACCCTTCGCATCTTGTTCAAGTATAGCATCAATTTTATCTTGAATTGACTGCTCTGCGACATCGTGAATCTCTTCTGCAAAATCTGAAAAGTCTAATGTAAAGAAGAATTCAGAACTATTTATACATGTCATGATAAGATCGTCATGGCCTAATTGACCGGCATAAGAACCGTTAGGCATCTTACCAAAAGTAGATGCTTCATAAACTGTTTGTTTATCTTTTATGATTATTTTATTTTGTGTTATGTACTTCTTAAAGTTTTGACAAAAGATAGGCTTATTATCTTTTTTAACCTTTAGGCCGAATTGTTTTGTTCGTGCATCAATTCTATGCTTAAATTTAACCACAGATTCTTCATCAAAATCATTTCTTTGAGGGAAAACCGTTTCTAACCTTTTTATCAGTTCTCCACCAAACATATTCCATTCAATAATCATTTTTACATTTTCTGAATAGAAGACGTCATAAGCTAAGATGTAAACAGATTTTGCAAATTCTTCAATAGTATGTTCGTTACTTCTAAATCTACCTATTTGTCTTATACGATAGAAGTCAATAAAGCTACCAGGTGATGCAACCTTTTTCCAATCCTTCTCGTCCATTATTTCAATTTTGAAAATATTAACAATAGAATAATCTCCACCTGTACCTTCTGCAATATCAACCGAGAATACCCAGTAGTTTGAATCTTCTTGGCATTCTTCTAAATCAAAAGAAGGATCCCAAACTAATCCATCATACTTTACGGACTCTTCATCAAATTCAGGCATTTCTCTATGTACAAACTCTACTTGGTTTGTTGTTAGTTTCTTAAGACTGTCCGCACCTAATAAAAGAGATGAGCTTGCAATAAACTGATTACCATATTGTCTATTAAATGCTTCTTCACTTCCTAAGTTTGCAACCTCTTGGCGCATCCACTTTTCATCTCTACCTGGCACATCCCACCAGTCTACTCGGAATGGAGTATATTCACTTAACCCAGATTCAGCGGCGGAGTAAATATCATAAAACTTATTAAACCCATTAGGTGTACTTGTAATAATAACTTTTGAGTTTGAAGAAGCGGATACCGTTGGATACACGTTTTCATAAAAAGTTTCCACAAAGTTTTGAGGAATGTGAGCAAACTCATCCATGAATAATAAATGAATAGTAAAACCAATCGCAGCCTTTTTAGTTGTGGTTTGACCGATGATACGACAACCATTATCAAACTTAGAATTAAATACATCCCATTTTAAAACACCTGGCTTCAAAAAGAAAGGTAAGTGTTCAAGGATGGTTTTACCTTTATCAATAATCTCTCTGGTGGTTGCACCTTTATTTGAAAGTACTAATGAATTTTTATCAAAGTTAAATAATGAATACCATGCAATAAAAATTGAAGAGCATATTGTTTTCCCAACCTGTCTACTTGCTAAACATACATTAAACCTCTCTGCTTGAAACTGCCTTAGCATTTCTTCTTGATATGATCTAAGCTCAATAGTCTGTAGACCATGATCTGTCATAACAGTACAGTATGTATTTGCAAAATATACAATATCAGTTGCACACTTCTTTATCTCCTTTAATTCATGAGGAGTATAATTAAATACAATGTTTCCTTTTCTTAGGTTAGGATTACCTTCATAAAATGGTGTTGATGCAGGTTTATACCCTTCTTCAATAGCAAGCATTAATTGCTCTACTGCTTCACTAGTCCATGAAAAAGCCTGTTGGGCTTTACTTATATTAAAGTCAAATCCTGCACTAGGCGCTTGTGGTCTCTGTGCCATTTTCTTCTATAACAGCAAGGATATGATTTAAGTGTAAGAATTCTACTTTCTTACCATCTAATGTATATTCAGTACCTTTGCCTATTGTTTTTATTACCGTATCACCTTCTTTAACTTGATCATTATCTGAACATAGTACTTTTGCTTTACGGTTATATTTTTCTTCAGGGATAAAAATACCACCTGATGTTACAGTCTCTTGTGGAATTTCTTCTACGAGAATGTAATTATTCTTCATCTTCATCGCTATCGACATCTTGTATATCTTCTTCGTTAATAGTTTCTTGTAAAGCTCGCATTAACTCTTTTGTACCTCTTGACTTAAGCCCTTGTGATTTTTGTCTACTATCTCCTTCAGGACTTCCGTGATAAACATCAATATCACGAGATGTCTTTTTGGCATTTTCTTCTATAGCTACCATGTACATTGTCTGTGATTTAATTATATCTAGGAGAGTTCTCTGTAAGTCACTAAGTACTTCAAACATTCTAGGGGATACATCCCCTTCATTAATAGTATCCATAAGAGTAGAAATAGCAATTTCGCTATTCTCCATCTGTCTTATTAACATACCTAGAGCATATTCATCAAGCTGAGCTTTGGCTTGAATGTATTCATGCTCTGCAATAATCTCTTCACTTAAATAAAACTTAAGTAAACTATTCATTACCTTTTTAGCTTTTCCTTTAGCTTTGGTCATTGCAACGGCTTGTGTACCTTCTGCCCTAACCTTAGGTAATTCTGGTGTTTCACTTAGACCAGGTACTTCATCTGGTAAGTCGCTAAGTAAATCACCTAAACTATCTCTAAACTTATCTTTTGAGTTATCTTCCATTAATACTAAATTTGTATTATATATTCCGAGTTATCGGGCATCAGAAACCGTTGGCAGTAACAGTTCAGGGGAAGCATTATCTAATAGGAGAGTTAAATGTGTATCTTTAACAACATATTGACTTAAGATTAAACTATGCAATTCTTCTTCTATAGGCTTTTTCCAAATTCTGATATTTGTTAAATCTGTTTGGCTGCCTAATAGTTTCCATGATTGATCGTCAGGAACATCGGTTAAGTTATATACCTTAGTCTCATTAAATATCTCGGTTAATGTTGCAGTAAACTCTGGATTAATTGCCCCAGATTGAGCTGGCGTATTATAGACAAATAGGCTTAATTGTCTCGCAGTTGAATTTAAGTTTATAACAAATGCATACCATTCATCTTTAAGAAGAGGTTGGGATAGCTTCCACTTATAATAAGTTTCATTAATTTTCATAATGAACCAATTACTGGTATAAGTCATAGAAACAAAATTAGTAGGTGGCAATAATTCATTTTCATATACCATGAAATTATTGCTGGCTTCTTTATTAAATTTAGGAGTCCCTGAAGTAGCGTCATCTATAAAGGATTCATCCAATACAATAGAATCACCATTGATTTCAATTATCTTATGAATGCCATTATATGAATTAGTACCGCTAACAGATACCCAGTCTCCAATATTTAAAGCCTGACCAAATGTAGGTAAGCCACCTGTATTAAATTGGACCTTTCCTCCTTTATCCACAATTGATAAGATAAGTATATTCTTACCTATGGGGGTTGTGTATTGTGGATTTGCCCAGAATGTAAATGCCCTATCATCAGTTTGAGACCAGCCTTGGTTATATCTGTATTCTATAGCTTCAGTTCCTCTTGCCATAGAACCTAACTTATAATGATACTTTGAAATGATAGTCCATTCATTATAGATATTCTCTTCTTTAATAATAAGCCTCTTATCTAAGATTCTTCTAACATAATCATTTGCTAATGTACCTATAGTATTATACTGATTAGGTTTTCTCGTATCTGCAAATTCATCTTCTCTTTCTTGTTTAAATTTATCAAGATCAGATACAAGAGCCTTAGTATCAGCTTCGGCATTTTTACCTTCAAGAGTATTATCAAACCCAACAGCAGTTCTTTGTTGGTATGGAACAAGACTTACTCTCCAATAAGAACCTGAATAAAGAAAATCATCTGCTTCCGCAACAGCATCAATTTCGTACATTCTATTCATATACTGTTTAAAGTATAGATAGTCTCTCATCTCTGGTTTTGCACCAACACCGAACACTTGTTCAAATGCAGACTTAACAATATGAACTTCAAACTGCACAGGAAAATCCATCATCATTGGATTAAATTGGATTTCTCTTGTAGGTAATTCGTTATCAGGAATAAGTATTTTTACTTCTGCTTCTGATATAACATCAAATAAAGAATATTCTTTAAGTATAACATCGCGACTTCTTTGGTCAGCTTTTGTCTTAAAATAGTCAACACAGAACCCAAATAAGTTAGATGCTACTGCTGATAGTTGATTATACATTGACGAAGCTCTACTTAAATCATAAGGATTCCAAGATCCTCCACAGCAATCTACTACAAGGTTAGGAACACCAACACACCCTTCAGCTCCACACTGAACTTGCGGAACTTTACAGATAACTCCACCATCTGTTACTAATTCTAGAGCAATAGATTCAAATTCCAATGTGCCATCGCCCACCTGTTCATACCTATACTGAATCCAAAATGGTTTATTTGGATCTAATAGTAAGGCCTCTAGATTCGCATTTGTAAGTGCCACATAATCAGAATAAGTGACACCATCGGTTCCCCACCTAAACTGTTTATTAAAATAAACTCCAGTGTTTTCTCCTTTAGTAACATCAGAGTATCCTACAACCTCAACAACATTTTTATAGGGTTCTTGTAGGCTTATAAGTATAGCATCACCGTTTGCGTCTGTGGTTGTTCCGTTAACTGCCATTTAAGAATTTTCTTTTTTAAATGTTTCTCCAATAATGTAAGATCCTACGAATGGTGTTAGCGCAGCAAAGTAAGCGCTGGCTCCCATTAAATCTGCATTCTTTACAATGACCCATATACCTACGATTGCCCATAGAGCAATTGTTATATACATTAAGACTTCTCTTTTACTATTTTTTCCTTTTAGAAAAATTGAAGTATCTTCGCTAGGTCTCATACTTTCACCAAAGATATAAGAAGCAACGAATCCAGTAAGAGAAATAAAGTATCCAGCTAATTGAGTAAAATCGGTGTCAAAGTAAGTAGCTAATACACCTACTGATACCCATAGAAAAACAACAAGGTAAGTAACACATTCTCGCTTTGAATCACAACATCTTCTAAGAAATGATTTCATATACAAACATTATTTGTTTATATATTCTTAGAAATTAACAGGTTAAATTAAGTGACATCCTGCATGACTCCATCTCATCATTATGCCGTCAGGTGTTAAGATTTCGTTTAGAGGGTTTCTTGGAAAGGTTTTATTAGGATTATCATACCCTGATGGGTCAAATAAGATAATGTCAAATTTTTCAGTTGGAAATAGTTTTTGATAATCACAGTTATATGCATCTGCATATATCATTGTAATATTTTCAATATTTCTAGTTTCCAATGCAACAACTTCTGGATGAAGTTCTATGACAGTCATGGTAGCTTTATTTCTTGTAATTTCATCATTAATAAAACCTATACCATAACCTATAGATAAAACATTAGCTCCATTAAATAATTCATTAAAGAAAGGCTGATATGTTGAAAATTCATATTCAGTATCGGACATCATTAATTCATTATCAGTATCATTCCATAAAATTGTATATGAATTACCAACAGTGGATTGCGAAAAATACGGAATCCAAGACTCGGATGGTAAATTTTCATTTCCTGTAAATGTGTATGAATTTCTTCTTATCATGATTTATATATTCTACTTAATATGGGGTGTAATCTGTTTTAACAACTAAGATAGGATCGTCTTCCTCTAATTTAGGATCTATTTGATCAATAATCCCATATGCATCCAGTTTGCCATCAATTTCCATTGAAGTTAAGATATCTAATAAAGCACTAGCTTTCATATAGAAATAAGGCTTTCTATCAAGATACTTGTTATCCATGATCCTATATTCAATAAGTGTCTTATTAAAGATATCTAATTCTTTTCTATCCAAGAGCTGTGTTAAATCAAAAATGCCTTCAAGAATACTGAAATAAAAACTTAAGACATGCCCAGATTCACCTTTAACTAATCTTGTGTATTTTTTATCATCATTTACACTAAAAGTTAGAAATTCTAAATTTTCTAATCTACTTAGAATAGAAACAATAAAGTAAACAGAATTAGGCTTAAGCGCAGGATTAGGTAAAAAACCAGAATTTTCAGCTTTTTCTATTTCGGTACGTAAACGCTTACTTGTTTTTATAGCATTAAGAAAAGAAGATACTTTAACAGTATATTCATTACCATCTTTTGATAAGTTTAAATTCTTACACTCTTTTTTTACTCTACTAATAATTATACTATCAAAGTAATCATACTTAAAAAGAGTAAATTTTATATGTGTTGGAATTCCTAGTTCAAAGGTGTTATCAATTAGCATCATTACCCATCTGTTTTTCTAATATATCTATCGCAGAACGAACTTGTAATGGGTCATATTTTAGTGCTTCTTTATATTCACGTTCACCAATTTCATTGAACTTCATATATTGTTCTAAAGCTTTAGGATTAGGTGACCACTCCTTTGCTTTTTGTTTTGGTGACTTTTTTACCTTTGTGTAAATAAATCCAGGAACCCTATTAAATTTTGATGCAACCAATCTCCATGCTTCTGCTTGACCTATTGGATCAATTTTTAATGCATTAAACATATTTGCTTGAATGGGAAATTTAATACTCATAAATCTATTTGTCATAAATGAGTTTTTAGATTTATCATATCCTTTTAATTTATCCCATTGTTGGTCTTTACCAAATAAGACCTTTATATAGTCAAATAGTTTCATTACCTTTTATTATTTATATGATGTGTTAATGTGTTTGTTTATAAAAAGAGAGAATTAATAGAAAGATTCCTGAATAAATTTCTCTTTATCTGTTTGTGATAACAATAAGTCATTAAATATCATTGGAAGCTCTTCTTGGCTAGACCTCCAAGGACTTACGTGTTGTAACATTTTATCTTTCATTTCCTGTACATGTGGTGCAAAAGGAAATTCATTTTGTATGTTATCAAACATTGTAGAGTCACTTATATAAAGATCACTTGACATTGTTATGAAATATCTTATTTTTCTTTGTTGGTGTAAAGCTAAAAGTTGAACTGAATAAAGATGATCTTCTCCGTTAGGTATATCTTCATCCATCATTATTTTTGCACTTTCTCTACTTTGTAGTAAAACTCTATCATAACTAACTGGGTGTTCATGATCTACCCAATGAGCTTGTCCTACACCATGATCAGGTCTTTTAACCAAAGATATGCCCCAAACACAACCCCAATATTGACCTTCATCTCCTACTTTAAAATGGTGACCTCCTCTTTGATAATGATCTACTACATCTAAAGGAAGAAGTCCTAATACATCTAAATTAGGATAATGCTCAATATGTTGACCCATAGATCTCGCATAAGTAGGATATAACCAATCATCTCCGTCTATTTGAGATACAAAATCAGCATCACTTTCTAAAAATAATTTCCTACAAGAATTTTTACCCATACCAGGTTTTCCATTACTTTCAGTTCTAACTACTCTAAATGGAAAGTTAGCATTTATTACTTCTGTATAATACTCATCATTTAATGTATTAACTACAATAACAGGTTCTATTACAACATTGTCGCATTCTTCTAATCCTTCTACCGATTTTACAAGCCTGGTAAGTTTATCTAATCTGTGGTGTGTAAGTAAACAGACTAATATCTTATACTTAATAATCATATTAAAAAATCTTATCTTGTTTTTTAGTGTCCTTAATAAAAGAAAGATCACCTCCATCATCATCGTCATCTTTAAAGAATGATGCCTTAAAGGAACTGTCAACTTCTTTTGCATATTCAGTTCCTTCCAGTAAGGATTTCATAGTAGAGATAGTCTTTAACTGTAGTCCTCTTTGATTCATCTTAGACTCAACTGATTTAAACATTTCATCTAAAATACCTTCTGGGATTGATTCAGCAGCAAGAACCATAAGATTGACATTAGATTTAATATTTGCAATAATCTGTTCTCGGCTCATATGTTTTGCATTCATAACTCTAATAACCATATTTGCTAAATCAGTTACATATTCTTCATTATAGAGATACATATGAGAAAGATGGCCATGTTTTTCTTTAAACTCTGCAATGATAGCAGTTGCCTTTTTCTCACTGATACCGTATCTACGATTTTTTGAAGTATAGTAATATGCAGGAGGAACATTATCACCAGCATCACCAGTAAGAACTTTACGGAAACGGAAGTCTTCTGGATCTATTTCAACAATAGATGCCTTTTTCTTTTTAACCAAGTCTTTAAGTAATTTCTTAGCTTGGTTTTCTGGAGAAACAGAAACCTTAAGAACATCAAACACATCATCGGAAGTTTCAGAAACATCCTCAGTATCTAACCATTCAGAAAATCCTTGGTATGTGTACAGCTTCTTATGTGCTGGTGAAAATAGAATAGTATGAGTATTATTGTTTTTACTCTTATCTACTAATTGAACAAGATCTCTATCACCAGTAAACATAATTACCGATTTGTCATTTGCAAGAGATTCTGTATTCCAAGCATACATAAGATCATCTCCTTCAGCACCGTCAATTTTAGAAATAATAACACCTTGCTTAGATAAGATGGAAATAAAATCAGATGTAGCTTTAGAGAAATTATCCCAGTTAATATTACTGTCCTGTTTACGGTTACCCTTATAATCAGCTTCTGGGTAAAAGTCTTTACGCCATGACCTAGAATCTACTGTCCAAACAACACGATCTATAAGACCCTCAAATAATCGGATCTGATAAGCAAAATCGGTTGCCAATTTTTTGACAAATGATTGGACCTCTTCATCAGTACCTAATAAGCCTTTCTTTTTTGAACGACTAGGTATAACATATAGAGTCCTAAACAAAAAGTAGTTTCCGTCGATGACAAATGTATGTCTGCCGGTTTTCTTCATATTATTAGTATTTAATTTAATTATAACAGGTTAGATGCCATTCTGAAAGTTACGGAGAAATTCATTTTCTAATTCAATAAGGTTTAAATTAGGCTTGTCTCTTTTCATATGCCAAAAGGTTCTAACTGCATTTCCTAATTCATAATTATTAGGATAGAGTTTAATTAGTTGATCTAAAAATTCTGGTGTCATGCTTCATTTACTATTGATTGCAGTTCATAGATACAAGCAAGCATTGATACTGCAGGATCAATTACTTGCTGCCTTTGTGACTGGTATTTTGCAACCGTTACAATTATTTGTGGAATAAATTGGGTGTATGATTGCCTATCTTGTTTTATAAAATCTATAAATTCTGCACCTAGAGAAGAAAGTACATCATCAGTTCTATTTGCATAGTTTGATAACATATATTGATAATTCTTTACAGGATCAGTTCCATCAATCACAAGGTCATAGATATCTTTATAGACTGAACTAAACTTCTTAATATCTTCTACATTAACAGTTTCCAATCCTTGTGATTTAAATCCTTGGATTGTGTTAAGCATATTACGAAGATCAGGAAATTTTCTTTTTACCAATTCAACCGCCGCGTGTTTATCAATACCTATGCCTTCTTCTTTACAGATTTGTAAAACTCTCATTATGTAACCTTTCATAATTTCAGTTTCCTCTTCTTTTGAAAAATCAAAATCAATCATTTCAAATCTGGATTGAATTGGATCTGGTACTTTATTAATGTAATTACACGTTGCGATAAATCTTGCATTAACATTAAATTGATCCATCGTAGCGCGAAGAGCCTTAAAGAATTGATCGGATACCCCATCAATCTCATCAAGAATAATAACCTTCATTTTACCAGGTTCATCCATGATAGAACGATTTGCACAAAAATCAGTAATACGATTTCTTACAATATCTACTGATGTGTCGGTTGATGCGTTAATGTAAAGATAAGGATGTTTGAAATGTTTAACCATTGCCTTTGCAGCAGATGTCTTACCAGTACCAGGACTACCGTGTAAAAGTAAATGCTGATAAACTCCCTTTGCCAATTTGTCTCCAACTCGTTTAGGAGTAATAAGATCATCTAAAGATTGAGGCCGATACTTTTCTGTTAAGAGTATGTTTTGTACATTCTTCATAAAATAGATTTATTTTTATATGTAAAAATTGGATATGGTTTCAAAAGGAATAAATAAAAAAACTGACCTATGCGCCGCATAAGAAAACTTAGAAAGAGGGTTGATATACTTTTACCTAAAGACGATTCTGCAAATAATCCTAGCAGAATAGTTAAAGGTGTTCAAAGAAATAAAGTAGTTAAAAAAGTTACGGTACCAACACAGGTGGCAAAAGCAGAGATAAAAAGAAAAGAACCTTATGTTACACCAAAGAAATTTAAGCCAGTTGAGCCAGTTTGGCAAGGTGAAACAGTTTACTTAATAGGTGGAGGGCCATCACTAAAAGGATTTGAGTGGAATAGACTAAAAGGAAAGAAGACTATTGCAATAAATAAAGCTATAGAGTTTTGGCCACATGCCGATGCTATGTATTGGACAGATGGTAGAATATATGCATGGCTTAAAGAAAAGATTCATAATTTTAAAGGCTTAAAATTTACCGTTAGGGCTATGCCTTATGAAGATAAGACAATTCATATTCTTAAAAAGGGTCAAAAATTTGGTTTAGAAACTGCGAGAGATACTTTAGCACATGGTAATAATAGCGGCTATGCAGCAATTAATTTAGCAATCCATTTAGGTGCAAAAAGAATTGTTCTTTTAGGATATGATATGGGTAATAATGGAAAAAATAGCCACTTCCATGATGGGTACCCAGTAAATGCTACTGGTGAAAATATCTACAAAGATCAATTCTTACCTGGGTTTAATGTTATTAAAGAGTTACTAAAAGGTAAAGATATCCAAATATTTAATGCATGCCCTACAAGTAAACTTAATGCATTTAAAAAGATAACTATAGACGAGGCATTAGCCCTTAGATGATCTGCGTACATAGGTGAGGAACTCCCTCTGTTCACCTTTTAGAAGAGATTTACAGTGTTTAGTAAATTTAATGGACGAATCTATTATCCTTTGATCAACCCTTTTATTCCGTGAGTTATGAGCCTCTGAGCATTTCTTACAAACAAAGTTTTCTACTTTCTTAGAATCCATTCTTGATTTAATGTCAGCTTTACAGATTCCACAATTCCAATCTACTAAATCGGAATCTTTTTCTAATTCTTTTATGTTAGTAAACGTTTCTCTAAAAGGATTCCAAAGAATGCGGTTAGGATTCTTTTCATGATCATTCATATCCTCCACTTTAAATATGATTTCATATACCTGTGGATCTGGTTCTAACCATTTAAGATAATCATTCTCTACCATGAATCGTTGCTTTGAAGGCGGCAGATTCTCCAAAAGAATACCATGCCGCCTTCTATACCATCCAAAGTTTATTTTACGAACTTTGTACATTAAGATTTATTTTCCATCAGTCTTCTGAACTTAGCAGAAACTGACTCGTTTACATATTCTGATTTATCTTCGGAAATTACCTCAGCTTCAAAGGCAGCCAATTCAGATTCCATTAAAGATAAGAACTCAGGATCCAAGAATCTTTCTTCAGCCTCATTCTTTAATTTATTAATTTTTTCTTGGTATTTTGCCTTCTTTTCTTCATCATCAGTACCGTCAATTAATTTCTGATATCTGGCGATCATATCGTCCTTTGAGTTTTTACCACTCTCTGGTCTAGTCGTAGGTTCCTTTGGTTCAGCCGGTTCTTTAGGTTCAGCCGGTTCTTTAGGTTCAGCTGGTTCCTTTGGTTCAGCCGGTTCCTTTGGTTCAGCCGGTTCCTTTGGTTCAGCCGGTTCCCCATCAGCTTTCTTACCTTTACCATCATCAGTCTTTACATTATCAAGATTCTGTTGGTTTGGTGTATCATCGGCTTTCTTATCGTCAGCCTTTTCATAATCTTTAAGTTCTCGTTGATCGGCAGCAACCTTTTGGTTAAGACCTTTAATCTTTAACTTAAGTGCCTTTGCTTCTTCCCCATCAGCAGTCTTAAGCGCAGTTTCGGCAGCAGCCATTTTTGATTTATTCTTAGCAATAGAGGCAACCTTTTTAAGACCTGGTGTTGTTGCTAATTGATCCATTCTATCTGAGATAGCAGAAGCCTGATCTTTAAGTGCCTGGTTCTTTTGAGTATTTGCAGCTTTAAGAACATCAGCTTTGCTTTTATCCATATTACCAGCAGCCTTCTTCTTTTCAAAATCAAGGTTATTAATTGCAACCTGTACTAAAGCCTGTTGGTATTTCTTAGCGTTATTCTTAATCTTCGTAAACTTAACAGGGCTACCTAACGCAGCTCCAATATTTTCGTTTAGTGTTTTATCCAAATCAGCCTCAAATGCTTTAGATGATTCGTTTAACATTTTGTATCCTTCAAAAGATAATAATTTCATGATCTATATTATTTTTCTGTTGTTTTATATATTTGAGACTATTAAACAAAAAAGGTCCGCCTTTCGGCGAACCTTTCTTAAAGTATTTATTACTTTACATTCTATTAGATAAAGCTTACGCCATCGAATGTTTTGAATGCAACAGTGTAATACATTGTTTCTGGGTGGAATCCAGCGTCTACTAAAGCGAAACGTGATTTAACCGCGATTTTAGGAGCCATAGTTCCTTCAGCGATTGTTTCAACAGATTCAGCCATTAAGTAAGGCATGAATACCAAACCTGGAGAGTTTCCGTCACCTTTACGTCCAACTGCAACTCTGTAGTCATCCCAAGCCATGTTAGGATCAACATAAATAGTTACACCAGCAAGAGCACCAATTGGGAAAAGAGATCCACCTGCTTGGTTGATTGTGTTAGACAATGGGTAAGGAACGAATCCTGCGATATCCTGGAATGCAGTAGCAAGTTCACCAGAACATACTGCGAAAGTAGCAGGACCTCTACGACCTCTTGTTGCGATCAAGTTAGATGCAGCAAGAATCTTAGTGTACATTCTTCTTTGGATTGTACCTTGAGTTTCACCTCCACCAGTTACGTTGGTTACAGCAGAACCTGCACCTAAAGTAACATTAGCACCGGTGTTATCAAATCCTAAGTTGAATCCAGCAGCGTTGGCAGTAGTTGTACCGTCACCGAAAGAAGCAGATAACAATAATCCTTCAACAGTGTTTACATTCTTAGAGTTAGTAGCACCGTTACGGAAGATACGATCCAAGATGTATTTGTTGATAGACTGAGTCAATTCGTTAACCAATACAGCTTCTACTTGAGCAACTGCGTCGATTCCAAATTGCTTAAGGTCTTGAACTTGCTCACGAGTAACAGCAGCAGCAACTTGGTAAGTCTTAGCAGCAACTGACTTATTAAATAAGCTCAATCCCATGATGTTATCAGGAGTAGCTTCACCTACACCTCTTTCGTAAGGTTCAACACCATCGATGCTAGTAAATGGAATAGAACCGTTATTGCTTTCAAAAGCGTTACCGGAGAATCCAGTAATGTGATCTTCTAAAGCTTTAACGTATTCAGCGTTTCCATCCCAAGTACCAGAAACAGTAGAAGCTGCATTATCAGAGTAGAAAGCAACACCATTTGCAACGGCATCGTAAATTGGCTGGAAACCTTCTTCACCTTGACGGAAAGTAGTGTCAGTAGCACTGTTATTACCTCTTACACGGAAGATTTGGTATCCGTCAATTCTAGATTTACCTACGTAAGTTAATTCGTAAGCAGCATTACCTGCAGCAGCTGCAGCAGCAGAAGCAGCGTAAACTACTTGATCAACTGTCCAAGTATTTCCAGTACCGACATCAGCTTTTACTTTGATTAATAAAGGAGCACTGTCAGTAGCGATTCCACCAGCGTCAGTAACTCTACCTCCACCGTATACAAAGTCTAAGTAAGTAAGAACTCCCATAGGACCTTGCATTGGTACAACAGGTACTAAGTCTAAACCTACAGTCTGAGCAGCAACTTGCATAGCAAGTGGCAACAAAGAAAATGGTCTATCACCTGAACCGTTTACATAACTAGTAGAATTGAAACCATCCATTGTGGTAGGGTTTCCTGGTAAAGTAACGGCATTCATACCCTGAACATTCATGTTAGGATTTAAGTGTACAGTATTGTATACACTCTCATTAAGGTTATGGTAGTGGCAGTACTTAGACATCCAAGACAACTTAGACTTTTCAGTGATACCGGTAGCCTCCTCAATGATAGGGCCCCAAGTCTTTTGAACTTCGGCCTCGTTAATTAATTGATTTGCGTACATTTTAGTATTTTTATTTTTTGCACTTTTTGTATAATCTATCTACAGTTCTTTGCTTCTTAACTATTAGATTGAATTTCTTTATTTATTTGCCTAGATTAAACTTAACTTTACTGATAAGGTCAGCAGCAAAAGATTCATTTACCAAAGGTTCTGATTTCTTTGCAGCCTCAGCAGCAGTTTTGCTTTCATTAATAGCTTCAGTTGACATTTGAGTATCTCTCAGATCTCTTGTTGCCCAGAAATTATTAATTCCGTATTGGTTACCTAGTTGGTGGAATTTAGATTCCGCGATGATCTGTGCCTGGCGAGCTTCAGAAAGGTTATTCCACTTAGCTCTATACTTTTCTGGCATATCATCAATTATATTTAATTCTCTTCTCTTCTCAATAAAGGCAGATTCCCAAATGTTTTCTGCTTGCACAGTAGACATAATTGGTTGAGCGTTCATTGATTCAACAATCATTGCTTGTTTCTCAGCAGGAAGAGTATTAAACTGGTTCTTTTTAGATTCTCCTAAGAAGTTCATAAAATGCATTTCAGAAACATTCTTAGTTTCGGCTTTAGCAATCAGTCTTTCCAATTTTTCTTCAATAGAATTTTTGTAATCTTCACCTTCATGCTTCTTTCCACAAGCTTCATACATTTCTTTAAGTCTTCCTTTATCACAACCAGGATACTTTTCGCAAACTTGCTCATATGTCATTCCTTCATCTACACATTTTTGCATTTCTTCCATAGATGGCATTGCTTCAGCATTTACAGCCATTGCCTCATTAAGAGTTTCACCTTCTACAGAATTTACATTTTCTGCAATGTATTCAGAATACTTAATACTCTTTTCTAATCCTTCACCAAGGTATTCGGAGTAAGCAATATTTTGATCAACTTTTTCGGCTACATATTCAGAATACTCAATTCCTTTTTCAAGGTTTTCGGCTACATAGTTAGAATATTGAATTCCTTTATCAGCCATCTCTGCTACATGCTCGGCATATTGAATACTTCCATCAAGTTCTTCAGCCAAGTAAGAGGCATAGTCCTTAATTGAATTTACATTTTCAGCGAGATAGTCAGAATAAGAAATGCTCTTATCTAGATTTTCAGATAAGTATTCAGCATAATCAGAAACCTGATTTACCTTTTCTGCAATATGCTCAGAATACTTAATAAGCTTTTCAATCACCTCATCATTATTAGAGTTAGCAGATTCCTTAACATTATTTAGAACTCCGGATACATATTCAGTATACTTTTGAAAATCTTCAACAGTTACAAAATTGTTATTTTCCATTGTTAAATCTTTTTTATTATCTGTGTTGTTTTCAGTTTCTTCCATTTCATAGATTATTAAAGTACCATCATCTTCAAAACCAAAAGATTCATTTACTCTTGATAACTCGGCATTCTCAAAGCCAGGATCTGCAACCAAGTCATAAGTAAAGAATTTTTTAATTTTAACCTTTCCATTTTCATCTACCGTACCGGCAGCTCTACTTGAAATATGTAAAGGGATACCATCTTTGATAAGAGCTTGTGCTTCTTTACCTTTAGATGTATTTAATAGTCTAATTTTTCCAATAACTTGCTTTTTAGCTGGATCATAGTTTAATGATTCAACAACATGAGAAACATTAGCCAAACTAACATCAAAATCTTTAGGATGATCTAATTCACCTAAAAGCTTATTGGTTTTAACTTTTTCTTGTAGTTCATTAATATGAGGCATTACTTCTTTTTCCTCATATATTCTGTTATTCTTGTTACGAACCCCAAACTCGGTAAAGACACCTTCTAATACAACTGAACCGTCTTCTCCGGTAGTTATATCTAGGTTTGACTTAGCTCTCTCAAGAATCAATAATTTCTTTCCTGACATTTTCTACTAGTTATTTGATTTATATATTACAATCTTTGTAAACTTTTTATCCAAGACCGGCTAATGGATCTTCATCCACAGCACCATCTTTCTTTTCTGGTTCAAAATCGGACTTATCAGCCCCTAAAAGGATTTTTTCTATATCCTCTTCTTTATATCCAGCTTCTTCTAATTCTGTCCTTTCTTTAGCCCTCTGGTTAGCTTTTAGATCCTCTCGGGTAAATCCACCATATCTCTTAACAAGGAATCCTAAATCAAAGTATGGAATTTCTGTCATTTCGGCATCCATTGTACTTAATTGTGTTTTAAGGTTACCAATAAAATCAACTCTCTTTGTTTGTAATTCCATTTCTTTCATTTCCTCAAATACATTATCTTTAACAAATTTAAGTCCTAAACCAGCTTTAAAGGAAACATCATTTTTTAACTCAGGGTGGTTAATACACATTTGAAGATATACTGGCTTAATTAAGATTTCCTGGAATAAGGATCTTAACCTGGCTACAAATTTTCCAAATTTTATTTCATCTCTTAACATACCGCTGGCATCCATATCATAAGTATTACCACCTTCTTTATCAAATCTTGAGAAAGGAATCTTAGATGCCATTTTTAATCGGTCTGCAAAATATTTCAGAGATTCAGTATCTCCTAAATCTGGACCATCGCCACCAACAGTACTGATTTCTGGAGATTCTCCATCTTTAGACGGTAACCAATATTCTTTATTGAATGGCATCATTGGTTTACCGTTTGTTTGTATTTCACCACTTTCGTAATTAAAGTCTACTACTTCACGGTAAGAATTCATTAACTGAGCCAATGATTGTTTTGCCCTAGTTTTAGATTTACCACCGACAGGTATAATAAATTGAGTTTTAAATGAAGCATTAGAAACAGCCCAGATGATTCTAGTTGTTTCCATAATTCTTAAAAGGTTAAAAGATCGGATAAGTCTCTCAACATATGATATTCTCATTGGTGAATTTACCTGTGAATATGATATGTAAATAATTTGAGAATCCCAAAGTTTTCTTTCTTTGGCACCTTGACCTTTATATTGAACCCATTGCTTTTTTCCAGTATCAGTATCAATACCTGGCATTAGCGAAATTGGATCTAATTCTTTAAATCCTATTATTTCTGTTTGCTTATCATTATAAACTATTTCAAATGCAAGGTATCCATCAACCAACCATTTCCTAAAGTAATTCCAAGGTTGAATAGAATCGTTAAATCCAAAATAGTTATAGATGTTATTGTAAACATCACCGATTTCATCTTCTATTGAATTTGCAATATGGCCATTAAAATGAGCATATGCCATAAAGTTAGATTCATCAAATACAATAGCCTCATCTGTGATTACATCAAGGATATCTTCAATTTCATCTTGTACTGCATATGTTCTTAGTTCATCTCTCTTTCTTTCATAATCACTATCAAAGATAGAAATATTTTTCTTAAGAGATGTATCAGTTAATGAAAGGGCAGCAAAAGCACTATAGATGTCATCAGAATCAGATCCCATTGGATTAAATGTATAACCCATCTGATTTTCAGTAAAACCTACTGCACGGGAATTGCGGATGATCATATCATCATAGGCCATTCCTAAGTTAGAAAGATCTTTTAATATTTTTCTTACTGGATTACCTGTACTTAAAGGTCCTCTCCTATCAGTAAATCCTGCCATATTGTTTTATCTTTTATTGTTTATATATTCTTGTAATATAATGCTTGTGCCTCGTTAATGTTTCCTCCAAAAAATTTGTTTTGGTTATTAACAGCACCAATGTACCAATCTTCATAACCTAATACTTTAGGTTTTTTAATTCTATCTAATCTGTATTGTCTTATTGCATACTTAAGATTGTATTTTCTTGCCAATGAAGACTTTAAATTATCGTAAGTAAATTCTTTAAGACTACCTTGTGATTTAGGATTCCCAGTTGCACCTTTTAATTGTTGGGCTATAACACTCTGAAAAGATCTAACTACATCAGTAAGAAATGGTATTCTTGCTTCATAAGGAATGTAATGTAAATTTATCCCAAGCTGATGATTATCTATACTTTTACCTAGTCCTAAAACAATTGGGTTAGTATCATAAAAGGTTTCGTCAGGTGTAAAATATTCAAAGCAATACATTTTCCCATTTTCTAAAACACCAGTATCTTTTACACCTACTTTATATAAATCGTTTGCAGATGCTTTAGATGCTCCAGTACGACCTCTATTTTCTGTAAGGTAAATATCCAAATCTTCAGTGAATGATCCTATTATTGCCATTAGAATAATTTTGAGTCTTCAGTTAAAAGCATTACTTTAAAGTTTCTTAATTCAGCTGCTTTGTTTAATGCTTCGGTTTTACAAAGGTTTCTAACATAAGTTTCATATCCATGCTGAAAATTTTTCATAGCCTTTGCAGTCTTTCTTTTAGGTGGTTTAGGTTTTTGTAACTGAGCTTTTGGTTTTATTTCAACAACATATTCTTCAATTATACCACCCTTATCCATCTTAACATAAAAATCTGGATAGTAATTATGAAACTTTTTATCTAAGATATTAAAATACTTTATAGAAAAAGGTTCCGAGATCCAATGTATAACATCTTCATTATGATCACACCAATGGCAAAACTTTCTTTCCCAGCTGCTACGGTATATTATAGGGCCGGGTCCCATATATTTTTTAGGATTATGAGGTTTGTAATACCCTTGTTTAAATCCTGATTTTGCTGTTGGTTTTACCTTCTTTATACTCATGTATCTTAGATAGTGTAAATGCCATCACTGTCCGCACTTCCATTAATTGATACAGTTCCTGCATATTTCTTTGGATGTAATTTATTCCATCCTTTAGCAAAGCCTCTTTTTGCAATTTCAGTAAAATAAGCAAATGCATTTGTACTCTTTTCTGGATTAAAGTTTCTCCAATAACGATAAAGATCCATATAAGCATAAGCTATACAATCATCTCTGTCATCTGGGTTTGCATATGATAATTTTCTTGAACATTTATCTGCTAATAGCATTAAGAATTCTAATGCTTTTGGTGTTAATTCATCTTGCTCTTTGGATAGTTTAATCTCCTCCAGCAAATCTCTATTATTTAAGTAGTTTCTCTTTCTAGCCATCCCTTAGGTTTATTTTATTATTATATACAAAAAAAGCCGATAGTTTATTATCACTATCGGCTCTTAATTATGTGGGTGGTTAGATCTTTACGTTAAGTTGTCCTTTTGGGCAGATTGTAGATTTACCGGTTTTGTAGTCAATACATTCTAATTGATCATTATCACCTAGAGAAGTATAGTCTTCGGCATTTACATAAACTTCTTGACCTTTTCTGAGACCATTTCCGTTTTTATTAACTTCTGCCTCAACATATCCGTCGTCTAGTAACTCGTTACGGCTTTTTTTTTCAACTACATAGCTTTCTTGAAGTTCTTTTTCAAACTTAGAGATTTCTTCATCCAAAAGATTCATAGCCTCAGTAAGTTCTTCAGTTTCTCCGAGTTTGTTAATAGCTTCCTTTACTTTAGCCTTCTTTTCTTCCAAGAAAGAAATTCGGTCAGAAATGGTAGCTCTTACCTTTTCAGCTTTAGCAGCTTCATCATTTTCAGCAATCAATCTTTCTGAAAGAATTGGAGAAGCATCATAGTTGATAAATTCTTTAACCAATTTAACTGTTTCGGTTGCAGAAGAAACAAGTTTCATTTCATTTAAATGCATTGCAGAATTTACGGTATTAACATAAATTCCTTCTTCAACAGCGATCATAGTTAAGAATAAGTTAGTAAACTCATTTGAAGTAATTGTAGTGAAATTATCCATTTCAGCAAGAAGATCAATTGATTCAAAGAATTTACATACATTATCAATCTTCCATTGGTTTCTGTAACCAAAGAAGTTGTTTGCCATGAGAGCTTCTTTTAATTCAATAATACTTGCATTTGATAAATCAACATTACCAAGCTTAAGAGTACCTTCAGTTAAGCTGTATTCTAAAGTTTTACCGCTTTCACCAAATGTAACTAAAGTATTATCTGTGTTCTTAAACATTCCTAATCCTTCTAATACATCAAAGAATCTTGAATCTTTAACCTCAGCTTCAGTAATAGTTTTACCGTTGAAGATATAATTTTTACCGTGTAAGTGGAAAGTTAAACCTTCAGCAGATTCCAATACTGGTGAAAGTGTAGTAGAAATAGTTCCGCCACCATTTGCGGTAGCTTTATTATCTTCTGCTTTCATTTCATTTACAATTGACTTACCTTCCAAATACCATGGGTTCTTAGAAGAAAGGGCTGAGAATTTAGTTTTAATAGAATCAGAAGACTCTGTTAAAAGACCTTCTAAATCATTTACCAATCCTTCATATAATTTACCTCTTTGACCTTTTGCTCTTTGAATAGCTTCAGAAATTCTGAAAGACCATTTAGTATCAGCGTAAGCGCCTTCAATATAAGATCTTAATTCTCTAATTGGATTTAACCAATCAGAAGATGCCAAGTCTCTATGAAGTTGTTTTGCAATGTTAAACTTAAGTATTGGATTAACACTGTTTTCTACTTCTTCACTGATTACTTCAGCTTCTTCACTTTTAAATCTCATTGGGAATGCCTTAAGAGATTCTTCTAAAATGTTAAGGGCATTTTTAGCAGTATAAGAAACTCTGGAGTTATCAGAATTCATTTCATTTAAGGCCGCAATGCTCTTCATAACATTTTCATACAGTTCAGCAATTGTAAATTTCATTTTGTTATGATTTTTTTGTTTGTTGTTATTTTCTATAATTCCTTGGTTTCCTTTAAAGGTTGCTATTGCAGACATTGCTAATTGCTGAGGAATTCCCATTCCTACTAAAATGGAAAGAACCTGCGATTCTTTCATTCCACCTTCTTCAATTACCTTACCGTTTCTTCCATCTAATTTAGTCTTTCCGCTTTGTGAAAAGAGAGTAGCAACTATTTCTAATAATTGCTTAGATGGTGCATTAAGGTAAGGAGCATCAGTATTTACACCGAATTGTGGATCAATTCCACCGTTCATATAAACCTGTGTCTGCCCTTCTTTAATAACTTTATCCATATTATTGAATTTGATTTGTTTTATATATTCTAAGATCTTTGAGTTAATTATCTGCTGTTCCTAAGCCTGAATTTTCTGGACCTCCTTCTGCATTAGCATTTCTATAACTCCTACTTGCTTCTGTCTCCGGATCAGGTTTAGAACTATCAATTTCACCTTCAACATAAGGACCTCCAGTATTAACACTGTTAGGATCAAAGTATGAAAGATTGCTTTGAACATCCTTACCTGGTGCCTTAAGGATATTATCTTGACTAGTTAATAGTTTTTGGAATACTCCACCAAAATAGATTCCTATTTCGCCTTCTGCATTAGATCTTAATTGTCCTACACCAGATGCAGTAGGATTACTCTTAATTGATTCTCTGGTTAAAAAGTCTATTTCTGAAAGAAGTATACCACTCTCAAAAACAGGCATAAATGATTTTAGTTCAATATCAAAAGTTACCTGGAACTCTTTCTTGTCATTTAAGCCCCATTCAAATAACCTATCTTGTGAATAGTCCTCAGGTACAGACATACTTGCCTGGACTCTCATCATACCTAAATCACAGCTAAACAAGGTACCTTTATATAACTTATTCATTACGGACTCAGTAACCTTTAGCATCTCCAGGTTATTTGAACAAATAAGAGTTACACCAAATCCCATAGTTATTGGTAGAAAATTTGTTTCTAACGAAAAGGTTTTAAGTATTCCGTTCCATTCTCTAACAAACTCGGCTCTTGTAAATTTATTCGTTTGTGCAGAAGAATCAATTGCCATAGAATTCATCTGAACGATTCCTCTAGGAACAACTTCATAGTCACCGATTGCTTTACCTGCGGCTTCAGCATCGTACATAAAATTGTCTAACAAGAATCTTTCATTACCAGAAATTGAATAAAAGAAAGGAACTTCTATTTTCTTTAAAGTATCTTCATCTACCTGATTATAGTAATAGACTTTTTTACTCAACTCAGCTAACATAGATACGACTAGGTATCTTAATATAGTATTATCCTTATTGTATTCTTGATTATAGGCAGACATTCATTAGATCTATTTTATATTCTATTTATCCAATAGATTCAATGTTAAATTCGCTAAAGCCTGCATCTTTCGTAATTTCAATTTTCTTATCAAAATATTCACTTGGTAGAACAGTATGATTAATCACAAATGTATTTAATCCTATATCTTGAATAGTATTATGAAGAATGTTTATGATATGATGTACACCGTCATTGTCAATAGAAGAAAAGATTTCATCCAAGAATAAAATGTTAAGAGAAGGGAACCTAACTTTTATCATTTTCATTAAAGCCATGATAATTACAAAATCAACTTTCTTTCTTTCACCTGTACTTAAAGTCTTAGGGCTGATTTCTGTACCTAGATGGTGGAGAGAACAGTAAAACTTTTCATTAAATCTAATACCAAATGGAATTCCCATTTCCCTTCCCATTAACAGGATATTATTATTAAATGATGGAAGAATAGATCTTACAGCCAAATTCTTAATTCCATCTTCTCCCATAATATTTTCTAAGATAGTCAAATAATAATCTTCACCTTCACTCTTTAACTTCCCTTCATTTTTATCTGATTTTTTATCAGTAAATTCTTTTACCAGTTGTTTTAGGTGAGAAGACGATTCAGACTCATCCTTATCAGCAAGTTCAATTAGCTTATCTTTAATAGATTCCATTTGGGTTTCTAACTGACCAACCTTTACATGGATCTTTCTTCCTTTTTGGCGAAGGTCGGTAAGATCAGCTTCTGCCTTTTCAGCATCTGCTTTAATACTATTCCATTGAGAAAACAAGGAATCTAATTTTTCTTCCTTTTCCTTTTTAATGTCTAAATGAAAATCTGAATTAAGAGGTGCTGTACATGTTGGGCATGTATTGTTTTCATAAAGCTTAAGTTCTTTCTTTACAGTATTGATTTTAGAATTAAGATTTGATTTTTCATTATTCTTTTTACGAGAATGGGTATCTAATTCTTCTAGTTTTTCTTTAGTTGACTCTGTTATCTCCAATAACTTTTTTCTTTGGCCATTTAAAGTAACTAGGTTTTCTTTGAGCCCTTTGATCTTTTCAGCATCTTTATCTTTACTTACCTTTTCAAAGTGTTCAATTTTTTCTAAAACAGAATCTATTGAATCATTGAGTGTTCGGATCTCATCTTCATAGGTTCGGATTTCTTCAATTATGCTTCTCCTCTTTTCTTTAACAGCTTCTGCCATTTCATTAATAATTGAAAAGCCAAAGATCTTATCAATGATTCGTTTCTTATCATAGGGAGACATTGTAATAAAAGACTTAAAGTCATTAACCGATAGGATAATTACATTCTTAAATACATGATAAGGAATTTCAAAAATTTCAGTTTCTAAAAAGTCTTGAAGATTTGATTTACCCGCAACATCATATTCGGAACCATTAATCTTTACATTAAATACTCCAGGATTAATACCTCTTTCAATCTCAATAGAATTATTTTTTGACTCTAACCAGATTTTACCCCAAAGCTCTCCGTTTACTCTGTTAGGCAAGTCTTTAAGATTGGCACCTTCTACTTTACCATAACAAAGATATGTTATCACTTTTGCTAAAGTACTTTTACCTGCACCATTTCCACCTAATACTAAATATAGGTCACTTTTATTTTTATCAAATTCTATTACTTGCTTTCGGTTACCGTAACTTGCAAAATTTTTGAACTCTACTTTGTTAATCTTCATAGTTAGGTGATAGTGTTGTTTTATATAGTTCTTGGACTGACTGTTTTAGTCTCTCCTTTAAATCTTGTTCATAATCTAATGAATTGATATACTCTGCAGCAATATTCATTAAATTCAATTCTCCATTAAAATCTGACATTTCCCCATCTTCTCTATCATATGGGTTATCCTCATCATAAATTCTTGGTTCTAATTTTCTGGCAACACCATCAAGGTAATCCATGAATCTATTAATATTATACTTACCTAAGATATTTGATGGCACAAACACATCCACAAAATTATCCTTTATTTCTCTCTTTATATCCTCCATTCTCATCTCTAAGATATCATTAATATAATACCGTATAAATACTGGACTCCTCTTGTTCATAAAGAACTGGTGCTTTCCAGTATCTAAATCCAATAGATAGATACCTTTTTGATTATCGCGATCAGATCTTGTCATCTGGTAAGGATTTCCTACAAGTACAAAATTCTGTTTATCTTGCCTATAATGAATATGACCTGAATAAACTCTCTTAAATCTCTTAAAGGTTGAAACATCATTACCACCTTCGTGTAAATGTTTTGTACTAGGGCTCGTTTGAACACCGCGCGTTTCAGTATGACAAAACATATAGTCAATATTTTCTGTGATAGAATCTAATGTTTCTTTTTCATGTTTATGATCTCTCCGCCATGGCATAAGTAAACATTTAGTATCTCCATACTGTAAGATCTTAGGTTCTTTATGAACTGTAACATTAGGAACATACTTAAGACAGTCTACTGATGCAATATCATTGGAGTTCTTTCTCATTATATCATGATTACCTACAATGATATGAATGTCTGGAAATATCTTTCCTAATTCTTCAAAAACTCTAATTCCTAAATCTTGCGCAGCCAAGTTAATACTTTGGCGATTATCAAACACATCCCCTAAATGATAGAGGACATCCCCTTCTTTGTATTCCTTTTTAACTAATGGTATGAAAAAGTTAAAGAAGTAATCTTCAATGATGTTAAGCCATAAAACTGAATTTGATCTACACCCAAGGTGAGAATCACTAACCATCCAAATTCTTGCCATGTTAAAATAGTTTTCGTATTTTTCTTTTCTCTAGGATATTATACTTATCATCCAATTCTTTGATAAGTTCATCCTTAAATTTATTAGAAAGAGAGTTATAAAACTTGTTAGGAAATACATCAAAGTAATCTGATATAACACTAAATAAATCTACTCTTGTATAACCGTCACCAATATGTTCAATTACATAGGTATATACTTTATTAATTTGTACTTTATTTAGTTTCTTAATAACACCATCAGGAGTGGCTTCATTAAGATGCTCATATTCACTACCTTTAATTAAGACATCAATCTTTTTAATTAATTGTTCATAATGCATCTTATCATCTGGATCCATATCATCCAGGTAAGTAGAAGAAACTGTAAAGTTTACACGATTTTCGGTTATATCCTGTTCACCGTAAGTGTTGTTAAAGATCTTGTCTTTGTCTGCTAATGATGGCTTTATTTCTTTACCATTTTCATCTAATTTTGGTTTTTTCTTTTTTCCCCACATATTGTGTTTAATTTATGTCATCGGTTTCGGTTAATCTCATATGATCATAATCGATATTAAATCGACATCTTGACCCCTTTCCTTGCCCATCTCTAATCTTCAATACCTTTAACCAATATTCTCTATTTGCGTGCATCATTGAATCTTGAATCAATGCATACATAACATCTGCTGTATGCGCAAGACCTGCAGATTCTGCGATGTTTTCCATTCTTACTTCAGTTGCATCCCATGCACCACGGTTAATCTGCGTTGCTGAAATTACTAACATATCTCTCTTAACAGCAAGAGCACGAAGATCTTCGGCAATTTGCTTAATCTTCATATAAGTATTTTCAGTATTAGGATTTCTATAATTTGCAAGAATATTAATATAGTCAACTACCAAAACATTTACTTTATGATCTTGGCTTTCTTCTAAGTCTTTAAGATAAGATTCAATATCAAGAACAGTACCTTGTGAAGTTGGGAATTCTTTTACAAAAAGCTTTCCAGGTGGAAGTAATCCTCTAGAGATTCTTTCTAATTTTCTTTTCATAAATTCACGATTCCCTGTTCTATTATCGTACTCCATCATGGAAATATCTAACAGATTAGAACCTATCCTTTTAAGTACCTTTTGTGCAGACATCTCAGCCGAAATGAATACTACATTATGACCCATCCTAACGAAGTTAGCAGCATCATTTGCCAACCATATAGATTTACCAATGTTTTGTTCACCGGCATATACAATAAGAGATTTTGTATCATAACCGCCACCTGAAACATTATCTACAAAAGTCCAACCTGTTTCAATCTTTTTAGATGTTCTCTGTATGTGGTGCTCAGGATTAAAGAAGTCTAATCCAATATCAGTATCAAAGTTTAATGATCCTTCTGTAGAGATCATACCAATTGCACGAGTTACTACATCTTCAACATTTTCCGGTGTAACATCTTGAGTTTTTACATACTCAATAGTTCTTACTAATTGTTTATCAAAATGTTTCCATTTAACCCAAGACTCACCAGTTCTCTTTAACCAATCCTGATCATATTCATTAATGTTAATGTCATAAATACTAGTTACAATATCATCAGGAATTTCATTAGGATCATCTTTAACCAAAGCCTTCATTTGTTCTCGTGAAGGGCTTTCTCCAAAGTTAGTATAAAAATTCTTGGCTAATTTTGCAATATGATCCAGATCACTGTTGGAAAAGAAACCTGGCCCTGTGCTTTTTAGATAATGTGGTTTCTTAAGAAAATAGTTAAAGAATATTTTTTCGTGATCTGTACTTGATTTCATCTTTGTTTATTTTTATATAGTGGAAACTATATTTAGTTTATTCATACGGATTCTTAATAACCTCGTATGTAGTATAAGCAGCATTGGAAAGTGATACATCAATAATCTTATCTCTCCTAAGAGTCATGATTATTTCATTCGTTCTTTCATCAGTCAGGTCATACTTTTTCTGTAAAGATACATTAGTAAACTTTATCTCTTTTGCTACCTTACCACAGTAATCACGTATTAATTCAAAAATAACATCTTCAGAATCAGGGTATGTTGGTAATGCTGTATGATTTCCTAATACGTGCTTAACTTTAAGTTTAGCAGTATCAATCGTTTTCTTCAGCATTTTCTTCAAGCATTTCGGTTAAATTTTCTACATCAATTTCTTCACCGTATTTAAACTTTTCGGCAACCACTGGTTCAAGTTTTTGTAAAACTTCCGGTGTCATAACCAATGGCGTAAATAATTGATTAAGATCAACCGTATCATTAAGGTGAGCTACACAGATCTTACGAGCAGTTGCTGCAGGTTGGAAATAAACAGTTACCTCTTTACCATCTTTTTCATATGTATGTTCCCGACATTCTGCTTTACCTGTCTCGTTAAGTTTATCATATGCATTTTGATTAATAAACCTTCCACGTTCAACTCCACATGTATCCCAGCTGATATACTCTTCTAATCCAATATAAGGATTCATACCTTTGTTAAATGAAATATGGAATTTAATTGGTGTAGGTTTAGCAAAGCGATTCTTATTAGGTTTTGCAGTTACAATAATACCGGTCTGTTCAATACCTTCTTTGAGTTTTGCCTTACCTAAGAAAAGAATAATAGAAGCAGCATACTCAGGACCAGTACCACCTCCACCTACTTGCCGCGA
>Ga0208150_1000111_pt1 | contig 32300 bp, 19 predicted proteins | sample DEB08_DNA_8_FD_184534 | JGI IMG/M metagenome (GOLD analysis project Ga0208150, IMG submission 184534) | Aqueous microbial communities from the Delaware River and Bay under freshwater to marine salinity gradient to study organic matter... | ecosystem: Environmental > Aquatic > Marine > Coastal ...
TGATTCGTGGCGATCAAGAGAAGCGCTCTATCATGGCCAAGATCCACAAGAAGCGAAGTGAGACAGGCTACCCATACATCTTCTTCCGTGACAACGTGAATAAAGATCGCCCAGACTACTACGTAGATAAGGGCATGGAGATCAAGCACTCGCAGTTGTGCGCTGAGATCATGGAGTACACTGACGACACCAAGTCTTTCGTGTGTTGCTTGTCATCAATGAATGCGTTGCACTACGACGATTGGAAGGGCACTGATGCTGTGCAGGTTATGACAGCTTTCCTTGACGCAGTATATACTGAGTTTGTAGATAAAGCTAAAGATCTCCCGTTCATGGAGAAGGCTGTTCGTTTTGCTGAAGAGCACAGGTCCATCGGTATCGGAGTCCTAGGGTATCACTCGTACTTGCAGAGCAAAGGCATTCCTTTTGAGAGCGTCATGGCACGAAGCTTGAACAGGTCTATCTTCCGCTCTATCCAAGAGGGATCGGACAAAATGAGCCAAGCGCTGGCGCTGATGGGTGGAGAGCCAGAGGTACTCAAGGGTTATGGCTTCCGTCACAGCACACGTATGGCAGTAGCACCTACAACCTCGTCTTCGTTCATCCTCGGTCAGGTCTCCCCGTCTATCGAGCCGCTTCAGTCTAACTACTTCACAAAGGATTTGGCTAAGGGTAAGTTCACATACAAGAACCCCTACCTCAAAGACCTACTTGCTGAGAAGGGTAAGGATGATGCAGCCACATGGAAGGATATCATGATGAAGGGTGGATCAGTACAGCATCTAGACTTCCTCGATCAGGAGGAGAAGGATGTGTTCAAGACGTTCGCTGAGATCTCACAGATGGAGGTTGTGCAGCAAGCTGCCGATCGCCAGAAGTATATCGATCAAGGCCAGTCACTTAACGTCATGATCAGCGACGAGGTGCCCTTGAAGGACATCAACCAGCTGGTTATCAAAGCGTGGGAGCTTGGCATCAAGACCATCTACTATCAACGCGGTGTCAACCAGGCGCAGGCTGTTGGTAGGGATATCTTAAATTGCGCAGTGTGTGAGGCGTAGTGCTTATATTTGCAACGTTACACAGGGATAATTGCTGTGGAACTTCGCTACGGGGTCGGCTGCTTAATTGCGGTCGACCCTTATTGCATCTGATTCTTAGCGAGCAACAATTTAATCTCTTGAATATCAGTGAGGAGCTGTTTAATGTTATCCTTAAACTCTTTGTTGTCTGACTCAAGAGAATAAACTCTAGCGGACAACCTGTTGTAATCAGCTTGAAACTTTATCCACCCACCGATAAGTGATCCAGCGACCACAAGAAACTCAAAGTGTGACAGGTAATCCTCCATTATTTTCTAGCTTTTTCTATCGTTCGACCAGCAAAGTAAGCACCGAATGCGGTCAGCATAAGAATTTCCAACAAAGATACATAACTATCTTTGACGTTAAATGGCAGATTATCAATGGAATCCGCTATCATAGTTGCCATAAACATTACCATAAGGCAGATCAAAGTAACTGGCCTGATGAGCTTTGCGAGCTTCACATCGCTACTCATGTCAGCTTCCCATCTCCTAGATACTTCCTTCTGATAAGCAACCTCAGCATCCAACATTGCCTTAGCTTCAGCTGGATCAATCCCTGGCTCTTTGTCTAGCAAGTTCTTAACCACACCGAGGGCCCCGCTATCTGGTAGCAGATCCCCTACGGTGCTGAGTACTCCTGGTGCTTTCTCTTTAAGCCAAGCCCCAAGCTTGGTATCCTTAATCTTCTTCCTGTTGTTCTCCTGACTCATAGATTTCTTGGATTATATCGAGGACTGCGAGGGTGTGGTTCTTGAACTGTCTTCCATCGTACTCCTTGACTGAGTTGTACATGTCATTAATCTGATCCATGGCTTCGACTCTTTCGTCGTCACTCATGTATTGGTAGTCAACGCTGTTGATCAGCATCTCCAGTTGTTGGTATCTCTCCTTACCTGCGATAGCCATGAGTCTGTTCAGCTGCTCTGTGTTGAAGTACACGCCGCTGTCGACAAACTTCTGATCGTCCAGGTAGCTGTAGTCCCTGCCCGCAGCCCTTAGAGCGAGGCGCTCTTTATTGCTTGAGATATTTGGCACGCTGACCTTGCGCTTCTTCGCAAACGAAGGAGTAGAAACAGCCTTGGAAATGTTACCTGTAGACTCCATGAGTCTGTAGATCTCTTGAGATACGGCGTCGTCCTCACCTTGTCTGAGCTTGGTCACATCGAATAACTGATACATCCATCCGACATTACCTCTTGGGTTCTGCTTGATTGGGTTGCCCTTCCAGTCTACTCGGATTGGGATCTCTGCCCCTCCAAACGTGCGCTCCTTGATGGTGTACTCAATGTTTTTCATCATGCGCTCACCCATATCCATGTCCTTTGTAGACCTCTTATCTGGCATAAACTCACGAGTAGCTCTGTGAATTGCGCTGAACTGGTTCGGGAATGGTACTGACAAGGCAACGTTGGCTACGCTGTTCATAAGGTTCTCTGCGGATCTCTCTACATTTCCTCCAGCGAGAACTTGCAAGAAATCGTTAAGGCCCTGCAAGAAGCTTTGCTCCATCATAGATCCTGCTGCAGTCAGAGGTCCAAGACCGACCATGTCTGAGAACATGTGCTTAGCGAAATCAATGGCTCCATCGTAGTCTCTTTCTCTCAACTCTTCCTTGTCGTATCCAACTGCCACGGCAGCCATAAGAGCGCCTGGGGTTCCCAGCTTCATGTAGTTAACAAACTCATCGTCAGGCTGCTTCGCAGGGTCTTCTCCAGACAACATGCGCTTAAGAGCGGAAATGTTGATGCTAGTCGGAGGGAACTGATCGTAAGCAAGGTTCTTCTCCTCTTCTTCATCCCATTGAACTGGACCAGACATGATTCCTTCTGCGAGCAGCATAACCGCTGTCTCTGTGACAACAGCTCCGATGATGCCTTTCGCCATGTTCCTAGAAGCCTCGTCTAGATCTCCCTTGTTGAGGTCCGATGCTGCTCTGGCAGCAGCCACAACAGGGGACGCAAAGGTTGCACTCTCTAAAAGGATGTTAGCAGGTGTGCTTCGGAATGGAATCATGAATCTCAAAAGAGCTTTGGCTGTCTGCTCTCCATTGACGTATGGCAAGACGTCCATTGCCGCTCCGAGCTTCTGTTCTATGAATGAAATAGATTCGTTAACACCCTTTGAGAATCCTGTTTCTTCTTGGAATGTAATCCTTCTGCCTGCCGTTCTAGCTCTCTCAGCGTTCTTTCTTGGCGGGTGCTTCAGGAAGTCTGTGAGCGCCTCGCCCTCAAGACCCAGAGCCTTAGCTTGCTCGTACAAGTTCTTGTCTTCGAAGTACTTTCTAAACGGAGTATCACCGAAAGAAAGCATTCTAAACATCACCTCAGCAGGAACACCGAAGGTTCCTTGGAATGCAAGCTTAGCTCTCTGGCTAGGCGGAATGTCTCCTTCGCTGATAGCGGCCATGAGTGATCTCATAGGCATCATGCCTCTAGACTGACGCCACTCAGTAGTGTCTTTGTCTTGGCCTGTGATAACCTGATCGATGGTGTCGATCATGTTCTTACCCATGTGAGTCATCGCATAGAAGTACGCACTCAAAGAAACTTGTCTGTCTACGTCGTACTCTTTCCCAGCAAGCTTAGCGATTGAGTTAGAGAAAGCTCTTACTGGAGCTGATGTCAGATCGACGCCTACGTCGAATACAGAGTTGACCGCGTTAGCCACAACGTTGGTTACTTGTGACATGGTTGTCAACAAGTTACCCTGTGCCACCTGACCTAATAGTTCACCCCATCCGCGCTCGATAACCACGTTTGTAAACGTATCCATCTCACGCTCCACTGCCTTGAGTCTTTTGACAGCATCCTCAAGCTCCTTGCTGACTCTCTCTCCTTTTATTGCTCTAGTTTGAAGATCTTCTACTTCGGCTTGAGCTTGGAACATTCTGGCCGCGAGGTCTTTTAGTTTGGCTTCACGCTCAGGGTTGAGGCTGTTTCCTTTAGCCTCTACTGCAGCAGTGATGATGTCAACCATCCCTTTAGGAGAGCTCTTCTTTACTTCTCTGAAGTGGCGGAGCAATCTACCTGCAGTAGTACCCATAGCTCCCATCTCAGCAATGAGGTCTGGGATTGAGTCAGCTTCACCTCTAGCCACAGCCCTAGCTAATCGCTCAGCTTGAGCGAGAACCGAGAGGTTGTCGTTCATCATGGAGATGGCCCCAAGCTGCTCATCGTTTACGATGTCAAGGAGCTCCTTATCGGTCAGATCTTGGACATCCTTCTTAAGCTCTTTAAGTTTTTGAGGGATGATGTAGTTCCTTGGGTCCTTTACAATCTTAGATCTGATGTCAGGTGAGAACTGGCTCTTTCTCCTCTTCACTCCATCACGCATCTTCTTCTTTGTGTTGACAGAGATCGCAGCTCGCTCCATGGCTCCAGCCATATTGCTCGCAACCTCAGACTCCGATGCGGCTACCTCAGAAGAAATCACCATGTTGTCATACTCCGCTTCAAGCTTTTCTCTTGAGTCAAACTCCATGCCCAAAACTCCCTTTGCATATCCTTCGAATCTAGCAACAGCTTTGTCGTATTTAGGCCCACGAGTTGTTCTCTTTACTCTCGATTCTTCTGACTCGATTCTACCTCTATCGAGCACTGGGTCTGACATATCGTAGTATTCGATCTTGCCTCGCAAGAACACATCGCTTCCGATGATGGTCGCCTCTTCAGCAGACTTGATCGGCCTACCAGCCATGTCCACGAATACATTGTGGCGGAACGGATTGAACTTGGCTCTAACCCCGTCATAATTAAGGTCAGTTCCCGAAGCAACGAATTCGCCATTGACACTCGCCATAGGGAACTTGTTCTCTTGGAACGTAACAATCTTCTCTCTCGCATTCTGGTTTACATACAGTTCTGCATTCTTAACTGTAACGGCTGGTGCGTACGTCAAGGCTTCTCCAGTAGCGCTCTTGTCGTGTACAGTCTGCACTGGAACGCCTGTGTTCTTCATGACGTTCAGGTTGAGTCTAACCCCAACCTTGCGTCCAGCCTCTACATTTATACCCTTCGCCAAGATTCTTCTTGATGTAGCATCTGTAGCCAAGGCGTCGTCCACCATAAGCTGGCTCATGTTCACTTCGTTACCTCTCACCTTCATGGAAGTCGCTGTCTCTTTATCTCTATCTCTGTAGAGTTGGCTTTCAGAAGCGTCGATAGAAGCTCTCTCTTGCTTAGTCAAAAGCTTTCTTCCTGGAGTAGGCATGATCTTTTCAGACTGAGGGTCTACTTCTTCAAAGTTTATCGTAAGCTGCTCTGATTGCGCCTTATCGAGGTCGACCATAGAGAAGTCTGACTGAGCAGATCTTTCCATAGCTGATTTGTAATCACTGACAAATGGCTTTCCCTGATAGCTGCTCATAGAGTAGATGCCATCATGGTACATGATCTGCTGAACTTGGAATGGCGTGAGCCCCATTTTCTTAGCTACCAGCTTCACAAGCTTAGTAGACTCCAGATCTGTTTCTTTGTCGAATTGTCTAAGCTTTTCGATCTCATTGCCGATCAAGTCGTTGTACACTCTTCTTGCACCTCCAACGATAGCGTTATCCCCTGAAGCTTTTAGCTTTCTTATCTCTGCAAAAATCTCTGCGTCAGAGCTCATAGCGTTAAGGCTAGCTCCGAGCGCATTTAAGCGTGCAATAGCGGACGTTCTAGTTGCTTCTGATATGACGAGTCCATCTGAAAAATCGGTGAGGTTAAACCTGCCTCTAAAGATGTTGACTTGATCTCTGAAGTGACCGTCCTTCGGGATGGCGTTCTTATCCCCCATGTTCCCAGCAGCTAGTTCAGAAAGCTTTACGGAGTCCTTACCGATCATCGAAGCCAAAGCGAGCTTGCCATCCGCATCTCTCTTCAGCGCTTCTTCCTTAAACGCTTTCTCGTCAAAGACTCCGTCCTTCGTGAACCTCTTCACGATCTCGTTGATGTCTCTCAGGTGATTAGACATGGTGTTAGCCCTGTCTCCTCTCACGTATCCCAGTGTACCTTCCTGCTCTCTTTTGGCAATAGCTTCGATTCTGCTCGGACGGATAAAGTCTGTTGCTCCACTTTGAATTCTCTTCACCCCAGAAGCAAATAGCTGTATCGCAAGGTTCAGATTTGGATCGATCTTTGACCCGTTAGAAGTATAAGCAACAAGCAAATCGTACACGATTCCAAAAGCCCTTGGGTCCATACGGACTTCTGGGTCTTCGGCAACTGCATTCATGACAGTATCCCTCCCCTTATTGTAGCTCCCATCCACATCTGCTACATCAATGCCTGTATTTCTAAGGATGTGCTGTCTTGCTACATCCAGAGCTTGCGCTGCCACTTCGACGCTTTGATCAAGAGTTGGATTTTCACCGATCATACCCTTAATAACGTGGCTCTCCATTTGCATAAGAGAAACCTTATCGTTTGCCGCGCATGTTCCAGATCCAACCGAGCACAAGTATTTTGCTTTGTTTTCAAGTTGAGATTCATGCCTAGCTGAAAGATCAGGGGTCGAGATAATCTTGTCCACAGTGAAAATAGCAGCACGCTCCGTGATCCCATCTCCATCATCAATCCCGAACTCTTCGTTCATCTTATTGAACGCAGCCTCTACTTCTTCGAGTTCGACGTAGTCGTAAAGAATTTCCCAAGCGAACTCATACTCATACTCAAAACCTCTGTCCTGCATGATGGTCTCTTTCTGTTCGTTGAGGTAATCAACGTCTTCTGCAGGCATCTCTTGAAGAACTCTTTTGAGGGCGTTGATGTAGTCGGTCCCCATAAACGGCTCTTGACCTTGCTCTTTTCTGCGCTCAGTATTCAGCGTCTCGAAAAACTTAGAAAGAAGTCTTCTCTTTGCACTATTCTTTTCTTCTCTTGCCCGAGCCTTTTGTTCTGGGTATACTGGAGGCTTGAGCTTCCAGTTCTTCATGACGTCAGCATTGATAGGCTCCGTCGACCCATCTTCTTTGACCAACTTAAAGTAGTCATAACTTCTGAAGCCTCGACCCTTACCCATATTGGTCTTGTACTTCCACCAGTTAATGAACTGCCATTTGCCATTAAAGGTCATTCTCATGGGCTTACCGTCAGTCTCACCACCATCTATGTCCCTCTTGAAGGTCATCATCTCCACTACAAACGGAGTAGACTCAGGAAGTCTAGATGGTGACAATGCGGCCCTCTCTGTATTGACGTCTTGAGCTGCTGATTTCACACTCAACACCTCTCCTGTTCTGATGGCTCGCTGAAGCTTTTTCAGCACAACGTCTGCTTGGGAGATGTCTTGGATAAGCATAGCATCCTTACCGAGGGTTGCCTTCAAGAACTTATTAATGAGAACCCTAACCTTATCAAGAAGCTTAGGTTGAGATGCGTCGTAATTGACAAGCTCGGTTAGATATTCAAGAGCTTGCTCTTCTTTGATCTCTCCTTCACCAGCTTGACGCTGCTTCCTGTACTGCTCCCCTTTGACTTTAACCTGCTCAACAAGCTCTGGGTTGCCAGACTTCAAGGCAATCTCTTCTAGCCCATCTATAAGATCATAGACGGCCTGAGGATTATCCTTGAATGCCTTTCTAAGGGCAGGACCAATGGCAGCTGCATGCAGTACTTCCTCTGCGATGACAGCCCGTGGGTCCTTCCCTGCTTTTCTAGCTTCAGCTAAACGCTGCGAGTTCAGGTGGATCTCAAGACTTCCGTCTGCATTCTCAACCATCAACCCTAGGACTTCACCGCCCTTTCTTGAGGCCTTATCCCCAGACTCCTTTGTATTGTGAACTACAATCTTGTAGTTGGAGCCAGCGATAGCTTTGAGGTGAGGAACAAGGAATTTATTTACAAGTTTTACGTCTTTCTTTGTGAGTCCAGGCATAGACGTAATCCCAGCAGATCCGTCTTCTTTGGCTACGTATTCGTCGAACTGCCCCTGAATGCCTCTGATAGCTGATTCGCCTTGAGGCTGTTCTGCTTTCTGCTCTGGGGTTGGCTCTGCTACTGGCTCTGCTTGAGGGGATGGCTCTGCCTTGCGAGACTTAACCTCATCTACCTTTTGCAATGCGATGTCCATGCCAGCATCGTAGTCTGACACGACTTCGCCTTCTCCAACCTTACCTCTTCCAGGAGTAAAGAATACTACGTCTGGCTTATCCTTAAGCGGAGAGTCAGCATCATTCCATCCTTCTGGGGCGTACTCCTCGTTGAAGGGAATTCTAGCTACAGGTCTGAATCCGTTCTGTACGTACTGACGCTCCAGATCTGTGCCGTAGGCGTCAAAGAATGTACCTCCGTTTTCACGTCTTACTTGCTGGAGAGGTCTAGATACTCCCTTGAGTTCAGAGTCTGGAGACTTGAAGAGACCACCCATGTATCCGTCACCCTTGACGTATGCACCAGCAGATCCATCCTCAGACACGAACAGCTTCCCACCTCCGTCTACAATGGATTGCGCTGTCTCAAGATCCACTTGGGATACCTGCAAGAACTTCTTGTCGCCTCTTTCTTTAGCCACCTCGAAGGCGCGAGACATGGCGTTAACATACTCCTCTGGAGTGGCCTCTCTAACTCCCTCTGGGGCTTTAGGTTTTGCATCGGCCTCAGCCTTTGGAGCGACTGGCCTCATGCCAAGGTGGTTGCGCAAGTTCTGCTCTGCTATAAATGCTTCTTCAGCGGCTTTACTGAGGCCCTCTGTTGGACCAGCTTGCGTGGCTGATGCTCCCTGCTCTTCTCTGAGAACTCTTCTCTTTGCCTCAACCTCACCCATTAGTCTGAGCGCATCTTTCTTGGCTTGTTTAGCCGCCTCTAGTCTCGCTGACAGATCATCCACTTGAGATGGATCTGCGCCCACCCCACCGAGATCTTCTTGAGCAGAATTGAGTGCTTCCTGAAGAGCAGTAACTTCCTCGCTCAAGCCTTCCATTTTCACCGCGATCCTGCCGTCTTCAAGCTTTGAAGATTCCTCAGCAGTGAGCTCCATGCTTTCACCTTTGTGTTTCGCTATCAGATTCTCTCTCTGATTGACAAGGTTAAAGATCTCACCCGTAAAAGCTTGAAGCTCTTGCTCTGAAGCCCCAGCTTCTTTCGCTCTCTTGTGCTTGATTTGTGTCTGTCTGACAGCCAGGTCGATATCGTTGATAGACTTCATGGTGCCTGGGTGACGAACCGCGATCATCTGATAGAGACGCTCATTGTCCGCCCTGTTTCTCGCTCTTGACTTATCAAAGTCACTGGACATCATGTTGTCAAAAGATTGAGACTTATTGAGGGACTCAATGTTTTGCTGGTCCTTAGATGTCATGTTGTTCTTCTCAACAACAGAGTTGGCGGCTGCCTGTGGGCGCCTAATAACTTCGGCTCCAGCTCTCAGCGTGGTTCTTACACCTCCTGGCGTGGCAATAGCCCCAGTGGATACAACACCCAATAGAAAGTTTTCAAGAACTCTTTCCGTGTAATCAGATTTGCTATAATCAGCATTACCCAGAGCATCTTCGAATACCATCCTGCTCGTTTCCTGAAGAGCCTCAACACCGCCCTCAAGAATGGGGTCAGCCACGCCTTGCATCAGAACGTATTTCTTAAATGCCTGGACAGCTGTTTCCTTTAGGGCTGGGTTTTTGGTGAGAGCTCTAAATCCCATGCTGGCGGCGCTACTTTGAATTGTGCCTCCAACAGCAGTCAGACTACCATCCGTGATTGCCATGCCAGATCTGGCCAAGTTACCAGAAAAAGTATCTTCGAAGATTGGTTCAAGGCCCTCTTGAACCCTGTTGTAATCCTCCCTTTCTGAATCAATGTATGTGTTCTGTGCAGCCACCGAGCCAGACACAAGTCTTCCAATTGGGCCAAATGCGGCTGCTACGATATACGGAGAGCTCTCTCCGATAGTCTGAGTTCCTCTAGAAAAAATCTCCGCAGCGTCCCCCCAGTTGAATTCACCCTCAGGAATCTCAGCTAGTTTCTCGGTAATCGATGTGCCGTACTGAGTTTTCTCAGCCCTAAGGTCATCAGTGAAGTCAGCCAAAGCTTGATCAACCGCTCTGGTTACTGCTTTCTTTTGTTCTGGTGCAAAGATTTCAGCAACAGCCAAAGGCGCCTGCGCAAATGGTCCGAGCAAGGCGCCAGAAGATATTGGTCCAGAAAGAAAATCAATCGCTCCAGTGCCTAGTGAGATTGCGTTGTCTCTGAGGAAATCCACCCAGCCTCCGCCGAAACCAGTAATTTCGTTGTACCTGTTGTCACCATCAAGAGGAATCGCAAGCCCGAACTTATCGTACAGCTTGTTAGCGTAGTCTTCTTTGTCTACGTCAGCACCACCAATACGCTCATTAATCTCATCAGCATACCCGCTCAACAACTGAAGCTGCTGCTTGCGCGATTCTGACTGGAAGAGGTTGTTGATGTCTGCTTGCTTCTGAGCATCAGACTTGTCTGGGTTTGCCGAGATCTCATTGATCTTTCGGCTAAACTCTTCTTGCTCCATCATGTCCGAGAACATGGAGCTTTGATCCTGTGCGAATCGATTAGAGAACTCGTCTCCAATCGTCTTCAAGCTTAGGTCTGGTGGTGATACAGGTTCAGGCGCCTGGGTCTGTAATGAAGAAGCCAATTCTTCTTCCGAAGGCACGGAGGTTATAGACTGTATAGTTTGCTCCCCTGATTCTGCTGAATCTTTTTTTTTTGACTCTTCGAGTATACCGCTGGCGTAGTTCTTTATCTCGTCGTAATCCAGCTCTGGATTTTCGAAGTACATCTCATTGGCGATCCACGATGCGTTTCTGCCTTGAGAAAGGTAGTCTTGAATTTGTGCTTGAAGCTGTTCGTTCATGGTAAACGGCTGGTTTCAAGCAAAGATAATGAATCTTCTCTTACTCTCCTTTGTTCTTGATTTCTTTTAGGAGCTTGAGCATATCTTCTTGACTCAATCCGATTGCTGCGGCTATCGCATCTTTAGCCTGATCACCTGGCTTAGGGTCAAATGGCATGACTATATCCTTTTCGCCATCAAAAATTACTACTGAGAATCCGCTACCACCTGCTTCTTGAGCATTAGGATTGTAGATGATCTTCTTTAAGCTACCCTCTTTACCTCCGTCAAGACCCACCTTGCCCTTTACTACCAACCCAGAAGTACCGCCTACAGACTCTTCAAGATCTCCTAAGTCAGTGTTAATGGTCAAGTTTCCGCCTCCGATCTGACCGATAAGACCATCAAGCTTCTTTGATGAAGATGATGAACTGGTAGTCTTTGGCTCCTCAACCTGTTGTAAGTCTCTCCATCCCTGCATCATCTCTAGCCAGTAGTCATACTGAGCTTGACTTATGTTGTCGAAGCCCTCAGAAGTTTTGGGGTGCTTGGCGAGCAGAGCTTGCACTTCTTCCGAAACTTCTGCCCCCTCTGGCTCTGGCCCAGTCAATCCAAGCTTCTCTCTTCTTCTTCTATCTGCTATAGCAGGGTTGTTAAGGACGTAGTTCAAGAACGCAGACTCAGCCTTTGTTTCAGTGTCGTAAGACCCCCATCTCTTTTCTTCAACCAGTGTCTTACCGTCCGTAACAGGGATGGGTTGCAGGTCAGGCTTACCTAGCTCAACGATAGCCTTCAAGTAGTCTTGTCTGCTTCCGTATTCGCTTACAGTCTGTCCGTTCTGGTCCACTACAGTGACCTTCCCGTCATCGCCTGTACGAACCTCTCCGTATCTGAGGGCGTCTGCAATCTTCATGGTCTCGTCAAAAGCAAGCGTGCCTGCCTTCGCGTTGTAGTATTCCACACCGTTAATCTCTTGGCTTACCGCCTGTCTTGGGTCGCCCCCTACCTTCATGAACAAGTCGTGCTCAAGAGATAACTTTTGCAGGTTAGCAACAGCCTCGTTGTAGATAGGCTCAAACTCGTTCATCTCCTTCTTAAGAGCAGCTACGTCAGAGTTAAAACGCTCTAGATCTGCAGCATTCAAGAAGTTGTAAGAACCCTCTGCATTGCCATTAATCTTATCCATGAGTTTCTGCGCATCGGCAGAGAACGCAGAGTTAGGACCTGAGTCTGACGTAAAGTCTGCATCTGGCACCAAGGCCTTTGCTTTCGCTTCGGTAGCCTTGAGGTCTTGAAACTGCTTTGCAAAGCCACTAGCCGCCTCTCCAAACCCAGCATAAGACTCCTCTATATTCTTGATGTAGTCTTGAGCATAAGGGGATTGAACCTTATTGAATCTGCTTGCTTGGAATCGATTAGACATTCTTCTTGTTTTTCATTCTCTTAAACCAAGCTCTCAACTTCTTGTGTAGCTTAGTGTTGCCTCTGACTGACTCTTGCTCCCACTCTCCAAGATCTTTAGGAGACACAACTCCTTCTCCCCCCGACATCTCTCCAATCTTGACGCCGTCTTTCATGATGTCGATAGGGTTGCTATCATGACTAAACTCACCAGGAGTTATTCCTCTCATAAGCATAGCTCCTTCTTCGAAGCTAAGCATCCTCCCCTCTATTCCGCTAGCGTCTTTGACAAGGCCGCCCTCTTCAGCAAAAAGCTCCTCATCTTCATCTGGAAGATTCAGAGTTGGCTGAGGCGTTACATTGATTTGATTAAGCGCATCGAAAAGTCCTGGAACGCCCTGATCTGCAGTCACTGTCGTGCCACCTACATTTACGCTTCCAGTATCTCCTCCCCCTCCATCCATCTGAGATGCAGCGATGTTAAAGCCATCAGAAATCATGCCAGTGATGCCTGAGGTGATGGCTTGAGACTGAGCTAACCTACCTCTGTTTTCGAGGGCCGCCGCTCCTGCTTCTGCGCCGAGTGCTTGCTCCCTGAGGTTTCTCGCTGAAGCTAGGTCTTGACCAGCCTGCTGGTACTTGTACGTTTCAACTTGCTGCTCGGCACCAGCGATTGTCTGCAACCCTGCTTTTCTTCTAGCCGACTCATCAGCTGCGATCTTAGCAAACCTATCTGCTGTACTGGCATCAACCTTGCTGAGTCCGCCAAGGAGAGCTCTTGCTCCACCCGTCTTGAGTGCTTGAACCTGTTCTGCCTCGGACCTTAATGCCTCTTGTCTCTGCAGATCGGCAGCAGGGTCTTCCATCACTGTCTTCCTGAGTTCATTGTATGTAGGTGCCAACCCATATTCTGACTGTCTCGCCAGAGCGTCTGCTATCTGAGTGTCCGCTTCTGCTTGAGCTTGTTGAGCCATCTCTCTGTCTAGCTCTGCTTGACGTTCAGCTGCTTTCTTTGCTTGACGTCCTTGGATTATACTGCCAAGACCTTTGGCGCCAGCAGCAATAGCCATGAGTGTTATTGGCTCAATGAACTGAACGGTATTAGGGTCTGGCTCTCGGAAGATAACCTCCCATATAATCTGTAACACTTCTAGCATTTTACAAATATAGTTATTGTCCGCCTATCGCGTCGTTAAGCGGTGAATTTTCAAAGTTTACGTTAATGGCGTAGATCTCTTCTGAATCGATTTCAATCGCAGACGCACTCGGAGTGAACTCTGCGCTTATCACGGCATACCTATCTCTCAGCTTGTTTGCGTTATGCTGAACATTCGCAAAATCTTGAGCGACAAGTATGGTATCTCCTGAAGCGATAGGCGTGGAGGGATCAACGCCAGCACTCAATGTAATTGTAGATGTAGACCTACTCACTGATGCTATGTTGTGTGTGGTAGGCTGAATTATTTGAGCCTCCCCATTGACGATCCAAAACACCTTTCCGTTAAGAGGAATGTTAATCCCCTTCAAGCTATTGGAAAACGTTATGTCTGCAGTGTCTACGGAGTCTATCTTACCAAGTGTCGTGTAGTAGATATCGTTGGGATCAGTCGGATAAGAAGACCCCGACGCAATCGCCCCCTCTATGTCTCCGTAAAAAGCACCCTCGACTTTTCTAAAAGAGAGGTCTTCAGTGATGTTGTTCTTGCTGTCTCTAAGAGAGACATCCCATTCAGAATTAGACTCAGTTGAAAGCGATCTAAACACCTTAACCATAGACGGGTTTGCGTTTGCCACGACCTCTATTTTAGAGGCCACTGGTGTAGACGCTGTATTGAAGAATCTGTTCGATACGTTTCTGTCTGAGAATTCGTGCATGATGCTCCCTCCGCTGGACTTAAAGCCATAGAACGAATCCTTGAGAGAGGCGTATCTGTCTGGCATAAAAGTATAAGTACCCTGCCAGAATCCACCCTTCTCGTCATACCCAATAGTGTATCCATCAAAGGCGCCTACTGGAGAAAGAGTTGCGTAGTAGATGTCGTCTTCAGCGTCATACCCGCTAATGATTGTCTTGCTCCCAGAGGCAGCCTCCCAAGAGATAATCTTGTCTGCGACCTGAGACTTTACGTCTTTGTCAGAAATGACCTGAAGGCCTTGGTTTGAGATCCTGACAATGGCTCTGCGCTCTGCATCCACGAAGTAAGATATACCATCCCTGATAAGGACAGACTCTGGATTCGTTGTACCGAAGTCGCCTGCGTAAGCGACCATGTTGTTGATCACTTTATTAGATAGCGCCACGACACCACCCTGAGTTCCCGTCTCAAGTACTGATTTGTTGATACTCAGTCTCGAAACCTTATTCTCTTGTATTGCAAGGAGGTTGTCTCCCTGAGTGCCCAGGAAGCCGCAAGCACCATACTCCGACCGCAAGTCAAAGAAGTTTGCTTGAGAGGGAACGAAAGACGAGAGAGACAGCACGCTTGAATCATCAGCGTATGGCTCACTGTATGTGATGCCATTGTATCTATTGATAGTAGCCGCCCTCTCAAACGTTGTATGAGCCTTACCCTTGCCCCAAGCTTTTTCAGCTGAAGTCTCGTCTGGTTGCTCACACTCAAGAGCTTTTGTGCTATCTCCCCACCTGTTCAAGTCAGCGATATTGTACGACCCTCCAACAACTACAGGTGTTCGGCATGTAACGTTCCTATACCTTACGTCTCCCTGAGTAAGCGCCAAGGCAGGCCCGTGATCTCCCTGCGGGGAAACTCCACCTTTCCTGAATCCAATTCTGGTTCTTTCTCCGATCTCATAGTAGATGGGAGTTTCAGAAGACTTCTTTGGCGTTAGTATCTCAATCAGACACTCAGCCCCCCAGTAATTTAGAGAGTTAGGCGCAGTGCCGTCTGGGTATTCAAATGGAGTCGGCAAGGTAAGGCTACCGTTATCAGACCACCACTTCACCATAGAATACCAGTCAAACCCGTCGTACTTAACCGCTCCTGAATCAACTCTTGGGGCCTTGAGCACTAGGAACTCACCTTGGGTTTGTGCTGTAGCTAGATTCCACTGTATAGGGTTAGACCCTTTCCCCTCGAAGTAAGGTACTGATGCATCGAGGAACTCCACACCCATGACTTCAAACTCAATGGGGCCTCCATCGCTTGATGATGGGTAGTATGGATTACCAGCAGTGTCTTTGTAAGAAATAACCCTACATATATCACCTTTGGTGAAAGAGTACTCCCTTGCTGTAGATGTCTGATCCCTGAACTGCTTTAGTGTGTTAAGAGACACGAATATCCTGTGGTCAGAAGTGACAAGAATGTTGTTGGTTCCGTCGTACTCCTGAACGACGTACCCACCCCCAGTTGTGTACTGCATCACGTTCGAAAACTGAGAGCCGCCATACACGATCTGGTAGCTTGTAGCCCAAGGGATCTCACTCTCTAGGCTAGCGTCAACAGCGTCGGTGATATTCACCTTAACGGTTGCAGAACCCTTGCCCTCACTCGCAGCTCTCTCAGAGGGGTGTTTCACATACACAGATCCAAGCTCATTAACGAAGCCTGACCTTCCCCACTTGTCGTAGTAAACGATACCAAACTCATGAGTAGATCCGTGCTTAAATGTACCTACTGTAGCAGAACCTCCTATGGATATATCTCTGCTAAGGATGTAATCAGGACTTCCATTGGTTGTCTCTGCGTTGTTTTCAATGTTTTGACCCGTGATGGAATTAAAAACTTCGAGGGTGCTTACGACACCTGGGGAGCTGTTAGGTCTAGGCGGTATCGCGGGAGATATTGTTACTTGTTGAGTCTCTGTTATTCGGAGCCTCTGTACGTAAGGTATGATCTTAAAGGTGCCAGTCTTGTCTGTTGTCCCTACAGCGTCGAAGCAGATCAAAGCTTCAACCTTCAGCTGATCAGCGGTATACGAGTCCCCATTAGATATTAAGGAATTAGGCGCACTTACGTTTTCAGCAAGAAGAGATACATTGGTCAGGGTCAAAGGAACACTTGCTACTGGAGCTTCTACGTTTAAGTAATTCTTTAATCCGTCAATGACATCTTGAACAGTATCATTCTCTGACGTCGTGTATGTCGCCCTAAAAGAAACTCTTTTTCCAGAAGGAATAGACAGTTTGTTTAAAAGGGTGTGGCCAAAAGAGATGTCATAGCTACCGCCAGAGGTGGTGCCACCATCTTCACTAAACTCAGCAGAAAGCTTCCAAAATCTAGGGTTGTTGGATGTTGATAAGTAGTTACCTTCAGGGTCGAAATCGAAACCTATGGACACCTCCGTACCGTTTGGGAGCACATCGCTTAGGGATGACACCGAAGTCGGCCAGTTAACAGCGTTTGAATCAAAAAGATCCACTATAACGGTTCCAAATCCAGTGGCAGTATCAATCGCAGTCTGGCCGCCAGTAAACGTCTCACTATCAGGATACTCTACAACAAACGCTGGGTTTGCCACATAGTCCCCACCGAGGTCAAAATCATCCCCGTAAGAAACGGTGATTTCCGAAGCTGTTCTTACTTCTGGAAAGTTTTTGTACCCCTCTGTGTAGTTGGAGTACATCAGTCTGCTTCCAGAGATCGCCTGCCCCTGAGCCTTTTGTGGAACGTTGTCGTACAGCTTCCCAGATACTACGCTAGAAATGTTAGCGTAATAGCTGTCATTGTAGAACCTATACGTTTGCGTGTTTGCGTCGTAAACCTTTACATTGTTTTGACCGCCAACATCTCTGGTTTTGTCCTCGTTTGGATCGAATTCATCGATCATAAAGAAGGGCTCAGAGTTGCCAGATCTAGCCACAATCCTAACCTTAGCTACATCAATAAAATTCTCTCTTGTCGCTCCAGGGCCCCAAGGAATAGTGATGCTGCAAACATTCCCCTCAGTACTGTCCTTCGAGAAGGAACTTAGGTTTTTTGTTGATAGATACGGAGACACAGCCAGGTCAGAGAACGACGAGAAGGCTGACTCCTCACCATCCTTATATATGTACTGACAAGCAAACTGAAACGATTCTGACTTAAAGTTGTTTGCGTCAAACCCCGAATCTGTCTCAAAAATAAAAGAAGGGCCTGTCTTTGGCTGAGCTTTTATAGCAGAAAGAACCAGATCAAGGTCTTGATTGCTCCCAACTGGAAACGTAATTCCTCCGACCACATCCTCAGTATATTCGCCAGCAAGAGCCCTATCGACATTAATCTTTCTGGGAAGGTTGTAGTTGTCTGTAAAGTAGAGGGCAGTCGTAATAACTCCGTCTTGATTAAAGGCTTTGTTCAGTACGTCGCCCTTTACTGGGTAATCTTTGTTGAAGTTTAGATAGTTGTCGTCATCAGAAAAAACCGTCTTCCACTCTTCTTCAGCCTGATCAAACATCATGATTCTGCTGTCAGAATCGTCTGAGTCATCGTAGACAAAGAAGTAAACTCTACCTCTCTGGTCATCAGACACAGAACCAACTACCGTCCAATCAGCTGGAGGCGTAGGCTCATTAGTCGCCTTGTCGATCTCATTAGTGCCCTTCATGGGCTTGAGAATAGAGAAGCTACCATCCTCCCTTTCGGAGATGGTTACATTCTCTGCGAGGATCATCTCGTTGGGAGCGACCAATCGCTCATCTTTGTCCGTAACGAACTTTTTAGGAGTGAGCTTTTGAATCATCCCTTAGGCGCTTGCTTGTAGTTCTTTCTAATCGTTCTGAGGGCTTCCTCTTTCGTGAAGGACTTCATGCGAGCGTTTGCTTTTCTTCTCTCGTTGTAGTACTCAGCCCTTGCTCTCGCCTTCTCGTTGGCTGGAACTGCAGCCTTTCTTTCGATCATCTTGTAGTACATGTAAGACAACAGAGCTTCCTCTGCGTACACATGAACCTGAGGGTTTGAAGATCTAGCTTCGTCAGCTACGTACTCAATGACGACATCGCTGATGTCAGAGTTGCTCTTCAGTTCGAGTCTGTTCTGATCGAGGTTGACTCTGAACTCACCTTGGTATCTACCGCCTCCGTATCCGTACAGCTGACCATCTCCGTTGCCGTACACGTAGTTCCTAAAGACGTATGATCCAAAGCCGTCGTCTGTAGTTCCTCCCGTAGTTCCGTTTGTAGCCTTCTTGTCGTCTACCCTCTCATTAAGTCCATCGTTATTAGAGTCATACGTCTGACCGCCTGTCTCTGCATACTTCTGAGAGTAGTTGATGTTTTTGTTTTCACCAAGCACGTAGACCAGTCCGTCACCACCAACGACACCAACCTTGCTCCAATCGACGTAATCGTCTGGGAGCTCAACCGTATTGTTGGCTGTATTGACAGACAGCTTCAGAGATCTAATAACCTTAAGCATGTCAAAGCCGAGTTCTCTTACACCCCTTAGAGCGAAGTTCTTTACAGCGGCGTCGCTGACATGGGCGGCAAAGTCATTACCGTCCAAGCTTAGCATGAAGTCATTGATGACTTGTTGAAGTGGTACGTAATTTCTAGCCATTAGAAGGATTGTTCAGATTTTTTCTCGTTCTGTTCTTTTTGAGCGTATGCAGTAACGGAGGCGTCTCTCAGGTTAATACCGATCAGGTCAGCAATCTCGATCACCAGATCCATCATGTAGTGCTCTGGCAACTCGAAGTCCCTGCTTGCGCTAGCGTCGTAGACATTGTTGACGTCTACACCAAACGTAGGCGGGTCGTCTGACCTCACAGGAGTGGCTGCCGTCGTAAAGCTTTGAGGAATCTTGTAGTATCTAATCTTAATCTTCCTGATGCTCTCTGGGAACACCTCAATGTCTCCTGTAACCAAAGCCACAGGGAAAGCCTCTGAAGGCGCATTAAGAGTGCTGCCTAGGATTCTTTCGATCTTCTCTTCATCGTAGCATACCTCTACTGGAACTCTGGTCATCTGGCCAAACAAAGCATCCCCAGCAGTTGAGATAGAGATGATTCGAGATAGGTCGTCTGGGCGATTGAATACTCCATTGGACTTGGTCTCAGTACCTGACTTAGCAAAAATAGCGAGGTCCTCGTGGATCTGCTTGTACTTAGACTTATCTCTACCCTGGCCAAAGCCAGCACGCTCAAGCCTGCTCCCATCTTTGAGTTGATCGAACAGCCTGGTGAAGATTCTGAGCTGAGCCGCCTGTGCAAACCTGTTGAATTCATCAACAGTGATGAACCCTCTTTGGTCTTTATTTACGAGGCTTTTCAGCGTTCCATAAACTACGTTTACACTTACTGGCATAACGCAAATATACAAAAAGAAAAAGCCCCTTCTCAGGGGCCTTCTCTTACTGAAGCTGTTTATCTATCTCTTCTACGATAGGAACTGCTTTCTCTGTTAGGCAGTATCGGACAAACACATTGAGTGGGTCCATGCCTGCTGGAACAGAAATGATCTGCTGTCCAGTGTCAAACCAACGAACAGCATCGTCGTCAAGCTTGATGATCTGATAGTTGACTGCTGAGTTGATCTTAGACTTCATCTTCACTGATGGGTCATCGAATGACTTCATGAAGCCTGCTGGGTTAACCTTCGCCTTCTGAAGCAAGTCGTGTTTAATCTCAGCGAACTCCCTGTCTGTATTCATGCCGTAAGCAGTAGCTACCATAAGAAGCTCTTCTACTGGCTTTGTTCTAAGCATGACGATTGCATCTGCAGCCACGAACTCTTCGTCGAGACTAGCTTGCTTCTTCGCTACATAGTCTACCAAGTGAAACTTGTTGCCTCCATTGGCGCGGTTTCCTGGATGCTTGTCTAGAAACTCGATGAGGTTGGGCTTTGACTTAGGAACCACCATGACTCCCATCTTAAATGTGAGCGGAGTCTTTACGGGGTTTTCTGATTGCTCATCAACGAAGATAGATGTCTCTCCTTCGCAGTATCGTACACCGCGTACTTTGTTTTTCTCTTCGTCGTAGTAGTTGTATGTGGTGTCTCTCATGAGGTACAGAGCTCCGCTAGGGCTGTCCATTCTGTACTCATACATGAGTCTTGAATTCCTCTCTCCACTAGGTGCTTTTCTCTTGGAGTCGTGGGGAATTGTGATAGCCGCTTTCGGCGTGCTGCTCGCTCTCTTACGAGGCGTTGATTTAGTTGCCATTGAATTTGATTTTAATTAAAAAGAAAAAAGAAGTAAAAGAGAGGGAGACCGTTTCTCCCCCTCGATTACCATTTAGATTACTTGAGCAATACGTGCTGGTTTGCAGCGCGAGTTACCAAGTTGCATTCTGAGCGGTAGTGGAACTTAGCCACATCCTCGTCGTTGGTGTTGAATCCGAGGACCCCGCCACCTTCAACCCAGTGCTCAATGTCTCTGCTGTAGCCGTTAGCAGCCTTGTAGTTCATCTCCAAAGCTGGAGCCTTGATACCAGTCTTAGCATCTGCGACCTGCGTCATTGGAACCATAGCGCCCTTGACGTCACCCAAACCACCCATAGTAGGATCGTTCAAGATCTTCCAATCGTGCTTGTGGAAAGTGTAACCTCCACGCTGGAATGACTTAAAGCCGAGCTTCACAGCCATGTCTTCGGAGTTGTTGAAAGCTCCAAACTGAGAAGCCAAACCTGAAGTAATGCTATTGCCTGCAATGCCTGCAGCCAACATGTCGTCAATAGCCAAAGACAAATCTCTGTTCAAGTACATAGCGTACTCGTTCACAGCACCTTCTTTGTCGAGCTCCAGGATGATAGCATCCAAATCAGCGAGTGTAGGCTGGCCTGCTACGTTGCCTGTGCCAGGGTTGGTGAAGCCATCAGCAGTGATGCCTCTGTTTGCAACAGCAGCGAAGTAGCCTTCAGACTTGTTAAATGCGCCGTCAGCCGTTTGAACAGTGATGCTAGAAGGAGATGTTGAAGATCCGTCTGACCACAACATCATAGCCTCACGCTGGTTCATGAAACGCTTACGAGCGTCCATCTCACCCTTAACGTACCATCTGTACTGGCCATTCACTTTCAACCAACCGATGTTGCTTGCTTGTGAGCCGTTGACGTGGAACGTGTCCTTGGTGATGATGTAGCTGTTTCGACGCTTCGTGAGTGAAGTCTGGTAGAACTTGTCTGGCTGACCAGTTCCCTGCGCATACATGTTACCGATAACAGCGAATTCAACACCATCGTACTCTCCAGCAGTGATAGCGCTTGAAGCGATAGCAGTAAATGTCAAGGTAGTTCCAGTGCCAACAGTTTGAACGATGAGTCTTTGACTTCCATTCAACAAGACGTCGTTTGGACGGATAACTTGATCTGCCGCAGTGATGTCATCTTGATCGATAGAGTTTGACGTATCAACTGTGAATGTGCCTGAAGCACCCGCCGCAACAGCGCCTGTTGGTGAGTCAATAGTTACAGTTCTGTGCAAACGACCTTCTTCATACCACTCGACCTCGTCAGAGGTACCTGCGTTTCTCACAGCTCCAGTGAGGTCCAAGAAACCTGTCAATCCTTGGTCTCCGAAAGTTTCGACGTAGAGTTCTCTTACGTCAGGCTTCGTTGGGTCGAGGAGCGATCCCAAAGAAGTGTAGTTTTGTGCTCCCAGGCCAAGTTCTCTTGGTCCTTGGGGGTCAGTATTAGGGTTGCTAGGTACAGCCATATTTTCTAATTGTTAGATAGTTATTGTTCAACGAAATGTGAGATTGTTACTACCAAGCGCTTGCCGAAGCTGTGCTGCGAGTGACGATTCTCCTGGTTGAGAGCTACCTTGATTCGGGCTTTTGGCACTGACGTTTGCTGCTTGGTTAACGATTCCTCGTTGACCATCTGACATGCCTTGCTTGTAGACTGACTGTACAATCGTTTCGATATTGTCAATCACTGTGCGGTGCATGTTCAACATGTCGTAATCCCAAGTCCCATCCTCGCTCACGTAAGGATCAAAGAACTCGTCAAGGCGAGTGTTCTTCTCGTTAAGCTGACTTTTATACTCGTTAGTCAAACCGAAGGTAAAAGAATTACCATTCCCCAGATCGAACTCAACGCCATCGAGGGCACCGAGATCTCTCTGCATGTTTGCGATCCATTGGTCATCAATCGGAGAAGCGTCGTCGACAGATTCCTGAGAAACAATCGGGGCTTTGTAGGTATCGCGCAAAGCGGATATTCTATCCCGTGCTTCCTTGGCATCCATCTTCAACTGCAACTGTGAAAGTTTCACCTCCTCTTCTGTATGCAGATTCGGATCGAGCTTGTACTTGCTAGAGAGAAGCGTATCTAGTTCGTCTTGATTAAGGTCCTGATAATCTCCGATCATCTGAAGTCTAACAGCAGTCATGTCATCCATTTCGGAAGCGTTCAGCTGTTGGTACTTGAACCAATCTTGAGGATCTCGGCCTGTCTCTTCGACGAACCGAGCGATCGCCTCTACACGCTCGTCAAGCGCTCTTTCTTGTTGCTGAGGAGCCAAGTCATCGAATGAGTTGAACTGTCTACCCAGCTTTTCGCTTAGGTATGAAAGCACTTCCGCATCGACATCAATAGGCTCCTGATAAGTTTGTTGTTGTTGTCCTGTATTGTCAAAGGTTTCTTCAGGAGCTGCCGTTGCTGGCTCCTGGTCTGTCTGCATCGCTGCATCCAGATCAATCACATCAGGTGGAGCTGGTTGAGCTGCCTCTGATTGCTGAATGTCTTCAGCTGTGACGTTCTGAACTTGCTCGTCAGACAAAAACTCCACTGAGGAAGTTTCGTTAACTTCTTGATTTTCCATGAATTAAATTTTGTGCAAATATATAACTAATTTACTTTCTGTACTTTGCGACCTTCTTGGCAATACGCTTGGGTTGTTTTACAAACTGCTTACCCTTCTTATTGCCTGCTGCTTTAGCCCTGTTGGTGGCTCGTTTCTCACTGGCACTCAGTGACTTCCAAGCCTTGTCTGGCAAGTATCTCTTCTTGCCTTTTGATGGCTTACCGTCTGATGTGCGCCACTTCTGCTTAGTCCACTTGCTTAGGCTGTTACTCTTTGACTTCTTGCCTTTGTAGCCTCCACCAGCCTTTTTGTATGCAGCTACAGCAAGCTGAGCTTTACGTGCTGACCACTGTCCTGCCCGCCCGCCCTTGTTGCCCGCTTTGATACGGGCAACGATTCTCTTCCATAGCCCTGGATTCTTTTTCTTGGCTGACTTAGCCATGAGATACCATCTTGAACTTGGCTTCTTTTACAGCGTTGGGGTGCGGCTTGTAGTCTCCTTTCATCAAGAAGTATCTACCGCGCTCTTCCATCCAGTGATATCCAGCGGGTGGTGGCACGCTCATAGTCTTCGTGCTTACTTTAAGCTTACCTCCCTTGTTGTACTTGACTGCGTTCATGTTACCACTTTACTTTATCCGCCCAGTACGCTGCGCTCATTTTGCCTTTCGCTATGTTCTTGGCGTGACGCGCTTTGAAGCTTGCACGTTTCTTGCGTCTAGCTGGGGTTGGGTTTGACTCTGTTACAGTGTCGGCTCCTTTCTCTCCGAATCGGATAAGCTTGATCTTATTGCCTTCCTTAGCCAGAACCATGTGAGACTTCTTTGGGTGCTTAGGTGTGGACTTAGGTTTGTTCACTCCCTTCAACCCATACTTCTTCAGCATGTTCTTGATTCTCTTGGAGATAGCGCTTGGACTGCTCATAACGCAAATATACAAAACAAAGAAAGGGGCTCGATGGCCCCTCTCTTTATAGACTCTATTGTCTTACTCCGCTGGCTCTGTGGTTACAGTGGCATCAGGGAATGCAGCCGTCATAGCTGAATCGACAATCTCATTGATGTCAGTCTCAGTGTACTCTGTATAAGACACAGTGCTACGGTGCTTAAACACCCCGTCGTTCTCGTTTGCTTCGATTACGATTACAGCATTGTTGTCAAGAACCTGACATGCAAGAACTTTAATCTTAGGATTCAAGAGAGAGAACTCTCCGAAATTTTGCTCGCCTGTGATGGCCCAGCGCTTAGTTGTAAATGTTTGTGGCATTAGATTGATTTTGATTAACGATGCGAATATACGAAAATAAATCGTTACGGAACCTTACTGTTTGGAATCCATCCAGCAGCATCCGATTTCCGATTAAGTCAGTTGGGTGGACGAAGAATAAATCAAGCTCCCAAGCGTGTATGGTATAAAATTATACGTCATATACGTAGCTATTGTTATCTGATGATACAAGCACACCTGAAGGGTATTCTCGATAAAGAAGCGCCTCTAGCTCAGGAGCTCTTTGAGGTGTAGCCTCGTATCTAACTTGAGTAATTGAAACGCTGTTTTGATTAAACTTCTCGTATAGGTCATCCTTTATGTCGGAGAACGTTGCAAACAATCTCGTAGCGTAGGTGCTGTCACCTATGGATATTGTATACCTCTGACTGGTATCCTTCAATCCGTCTACGTAGTACCTGCAGTGCAAGTAATATCCAGTCCCTCCTTCTACAGGCTTTACGATGTGAACCGCCTTAACCTTAAAACCGTTTGTGGGGTCATCAGCGAACTGAGACCTCACATCTTGACTGAGCGAGGCCGTAGCGCTGATATCCCAGACAGCTTTGTAGTTGTCTGAACCCAGCCTACCAACTTCTTTTTGAAGCGAATATGTGAACGGAGTTGTACTCATACGTCGTCTATATCTGTAAATGGAACCCAGTCTCCATCAGGATCTTCAAGGATATCCTTTATTTGAGAGGCATTGTATTGCGTGTAACCAGACACAGAATCTGGAGCGGCCCCCTGAAACTTCAGTATTACCCTGTCAGAGCCATACACAGAAGATCTTAGGCCGTCTAAGGACTGACCCATCGAGGCGTCAATCATAGCCTGAGTAACCTCATTTCTAGGTGCTATCACGTATATCATAAGGATGCAAATTCTACGTTGGTGTGAACCAAGTTGCCAGAAGTGCCAGTATTATTTGTCACAGGTGCCTCGGTCGTATCCTCAGCAGTGTTACCTACCTCGTAATGGATTTTAAGATCAGCACTACTTGCGTAGTTTCCAGAGTTAGTAGATGGGTCAAATCCACCCACGCCAGCATTGTATATCTCTGTGATTTCTGAAGATGTCAGCGCGTCAGACCAAACGATATAGTCGCTAAGCTTCATTTCTTCAAACGCTACAAATGTCGTATTGGCTGGACTGTAGTCTGATCCTAAGCCAGCATCCCTATTGTATACAAGGTTATTAGTCGCTGTAGAGGGATTTGTGGTAGACGTGTCACTTGCAGAAGACCCATTCACAAATATGGTAGCATCATAACCTGTACCTCCTGAAGCCTGCTTACACACTAAGCAAACGTGTATCCACTCGTCCATTGCAACTGACGGCGCTTGAACCTGCTTCCAAAACGCTGCGTTGTGGACTGAGTTTTTATCATCTATTGAAGCGTTATTTGCAAAAACCACAACATTCGCTGGGTTGTTTGTTGAAGTTCTTTTTATTCTCAAAAAGTCTCTGGTGGCTATCGGCCCGTTGACAAAACTAGATGCATATATGTTTTGCTCAGTAGTGTCAGTAACCCCGTCAAGATTAACCCAGATAGAAATAGTGGCTTTGTCGTAGGCAGACCTATAAAGTATGGTACTAAAAGTGTGTTGGTTTGTAATCAAAGTAGTTGCGTCAACACCATCGTAGACAACCGACTTAGTTGAAACAGAACCGCCGCCACCACCGCCACCTGCAGTAACGAGGCAGGAGATAACTCTTGCGACGTTGGCTTTAGCTACACCATTAACCTTAGAGATGCCGCTCCAAGTAACACCGTTTATTTTGCTTACACTCATACTTCAATGAAAGTGCTGTCTGGGTTAAAGTACACAATGCCATTAGCTGGGTCTGTAACGTAGCCCACAATTCTAACAATGTCACCTGGAGTAGATGGAGGGGTAGCTGTAAGTGTTCCCTTGTTGGACTGTGAGCCATCTGCTCCTCTCAAGTAAACTGGATCGCCGATGCTGGCGCCACTGAATGCCGCATTGGTAGACAGCTTCACGGCCCCCTTAAGCACCATGTCGGTACCGTTGGTGGTTCCTGTAGCTGAGGCTACAGCAAGCAATCCTTTTGAGTCAGCCTCTGCCTCAGCATCAGTTTCTGTGAATGAGCCTCCAGCAAGGTTATAAACCTTTCCAGCAACTACACTTACGTCAGTCCCTATCTTGGATATCGTCTCCGAATTACCACCGTAAGTGCCTACAGCAGATGTCGAAGTCGGTCTAACTTGAGGGATCTGGTCAGAATTTAGTTTAGGGGTAGAAAGTGTACCACCACTAAATCTGAAAGTAGCATCACTGTCAAGAACAAGGTTGTTACTGCTGTAAAAGGGGACTTCACCCAAGCCTCCAGTACCAGCTACCCGTGTTATGTTGAGGGCTGGTATTGTTGTCTGATCAACCCAATCTAGGTTACCCGACCCGTCTGTTTTGAGAACCTGGTTGGCATCACCGTCTGAATTAGGTAGTGTAAGAGTGACAGGCGAACTTAGCGAAGATGGCGCTTGAATAGTTATGTAGTCGTTTCCATTATTTGTAGCCTCCTTAAGGGATATAGCGCCAGACACAGCGTTGTTTGTAGCCTTGAACTTGATTCTTCCTGGATTAGCCTGGAAGCTTAGAGTGTCAGTGGCATCTCCGTAGTCTTCGATTCTTATGAAGGCTGGGGTAGTCGTAGAAGTCTCGAACGTCAAAAGGTTGGAGCTAGCCGTGGTGTAGGTTCTGCTTTGACCTGATGTTTGAGTCAGGTCAGCGGTGGCTAGGTTATCTCCTGTTCCAGTACCTCCAGCAGCGAATGACAGATTACCTGACCCGTCCGTTTGAAGGACATGACCTGACTGCCCGTCAGTAGACGGAAGCACGAAGGTAAGATCATTAGATAGCGTAGAAGGAGCGGCAATAGTTACAGTGTTGCTGTTATCATTATCAGCAATACTGATTGCGCCAGCGGTAATACTGCTTGAGCTTCTGACCTCAAAAGAACCTGTGTGTGTTGTATTTCCTACTTGAGAGAAGTTTCCAGTGAGAGCTAAATCACCAGTGATCCCAAGGCTACCTACCATACTCCATGCTCCAGCAGCGTCGTTCCAACCTAGTCTAGTAAGACCTCCATCTTTAATTGAAAAATCGTAGTTGTCTAATTGAAGTACCCTATCATTATCTAGAGTAAGGTCGGTGTTCGCAATGTTGGTGTCTGCAGAAACAGATGTAGCGAAAGTCAAGTTGCCGCTACCGTCTGTCGTGAGCACTTGACCTGGCGTACCGTCGGTAGCTGGAAGGACAAACTCTACATCAGAGGTCATGGCTGAAGCAGCCTTCAGGCCTACGTAGTTGGCTCCCTCCCAGAACCTGAGAACCCCGTCATTACCTAGTCTGGCAACCTCAACGGCAGATCCAGAAGAGTAGTCGTTAACCCTCAAGTCTCCAGCAACACTGACCACGCCTCTCACACTGGCTACTGAAGAAATCGAGTTACTCCAATTAAGAACCTTTCCGTCATTGTTTGTAGTACCGCTGTGCTGAAGGAACTTGAGGTCTCCTGAAGAATTTATTTTAATAGCCTCTTTTTCGACTACTGTGTAAGCGGATGTGGCGTCGTCCCGAATGGTCAATGCTCCGTTCTGCGTACCAAACACAAACTTATTGGTGTTTCCGCTTTTCTGAAGTGTTACTGTGTTTCCTGTATTACTCGCACCCATCTCCCCAGCTACACCGAAGTTTACTTTACCAGCGTTTGCTGCGTTCAGAACTAGGTTGCCGTCGTCAATGTATATATTGTTTCCTGAGCCACTCACATGGAGGGCCTGAGTAGGAGATGTAGTGCCGATACCAACTCTTCCGTTAGCAATGTCTATATAAGCTGTGTCTGTAGCTTGAGCAGCACCGTTTGCGTTACCCGCCCAGATGTTTCCTGTGGCGATGTTAGGAACGTCATTAGTACGGCCAATGCACGACACCTTGAGGCCTTGACAAGTTGTTCCGTTCGTCTTTAGGACTATACCAACGTTTTGAATGAGGTTAGAGCCAGTTGGTTTGTCTTTTGTCAGCCCTCCGCCGCTGGCAACATACAACACGTCGTTATTTGCAAGCCCTGTAAAGCCACTGATGTTGGTGTTGTAAGTTCCAACCATAATGGCAAGACCATCTTGATCTGCGCCCGTAGTCGTAAGTTCTGTTGTAGCGATACCTATGGCAGGCATCTTTGTTGGATCGCTTGCGTCTGCGATACCTACTAGAATTCTCTCACTTCCTCCAATCTCACCCTTAGAGTAGATAGGAGTTCCTGCGGGTATAGTCGCCCCTTCGTCATTACGAACTGGGAAGTGAATTTTTTCTGGGTCTTCTTTAACATCTTTAGATACGTAAACCTTCCCATCTGTAGCGCTCACGTTGGCTACAATAGCAATCTCTTGAATAACGTTAGGGCTCTCGGGCCTTTCGCTTACAAAGTTTCCGTTATTTCCAACATATACAACATCGCCGACACTGAATCCAGCAGTGTTCACTGCATCAAGCAGCCCAGAGAAAACAGCCTGACCAGTAGCTCCAGCTGCGATATCTTCGTTGAGAACGAAAACAGCAGGCATCTTAGTCTCATCAGTATTGTTAGCTACATCAACAGTAGTGTTGCCGTCAACATCTTCACCAGTGATGTACACTACAGTACCTTTGTTGAGCGTGTTTGCAGTGTCGTTCTTTACCGTCTCTACAACAAGATTAACATCTAGCTCTCCCTCAAGTGCTGGGTTCTCTTGAAGAGAGATTTCTTCTGTGTTCGCATCATACGTAAGAATGTATCTGTCAAGCGCAGGGGCTAGAGTTTGGTTTGTATCGAACTCGTAGTTACCGAGCAAGACGTGACCTGTGCCATCTGGGATGATGGTGATGTCTTCGTTGTTTGAGCTGACGATGTCATCTCTAACCTCTAAGTCCCCATTGATCTTAACGAACTCGTTGTCGAACTCCCCGTAGATAAGATCGGTTGCGTTAGGCACGCCGAGTGACTGGCCACTGATACGGAGTCTGTGGTTGTCGTACAAAGTAGAGCTCCCTGCTCCATACCCGATGAATACGTTGCCAGAACCCGTTTCAAGCTGGTGCCCAGCTCTGTAACCAAGAAGGACGTTGTAGTTGTACGTAGATCCTGGCTGCTGAGTGGAGCCTGTTCCAGCTTCATAACCGATGACAGTATTCCCCTCACCGTTGTTGTATCTACCAGTGTCATACCCAACAAACACGCCTCTTTCGTGGGCTCTAGAAAGACGTCCGATTGCTACAGAACCAACGCTTTCAGAACGCGACGACGTCCCGATTGCAACAGTAGAGATTGCATTAGCGCTTGCGACTGCCCCTAAAGCTATTGAGCCAACCCCAGCCGCTGATGCGAGCACTCCAACAGCAGTCGCACTAACAGCACCAGAAGTCTGATAACCTATCAGCGTATTCTCATTCTGAGTAGTCAAGTCATTACCAGCTTGATAACCAAGCACAGTGTTGTAACTACCAGTGGTTAAATCATGCAAGGCTTCATAACCGATAGCAGTATTGCTTGCGCCTGTAGTGAGAACTTTAAGAGCCTCGTAACCGACTGCTACAGTATTCTCGAATGTAGATTGGTTAAATGTGCCGTTTAGAGCGTTGAATCCGACAGCCACGTTATTCCCCCCAGAAGTCTGATAGCCAGACTGAGCTCCTACATAGGTTGAGTAAGACGCCGTAGTAGATAGAAAACCAGCGTACGCACCCAAGGACACATTGAATTCACCACTAGTTAAGGATTGCATAGCGGATTGGCCCATTGCGGTGTTATATGAGCCGTCTGTAAGGCTCAGCATAGTCTGAGCCCCCACGGATATATTGTAGGAACCAGTCGAACCAGAACCCCCTCGCATTGCTCTTTGACCTATCGCAATGTTTTTGTTTCCCGTTGCATTTTGAGCCGCTTCTTTGCCGATAGCAACTGCAAAGCTCGAGCTTGTAGAATTTTGAAACACCCTTTCGCCAATACCTACAGCACCATTAAATAACGAGTTGGGCAGCTCTGTTCCAATAAGGATATACTTCTGGTTAACACCGCCCGCACTAAGATTTATTCTCCCATCTACATGCAGCGCTTCTTGCGGAGATGTAGTTTCAATCCCGACTCTGCTGTTTGCGACGTCTACGTAGATCGTATCTGTCGTTGAAGTCAAGTTGCTTGAATCACCGACGTACACATGTCCTTGCGGCAAGTGATCCAACCCAGTGATGTCAGCGAAAGTGAACGGCGCAGAAGACGCCTCCCACTGAGTTCCAGAGTATCTAAGGAAATCATTTGCAGAAGGAGACATGCTAGAGTCAACATCGATAAGAGTGCTGAGCTGGTGTGTGTATTGAGTAGCCACACCGTTAGCGTTACCCACCCAGATCTGATTCTGAGCCAACCCTTCGAAAGTGTTGTTGCTCCCATCTACGTAAACTGAGATGATCCCTTCGGTAGAATCTACCTTAGAAACAACCCCGACAGAGTAAGAAGCATCCGTTCCGCTAGGAGCGGTAGCGGTAATCCCTCCGCCTGTTGCGACATACAGTCTGTCACCGACAGAGAAAGTCGCAGTGTTAGCGTCAATCAGAGCACCGACGAGGATAACATCTACGTCATCTTCTGGATCAGTAACATCTCCAGCAACCAACCCAACGGGAGGGAGCGTAGCTGCATCAGCAGCGTCACAAGCAGCGATCTGTCCGCTTGAGTTGATGTAGACAGGATCTCCTTTAGAGAGCGTTCCTGTGAACGTCAGATCAGTTCTGTCAAGCATCAAAACCTCTACGTCACCCCACTCGGTGGCATAGTCAGCGCTTGAACTTTTCTTTAATACTTGTGGCTTTATCCCGCCTGAAGGAACCCCAATTCCTGGCAGTCCATAACTAACTTTGACTACTGGGGTGGAGTTTACAATTACCGTTGGACTACTCATACTGCAAATATACTAAAGGAGAATCAGGAGATGTTGACGTCGTCATTCACCCTAAACGTTCCGTAAAGTAGAGTTGCTTCGTAAGGGGCGCCTCCTACAGCAGGGAAGACGTCAGCGTTGGTGTCTGTAACCTGTAGGTCGTAAACGTAAAGACCTGGCTCGATGCCGAGGGTAACCGTAGAAGTGGCCTCGATAGTAAGCTTAGAGTTAGAAGCCTCCCCGTTAGTAATGTCGTAGGTAAACGTAGCACTCAACGGAGACGCCTCTGAATCTTCTGCGACCTTCAGGATGTAAGTAGCTGAGGTGTCAAGTGGCATTGGCGTCTGAAAATCAACTACCAACTTAAACGAGTCCCCTCTCTTACACACAATGTCTAGGCGGGGCGCTATATCTAGGTTTACTTTAGCCATTATCTTTTTTATGATTGTTTTTAGTGCGTCAAGCGCCCTGCTCAATAATGTTTTTAACGATATCATCTACGTTTTGAGGCCCACCGACTTGAGTCTCAGGACCCTCTGTGAGCTCTGATCTCTCTCCTTTTCTCTGAGAGATAAGCTTGCTTTGCTCCACTGCTTGCTTCTCGACGCGCTCGTCCTTTCGATCCTCTTTGAGAACTTCGAGCTTCTCTTTGAACTCTTGCTCTTCTGTTCTAAATCCGAGAGTTGCTTGAGCTCTGATAAGTTCGATCTCCTTACGGAACTGGTGCTTAACCTGCTCCATCTGCATGTCGAGCTGAGCTTTCATTTGCAGTTCTTGCGCCTTAAGCTGAGCCTCCATCTGAAGCTCTTGCTGACGCGCCTGAGAAGCTGCCTGAGCTGACTGCTGCTGGATCTGAGCTTGCTGCTGAGAGTTCTGCATAGCCATTTGCTGGGCTCTAGCCATACGCTTCGCTCTGCGAACAATGAGAAGCCTCTCGGCTTGATTCACGTCTTTAAGCTGTCGTATAGCAATGGCATCTTCGATGTCGAGTTCTTTCTGAGCAAGGGCTACCTGGATGTTCTGCTCAAGGTACTGACGCTCAGCATCCTCCATCTCTTTAACGATACGCACACCGAAGTTGTACATAGGCAGGTCATCAAATGAAGAGAGCACCTCCATGTTAGCCTCACCTACAGCGTTAG
>Ga0208150_1000118_pt1 | contig 31565 bp, 54 predicted proteins | sample DEB08_DNA_8_FD_184534 | JGI IMG/M metagenome (GOLD analysis project Ga0208150, IMG submission 184534) | Aqueous microbial communities from the Delaware River and Bay under freshwater to marine salinity gradient to study organic matter... | ecosystem: Environmental > Aquatic > Marine > Coastal ...
GATGACAGAAGACGAAGAAGATTACAAAGTAATATACATAAATAAATACGCAAATTGGATGCGTTTTAAAATAAGCACACAAACACAAGCCATTATTAAAGGATGGAAATTGGAAGGGCGTATAATTCAATGAATGTGGAGTATGTAACGAATAATGATATTGATGAAATTGTTAGCTTCGGTGAGCAATGTTTTAGAAATATGAAATTAGATAAATTAGGATTAAATTATTGTAAAAAAAGCCATACTCAAAACATGAAAAGGTATATTAATACGGACACCTATGTCAGTATTAAATGCATGAAAGATCAGTCTATTATTGGTTTTTTATCAGCTTATGCGTCACCGCAGATATTTAACAATGATCGTGGCATCATGAATGTTTTTACAATACAGGCCAAACCCGGACTGCCAAGCATAACTAAGGGACGTGTTGTAAATGCATTAAGGGTATTTATTGAAGATATATGTAAAAAAGTAGGAATACAATTAATTAATTTTCAGGCAATGATTAGTAATGATTTATCTAAATATTTAGAAAAACATAACTATAAAAAAGGCGATATTTTGTTATATAAGGAGGTAATTTAATATGGGAGCATTAGCACCAATAGGTATGGAGATAGGTAAACAGGCAGCGTTAGGCGTTGGATCGTCAATGTTAGCGAGTGAAGCAAATAAGGCACTTGGACAAACGCAAAAGTCAGGAATACAATCCGGAATGATTTCACCGGCCTTAACTAATTATTTAGGGAAATCCTTAGCGCAACTTGAAGAAGAAAAGAGACGTAAACAAATGTTAGATAGTAGAAGTTTAAATTATAATCCTAATAAATTTGGAGGGTATGCATAATGGGTGGTAAATCAGAAGAAAGAAAAATAAGTGAATCACAACTTGCAGCACAAAAAGAAATGGCAGATGTGCAACTAGCGCAACAATTAGCACAACTTAGAGGGCAACAGCTAGGCCAAGAAGAAGCACTTCAAAGAGCGCAAGATATTTACGGTCAAGCCAGTGGCCGATTTGGGACATTGCAACAGGCGGATATACCAGAGCTTACAGGAACGCCAGAAGCCATTACACGATTGCAAGGCTTAATACGTGAAAGAGCTTTACCAGAGCAACAACAAGCATTAAGTAGAACTAAACTAGCACAACAACAGGCAGGAGTTAGAGGCTTAGAAGCTGCATTAATGGCGCAACAACAAGCTACCAGAATGGGAACTGATTTAGCGAGAGCAGCGGAAGAAGTAGCATTAAAACAAGCATTATCTGATCGTGGATTAAGACAACAAGAAGCATTAAGACGCCAACAGTCGGCAGAGGAATTCCAAAAACAACAGGCTTTAACTGGATTAGGTCAAACTTTAACACCAGTTCAAAAAGTGGTTGGTGAATCAGCATTAGAAGCTAAACAGAAAAAAAGAATTGAAGAACTAGAAAAACAAAATACTCTACAAGCACAATTAGCAGCAACGAGACAATTCCAAAGACAGAAAATAGGGTTTTAATATGAATCAACAAATAAGAAATAAAGTTAATTTATCAAAAATAGAGCCAAGGCCAAGTAATAACAATATCCTTGCACAATTTTTAGGTGGTATAGGTAGTATTGGCCAAGGTGTAGGAGAAGCCATAGGACAAGCGGGAACTGGAATTGCCGGGGGTATCGGTCAAGGGGTGGAGCTTATAGGCCAAGGCATAGGCGAAATGAATAAATCGCCAGAAGGTAGACTTGCATTGCGTGAATTGGTGGGTGCAGCACTTAGAGGCGTAGGGCAAGAAGATTTAGGCGTTGGGGTTCAACAATTCGCACAGCGTGTTTATCAACCAGAAACACAACGAGCATTGTTTGAAACGCAACAACGAGCAGAAACTAAAAAAGCAGAAAGAAAAGCAGCAGCGGAAGCAGAAAAAGCAGAAAAAAGAGCTAAAGAACAAATTACAAAACTAGAAGATGATTACAGAAAAGAATATAACACAAAAAAGATAGTAAAAGACTCAAAAGAAATTGATTCTGCAATATCAAGAATGGACAACGTTTGGAATAAATATCAAAGCAATCCAAATCCAAACAGTAAAAACGCACTAGATCAAGCACTTGTTATTACATTTAATAAAATGTTAGACCCGGGTTCAGTAGTCAGAGAATCAGAGTTTGCACGAACGCCGCAAGGCCAAAGTTTATTTTCTAGAATACAAGGAGCTTCAGAAAAACTAGCTGAAGGTGGTGTGGGGCTTACGGATGCAGAAAGAGATGAAATTATTGTTGTTGCTAAACAATTACAAGAAGGCCAAATGATTGAACTTGAAAAAGAAAAAGAAATTTACAAAGAGTTAGCACAAAGGCGAGGGCTAAATATTGATAATATAGTTGGCAAAAATAAAATTAAGCCTGCGGCCCCAAAAGTCTATGATCCACAAACAGGGGAATTTAAATAATGGCAATACAAGTACAAGTAGGTGATCAGTTACTAGAGTTTCCAGAAACTATGACAGAAGACGAAATAAAACAAGTCTTGCGTAAACAATTTCCAAAACAACCAGAACCAGTACAACAAGTACAAGCACAAACAGAACCAACATTAATTGAAAAGATACGTGGCATATCACCCTTAGAAGTTATAAAAGAAACGCCAAAACAAGTGGCTTCGGACATAGCAAGATTAGCACCGATTGCAGCAGGATTTGTACCAGGGTTAGGTTTAGCTGCACAATCTGGAATTACTGGAACCAGTCGAGTTATTGAAGGTTTGGCTGAGGGAGAAAGATTACCACAAGCTTTAAAATCAGGGGCTATAGCAGCCGGAACTGAATCAGCAATAGGAAAAGCCTTAAAGCTAGGTAAGCCAGCATTAAAACAGATAGCTAAATTTGCTACACGTGCAGAAAAAGGCGTTATAGATGAAGCAATTAAAAAGCCAATATTAACTAAGATTGATCCTAAAACAAATATAGATACTTCTAATCAAATTAAAACATCGCTTGCAATACTCAACAGAAAAAAATCACGTATATATGACAGGGCATTAACCAAAGTAAGCGAAGATGCAAAAAAGCAAGTAACAGATACAAGTAACATAAGTAAAATAATAAAAGATTATGATTATAATAAAGCAGGTATACGTGACTTGTTATCAGTAACTAGAGCTAAAACAAAAAAGTATAATCAAAATGCAGTTGATAAATTTATTGCAGGTAAAGAACTTACTTTTGATGAAGCTAAAAGTGTAAACTCTGTTTTAGCTGACGTGTTACGAAGCACTAATATTGAACCGATTGATAAAATAACAATAGGGAAACTGAAAGACGGTTTATATAAATCTATGGAGGTTTATCCGGGATTCGAAGAACTAAATAAAAAGTATGCAAAACAAACTAACCTTGTTAAAGATATTGAAAAAAATCTAGGTAAAGATATTAGCGAAACTAAAGTAAACACACTAACAAATGACGTAATTAAAAGACTAAAAGAAAAGCGACAAACTAAAAGCAGAACTATGGATTTGCTTAAAGACTTAGACAAAGAAGTAAAGGCCAAGGGTAATCGTAGTGTAGTTAATCAAATAGAAGCTAACGCATTGCAAGATTCACTCAGTCAATCTATAGGTAAAAAATCAGGGCTTATAGATAAAATTCTTCCTTATGGACTAGCCGGTAGTGCGCTAGTAGCGCCAGAGGTTGCATTACCACTAGCAGGTGCAAAATTTGGACAAATGGCTATACAGAGCGGGCCAGTTGCTAGAGCAGCATTAAAAGCTGCACAAGAAGGCGTGCAAGTTCCGCAAGTAGTACCAAGACTAGCAGCTAAAGTGCCAGCACTAGCAGTTACCCCAATAGAAAGACAAGAAAGCGGAGGCATAGCCCCAAGATCATTACAACAAATTAAAAAGGAGCGTGGACTATAATGGCAGTACCAAGTGCAAGTGATTTCAATAAATGGAGTGGAACCAAGTTCACAAATACAGACTGGGATCAGAACATAGACAAAACAGTAGAAATATTAGCTAATGGCAATTATGACCTTAACGTGGCACAAGTAACAGCTACAAGTTACGTTGGCATACCCTCCGATCAATTTTCGACAATAACAGCAGGTGAAAACCTTACAGCAGGTGATGTTGTGAGAATTATTGGTGGACAAGCGTATAAAGCAGACAATTCAACAAGTGCCGGTATTACAGCGGTTGTGGGCGTTTGTAATACCACTGTATCAAGCGGTGGAACGGTTAAAATTGACTATGGGTTTTATAATTCGTTTAGTTCATTAACAGCCGGTACCATATATTACATAGGAACAAGTGGATCGATAACAGCAACCAAACCAAGTTTATACCCTGTAGAGATTGGCCGAGCAGTCAGCGCAACAAGAATAAACCTTAATTTTCGCGAAGATGATAAACCTACTGGAACTATTATTAGTACAGCTTTAACATCAGCCCCTAAAGGGTATATTGAATGCGACGGTTCAGCAGTTAGTAGAACGACACACGCACGTTTATTTGGGGAATTAGGCGTTATATATGGTAATGGTGATGGAAGTACCACGTTTAATTTACCTGATTACAGAGGCCGATTTTTAAGAGGTTTTGATAACACAGCAGGAACAGACCCGGACGCAGCGTCACGTACAGATCGAGGGGATGGCACGACAGGCGATGCGGTAGGGACTAAACAATCCGATGCATTTCAAGGACATCACCATAAATTTTATTCAGCAGCAGATTTGACAAGAGCCAACCCCGGTGGAGGCGGTGATAGTGCAGAAATGCGAGAAGCTGCTAGTGCTACGGTTGCAAGCGGTAACGATTATGTACAACACGCTACAACAGATTCAACGTTTGGAACAGCACGGATCACAAGTGAAACAAGACCAAAAAACATTAATGTTATGTATTGTATAAAGCTATAAAATGGAACTATTAGAACTCATCCCTGCATTATTAGAAATCATGAAAAGTCCTAACGGTCAGGCATATGTTTTTGTTATACTATATGCAGGAATGGGTTTCTATGTGTATAAAATGACCACACAATTAAACAATTTTAAAAAAACAATGTCAGAATATAGAGATCATACAGACGAACAATTTAAAGAAGTTCGAGATGAGCTTAACGACATGAAAAAACTGCTATATAAAATGGCCGGTAAACTCGAAGTCGAAGCATGATAAAAGTACACTTTCACAAAAAAGAATACAAATGGTGGAATATACTAAAATACACAACAAGCATAATCAAAATATTCTCAAATGATATTTATTATCATGTTAGTTTTGAGATAGATAAAAAGTATTATGAATCAGAATTTTTTAGTGGTGTAGCGCGATATGCTAACCCAAGAAATGACATTGCTTACACATTACAATTACATTTAGATAAAAAGATTATTAAAAAAATTGTTGATGAATTTGAGTCAATGCTTGGTAAAAAATATGACTTCTTTGGTGTTATATTTGGATTTTTTGGCCAAAAAGTGCATGAATCAGATAAATATTTTTGTTCCGAATTGTTTTTACCAATTTTAAAACACGCTTACGCAATTACAAAAAATGACTTAAAAACAAATTTAAGCCCTAAAGATGTCCGTATGTTTTGCCTTGCATTAACAAAAAATGCAAAGTAAAAACCAAAGTTTGGTAGAAACTACAATGCAAGTTGTATCTGATACTGCAATCAACGTATTTATTGCTGCTCCTTTGGCATATTTCTTTTATGGTGTTAAAAGTAAAGTCATAATTGAACTAATAATCATTATGACATTAATTAATTTTGGAAAAAGTTATGTCATTAGAAGATACTACAACAATAAAAAAAACAAACGTCACAAATTTAAAAAAGCAATGCGATCAGCTAAACGAAAAAATTACAAATATACAGGATATCACCAAAAATCGCTGGGATAACATCGACAAGGTTATTGATATATTCAAGACCGGTATTTTGTTATTAATTTTTTTAAATTTAACTATTCTATTTTTTGTTGTTTTTTTATAGTTTCTAAATCATCATAAAAGTTGTTAGAATCGCCAATGTAAACAATAAATCCTTCATCCTTTTTAGGTACGATTTTTTTATATACTAAAGCTATTTTTACATCACGATCATTGAAACCATACTTTTTTTGCAAAATATCCTGTAATGGTTTTATTGGATTATCCCAATCGGATAATTTATTTGAAAAATTAAAAATAAAAATTATATAATAAGATTTGATAAGATTTATTTTTTCATTTGGCAGGGTATACAACAGCGTTTTTTCGTATGAGTCATAATTTTTCGTTTTATATCTTCTACCCTGCCATACCTCATTAACACTTAATAATTTAATTTTTTTTTCAATCTTGTGCATAATTAAAAAATCTCATTTGCCATGTATCGCAGAGCAAACAGTTGGCGTGATGCGATTGTATTACTAATCGAAAAATGAAATCTATCATTATTAACTTTTTCGATAGAATCCTGATCTAAAAGATATTTGTGTTTTAATTTATTAAATTGATGTTTTATGTCATCAAGAACTGTAAAGTCTGTTAGAGCAATAATTTTTTTTTCACAATCTAACCTTCTTTTTTGATGATCTGTTAATCCTTGTTCAATATCAGTTAGCAATAAATCGTGTTTAGTACTTACAATACATATATCAACATATTGTTTTAAGTTTTCACGATATTCTTGGTATTTTTTTTCACCTAAATTTTGTTTTAGACATGCATTTTTCAAGTGTAAATAACCGTTATTAAGTATCTTCATTTCAGACTTCCTCCAATAATTTCTTTAATGGATTAACCCCATTCAACACATTCTTTTTAGCCTCAATATATACCGTATTAGAGCCTTCAATCTGTTTAATATTATGCTTATTAGGACTTTCTAAAAGCTCGATCTTATTATTTCTCAAGTCTTTATATAATTCTTTAGCTTCCTTTTCAATAAACACCCAATGTTCAGCTAGACAATCCTCACACCGTTGCTTCCCAATAATCTGCTTAATGGTATAAACATCATCATCAATGGGATTCCAATCATAATGGTTTCTTGATTGCTTTCTAAAACGCTCTAAAAACTCATTTACTAGGGCATCTGGTATATCGTTTACATAATCAATAATATTTTTTAATCTTGGGGCAAATTCCGATGTCTCAGCGTGTTTATTTAATGCTTCATTAAGCAATTTTAAATCAATATGCCTTTCGATAATTGCTTCAGCCAATGCTTTTATTTGTATTTGTTTGTTTTCTTGTCCTACTAGGGCATATGCTTTTAGTATCATTGCGGTCACTGTTTTTTCGTAGTTATTCATTAAATTAAATCCTTTAGATAGTGGATGATGTATAGTTTTGGGGATATGGTAACAAAAAGTAACTTGCTAAGATTATAAATGAAAGGGATTAGTGCTATTAATGATAGCAATACAGTGTAAGCAATGGCTTCCGGTTCTTCATTGTTTTTTATAAAAAGTATTATCGTGCCAACAAATAATAATAGACATACAAGGCTAATAATTGTCAAAACGCTATATTTAAACATCCCCCATCTAATAATCTCCTCTAGAATAGCTGGTAGTTCAGCATTTGCGGTATCAATAACCGTCTTTAATCCCTCCAATATTTGATTTAAATTTTCGTTTAATAATTCTTTATTCATGCAGACACCCCTAGCATATATATAATTGGTAAACCATATACAAGAATTACTTGATCAGTTGCAAGTGCAACACTATATATAATTAATGACACTGTTGCCATAATAAAAATTCGTTTATTCATCATTTATTTTCCTCCAATCAATTCTTCATAAATATTTCTCAAGTTATCTTCTTGCGAAACGTTAGGCTTTGATTTGTATTTACCTTCAACAATTTTAAGCCAGTTATTAGGGCTACAGAATACCCAGTCGAAGTCGGCCTTCCAGTCTTTGTTGTTCGTTCCCAGCAAAAACGGAGATTCTTGTATGCAATTGTATATTTCTTGTAGATCAAACCCATCTTCACGTTGACGCGCATTAATCCCACTTATGCGTTTAATTGTTAGCTGTCTAATTTCTGATAACCCATTACTTTTGGCAAATGCATTCCAAGATTCGAGAATTAAGTCATAGTGATTTGACTTCTTTTCGACAATAGTATTTATACTATTATCTTCTCTTTCTTTCTTATATCTTTCTTTCTTATATTCTTTAGTTGTGTGCGTGTGTTGTTCGCAACCTGTTCGTTTGTTGTTCGTTTGTTGTTCGATAGGCTGTTCGTTTGTTGTTCTATCTGTTGTTCTCATGGATGTTATTTCATCGTAATTTTGTATTGAAACTATGGTAAATTTTGTTGTGCTTTCTGTTGTGACTAACTTGTGCTTATCCCTGAGACGGTATAGTGCTTTTGTTGTGACCGAACCGTCCCGTTGTTGTGCGTCAGACCATGACTTTCTGCTAAATAAAACTTGCCCTCTTTTAAGCTGATATTGTATTCCATGAATCATTGATGGTGTTTCTGCGTCATTAACCCTAGCCTTTAGTAGTAATCGTATAAAAAGCTCTCTGGCGATTACGTCAGAACCAAACCAATCGTCGATATCTTGTGGTATAGGAACCTTCCACATCATACAACCTCTGGGATATATCTTTTTAGCTTGTCTGAGTTAATTATATACCAATTCTTAGGGGGTGAGCCTCGACGCTCAGTCTCTAGCATCTCAAGATCGTACAAGCGTTTTTTAATCGGTAGTTGTTGCGTTCTAGATAACCCAGTATTTTGAAACATTTGATCGGCAGTAACTAAAAACCAGTCTTTATTAGCATATAAAAATTCACTGATCATAAAACTCATAAATAAAGCCTCTTTTGCGTTAAGTGTGGGCAGTAAACTCGTAAAAAATATAATGTGTCTTTGTTTGTTCATAGGAACTCCTTAATATTAGAATTTCACTATTATTGGTAGTGAATTTGTTTATATTAGTATTATATGTGTATATGTATTTCGTGTCAACAAAAAAAAAGGCCACATAAAATATATGTAGCCTCTAAACAAATTCAATAATAATTATACATGATTCCTAAACTTAAAAGCAAGTTATAGGCCATACGGAGTGTGTGGTGTATAGCCTATAATCTGATTCGATCAATTATATTATAGCATATAAGGGGTTGAGGCACATAGATTCCCAACAATGCGCCCCAAAATGTGTTTCAGTCATATGTGACTATGAGATTACTATTTTATTATAACATTATTTTAGAAAAAGAACATTATTTTTATTTATTTTGATGTAACCATTTCTAATTAGCTCACGAATACATTTTTGCCATTTCTTTTCGTCTTTTATGGTTGTTGGATTAACAGGGAAATCAAGGGATTGGCGTGAATATAGATAACAATAAACCCCTTTTGCCTCATAACTAATTTCTGGATCAATTAATACGGTTGTAGGTAGATTAACTGTTTTCATTTTTGACTTGCGGTACAAAATCAACTTTATTAATCAAAAAGTTATTGGTGTATACGGCTACGCCCTGTTTTTCATATTTATGATTCTGAAGTGTTGCTTGAATGGCTATGGGCATATCTTTTTTAAAGTATTCTTGGATAAACATCGCGGTCTTGCCCCATGCTGTCATGTCGAAAAAGTCACTGATACGCCGTCCTTGTTCGTCTTTCCGATTGCTGGGTACTCTAACGGTTAATCGTACCATAGCATCGCCTTTTTCAGTCATTCGATACTCAGTGTCTTTTGATATAATTCCTATTAATATAAAATTTTGCATTTTTTATTCTCCTTTTATTTAACGTTCAAATTATGTTTTTCAACAAGTTTGCATCCATTTATTTCAAGCCCATTTTTTAATGCGGTCTTTATTGCGGTTTTGTTAGGTGTAACGTTGGTTTTGGTTGTGATGTAATCTTCTGATAGCTCTTTAATCTTATCTTCATCAACTTCGACAACGGTTGATTTTCTGGTTTTGAAATTAAGAAGATCGGATTTAAATTCACCGTATAGATTAATTAAGCCAATAATCGAACGTGATAGTAATTCTATTTTTGTTTTATTGCGTTTTTTGAGTGTTTGTAACCGTTTAATTTCTTCATCAATTTGGCCGTTTTCATATTGAAGATTGTTAATATAGTGGTAATAATTTGTGGCGGTATCGTCTCGTTTCTCAACATTAATTGCCAATAATTCCTCAGCGTGTTCAGATACAATTCCATCATCATCAATGATATCATTGAGAATAGTTTCGTATTCAGCTTTAATTTTCCATAATGACATTTTATATTCTCCTTTCAACTTTTAAATTGCCAAAGGCAATAACTTCTGAATCGTCATTGGCAATAACTTCTGAATTGTCATAGGCCCTAACTTCTGAATTGTTATAGGCCCTAACTCTTGAATTGTCATAGGAAGTAACTATTGAATTGCCATAGGAAGTAACTTTTGAATCGCCATAGGCACCAACTTTTGAATTGCCAAAGGCAATAACTTCTGAATCGTCATTGGCAATAACTTCTGAATTGCCAAAGGCAATAACTTTTGAATTGCCAAAGGCAATAACTTTTGAATTGCCATACACATAAAAGATACCTGCCTCAAGAATTGCATAGCCATCTAAATCAATCTCATAACCCGTTACTGGCTTTGTTTTGCGTATGTCGTAGTATATTTCTTGCATTTTTATTTCTCCTTTTATTTTTGAAAAATCCACTAAACAAAACTCTAAATGGATTTCTGTATATATAATCCATTAAATCCTCAAGTGGCTCTGGCTCTCTTGTTTGCTTTTGTTTTACAGTATCTGTTTTTATTTTTTTAGGGGCCTGAATTTTTTTATTTGTATATGCGGAGTATATTTGGCCTTGATAACAGGGTATAGATATTATTTTATTCATCATTTTAATTTCCTTAAATTTTTATTTGTTATGTTTAATCGGGCCACGCTTGGGATGTTTCCATTAATGGTAAGATTGTTGATGTCGTCTATGGATGTGGTCTCGTTAGTCCGGGGATTGGTATATGACGACGCTTTTTTGAGGGCTTCACGCTTTTCATCGCTGGTCATATTGGCGCAATACTCATGGATTTGATTCATAACAATTTTAATCGCATTAGTCTCAACATCGTTTACTGGCATTTCAGCCTTGTATTGTGGCTTTTGTTGTGTAGGTTGTTGTTGATTAATAGCGCTCAATACTTCGTCCGCACTGGCAATGCTTGAGTTAATTCCAATACCATAGTTACCAAGACATCGTCCAACTGCGGAGGTTTCACAATTCTCAATGTAGGAATTATTGTTAATATTATTACTGCCCTCCTTTTCATAGGCGTGGCCAGTAGAAACGATCTTATCATTAAGCATTAATGTTGCCTTCATGACACACACGCCATTTTCGTTAGAAATTATCTCAGTTAGTAATTGAGCATTTTCGTAATTTTCTCTTAAATGTGTAACTCGCTCGTGAACTTCCACATAATCTTTTCCTTTAATCTTAATTGTTTTCATTTTTCCATTACCTCCAATATTTTCTTTGCCAATGCTATAGCCTCGTCTTTGCGTAATACCGACGTATACATATACACGTCCTGATTATCAATGATTCGAGCAATAAGCTCATCATGTGATGTTTTTATTTCTGCTTCTTGCATTAGAACAACTCCTCAGCATCTTTATCTGTATAAGGCATATTAGAGATAATTGATTGCCCTAGATTAATATTTGCTATTGTTTGTTTGCCTTGATGGAATATATACACGCTACCGTATCCATTGCACTCACACACGCTCTCATCATTTAATTCGATATCTAATGCATTTAATAATTTAGTTAACATGTTAGACCTCACAACTCCAGACTGCATCCCATTCGCAACCGTCTAATTCTACTGGTTCGCAATCTGCACCCTTACACACCTGGCACACTTCCTCGTAATATGTTGGCATTTCGAATCTATCCATTTTTATTTGCTCCTTTGTTTTTTGTATATTTAAATATTACAATGTCTTACAATGTATGTCAACAATTATTTTAATTTTTCTTTATTATTTTCCAGAAATTCTTTGACGGCTTGATTGATTAATCCTGATTTGTAATATAGTGGATTGTTTTTACATATTTCATTTAATTGATCCAACAATTCGGTTTCTATTCTAAACGATAATGGTTGTTTATTTGTTTTCATTTTTCACCTCCTTTGTTTTTTGTATATATAAATAATACATTGTATGACATTGTATATCAATACCTTTAAATAAAATGTTAAATAAAAAAAACAGTTTGTTTAATTCTTATGTGATGTTATATAGTTTAATTAATGAAAGATGTTTTAGAGGAACAAAAGCAAATAAAAACAACAGAACTCAGAGCTAACAAAGGGCAATTAGTTGAGCGTGGAATCCCTACTAATCCACGTAAAATAACCAAAGAGAAATTCAATCTATTATTGCAGTCATTGGATAAGGGTAACCTCACACAGATACGGCCATTGGATGTGATTGAGCATGAGGGCAAGTTCATTGTGTTGTCGGGCAACCAAAGACTCAGAGCATTAAAAGAATTAAAGATAAAGGAAGTGCCTTGTAATATCCTAAAGGATGACTTAGAGCCAGAGACCTATAGACAAATTGTGTTACAAGCGAACACTAACTATGGGGAGCATGATGATGATCTATTGGCTAATGAATGGGATGCGGTAGAATTGCATGAGTGGGGGTATGACTTGCCAGATTGGGAGCCTATAACACCAGAGGATGTGGAAAACCAAGAAGAGAAGTCTGTTTATCTCAAGGTTGAGGGGGAGCAAGTGTTGTTATTGTCTTTGGTTGATGAATTGACGGCCAAGGGATTAAAAGTGAGTGTTAAGTCATGAATTCAATTTGTTTTATAGTTCTTGTTGTTTTGTTTATTAATCTATTTATTAGTTTTTTTATTAAATATTATAAAATAAATTATTACCGAAAAAGATATACTAATAGGGAAATACAGGAATTTATTTTGAAATTTTGTCATGGATGTTTTTGCTTATCAACATACAAGCCTGACCCAGAAATGAGCTATAATGTTTACAGTAAAAGGCCAATGACTAAGGAACAATTACAAATATTGATTAATAAACTTTTAGATGACGGGATTATCGAAATGTTTATACATAATGGGCAAAAGAGTTATTGTATTATTTCAGATAGTAAGTCTGCATTTTTAAGGGGAGTTTACAAGTCATGGGAGTTTACAAGTCATGAACACAATTAAAATTAGTTATAATTATGATACCGATGAGACAAAGATTCAATTTAATGAAGAGTTTAATTCTTTGCCAGTGATACACCAATTAGATGCCATAAAAGATGGATTGTGTCTACTTGAGGAAAGATATAATACATTATTGCATAATTTTAATCAGCAATTATTGACGCGTGAAGAAGTAAATGAAGGTGCTGATATGAATGATATTGAGGTGAGGGATTAATGAGATTTTCTGATGATTGCTATAATTGCAGGGATTGTTTAGTAATCGATCACAAATCCTACAAAAGAAAACTATCTAAGTTAGTTTGTTCCCCTTTTCGTTTCATACAAAGACTTTTTGTTTGTGATCTTGAGCAAAGAGAAATCGAACTAAGTAATCAGATTCAAGAGCTTAATAAATTCAAACATGTTAATATTGATGCGATTAATAGAAACACCTTCAACAATTTAGGAAAATCAGTGGCAAGTATGAAAAACAGAATAAATAAACTGGTGGTTCCTGATGACTACACGGAAGAGTTTCAGTTTATATTTGATTTGAAACACGATTTAAATGAATTTGAAAAACATTGGAATCAAATTAAAAAATTACCAAAAGAAGTGGGTGATAACTAATGGCGTATAACACCGAAGAATTATATCAAATGGCTTTGAAAATTATCAAAGAACGTGAAGTTCGAACGATTGAAGGGGTTGTTGCACTTATGCCATGCGACAAAACAACTTTCTACAAGCATTTCCCGATTGATTCCAACGAACTCAACACCATTAAAAGAGAATTAAATAAAAAAAAGGTCGAGGGAAAAGAAAGATTAATACGTATGATGGGCTCAATTACACATGGTTCACCTGCTGAACGAATTTTTCTTTACAAGTTATGGGCGGACAAAGAAGAAAAAGAGGCCATATATGATACAAGCATCAAGGCAAAGATTGAAACACCTAGACATGAAATAACGTTAAATTTAATTAAAGATGATGAACAAAATTTAATTCAAGAAAAAAAAGAAAGTGAGGAAAAAAATGGGAATAACAACACAAAAACATATTAATATTATTGATGAGCTTAAAGAGAAAGCGATTAAAGATAAAGCAAAATTAAATGGGGCATTATTACCAGATGAGAAAGACAGATTTACCCTAGCCATTAATGGTTTGGAAGCAACTAAAAAGCGTATGCAGATTGATTTATTGGAACAAGAAAAGCAAAACGTAGAAAACGAATTGGATAAACTTAATGCTTAATACAGTTTTAAATGATCTCTGGAATAGTGTTGATCTACTAATTACGTTATTTATTTTTACGGTGGCGGTTGGTATAAATCTTCTTTTTGCTTTTCGTGTGATGTATTTAGTTAAGAAGAACGAAGACCCAATCAAAGTCTTTAAAAAATATGAGGATAACGGTACATTGCGTGATGTTCTTTTAAATCAAAAGGAATACGACGAGATTAATGGCATTTAAGCTCAGACTAAATACGCGGTATACGCTCAATGATGGGAATGAATACGTTTTAATTGGCACAACGGGCAATGAGACGGAAAGTAAAAATAAATGTGTAGTGCTTGTGGATGATGTTAACTGGAAGCGTAAAAAATTAAAAGTAGAGGATTTTTATAAACAAGTAAAATGAAAGCCTCACTAAACTATAACCAGTCAGTCATATTTAATACTGTTTTTAACGAAAATATGACAATGAAAAAAGACTGCCCTAGAGAGATCGCTTTCTGGGGTGGCTATGGTTCAGGCAAGAGCTGGGTAAGTATATTATTGGCCTATTATTTATGCCATTATCATGAAGGCGTACAATTATTGATGACAAGATACAGCTACAGGCAACTTAAAGATACGTGCATTGTACAGTTTTTAGATGCGTTCCCACCTGATGAATACGGTTATACCCATATGAAAGCCGATCATGAGTTTCATTTTGGGAATGGAAGTAAAATCATTTTTAGATCGTTCGATGACCCACGCAAGATTCTATCTAGTAGTTACGACGCTGTTATTATGTGTCAGGCCGAGGAACTAAAGGAAGAACACTTTTTGGGTGCGTTGGGGCGTATGAGAGGAACAGCATTACCAGTTAAATTGATATTTACTGAGGGCAATCCCCGATATGGATGGTGTAAAAAGCGTTATCATGATGATGACCCACCAGAGGATTGTTTATATATAAAAGCGACTACATACAGCAACAAAAAAAACTTGCCTAAAGACTACATTAAAAACATGGAAGAGAACTTCCCACCTAGCTATATACAACAGTTTTTAGAGGGTAATTGGGATTCTACACAGAATGCGGTTTATGACCAATTAATGAGCCACCATATTATACCTAGACAACAAATTCACGATCATTGGTATAAATGCATTGGGCTAGACCATGGCACACGTGTTGATACGAGTATCGTATTTATGGCTAAAGATGAGTCAGGGCGTATTTATATATATGATGAATGGCATAAACCACAACCAACAGTTAATGAGATTGTGCAAGCGTGTAACCGATATGGCCCAATGCCAATCATTGCCGATTACAGTATGAAGGTACAGGATCGTGACTATGGTTCTTGGTGGCGAGATTTACAATCACATGGTTTAAATCTCATTGAAGCCGTTAAAGAGAAGTCCGGGAATATCTTATTAGTTAATCAATTATTATTTCAAAACAAACTATTCTTTTTTGAAAATATTCCATACGTGATTGACCAGCATAAAAACTACATGTACGTGGATAAGTTACATGCTAACGATGACCAGTTCAAAGTTGTTAAAAAGAATGACCATTCATGTGATGCGGTTCAATATGCGGTTAGACATTTAAACAATGTTGAAGTTAAAAATCCAAGTGCTAAGTGGGCTATGATTAATGATGGGCCAACGTTAGATGACTATGTGAAGGAAAAGGTTTAAAAATGAATATTAAAGAATTTGACGATATAGTTCCCTATACAGGAATTATTGATGATTTAAACAAATGGAACGTTCATTATTCGTCTTATTATTTATCACTGGACGAAGAACTGGGCGTATGTACAAGTACTAGGCAAAAAGAATTTACTATCAACAATGAAATCTATAAAGAAGAATTTAAAAAAATGGAGCAACAAAAAATTAAAGAGTTAGTCCATGACATCTTGATAAATTTATACCTTAATTCATCAAATGAACCCCAAAATATAATAATAAAAAGGGTAATGCTTTTTTATTATAAAGATGAAGTAATCCCTGCCCTAACAGAAACCGAAGAAATAACATACACAATAACAGATTTAGACCTTAAAAATAAAAGATGCTTTCATATGCTTGTTGCTATGGATACCATAGAAAAGCTGTTTGATATAAACCCCCAAGATTATATATGTAAAGACAAAAAAATATTTGAGGTACGTAAGCAAATAAATGAAGATTTTCACAAAACATTTGATACCTTGCATATCAACGAGAGCATACTTGAACTTTATTTATATGAATTGACCATTTCGTTAGACAACGAAAATCAGGCAAAGCTATATAAATATTGTTCTTTCCGTTGTTGGTGGGTTTTGGCGAATAAAAAGGAGCTTTCTAAAATGTATATAAAAAAAGGGGGTAATAAAAATGCATAAAAACAAAAAAAAGAAACCAAAAAGATATTAAAAAAAGGAGTATAAAAAATGGATAATATAGAAATGGCAATAGGAACACTAGAAGCAAGAATGGCGAAGTCTTTAAAGGGTATAAATGATTCTATTGATGCACGAATTGCAACGTCAGTTAAAACTCAAATAGCTAATAGTATCGAGTTTCAAGTTAACAATCACCTTAAAGCAATTCAAAATATATCAGTTGATAAAGCATTAACTGTTGAACAGTTGACTCGATTATATCAAGATGTGTACCAAGCACTTCAAGACCTAAAATTAAACACCAATGGATATGGTTTATATGAACAAATGCAACAACTAAACAATGCTTTTCAATGCACACGAGGCGAATTGCAAACAGTATCAAACAATGTTGAAAAATTAATTAATAATAAATATATCGAAGCTGAAATAACAAAAGAACAACTAAAAGCATTGTATGATCAAACCAATACGAGCGGTGATGAATTAGCACGTCAGTTCAAAATGAGTGTAACAGAAGCGTATAACGTTTTGAATTGTAAACGTAAAGATTTAAAAATGAGAAATGAATTTAAATTGTATTTGGAAAAGAAATTACAAAAACAAAAGGAACTATTAAATGCCACTGTATAGTTTTAAGTGTCAGTCATGCGAACACATACAAGATAATTTTTTTTCACTAAATGACAAGAAAATAGTTAATTGTGAATCATGCCGAAGTACTAATATGAAGCAATATTTTGGTAGTCATAACGTATCAATTCATGGATTTACTGAATTTGACGACCCACGCGGTACAGGTGGCAAACTTACAATGAAACAGATTAAAGAAATTGAGAAGAAGCAGAAACTAGTATATGGGGGGCATGACGAACTTAAAAAAGAAGCAGATAAGAATCGTCAATACAACGAAAACAAAACCAAAAAAAAACTTGAGGGTATTATTGATAAAAGCGTAAATACACTACATCAAAAATATAATAGTTAGGAGGTGATCATGCCATTAGAATATAATAAAAGTAATAAAGCATTTAAAAAAAATGTTAAAACTGAAATAAAATCTGGTAAGCCAATTAAACAAGCGTTAGCCATAGCATACAGCATTAAAAAAAGAAAAAAGAAAAAATGATTAAAAATTTAGAAATTGTCAAATTTGACTTTTGTTTTTATACGATTGAAAATTATAACGTCTACATTTCTAACAATGAGCATATTTGCGAATTAATCGATGATATAGACGATTGGTTAGAATCGCATGATGAATTTGATACTTTCTGGATTAACATTAACTAACAAAAAGGAAAACGAGATGAAAATAACTGAATTTAATAAAATGGTATGTGAACGAGAAGGTGGGGAAGAAGAATTGACCATTGCACAAATTGCGGAAGTAATTAAAATAGCTAACGAGTTAACCAATGGGGTGCTTTATGGCGTTATTGAATTAATGCCTACGGAATGTAAAAAATGTTCAACATAATTGGTAATCTTGTAGGCTCAGTTGTTGGAACGGTTGGGGATGTTGTTAAAAAAGATCAACAAATCAAAGAAATAAAAGAAAAAGGTAAACTTGATATTCAACAAGCTAAAATTGATCTGAATGTTGCTAAACTAAAGGCACAAATTAAACAACAAGAAACACAAGCTGCCAACGATATGACGTATGATATGCAAGTACTCAAGAATAGGCGTGAATCGTTCATTGATGAGTTTATAATCTTAGGCTTTTTTATTATTATGATTCTAACGTTTATCCCAGCCACACAGGCAACAATGGCGCAAGGATGGAAAGCATTGAATGACACTGCATGGTGGTTTGAATTTGGAATTGTGGGCATACTTGTTTCAACACTTGGTTTAAAAGATGTGTTACGTATTTTTCTTGGTGGATCAATCGATAAGCTAAAAAAAAAACAGTAAATGACCAAAACGTAACAAATTCTAAAATAGTCACGACTAAAACGGAATCTAATGTAAACCAGTCGAATTCGACCCCTTTAGAATACGATCTTATCTTTGATGTTGTTGATACCTTTAATAAAACCAAACTTGGTAACTTATGCATCAATGACCAAAAATGGGAATGCATAAGCGGTAAATATGGAAATGGAGCATTGCCAAAGGGTATGTACAAAATTGAAGATTGCTACAAATTGGATCCGATTAAAGGTAAAACAGAGGCGTATACAGGTAGAGAATTTCCTTGGGTAGCTAGACTAACGCCACAATTTGAAACAAATCGCACAGGCTTATTAATTCATCCCGATGGCAATAAAGAGGGAACGAGAGGTTGTATTGGGATATCTAAAAAAGAAAATGATGTTGCAGTGTATGAATTAATCACAAATTTATTAAAAAGTAAAAAAGAATTGATACTATATGTTAATAAATAGTATAATTTAGATGAGTAATCATATTTTGGCCTACACCCTTTGTTTTTTTGTATATCTTTTAAATTAGTAGGCCAATCCCTAACTAATCTTTTTTATAGCGTTTTACGATGTTTTGCCCGATTTGTTTTAACCGTCTAACTGAATCGTAATTGCTTGGTATGGGAGCATCCCATCTTTTAAATTGCATTGCTGCTGGGGTTGGTCGTCCTTGCTTGTCTTTTAATGGTTGGCTTTGTTTTAAAATTTGTGTTGCTTTGCGTAATAGAAATTTACCACGTGTTAGCTTACGTGACGGACTAGCTTTACTAACATCCCTAACAGGACGAGCGACACTGCCACCGGTGCGGTTATACTCATCCATTTTCTTATTTGTACGCTTGTCATAGCGTTTATACTTCTCTTCCGCACTCAACATCACCCGATACTATTTATAAAATTAGGTACTTGTGGCATTTCAGGCATTGGTGGTGGGGGCATTGTTAGCCCTAAGCTGTCTGTTATCGTACTAATTGCCGATACTTGTTGCTCAATAGGTAATACACCAATTAATTCAATAATATCTTTTAAGCTCATATTTACATTTTTAATGTATGCGTTAAAATCTGGCTCAGGTATTGGCACTTGAGCTTGTTCGTCTTGCTCTTCTTTTATTTTATTGATGATTGCTCGGTAATTTGGATAATCCAACGTTTTCAAAATTAACTCTTTGACGTCTGGGTTATTGATATCCCCAAATATACCTTGTTGCGCTAATTGCATGGTCGTTGCAGCGATTGCCGATTGTGATTGTGGCAATGAACTTCCAGCAGTTATTTCAACTTCGTACTCACCCAGTGTTAAATCAGATTTAATGGTATCAATGGCCATTAATTCGTTTGTCATCATGTCACGATCATATATGTTTATTTCCATTTCACCCATTTCATTAGGCTCCATTGACGCAAATTGTGTTCCACTGGCCATGCGAATGATTCTTGGTTGATTGTAATATAATTGTATCAATACAACAGCTTTATTGCTTATATCGGTTAAGAAGTTTTTGAAATTACGTTGCATCTCACGAATAGATGACATTGGCGATTCAATCAAATCACGTACCATTTGACCACTGTTAACACCGGTTGGGCGTTCACCTGATAGCATAATCTCATTGATACGTGCAATCTTGTATGCATCTTGTTTCAAATCTTGTATATGCTGTCTCATAATTTGTATATCATTAGTCAACTTGTTGGTAACCAACATCGGTTGTGTCATTGGGTCACCAGGTTGGCTACCAATAATATCAAAATTGCCCTGGAAATGTCTTCGGTAGTTTTCGGGAACAATTAACATTGATTTGTATTTAACAATTAACTCTTGAAGTTTAGCATATGCATTGGTTAAACGTGCTTGTATTTGCATTAAATCCTCAACGTCACCTTGCCCCATTAGAGAATCACTTTGTGTTGGTGAGTAAGTAGCAAATGGGAAACCAAAAGGGTAATCGATTGGCCGATCTTCCAATATTTCCTCACCACTAAAAATGATTAAACGTCCATTTGGGTATTTAAACCTTTCTTCGGTTTTCATTTCCTGATCTTGCTCTGATTCGTCATCCAAAGGAACAAGCACCGTATCATCTTTTAAGTAACATTCCCAAAGTTCGATATTATGTTCAGTTCCAGAAGGCTTTAAACTACCTTCATTTAAATACATTTCACTACCGGTAGTTACACCGTTAGCAGTTACTTTACCAGCAACAACCTTGTTTGTAGGCTCTCCCATGTCGATAGTTGCCGATGGTGAGCTTAATTTATCAATCTTTTTTAGAATGTCAGGTTTATTTTTGTATTGGTTAATTAAATCAAAACGACTAATAACACGTTTAACAAATATATAGTTACAGTTTTCAATGTTTGTTGCAGTTGGTTCAGGGTAAAAATCTAATGGACTAACACGCTCTATCCTTATATCACCTAACCCATTATTAATTGACTGATTCCATATAACTTTGGCAATACCTACGCCATAGATTGAACCATCACGCATAACTTTTTGTGAGATGTTCGATAATTCCGAACTTCTTTTAATGTTTTCCCAACAATCATTCAAAATATCAGCGATTGATTCTAATTGCTTTAGATTATCAAAAGTCTGGTGTGATAGATTAGCAGGTTTGACGTTCGTCGTAATCATTGCATCCAAAGCGGTTGTAGCCTTAGTTTCAACGATTGGCTTTATAACATTATAGTATGCGTTGCCTTGCCCAGCACTTCCAAGCGTTGTATTTCCATCTCTATCAACGCCAGTAATAGGCTCAAACGAACCATCATAATAACGCTTATATTTTTTAAGCTGCTTGGTGTTATGCCCCGATTTTGCCTGAGACAATAAATTATTCAGGTATTTAATAAAGGGGTTATCCATGAACATATAATACAATCAGAATTTTATATGTTCATTATCTTTTTTTAAACATTCTGTTAATTTTATTTCACATTTTGTTAAAAAAAAGTAAATGCATTTTGTAAATTCGGAATATATGATTTCAGTATGGAATTAAGATATGGGCAAGCCATACAACTCAGAAAAGATATTGATTTAAGTTTCTATTGTGACGGCATATTACCAGCTGGCCAAATGGGATATCAAGAAACCCATTACAAAATTAAATTCGATCAAGCAACAATTATTTTACCACAAAGTTTAGTTTCTGAGCTTTTCGAAGAATATGAAATTACAAGCAGCGAAGGTGAGCAAGTTGTTGAGCAAGTTGAAGAATTAATTGAAGAAGTTAAGGAATATGTAGAACACGTTGAAGTTCAAAATGATTCTATTGTTGATTTAACTAAATTGAAAAAAGATGAATTAATTCAATTGGTTAAGACAGCTTTCCCTGATCGTGACTACAGCGGATTAAAAAAAGATGAATTAATTGAGATTCTGGAAGGGCCAACAGATGCATAAAGATAAAAAAGAAGGCATTATGATTGTTTTTGGTAATTCCAAACCAGAAAAAGACGAATATAAAGAAGATAAAAAAGAGTATAAAGAAAACAAAAACGAAAAGACTGAAAAAGAGTCAAAATTACAATATACTCTTGAAGATTTTGGCGGTTACACGCCCATGGAATTGGTTTCAAAATTAGAGGAAGCCAAGGACTCTATAGCTAAAGGTAGTACTAAAGAGGCAATTATGGCTCTTGATTCTTGTATTGTTCGGATAACGGGTAAGCAATTACCAGAAAACGACCCGGATAGTGCTATGAAGACAGACCCATTTTACGAACTCGATAAAATACTATCTTAAAAATATTTTAGGAGGAAACAATGGCAGACGACACCCAAGGCGAAGTCGCAACGGAACAAGTCCAACCAGAAGCCACCCAAGTAACATTTGGACAAGGCGAAAATACGGACACTCTAGGCGATGCGAATGGACAAGTTGAAAGCGAGTCTATAAATTCATGGGAAGGGGATAAGCGGTTTGAATCGCACTGGGGAAAAGACCCAAACAAAATGTATGAGTCTTTACGGTACGAAGAAAAACGGCGAGATGAATTTAATAATCAAGTTAATGATTATAAAAGGCAAGTTGAAGAACTTCAAAGATATAAAGACGACTATACGCAAATTGAAGAATTGCTCAATCATCCTCAAATTGGTCCAGATATAGAAAACGTCTTAAATAAATACAGTAACGGTGAACAAGAACAAGTACAGCCACAAACTAATGTTCAAGATGACAGATTAAATGAAATCTTGTCCTGGAAAGAACAGATTGAAAATCAAGCGTTGTCACATTACGAAACTCAACAGCAAAATGAGGCTTTTAACAAAATTGATAAGTTAGCTGAGCAATATGTCATTAATTACGACAAAGAGCAGTTTGCTAATTTTATGAATGAAGCACAAATCCCTAAGCATTTATGGTTTGATGCATTTAAAGCCCAAGCATTTGAGCAAGTAATGGCAAAGCATGGAACACAAGCAGCAGAACAAGCACTAAGCAAAGCACAAGCAACGCCGAGTGTTGTTACTGGTAGCAATAAAGTTCCAGTGGGGGCAAATCCTCCAAAAAGCATCGATGATTTTAAGGCGCAACTTGATTTTATTTTACCGGATTAAAAAAGGAGAATAAAAAATGGCTTTAACAGCAGCACAGCTAGACGAAGTACAAGCGGTCGCACATAATGCTTTTGATAAGATTATGCCCGATCAATTTTTAACATCAAGTGCCTTTGGTAGCATGATGTCTAAAAAACCAAATTTGGAATATGTATCTGGTGGATCTAAAATCCAGCAACCTGTACAAATTGCAGAAAACGCAGCTGATGGTTTCATCGACGGAAAGTTCGATGTATTGGATTTATCAGCTTCTCAACAATTAAGTTTTGCAGAATTTGATTTCAAATACCAAAACTACAACGTGTCTATCACTCTTGATGACATTACTAGAACTGGTGACACAGCTAATGCAATCAAATCACTTTTAGTGGAAAAGGTTAATTTAGCTGCTGGAACTGCGAAGCGTACCTATGCACAAGCATTGCATGGAAATGGTTCAGATTCTAACGGTAAAGCAATCAACGGACTTGCGGATGTAATGGCTGCCTCTGGAACTGCTTATGGTGGTATTACTAACACTGATTTAAACGATTCAACAACTTGGTTGACCGAAATTGATTCAGACACTAACACAATTAATTACGCTAATTTAAATAATTTAGTTGGTAAATTAATTGCTCGTGGGCAAGGTGCAGGTGATGCAACTGGTTCATACGCGCCAGATGTAATGATTTCTAACTCATTCGTACAAGATAAGTTTTTGGCTTCCCAACAGTCTCAGCAACGTTTCGCACGTGAAGACGACTTGAAAGCTGGATTTGCTGGATGCAAGTTTAGAAATATAGATTGGTACGTAGATGAATACAGCCCTGGTTCACAAGATGGTTCAACAGCTGACAATTTCTTATATGTACTGTCTAGCCCAACATTTGCTTTGAAATATAAGTATGGTTTTGAAGGAAAGAAAGCTCCTGTTGATTTTAACGGACGTATTCCTAACCAAGCAATCATCACTTCACAGCATTTCATGGCTTACAATCTAGTATGTAGAGCGCGACGTTACAACGGCGTATTTAAAAACTTAACAGCTTAATAATTTTTGAAAGGAGAAAACTAAATGTCTTATGTAAATTCAATCGATACTGATGATTTAACAAATCCCTCTAGCACACGTAAATATGAGCTAGGCGCACGATATGTTGATAATTCAGACACTAACGCAATTAAAAAAGAGTATGTGTACGTTAAAGCACATGGTGCATTGACTCAGTACCAGCCATACCAGTTATCAGCGGTTAACACTGCTGGAGCTGAGGTATCAACAAAAGCCCCTGCAACTACTGCAAGTGGTGCTACTGTTGTTGCGCCTCAAGTTGCTGTTACTTCTGGTTATTATGCATGGGTTGCTTACAAAGGTATCGTAACTGTATTGACTACTGATACATTTGCAGCCGGTGACTATGCCGAAGTATTGAACGCAGGAACTGGTCTTAAATTAGATGGTGGGGTTTCTGGTTCAACTGCCGAAGGTGCAGGTTCCGTTGGAATCGCAACTACTGCTACAAGCGGTGGTTCAGCATCATTCGTATTGTCAGGAAACGTAGTAGCTGTCGCAGCTTCTTAATGGGTTTTAGGGTGGTGGCCAAGTGCCACCTCCCATACATAAAGTTATGCCAAGTTATAACGTTTTAGATGGAAATGAAGGTTTTAAAAGATTCAAGGTTAATGGGAGTGGAACAAATGATGATCCATATATACCAGTCATGAGTGTTAAAGTTGACCCTGATGTAACCAGCGTCACAGGTTGGAGTACGCCATTATCAGACGCGAATGTACCAAGTGAAAAACTTGTAAAAGAAACTATTGATAATCAAGAAATTACAGCAGCAAGTTTTAATACTACTAATGGAGTTTTAACGCTCACTAAAACAGATGGAAATATTATTGTTGACCTAGATGGTCGATATTTAACGACTATCACGTCAATAGATGCAGATGTTGTAACCGTTTCTAATTTGGAAATTGATAATTTTAAATCGAGTGCTATTGTTACTGAATCTGAGGGCATTTCTAATAACGATAACGATACAACAATTCCAACAAGTGCAGCGGTTAAAGACTATGTAGATAATACAGTTATCCCCGATACTAATACTTATGTAACAAGTGCTAGTTTTAATACAAGTGATGGGGTATTAACACTAACATTAAATGATGCGTCAACCGTCACAGTCGATTTAGACGGGCGATTTTTGCAAAATATCGTTGAAGACACTGCGCCACAATTAGGTGCAGATTTAGATTTAAACTCGAATAATATTACAGGTACAGGCGATATTGATATAACGGGCGAAATTACAGCTACTACACTTATAGGCAATATGCGTGGGGCAACAATATTTAAAGCCAAGGCAGGGGAAGCCTTAACCAAGGGTGACCCAGTGTATATATCAGGTGATGATCTTACAGGGAATCAGCCCGTTGTATCCATTGCCGATTCTGACGACGTAAATAAAATGCCTTGTTTTGGATTGGCTGCAGAAACAGTTAATGCAAATGCAAATGTTAATGTGGTCACGTTTGGAACACTTAGTGGGCTAGATACGTCATCGTATAGCCAAGGAGATATTTTATATATATCAACAACTGGTACATTAACAGCAACTAAACCTACTGGGGAATCATCACTTATACAAAATATTGGCAAGGTTATGAGAAGTCATGCCAGTGTAGGAAGTATTAAAGTCGGTGGTGCTGGACGTACCAATGATGTTCCTAATTTGAACGACGGAAATGTATTTATTGGGAATTCGAGTAATCAATCACAGACTAGGGCTTTAACCCTTGATGATGTAGCTGAGACAGTTGACAAAAAAATATTTACAGCTACGGAACAAACAAAGTTATCAGGCATTGAGGACAATGCTACAGCAGACCAAACAGCAAGTGAAATAAAAACAGCTTATGAGTCTAATACTAATACAAATGCATTTACAGATTCAGAAAAAACAAAGCTTACTGGCATAGCAACAGGCGCAGAAGTCAATGTGCAGGCAAATTGGACTGAAACTGACTCAGGATCAGATGCTTATATACAAAATAAGCCTACAACTATAACGAGTGCAGAACAAACTAAGCTTGGCCATATAACAGTCAGTCAGGCAGTAGACCTAGACACGATGGAATCTGACATTACGACTAACAATGCAAAAGTCACTAATGCAACTCACACGGGTGATGTTACAGGATCAGAAGCACTAACAATAGCAAATGAGGCTGTTACTAATGCTAAAATGGCACACGTTGCTACTGGAACTGTTAAAGGTCGAACAAGTGCATTGTCTGGTGATGTAGAAGACTTGGACATTGATACAACATTTAAAACCGCATTAAATTTAAGCAAAACAGATGTTGGTTTGGGAAATGTAAGTAATATAGATACAACAAACGCAAGTAACATATCAAGTGGTACACTTGCCGAAGCAAGATTGCCAAGTAATATTGACGCAACAAAAATTGCGGATGGTACAATATCAAATACAGAGTTTCAATATTTAGATGGAGTCACTAGTAACATTCAAACCCAAATAAATAACGTGAGTAGTGGTGGTATAACAAGTGTAGAAGCAGACACAACACCAGTTTTAGGCGGTAACTTAGATGCGAACGACAAAAAAATAGAAGCAGTAGATTTATTAAATTTAAGAAGCGCGCCTTCTAATAGTTTAACAAATATAGGTGATATTAATTATAATACTTCTTACGATACTTTAGAGCTTAAAAATGATATTGGTGAAATACTAATAGGTCAGACCACTGAAATACATGTAACTAATCAAACAGGAGGGGCTTTATCTAATGGGATCGCAGTTTATAAATCTGGAATAGTAAGTGGTAAAATATCAATAGGTTACATGTTAGCCAATGGCACTATAGCAGCTAAAGATTATTTAGGTATTACAACTGAATCTATTGGTAAATCAGGAGACGGAAAAGTTATAAGATTTGGGAGGTTAGATAATTTTGATACTAGTAGTTATTCTGTAAATGATACTTTATATTTAAGTGCTAGCAGTTATGGTGGGTTTACAACTACACAGCCAACAGGCTCAAATGTAGCTATAGCTACTGCTACAGTTTTGACTAGCTCAACTAGTGGCTCTATTTGGGTAAATGCTAATAATATAGACTTAAATGCTAGTGGCTCTAGTCTTACAGTTGATACAACGCTAAGTACAACCTCAACTAACCCAGTAGAAAATCAAGCTGTCACTAATGAAATAAACACAAAGCAAGACACGATAACTGGAACTACAGATATTACTTTAAATGAGCTTACTACAAATGGCGATATTACGGTAAAGGAAGATCAAGACATGTCAATTGTCTTGGGTAGGCTAAGAATAGATTCAAGATTTTCTGATACATGGAACTTGAGCCATTACGACTTGCCAAGTACATCACAATATCAATTTAGTGGAAATTTAAATACTTTGTTTTTAAATGGCGCATTATATGTCAGGTTGCAAGCTGGGGGAAACACTATCGCAAGTGTGATCGATGACGGTATAGAGTTTGAATCTGGTAATCGCTACTATATGAGAAATAATGCAAATCTTTTTCATGGTCTTAACACAGACGATCAAACACCAGGCACTACAGCAACTTCTTATTTTGCAGTTTTTGGATCTAGACCCGTAAGTAATACAGATATATATAGTTATAGCACCCCGTCCTCTTCGACTAATACAGGTATTCGATTATTGAAGGCAGGAAAATATAAAGTTTCATACACGCTCAATTGGGCTAACATTAGCTATAATAACAGGTTGAATTTTTTCAGCAGATTGGTAAAACACTCAAGCGCAATTACGCCAACTGAAACAGAATTTCCCGGCACAAGAAGCTTTGGTTACGCAAGAGATGACAATTTTGCTAAATACGCAACAACAACATGTGTAACCGTAATTGATGTTTCGGCTAATGAATACATAAAATGTAAAACTACAGTTTCTAAAAATGATAGTACTTTCGATGACAATTTCAACGGCGTTCAATATCACAGAAACAGTTCAATTGTTATTGAGTATTTAGGTAGTATTTAAAAAAAAAGGAGTATAAAAAAAAATGAGTTTAGAAGAAAATAAAAGCAACGTGGAATTGAAAGAATTGTATGCCAATGTACTCGAGGCTGGGAATGATTATGATAATCTACCCGACACTTATAGCAAGATAACTGCAGCAACAAAATTAAAGTTAAAAAATAAAATTGAAACCTTAAAGAAAAATAATCAATACGAATCACAATCAACCGATGAAGAAAAAGCAAAAATAGATGCTTGGTATCAATCTTCAATTTCATAAAATTAATGTTAGTTAGTGACGTTATAGATAGAATAAATACAGCAATAAGCGACGAAGACAGCACAAAAGCGACCAGTAGCTTATTCAGCAATAAAAGAAAAGTTAGCCAACTTAAAAATGCCTTGGATGTATACGCAAGTACCACAAAAGGAATAGAGGATATATTCAGTACGCCTGTTAATACGTCAAGCCGAGTAGTTACAGGCCCAACAGATGCCATAAGATCAGAGGCGTACAGGTTAGCGTATATATGGCGTGATGGGCGTAAAAATGCAATGAGCTTTAAAGATTTGAATTACGTAACAACTGAATTCCCCTATAACACTTACCCAGGGATTCCACGATTTTTTAATGTTTGGAATAATGAAATAACTATTTACCCAGATAACAACAATTCAGCACAGACAACCACGCTTAACGGTGCAATTAGTGACAGTGATACAACAATTACAGTGGCCTCAACAAGTAGTTTTCCTGATTTAAATGGGCGCATAACAATAAATAATGAAAAAATACGCTATACAGCTAAGACGTCAACAACATTTACCGGATGTACTAGAGGCATTGAAGGAACAACAGCGACAGAGCATAGTGATGCCGATACAGTAACTCATAATAACTTTGTTTTACATTACAGAAAAAAGCATTTTGAGATTAGTGTTGATGCTAATGACACCATATCACCTACTGATTTAGCTAAAGAAATGGAAATTCCAGACGAACATATTGAGCCTATAATTGATTTAGTGGCTTACAGGCTTTTAATATTAATTGATGACTATAATAGAGCAGATAGATACAAAATTGATGCATCAGCTTTTTATAGACAAGCTAAAAATGACATTGAAGCCGGTTATGGCGATGTAATGAAAGCCGGTATGATTGGACAACCGTATGATTGGGAAGTTAATAATATAGGGAGTACAATTTGAGCTTTGTTGTAGAATCGTATCAATCTAAAGGGCTACGGGATGATAAAGGACGAAAGTTCGTATCACCGGATTATTTTTACAATATTGAAAATATGAACTATGACAACATCATAGGATGTCAAAGAATAAAAGCCCCTAGTGTTGAATATAACGTAGGAAGCAATCAAATTGATGGTGGTTATGATTTTAGATACATTGATTCAGTAGGACAATTTCAAAGTGAAAAAATAATTGTTCAAGGCGGTTCAATCATTAAAGACTTTTTAACTAGCCCTACTACGATTTATACAGGTTTAACAGCAGGTAAAAAATGCACGTTCGGAATACTAAACGATAAATTATTTATCTCAAATGGCTTTGATTATCCATTGGTTTATGATGGTACTTATGTTAAGGAAATGGGCGCACCAACAGCCAAAGACTTGCTTGTCGCAGGTGGATTAACAGGAGCTTACTATTATGCGATGACATATGTTATTGATGGTGTCGAAATTATACTTGGAACTAAGTCAAATACAATTACCGTATCAAGTAAAAGCATTGAGCTTGATTTACCGGTAGGGATTGCAACATGCACAGCACGTAAAATATACCGTACAGAGGCAGGGGGTAGCACATTAAAGCTACTAACAACAATTAACGATAACACCACTACAAGTTATCAAGACAATACAGCCGATGGATCACTTGGTGCAAATATACCGAGTACGAACAGTTCATGTCCAACACCACAGTTTATAACGGTAAAAGATGAAAAAATAATAGGTGCAGTAAATGCAAATAGACCTAATTACTTGTATGTAACAGAATTTGAGGTAGAAGTTTTTTTTAATACGTCAGGCGTTTATGACGTGTCGGGGGTAGGGAACGATAATTCCCCATTAACTGGATTAATAGAAGATTATAATCAGATCGTTGTTTTTTCAGAAAACCATATATATTTAGCGGACACGTCAGGGTTAACAACAAGTGTAAAACAAACAACGTCAAACGTTGGATGCATTGACGGATTTAGTATTGCTAGAATACCAGAAAATGACATATTACAAGGTGGAATTATGTTTGTTTCTAATTTATACGATGTTCGTATTTTTAGCGGTAATATTGCCACCAACTTAGCAACAAGTTTTGATAACTTAACAACAAATAATTTTTCTAGCGCAATAAATAAAGATAGTTTAAAAAATCAGTTAAAAGATAACCGATTAGAAGCAGCATTTTTTGATTATAAATATCATTTGATTGCTGAAACATTTATGTATGTTTACGATATACGTATTTCAGGATGGACGAAGTATTTTATTAAAACAACAAGTTACACCCCTATTTATTGGCGGTTTTTTCAGATCGACCAAACGTTGTATATTACCCAAAAAAATGCAGGTATTGTGGAGCAAATGTACAATGCTTTGAATTATCGTGGGGAAGAATTAACAGCGTTTTTTGAAACGCCTGAAATAGCGGTGGGAACAGAACAAAAATTCTATAAAAATTTATATGTGTATTATGACAAGTCAGGAAGTAATACTTTAACAGCAACTGCAACAATAGACAGCACAAAAACAGTAACTGCCACCATCACTTATGATGGAGCGTATTATGACTTTGATTATTTCGATGAAGATTATTTTGAGACGACAGAAGACGAAGAAGATTACAAAGTGGTATACATAAATAAATACGCAAATTGGATGCGTTTTAAAATAAGCACACAAACACAAGCCATTATTAAAGGATGGAAATTGGAAGGGCGTATAATTCAATGAATGTGGAGTATGTAACTAATAATGATATTGCTGAAATTGTTAGCTTCGGTGAACAATGTTTTAGAAATATGAAACTCGATACATTAGGATTAAATTATTGTAAAAAAAGCCATACTCAAAACATGAAAAGGTATATTAATACAGATACTTATGTAACTATTAAATGCATGAAAGATCAGTCTATCATTGGTTTTTTAGCAGCTTACGCATCACCACAGAT
>Ga0208150_1000119_pt1 | contig 31476 bp, 48 predicted proteins | sample DEB08_DNA_8_FD_184534 | JGI IMG/M metagenome (GOLD analysis project Ga0208150, IMG submission 184534) | Aqueous microbial communities from the Delaware River and Bay under freshwater to marine salinity gradient to study organic matter... | ecosystem: Environmental > Aquatic > Marine > Coastal ...
GCCCATGCCCCAACAAGCTTAATGGATGGTCTTTCACTAGCCAGGGTCTTCTCCCTGAATAGGGGGCTATTACTCACCCCAATCTTGTATGCGAGAGTCCTTTCGTCCTTCATTAAGTAAAGGCTCTTCTTGGTCGGTGATGGTTCCCATTCCTCAAGAATTGGTTCTCCGGCCAATACTCTCTTTATCTGTTCCGCTTCTCGTTCTTTCTCTGCCTTCAAAATCCTTTCATAATACCCTTGAGTGTAATATTTAGATGGGCTGTGATTTGATTTCGTGATGGTTGCCAACTCTCTCGGGAGGCCTTGCCATGTTTTCAAGAATAGATCTCTTTGCTTGTTGGTGATTTTGTATACGGGGTCAACATACCCACCCCATCCCCGTTGGCGAACGGGGTTTGATTCGGTGACGCATAGTCGGAACTGGTCGTTTTGCTTTATTTCTATAAAGTTCACCCTTGGGGCTATTTCTGTTTTTGCCTCAAAATGGTTTGGCGTCGGGTTGAAATCCATCTGTGCCAACACGGTGTCCCTGTGCCTAATGGAAACACCTTCTTTGTATGTTTGGGAGGATTTCTTAGAAAAGTCCCCCAAGCTTGAATCCCCCATGTTTATTCTGGTGAATCCCCCGTAATGCCCGCCCTGTTCCGCAAATGTAGACTTTTCGGCAATCAGGTTTCGGGTTGGGTGTAAAACCCACAGCCCAAAATAAACCCATGTGTTCTTTGCGTCAGAAAACGAAATCGCTTTTGCTGATGATTTATCATGGCTCTCTTTGATGTCTCGAAAGAAGCTTCTGGCACAATCGATAGTCTCGCCATACCTGTCTCGTGGTTCGTCGTTATTGCTCGCTGTTTTTATTAGTCACGTCTCTTTGTTCGTGGGCGTATCTGTCCCATACTCTCCTCTACCCTGCCGGGCTTGTTAAGGTGAAGCATTCGTATTGCTTGCGCCCTAACAACGTGAGAGGAGATACTCTCTGACACCTCTTACCTGACTCACATCTCGGACTGGCGGGGGCAACCGAATCGGGATCGCTCCCAGCATCGGCCTCGGGCCTATTGTCCTTGTTTAACGTCCGGCGTGAGCACCAGACAAACCGCCTTTTGATCTGTGGCCGCTTGCGGAACAGTGGGAACAGAAAAGCCCCGTTGGTGATCGTGACACACAACGGGGCTCAACTGATGCAATGAAACAACAAGCAAGAACTGTCAGACGGAGTCACGATCTCCAATGCAGAAGACATTAGCCTGGGTTCCGTGTTGGTCGCAAGAATTAATTTCGGGAATGTTAAGGTTTTTCCCAAGGGAAGAGATAGTAGGTGTCACAACCACTAAGTGTTGCTGCCTTAATCCTCCATTCATCAGCCGCACTCCTTGCCTCATCCCTCTCTTTTTCGAGCTTCTTGACAAGTCGGATGAGGTCTCCTATTTGGAGATAGCATGACTTCGTGAATTCGTCTGTCTCTTGGTTTTCGCTCATATCTTTCATGGTTGGTTTAGAACAAGGCGTCTCACCCAACCCAGCCCCCCCGCTGGGATTCCCCTGCGCTCTTGGGTCGGTTGTGGCGTCTTCGATGATTTCGCTCATCGTGTCTGGGTGGGTGGACATTAATAATTCGGTGGAAAAATGTTTTGGAATGCTGCTGTGATGACCCCCATCGGCAACCCGCTCAGATCGGATAGGGCTTGCATCCCTTTTTCGTGGTTCAGGTCTTCAAGGATGTATCTGGCTGAGTGGATCACTTGCCAATCCTCAACCACCGAACAAGAGGATGAACGCGAATCATTCGCTTCGCATCTCTTACACTCGACAGCTAGGGGAGTTCCATGCTCGCAGCATGATCCACCGTTGATATTTGTATCGCTCATGATCGGTTATCCTTGGGCGTTCTGTGCCTTCATTTCAGGCGTTTCTTGGTTTTTCGTAGCCGTGCCAGCGCACCCTCTTGAGCAATCGGGATTGGTGTTTTCGTGCCGTATTCCCATTTTTCGACAGCTGATTTCGAGACTTCCAACAACGCTGCCAGCCCAGCCTGAGACAGACTGAGCCGGGAGCGTTCTGATTTGAGTTGATCGGCGAAGCTCATGCTTCGACTTCTTTGGCTTCTTCGTTTTCGATCAGGCCGTCCGAACATTCAAAGGCTGGGCTATATGTCCATGCGAAGTCGTTGCTTCCGTAGGTTTCTTCCGCGACGCGCTCGCAGGCTTCGTTGGTTTCTCCGGTGACGGTGGCAGCGTGCTGGTTGCTTTCAAGTGAGTAGATATACAGTTTCATTGTCTTGTTTGGTTTGGCGTCGGGGTTTATCCTCTCGACGTTTTGAGACTCGCACCTTTTACGATTCGTTGCAACTCTTTTTTCGCACTTTTTACGATTTTTTTTTCGGGAGCGTCTAATCGGCACAGAACAAGATTCGGATACCACCGATTATTATTCGCGTGGCATAGCTTCGGCGTTAAAACGGAATATCGTCCCCATCCCCCAGGTCTGCGGCCCCTGCTGTCATCGGCTGCTTGTCTGGTTGGTTCTTGTATCGGAATGAAGGCTCCGAACTCTCCCCGGTCTTAGGTCCGAATTGGACGTTCTGTGCCACCACCTTGAGCTTGGTGCGCTTCTTCCCGGTCTCCTTATCTTCCCACTGGTCAAGCTGGAGACGGCCCTCGATGAAGACGACAGAGCCTTTCTGGAGATAGTTTCCGCAGTTCTCCGCTTGTCGTCCCCAGACTGTAACGTCGATGAAGACTGGTTTCTCGACCCATTCGTCGTTGACCTTCTCTCTTTCGTTGACGGCAAGGCCCAGCTCCGTGACGGCGGTCCCTTTGGGTGTGAATCTCACCTCAGGATCTCGGGTAATTCTTCCTGCTAGGATGGTTTTGTTTACGTTCATGTTTTTGTTTTGGTTGAATTGTCGGTTTAGAACAGCCCGAACCAGTCAACCCTTCGGGTGACTGTTCTCTTTGTTATGCTTTGAAAGCAGGTCGTCGATTATCATGTCTCGCGTGACGAGATCCGCTGCAATGGAGGATTTGTCATGCAGCCCCTCACGGGTCATCGCGTTAAGGTGGCAGCAGTAGTATCTCCTCAGCTTCTCCAAATCGCGTTGAGCATAACAAGTCGGTGATGCCAACGGCGAGTCGCTGGGTTGTTCATTTTTTTCACTCATTGTCGTTTCCTTTCTGGTTGTTCGCGCCGTGGTATACCTCAGCGTTCTCGGAATAAATCTAACTCGGACGTTTTTTCATGGAGCGGAGCCGCCGAAGAGCTTCCGCCTGCATCCAGACGTGCGGGCTTCGCGCCCCGCTTTCGGCCTTGTCGATCCACGACGCACTCACGTCGCGAAGCACTGCGGCTGCCTCGGCCCGTGACAGGCCGAGGCGTTCGCGTTCCGCTTTCAGTTCATCCTCGAAGCTCATGCTTCCCCCTCTCCGTTGCGGATCAGGATCGCGGCCACTTCGGCGACGGTCATTTCCCATGCGCTCATATCGTTCAGGCAGCTTCTCAGGCTGGCGTGTCCGTCGATCTTGGCGAGGTCGCCGAGTTCGTGCTGGCTTGCCGATCCCGATACGTCGATGTTGGTGCATGGGGTGTGATCGTTGAGGAGGTGGAGGTAGTCTTGTTTCGTCGTCATGTTCTTATTTGGTTGCCGAGGCATCATCGCCGGCGGTGAACAGACTTTCGCACATTGTCCGAACTTGGCAAGAATTATTTCGCACATTGTCCGAATAAAGTTCAAGCTGTCTGGTTTCCCTTTCGATCCGCTCCAATGCCGCCGCGTAGTAGTCGGGATCTACCTCGCAGGCTGTGAGGTGTGCGCCGTAGTAGTGGCAGGCGATGGCGATGCTTCCGCTTCCCATGTGCGTATCAAGGATGCGGTCGCCGGGCTTTGCGTAGTTCGCCAGCAGCCAGTTATAGAGCCTCACAGGCTTTTGTGTCGGGTGGATTATCGGCTCGCTGCCAGCCTTCCTAATCTGGATTTTCCGCGCTGGCTTGTCGAAGGATGTCCATGCCATCTCGCCATCACTCATCGTCGGCAGATCGTTGACCTTATCCCAGAAGATAAAACTGCGATGCGGAGGCAGATCAAAGTAGTTCCCGCCCCAGATGATTTGATGCTTTGAGACGCGGCGGAGTTCCGCGAAGTATTCATCGGGCGGCACCGCGTGATCGAACGGATTGTTTTTGTAGAGTAGCGAGGCTTTGCCTCGCGTCGCCAGGTGGTTGGCGTTTGTCCCTTGCGCGATGCGCGATCCGATACCGTATGGCGGGTCAACGATTGCCAGATCGAAGTGACCATCGGGTATCTCCCGCATCACATCCATGCAATCGGCAAGCCGCAGATCCAGTAACCGAGAACAAGACGCCGCACAGGAACCGCCGCCCCGCTCCGAGTCGGAGAGGCCAGGCAATTCGGGAGCTGGGCGCGCTTCAATCATCGGCTTTCGCGGCGGTCCGTGGGCTCGGCGTTCAATATCTCATCAATCACGGTCTTGATTTTTGGATTGTTCCTTACTGCCTCCATGATTTTCTTGCGGGCATGAATAACAGTTCCGTGATCTCGGTTGCCGAAATGCCTCCCGATTTCAGACAATGTAAGGTCTGTATTTCGACAGCACAAGAACATTGCGAGCATTCTCGGATGGGCTATATTGTTCGTCCTGACTGGCGTCGTCATCGCGTCCGGTGGCAGTCCGTAGTGCGCGATGACTCTGCTTTGAATGTCTTTAAGTTTCTTAAGATCTTTCGTCTGTAAAAGGTTCATTGCTTGGTTTTGGTTGATTTTATTTTCCTGATGTGATCCCTGACCATCATGGCGAGGGATTTGTAGTCCATCTCTGGAACTGCCCATTTTTGGCATTTGCACTCGGCCCAGGTAGCGCCGGGATCGTATTGCAGGATGGGTGTCATCTGGCAGACTGGGCATTTCGGGACCATCATCTGGCACAGCATCCTGTCCCGTTGCTCTTGGATTAAAATGGGGTTTTTCTCGTTTATCATTTGGAACTATTAGGGATTTCCGAACAGTTCAAACCACGCGACCCACTAGGCGGGCGGGTGTTCTCGGCTGTTATTGTTTACGGTAACTCTCCCAATCGCAGACCACGATTCCCCCTGTCTCCTCTGCTCGTGACCAAATCGACGGGCCGACCTCTTTGACGGCTTCTTTCGGGGCATGATTCGTGATGATGACTGTTGACAGCTCGTTGTCGTAGCGTTCGTCAATAATCTCAGTCATCGTCCGTTTTTCCCAGTCCGTTCCCGCGAGCTCTGAGCATTCGTCGATGACAAGAAGGTGAACCTTTTTCGCTCTTTGAAGAATTTCCCTGGCTGTTTCGGCCCGGTGCTCATTGTTCCCGAATTGGTCCCGAATCGTGCATAGGAAGCTATGCGCTTTGTGGTAGCGGGTGCTCTTCTCCTCAAGTAGGCATTGCTGGCCCCAGAATGCCGCCATTTGCGTTTTCCCAGGTCCTCGGTCACCAGACAGCAGAAAGATGCAGTCCCCTCTCAGAATGCGTTCTGTGCGCTTTTTGGCTTCTTCCAAACTTGGACCGATCATGTTAGCGATCATGTTGATGTGTCGTCTAGGGTAGCCTGCGTTTTTCATCCACCTGGCGAGTGTTTCAGGTTCAAGCGAGCTTGAGTCCTTCCGTGTCGGAGTAGTCGGCACTCCCTGGGCCGTCTTGATTGCCTCCATTGCGATTTGTTCTGCGTCCATTGTTCTTGTCTTTTTGTTCGTTGTTTTTCCATGCTCGCACGAATCCCCGAAGGTCTTCGCGCCAGTTGATTATCGGGACCATTGTCTGGCCCTTTGGTTTTTCCCACCCCATGCTTGCCCGGTCGGATCTCCAAGCCTCAACCATGTCCATCGTGGCCGGGATCATTGCGGACTGGCAAAACCGGAATGCTTCTTCAGGAAGGGGTGGGGGGCTTTCTTCTCCCTCTCCTTTTCCTTTTCCTTCTCCTTCTCCTTCTCCTTCTCCTTCTCCTTTAACAAAACCCGCAGTAGGTGGCAGGCTTTCCGCAGTAGGTGGCAGATTTCTGCCAGTTGGTGCGTTTTCTTCATTTTTCCTGCTACCTACTTCCGTGATCCACCCAACACCCCCAAGAAGTGGCAGGGACTTGCTGATTACTTCTTCGGGCATCCTCAAAAGGTCGGCCAAGTCCTCCAAATCCATTGGTGTCCCGTCGGAGTGAATAAACTCGCCACGGTTCTTGGCATTGTTTGTCGCGGTCAGTTGGCACAGGGCCTGGTAGACTCCTAACGCGAGCACCCCTTCCTCCCCGTGTTTCATCAACCTCCTATAGCCTTTTGAGTCATTCGACGAAGGAGCAAGGAACCAGCCCAGCCTTTGACGCTTCCTAGTGTCTGAGTTCTCGAATGTCTCGGACCATTTGTGAATTCTAATCATATTCAAGCTCCTCTTTCTGCTCCTGTCCTTTGAACACTCCGTCTTGAGTGATAGTCACCTCAACGAATGGGCCTTGACTTCTCCTGCATTCGTCCTGATCGAAGGTTGTCATCGTGATGAACTTAGGAGAGTCGTCGGAGAACCAACCGCACGCAACCAAGGCGTCCTCGATCTCCTTCCAGTTCCCCCGGCCAATCGATGATGTGTCCCAGAGCCTTTGCCCCTTGCCCAGAACCCGGACAACGTGAACCTTGACCGGGAACAGGAACGGAGTCCGAACCATTCGGAGTCTCCTCAGAGTTTCCTCGAATTGCTTTCGGATCTTAGCGGATGAGAACCACTTCGAACCCCTGCCATCGTTACCGTTGGTGAGTTCAAACGGCAGTTTTACTGTTTCGGTGTAGTCACTCATGGTCTTTGAGGTATCTTTCGCTGTAGCCGTTCGACTGACAGAGTTCTAAACTAAATCGACGCCAGCTCACATTGATCGGATCGTAATGCCCGAAGGAAAACTTTTTCCCCGACTTTTCGTCCTGCTTTCGGCACCATTCATCCAGTGCGATTCTAACGTCTCGGAATGAATCGGCCCGGAATCTGGTTCCAGCCTTTTCTTGTATATGTTTGCTTGTTGCTTTTCCCATTGTTCTAGTTGGGTTTGGTTTTCATGATTGCTCCTCCGGTTCCGCAGTTACTTCCTTGATGGCTCTCTTTTCAAGCTCTCTCATTAAATACTGGCCTTGTTCGGTGAGATAATAGGTATGAGTGCAGCCGTCTTCCCGCCTGACGCCCTCATTATGCTTCGTAATCAGGCCGGCGTAGATGTATCTACGAAGAATCGAATCGATTCCGCTCTTGTCGGCGATGCAGATCTTTTTGATCTCTGGAAGAGTGCTTCCTGGCTGCTTGTAAAGGGCTCCGAGAACAAGGAACTGTCTCATGGTGGTGATTTTTCCTTTCACTGCGAGGTGAACGGATAACATCACATCAAATAGGACATCAGATTTCATCGCTTCCCTCCATCCCGTCTTGCCGTCTGGCCAGCTCCTCGTCCTCTGCCATAGCGTGATAAGGCATCAGACCGACGACTGAGTTGGTGTTCTTGTATCGACTGTGAATCCCCCGGTGAGCGGCCTTGATGAAGTCGTCCAAGGCACTCTTGACGCCTCGGCCACCAAGAAGAAGCGCGTCGTCTTCTAGAGTGACGACCCGGACCTCCAACGTGTTAACGTCCTGGAAGATGAACGAGAACTCTTCAAAGACTCGGTCATCAAAAACCTTGTTAGACAGGGTTCGGTAGAATGCCGCCTGCCAGTGATACTTATAGGTGCCAATCGCCTTCCTGATAGACTCGTCATCGAGTCCGGTGCTGATGGTTTTGTAATCAACCAGCGTTTCGGGGAATCCCCCGTCAGCACTCGGGAGAATATCAATCAAGCATTTAGCTGGGATGCCGCCGTAATCGGCAACGATGCCGGTTTGGAAGTCGGCTCCGTCCATGATTCTTCCTGCGATGGGATGGTTCAAAACCGCTTTTGCCGCCTTCTTTGCCTGCTCGATTTGCTTGGCTGTAACGATGATTTTCCCCTGTGACTGGACATCGTCCCGCCATTGTCTCGCCTCCTTTGTTTTGAAGTTCTCAAACTTGGAAACAACAAAGTTTTCAAGCTCCTTGGGATCAGTAACCGCAGCATCAAAAAGGTTGCCCAGCTTCATTGCTGCTGTTGGCTCAAAGTCCGGAGCCTTTAGCCAAGCGTAAGGGTTAAGATCAAACGCTTTGAGCATTGAGCAAGAGATTGGGCCTTCTATCAGGTTGCTCTTGTCGAGGCTCCAGGCATGGTAATCCTCCATCCCCATATTTCTGAAAATTCCTGAGTTCATACAGACTTCCTTTTTGATGGTTTAGTAAGAGCATCACTGACACTCCATCCCGGATTCTTGATTCTTTGATAGATCGTTTCTGCCGAAATACCTTGTAAGATTGCCCATTCTGAAATCGGGCGGGTTTCCCCTTTGTAAGTTAACATGATTCCTCCTGACCTTGATGGAGTGGTGAGCGTTTTTTCAACACTCCATCCCAGCCGATTCGTCCGAATTGAAATGGTTGACGGGTTCAACCCCGTGATTTCGGCCCACTCGATAATTGGCCGGGTTTCCCCTTTAAATGTAAGAAGGTTATTAGATCTCCTATTCCTGGCTTGTTCGGAGCGACTCGCCCAGCAGCAATTTTCAGGGAAGTAGCCTTTGTCATTATCCATTCTTTCAAGCTGAAAACCGTCCGGCTTCGCTCCCATATCCTGGACGAAACTTGAGAAGCTATTCCTCCATCTTCGGCAAACGGTAATTCCTCTTCCTCCGTATCTAGGGTAACTCGGGTCGCTTTTTCTATAACAACGCCCCTTCATCGCATCCCACGTCTTGTAAAGGTGGTGGCTTTTACTTTTAACCCCCTCGACATACTTTGTTCTAGCATCATTCTTCATAACTTTAAAAAGCGTCTGGTTTTCTCCCTGTATCAGGGTCACAGAATAACACCCTAACGCAGGGCCCCTTTGCACGAAGGTCGGGACGGTATTCCTGTTTGAGTCCAAGAGCGATCTTCTTGCCGTGCCAGTTTTTGCCAATGGTGCCATGCTGGGAAGCGATGGCTCGCAGGTTCGTAGTGTTCAGCTTCAAAGGTCGCTTGCTTCCTTTGAAGTAGAGAAGAACAGCGTTATGATCCTTGACTCCGTTTTCGTATTTTAATTCATCGTGCCTCTCAACACGATCGATGGTTACAGGAAGATACTCCTTCCCGGTGTTCTCCAACGCTCCTTGAAGCACAAGGGCATTGAGAAAGCGCATATCCAGTGTGGCGATCACATCGCCTTCGACTAGCTGCCCTTTTGGTATTGGTTCGCTCATTGTTGTCATTTTGGTTTAATCAGTGCCGGTCTAACTTCCCGGCTGTCAGGCAAATTTAGTATCCTCTTGTCACCGTAAGAGCGTTTATTTCGCACCCCTAAACCCCGCAGCTCCATGACGGCTTGCAGGGTGGGACGGTTATGTCTCTTGGTCGTCACCTCATCAACCATTAAGGGGGGTTGATCACCTGCCAGCTTTTCTATCCCGAGCCTGGTCTTCCGGTTTCTGATGCTCGCGAAACATCAAAATTCTTCGAACAGGTCGCAGCAGAAGGTTGGAAGTCCCTCGACAGCTTTTCGGCCCACGACAACGCCGCCCGAAAATCGGCCATCTCATCGTCTCCCGTGTGCAGGTCAGCATGTATCACGATAACGCGCCTTGGTCTGACCTTTATCCACCATCCATCAATAGCGTCTCCGTCAGAGTAAAACCCAGCGGCAAGGTTGATGTGGCTGCCCTCGTCTTTTCTCCACCAACTTCCTCCGAAGTGGCTTTCTAGTGTTGCGTTTTCGTTCATAATCGTAAAAGCAAACAAATCGTCGCAGTCAATCGGCTTCGCCGCTGACTGGACAGTTGGCGTTCGCGGAAGAATCGGGAGCCGGGAGAACGGTAGCGCATGGTCTTTTTTCCTTAAGGTCGAAACGCCAAAAATACTTTGACGCATCAAGAGCAAGTCGAACGTCTTGGGCACGATGGTCGATGTCGTTCATGATTAGCTCGTGGAGTGTATGCGGCTTTCTCAACGTTTCTTGTAAGTGTTGGGCCGCACTTATAAAGTTCGTCCAAGCTTCGCGGTCCTTGTCACAAACAGAAGACCGCGAACAAGGCGACACACTCGAACCCGAATCATATTTGGGTTGTTCAGCGTCCAAGGTGAATAGGGTTGTGTCCATCATTCAACAGGGGTTTGTGTATCGGCGGCGGGTGCTTGTGCTTGGCTGTTCTCTGAGGTCAACCCTCTGCGAATACTGCTAGTCATGGTTTCAGCCAAGCCAACCACGGCTTCACGGGTTAGCCCCCAGTGCTTACTCCCATCGCGCTGTATGCCCGTCGCAGATCGGGTGATGGTCAGTCGCTTTGTCTGGCGGGCTGACCTCAGAGAACAAGACGCTGCTGGGCAACCGCTCATCCTCGCCTGTTGTGAAATTGTCGTCATAAGTTCGCGGTGCCAGAGCTAGGCGTTATGCGTCTTTGTAGACGCTTTCCCCCATCATCACCAAAGCGTTGACCTGCGTACCAGATCGACCGTTTCGCTTTGCCGCTTTCAGGGCGTTTATTACTGTCTGTATGCCGTGATGGTAAATCTCCAACTCTGGCGTTCCGCGATAGCCACCACCATAATCTAGGCACCCTGTCGCAATGGCAATTGATTCGTCAAAAGCAGAACAAGGCGCGGATGAGCAATCCGCTTTCTGCTGTGTGTCGGAGTCGTGGAGTTCAGTGGTCATGTTTTGGTGTTGTTTGAGTTTCATTGCCGGCAGATGCCATCGCTGGACGTTCGCCTCAAAAGCCCCTCGCATCGAGTGGGCGAAAAATCGGATCGCGAAGACCACCAACCCAAGGCCCAAGGTAAACATGGCTACGCTCAAGATATTGCTTCCACTCATGGCATTGAATATCTAGCTACTGTCTTACCCCTCACCTGAATGCGCTCCGAGTTAATCGGGTGGCCCATCATTCTGAGGTCCCGAATCCTTGCAGCAAGGCGGAAACACCCAAACATGGTCAAGGCTTTTTTCGCTGTCAGTGTTTTCCCGCTCTCCAAATATCGGAGAATCTGGGCCGACTGTGATGCTGTCTCGCTCATCGTTGGTCCTCCTTTTTTTCTGCAAGGGATTTCATCCCTGCCTTGATAACCCTTTCAGAGAATGTTGAGAGCTTTTCACCGTTCTGAACGGCTCTCACCTTAAGCTTGCGATGTAGGCCTTCTGGGAGCCTTAAGATCGCTTGTTTTTCGTTCGCCATGTCGGGAGTAAACACGGGATAACTTGTGAGCGCAAGTGAAAATGTAACTTTTTTTTATTTTTCCGCTTTCCGGTAGTGTAGCAAGGGGGATCTTCCAAACTTCTTCGACTCGTATTGACCCGCATTCACTAGCTTCTGGAGGACTTTTCTAGTGTAGTCATCGCCCCAGCCTTCCTCTTTCGCGAATTCCGAAACGGTCTTCCATTCCGGTCCAGGTTCCTCCGCCTTATTCAAGTCCGAAAAATCTTCTCTCAGGCTCATGCTTTTTGAAGGAGTGGGGTCAAGAACGATTGCCCGTTTTCAATCCCGACCGGGACAACAAGGAAGTTTTCCGAACGGCTGACGAATTGAACACCATGTCCCTGCGTCCAGTCAGAGTAATTAGAACGAGCCCAAAGCGGTCTTGATGCTTGGCATAGACAGCCGAAGTTCCAAGCCCCGATCCGTCCGTTAGCCGGGGTTTTAACCGTGGCATGATCGGCTCGATGGGTGTCGGCAAAAAAGACGTTTTGGCCGGTCTTAGTAACTGACTGCATGGCTGCATTTCGGCAGGTCCCAACACGATGGGCCATAAGGACCTTTCCCTTCCTTACCCATCCCGGCTCATTGGGGACGTTGTGAATCTCTCCTCTCCGGTAATACTTAATCCCCCTCTCCTTGAGCTTGCACAAAAACTCAGGAGAGATCGCCTTGAGGACCGCTTCTGCTGCCAGTCTGCTGCCTGGGTTTCTGGTGATGGCGTATCTCTCGACTCTGTCCTCGTGGTTCCCCTCGATGATTTCAATTTTGGCGTTCGGTGCTGCCGCTTGAAGTGCGTCAAGGATGGCGTTGGTGGCCTCAATATCTTCCTCGTAGGAGTAGCCGTAAGCGTCAACCCAGTTGCTCGCCTTGTATTCGCTTAGGAAGCCTCCGCAGTCGATATAATCCCCGAGGATAATAACCTCGTCGGGATCAACGGTGCGGAGATCTTCCAGCCATGCTTTAACGGCTTCGGGATCGTGCTTCATACCGTGAATGTCTCCGGCGATGCAGCGGACGAAGTCCCCTTTCTTTCTCCCCTTACCGCTACCGATCTTAATCTTGGGGTGCGGCTTTGAGTTGGTCAGCTTTTCAACCCTTTCTGCAAGTAGCGCGTTCTGCTTTTCGAGCTCAGCAACCTTAGCCTTGAGGTCCTTACTTTTGGAACTGGCAGCGTCGGCTTTAAGGCTCATTTTTTTAGATGGTCTCGAATCTCTTTATGAATCTGGTCGAGCTTCGGGGAAAGGCTTTCGGCAATGCTGATTTTGCCTTTCAACTCCCCGACCTCCTTCGTAACGATCAAAAGGTCGTTTGATGTTTTTTCATGCTTTCTCTCGCAATCGTTCGCGCGTTTGATGACGACTCTCCAGAGGATGGTGATGGCTCCCACGAGGGCAGTGCCGAGGGTGTAAAGCAGTTCGTCACTCATAACAATTCGTCAATTCTTTCAAGCACTCTCTCGAAGGTTCCCTCGCTGCAATCCGTCTTCCTCCCTGGCGCAATCATCGCGTGAGTGACGATCGCACTCGAATCGAGATCAAACTTCTTCATTAGATAAAGGCACTTGTGAGCGACGGAATCAATCTCATGATCCGCCACTTCTCGGGTGTTTGTGTTACCTGCAAATGCGATTCCAATTGAGTGGTTGTTTAGACCGTAATACCACTTCCACTTGCTCCGGCCAGCGTGCCAAGCTTTTTGGGAGTCCCAGACTAGCTGGATTCTATCTCCGGTATCAGGGTTGATTAAGTAGTGATACGAAACCTTGCTGGCAGGATTTAGAATCCATGAGATGCCGCCAAGGAACGATCCTCCAGAATGATGCAGGACGATGAACTTAGGCTCGATTTTCCCTCCTTTATTCGGGGAGAGTTTCACCTCTTCCTTGTATGGATCAACAACCGGCATCTTCCTTTTTTCTCGTTTGAATAGCCACCCGAACCAACTGAGGACCAGGCTCATTTCTCCGGGTGGATCGTGATCGGAATGGTTCCGCCTCCGAGACGCTCAGGAAGCGGGACATTGATCGTTCCCGACAGCTGGGACAGTTGGGAGCAGGACGGCAAAGCAAAAACCAGGACCCCGCAGAGGAGAAGCAAGGCCGTCCCGCCGCTTTTGGGCATCTTGATTTTCGGCGCGAGATACTTTACGACCCACCAGGAGATAGTGCCAACAACGGCAAGAGCAATGATGTCAGCCGCAGCACTGGCCCCCTCGATGGGTAGGCCAATCTTATCGACTGCGATGAGGATTCCGGTGACGATGATATGACGGAGGTATGATGCGAGGGCGTTCATGGCATGATTTCGGTTTTCAAGTTTTGATATTCTGAAAGAGTCAATTCCTCAATGAGACCAGCCCCGATGGCTGGCGCGAGAAGCTCGTCGTCGGAGGGTGTGAATCGCCACTTGTCGATGGCAATGAGCCCGCGCCCGCTGTTATCGTTGGCAAGCTCAAGCTCGCCGAACGGAGGTAGGCCGCGCAATGTCACGGCTCTTGTGCCGAGCCCTCGAGGATAACCCCGTGACTGATCTACTGCGGCAGCGAGTTGAGTGTAGGTCGCTGGGTCGCATTTGAAATACCTGTGTGTTTCGTCGGTCATTGCAAGGTGCCGTTGATGTTGATTTCCCAATCTTTGCCTTTGAGGCTAGTGATCGCGGTTGTCGTCGCGGCACTGAGCGAACCAGTTGATACATCATAGTCGATATCAATCACGGGATCATTTAGAGTTGTCCCGCTGCTCGTGCCGTCATTTGTCGCCCATATCCCACTTGTGTCGATGGATGTCAGGATGTTCTCAACTGATTGAGATGTGAGGGATGAGCAGCCGTCCCATGTTTGATTAAACACCCCATTGAAGATTGAGGAGGGATTCCAATTATCGAAAAATCCTGCTGGAAAATCTTCAAGGCTGGTGCAATTCCGCCACGTCAATTGAAAATTCCTTCCTAATGATATGTCAATCAACGGGAAACTAGTCAAGCTGGTGCAATCAAGCCAAGCAAATTTGAAATCATTTCCCGACGATGTGTTAATCAATGGGAAACTAGTCAGGCTGGTGCAGAGTCGCCACGCATAAGAAAAGCTGTTTTGTGCACCATAATCCTCAACCGCCCCTTTGGTGACAAAGTAGGATTTTCGTTCAGCGATCTGAGTCTCGCTCAATTCGTAGTCGAAAAGATAGAGCGCGACCAGATCGTTGGAAAAAAAGTAATTGCCGGAAATCTTATTCCCGCTGAAATCATGCGTGCCAGCCGCAAGATTGAGATTGGCAGCGTAGCTACCTTTTTTCGTCGCAAAGAAAACCGTGCCATTTGTGATAGACTCTGCTAGCGTGAACGACATGCGATCATTGCTGCCGTCGAATCTGGCGAATGGTCCACCGTTGGCGGCATCAAAAGCGATGGGTTGGTTGGTGGCAGTGGTCTGGGTCGCGTCGATACTGTTGGCGGTCAGATCGTCAAGAGTCGAGATACCATCCCCTTGCGCTGCGGGTACCCCACCATCCGCAAGCATCGACGACTCGGCCTCGTAGGCGAGAACGGGGTTGGTGGCTAAGCCAGAAAATGAACCCGGGACATAGAGACCAGCCTCGTTGTAAAGACCTGCCCTATCGACAAGCCCAGCACCACTAAAAAGACCAGCTTGGTTTATCAATCCCATATCTAGGATAGCATGATAAATTCAGTTCCCGCAGCGGAAGCCGTGACTCGGATTTTCGCCCCATCGCTATGCGTTCTCAGAATCTTTTGTTCTCCGTCCGCAAGTGGGCCGTTAAAGACTGAAACCCAAGCCCCGTCTAGCTTCTTTTTCTCAATCGTCAAGTCCCCATCGTTAGCTTCGACCTGATAAGTCTTCCCCGGGATGATTACGAATTCTTGCGGGTCCGTATTTGAAAAAGTGTATTCCATGGTTCTAAAAAGATTGGTTTGTCAATTTCCTATGTGATAAAAGAATACCCTGAGGGGGTTGCCCCGCTGAAAAGGGTCGTTGAATTTTTGAATGTATTGTTAAAAAGCCTGATGTTCGTCACCGTGCTCCCATTGTCATCAAAGAAGTCATCCCCGTCATTTGCATGATTGTTAATTACCTGAACGTCATTGCAGTTAAACATGCGGAATATGGATTTAACATCAGTGGCCCCGCTATCTGTTGTAAATCCTCTGAACGTAACTGTGTTTCCCTCAACTACAGAATTATCATGCCTGACTATCCCGATCAAATAGCTAGATTCTGTGTGTTCTGATTCGTAGTTGTAAAAGATATGATTATTCTTAATTGCTACACTTCCAGAGGTTTCAGGGGAAACGGTAAACGTATCAATGCACCTAGTCGGCTCAATCGTTGAGGATGTGTTGATCAGGTTACCCGTAATAACTGACCTTCTAGGATCGGTTGAAGAGGGGGGGTTGACGATTGTGATGGGAGATACAGCCTCTTGCACGTTGTTCCCCGAAATAATAGCGTAGCTTGACGCGCACCAAATAGGCCACATTGAAGCGGTTCCTGCTGGGTCACTCGTTGGGAACTTGTAAGCACCAGATGGGACTGAACAATCAATCGAGTTGTCTGAAATGATGATAGGAGCTTCTGGGCTGCCGTCCTCATACTCCCGAGTGCATTGAACACCCTCAAAGCCAAAGTTTCGGATTTTGTTATTGGTGAAAACCAGTCCGTTGGTATCCCCCCAGATTGAACCATCCATTGTTGCCCTGGTCACCGGCGCATCAGTAGCAATCCCATTTAGTCCAGAATATCCATCAAAAAGATTATTTTTGACGGTTGTGTTCTTTACCGCACCTCCTGAAAGACTCGAATCGCATCGAATAAAGACATTGGGGCTGGTGTTAGAAGATGATCCCCCGTCCCTACCGTTAGGAGCTAGAAATCGATTCCTTTCGATGTGAGCCCCGTCAACGCCAGCCAATCCCACGGAGACTGCAAAACCCTCAAACAAACAATCAGAGATCACGGGGTTGATGATACCAGTTCCCCCGCTGATCGAATTGATACCATAAGACAAGTCCGTGGTTCCGGTTGCTGTATTCTTAAAATGAATGTTTGAAATTTTAGCGTTTCTACTGCTTCCCTGAAGCCTTAGAACTGTGGAGTCTGATTGTGCGGTTGTCAGGATAACTCTGCCTTCTCCGATGAAGTCACATCTCGAATTGGCAGAAACAGAATTAGTTTCAAAAAGTGAAAGGTGGATTGTTCCCGTGGTGAATGACTCCAAGAGGTATTCCCCAGAAGGGATTAAAACTCCAGTCCCCCTGCTTATCGCCTCAGTGATTGCGTCTTGAATCGCGGGGGCTGAATCAATCGTCCCCGTTGGGTCGGCTCCATATACGACAGGGTTGACGTAATTAGACTCTCCAGCGATCCCAGCAGGCCCCCGATTGATGACAATGGTTGAAAGGGTTTGATTCCTCTTAGCCGTGATCTGGATGGTTCTCAAAGCCATTATGCGGGGAGAGTTTGAGTTGCTGAGATTACAAGTTGAATGACTTCTGAGACATACTCATTTTCTTCTTCATCAGTTATCCTGACATCGTAGAAATAAATTCCCGCAGTCCAAGGAGTGTCCCCAGTATCAATCGATGCAGTGGCTACCCCGTCTGCAATCACCATATCCCCGGCAGCGATCTCCGTTCCTCCTAATTCCCTTGAATCCGTGAAACGATATTTCGCGGAATAGGTTTCATCGATAGTAACGGCATTACCATCAGAATCGCAAACCGAAACCGATAGATCGTAGGTTTCCCCATATGAAATCTTGTCCTTTAACATTTAACCAATTCTCCAATCAGTTCCATCTGAAAATACGGGGACGGTATTGCTCCCCCCATCATTTACAATTGCCCCAAAGTTTCCAGATGCCGCAACGTCTGAATCAGTTACGAACAATCTTCGCCCTTCGCTGATTCCCTCATCTGGCAAATCGGAAACCGTCATAGTGTTAGCAAGCCAGCCAATCGGAATCCATTCAATCCCATCGTAAATATACGTTTGTCCCGTAGATTGAATGTATCCCATATCCCCCATGATCGGCGCAACAATGCCAAGGGGATTCGTAATTGATACATCAGTCCGGCCAGGTTCTACGAGAGTCACTCCAGTCGGGTCTGTGTATGATGCCGCGATTCCATCAGATTCATAGACTACGGTAGCGGGTGATCCTCCGAAATCCACCGTTAGATCCCACTCCTTTGAGACATTGTTCCAGGCTAAGTCTAGATCAATCGTTTCGGCAGTGGTCACACTGTATTGAGGATAGCCGTTAGAATCAGTGCTGGAATAAACCAAGGGCTCAAGTGTGATTGGAACGTCTCCAGATCCTAGAATTTCCCCGTCAATCGTAACCGATGGCGGGAATAGATGGTTAAGCCCTGTTCTGATGGGTTGAATTCCCCGTTCCGTATTCCTGGCGGTTAACCATGCCTCGGGAGTTGGTTGACTCGTGGGTGTTGATTCGCTCCCCCGATAAACATCGTTCTCGACCGTTACGCTAAAAGTGCGGGTGCTAGTCGGCCCAGTGTCCCCCGTGGCTTCCCACGTAAGCTCGCCCATCGCAACGACTGATTTCGGATCGTTTGAAGAATCCCCGTCGATTGAGAAAAGCGCGTTTAGCTCGGTCGTGTTAAGGCTAGGCGTTGCCGTGTAGCGTGGATCGCTGTCTGGATCTTCAACGGTAGAAGCAGTGAAAGATGATTCTAAAACTAGAGGATCGTCATCATACTTTCCGTTTTCCTTGATCGCGAAATTGATGACGGTCGTTGAATCAAGTCTAACCTGAGATCCACCCTGAACGAATCTAACGACAAGCGGAAAAGCATCACCTCTCTTTACCTCAATTCCCGAAACCCTCCTTGCATCGGTCAAGGATGCCCGTAATTGCAAAGCGTCTAGGTCAACGTAAAGATTCATGCTTAAATTTTAGTTTGTGTCAAAAGTCGGAGATGCCGCCACTCATGCCCCCGGCTGAGTTGATTTGTTTTAATAGTTCAACCATTTCAGCTTGCAAGTTTGCTTGTCTCTTTTGGATGTCGAGGGTTGAAGCAACCCCACCACCTCCACCGATTCTCTGCATTGAAGAAACGGCAAGGTTTCCCGAGAGTGATGAGGATTGATTTAAAGAATCTTGGACTATGCTCAATCTGTCTCTGAGAGCGTCAATCAAATTGGATGCAGGATCTTTGCTTTCTGTCTTTTTCTTGCGCTCAGATCTACTAAAGAAGTCCTCATTTGCTTTTCTTCTAGCTTCAATTTGTTTTTGAAGATCAGCCATCCTGTTTGCTTTCATTGCCTGCTCCCCAAATGGATCATTAGGGTCTGCCCCTTCAAGCAATCTGGCTTGTGCCCGTTGTCTTTCTTCCTCCTTTTTGCGATAATAAGAAGCCCATGTTTCCCCCTTTGGAAGCATTTCAATCCCGCTTGCATTGGCGTTGATAGTCTCAATTTGAGGACCATCAAAAACTGATTTATTTCCGCGCATCAGATCAATCAAGCCCTTGTAGAATCCATATGCATCTTGAACTGTCGAGGCTAGGCTTGCAAAGCCATCAACAAGACCAGCGATCCCGTCTGCCATTGCGTCAAAATCGGTATTGTTTAGAAGATCGACAAACTTTTGCATTGCTGGCAATAGTGCCATTCCTAGTTTTGTTGCTGCCTCGTCAATCCTTGCGTTTGCTATTTTTTGAGAGTTCGCGAGACCGTCTGACGTTCTTTCAAAATCTCCTTGGGCGGAAGTGGTTTGCTTTAGAATGACGGAGTATGCTGACAGTGCCCTTGATGCCGGTTCTAATGCTCCTTTTCCATCATAAAGGCCCTTTGTTAATGCTTCGGCCTTTAGCGTAGCATCATCCAAAAGGACGCCATATCGGCGGATTGGCTCAGACTCACCACGGAGTGCTGCTCCGATTGCTTGGATAGCATCATCGGTTGAAGTGTTGTTAAATGACCCGAGATCTGCGGCAAGTTTAACCATGCTCATGGACATATCAGCGGCCTCTTTCCCGCTCATCCCCATTGCCGTGAACATATTCCCGATAGTCCCGGTTGCCTGAAGTGCTGCCGTTTTAGTCAACCCCATCGACTCGGCGGCTCCATTTGCAAATGACTCAATTTCAGAGGATGCATCTTTAAAAATCACCTCCGACTTTGAAAGCTCTTCGTTTAAATCAGAAGCTGATTTGATCGCATCATTCAGAATACCCGGGACCGCTCTTGCTGCTCCCGTCAGCCCATCAAAAAGCTTATGTCCGATTCTTTCTTGAAAGCCTTTTTGAATACTCTTGGCAATCTTACGAGTTTTCCTCTCGAAAGACTTCAGCTCCCTTTCCGCTTTCTTGGAATCGGCTCCAATGCTGACGTGCGCTCCTGCCATTATATCAATTCAAAAGTCAATTCTCTGTTTCCAAAACTTGCAATCTTCTATCAAGTTCCTTGTCCATGTAACCGCCCTTCTTAGGCTCCATCCCAGAAGCCCAAGCGGAACAAGCGGACAAGGCAAAGGCTTGACTCACCGGGAGTTGGTGAAGAACGAAATCAGGCGTCCAATGATATTGGCGACAAAGTCCCGCAAGCGTTGACAGAATCCATCCAAAAGGGTTTTTTTTTGAGCCTTTCCTTTTGCGTTAGGATCGTGCATCTCAACCCCTGTTTGTAGCGATTCAATATAATGAGCCATCAAAATGGCAGTAAATGCTAGGACTGATCCCAAGGGAATATCCTTCATGAAATCATCAAGGGATTGTTCTAGCGTTCCATTTGCAACCTCTTCTTTTAGTTCGCCAGATCCTCTCGTGAACGCAAATAAGGCAAGAGCGGTCTCGTGAGGTTTCCAGTTTTCAAGCTCTCCACGAGACAAGGGGTGGTCGCAATTTGCTAAAAAGATTGAATGCCCTAGGGTTAGGGGAACTAGACTTCTCCCAGCGATCTCCTTCTTTTTAGGAAGAAAGGCGTCAATTACTTCCTTTGGTGTGGCTCCTTCGACGCTATCAAGAGCCCTCTGGAGATTGTCAAGAGATGACATTAGGGAGCAGACATGTCAGGGTAATGGGAAACCGTAATTGAAACGGTTGTCGTATTGGTCCCAGCGTAAGCAATCGAAGCATCCTCAACGAATGAAAGCCCAGTATTGAGTGCAACCCCATTAATCGCAGCAGAGAACGTCACGGAAGCTCCCTTGGCTGGCAGCGTTGGGCTTGTGTCGGTTACTAGGCTTGAGAAAGTAACCGTGTTCTTTTCTCCGTGGTCAACACGAGAAACAAAATCCCCATCCTCATCGGTGATTTCAGTAAGATTGCCATCGGTTGAAATCTCGAAATCTTGAACGATTCCCTCAACTAGTGAATCCGCTGCCGTCTTCCCATCTGCCGGGATTCCCCATGAAACCTGAGTTCCAGAAACTTGAACTGCCATGACTCTTTCAAGGTGTCAAAATTCAAGGCGAGTCTGCCGCAATGAGGTGGAAACCATGAACGTGCATCCATTTAGTTTCTTCCCTTCCCGCCTCTATCGTTAACGGTCTCCAGACAGAAACCAGGAACCCTCCAAGCTCTAAATAGTTGGTCACTTCCTCGATATCACAAAGCTCGTTAAACAGGGCTTCTGATTGAGTTTCTGCGGTCTCGATAGAGTCTTCATCTGCATCGTGAAAGACAGCGATCATGACATTGAAGTCCCAGACCAAAGCTTGGTTTGCTCCAAATTCATCGCTCTGGCCGATCCTAACCACGGCGCATGGTGGGGTTAAATCCCCGTCATCCTCTTCTGCTAGGATTGTAATCGGCCCATCATAAGCCGTCTGAAGGTAGCTCTGAAGCCTTCTGATAATTCCTGTCCTTGTCATTTCATTCGTTGGGTTGCTCTTCTAGCTTTCCTGTCAAGCATCGCTTGAAGTGCGGTTTTCAATCCGTATTCTCTACGGTCAATCGCTCTTTGAAATCGTCTCGCGTAATCTTTTGGAAAATACGGCATCTTGTTTCTGATAGTAATCGTCAGACCAGACTTGGAATGCCGAAACTCGGTTGCTCCAGGTTTTGTTCCATGCCTTGTGATCCATGTTGGAGTCTTCCCCTTGGCAGTTTGAAGCTTCCTAGCTGCCCTCATCCATCCCGCGCTAAGAATACCAACGTCCCCCTTGATCATCTTAAAGTATTGGTTCTTCAAAGCGGCTCTTGTGAGTGCCATGTTTTGCCCGGTCGTTCCCGTCCTAACCCGTCCCGTTGATTTTGATCTAGCTAATTGATGAATTCTGCGAAGATCAGAGATGCTTTCAGCATACATTTTGACCGTCTTTCTGCCTCGTCTCGTTCCAAATTGATAACCAGCCTTGACCATTGCCTTGGCATTCTCAGGTTTCATTCTAGCCGTTGGAAATAGAACTGCTAAGTCTGCCTTGATGCGATTCTCTCCTCGCTTTCTAGCCTCTGGCTTAACTCCCCCGGAATCGTTCATCGCTTGGCTCTTAGCGGCTGCTGGTGGCGTCAAAGCAATAAGGTGACCAACAAGCATCCCCGCTTGCTTCTCAACAATCTCATCCATCTCCTTGTTTGCTTGCTTCGCGAAGTCGCGCATGACTCGCTCAAGATTGCTGGTATCAACGTCAATATCAAACATATCACCCCCCCGATCCACTACCAGAACAACCGGCGGTGATCTTGGTATCTTCATTTGTTATGATTAACCCGTCTTCCCACTGAAGAAGTGTAACGGTCACTGCTGGGTCTTCACAGTTAGACCACTCCAAGACTCCAGAGTTCCCGTTACCCTCAACCGTGATGATCCCGGCCCCGTTATCTTTCACGTTGACTTGGGGATTGCTCGCCCGTTCTGCGATTGCGGAAAATTTGATGGAATCATTCGCATCATCCTGCTCGTCTCCATTTACAAAAGGAACAATGACTTTTCCGTAAGTTCTACCGACTGGCTCAAATTGCTCAAGCGTTCGGAAGTCGTAGGTATCATTTGCTCCGTCCCGCTCTTTGTGAATGTATCGAGCCCCGCCGATGTTTCGCCCCTTCCATAGCCGCGAGTGCTCGATGTCTGATTGTTGAAACACCGTGATCTCTGGGGCTCCTGAAACGATATTGAGTTGAGAAATCTTGATCCAATAGTCCCCCGATTCTCCTAGCCCCTCTCCCGAGGCTGGCTGGTGGTGGATTGAATCTTGCTCTGTTGATGCCGCGACAACGGCAGGTGTTCCTTGGATGAAGCCATCCGCATCAGTGGTGAACGTAACTGCAATGAACTCCCCATCTGATAGAGTTAGTTCCGGCCTCGGTCTGGTAGACATCGGGGAACCTCCAATGTTGCAATCATGTTCGACCACTCCATCGCTTCCCGATGTTGTATCCCTTTCGATGACTGAGCCGTCTTGGAGCGTAACCTTGTATTCTGCGGGATCGCTGGCCGGGACCTTTTGCAAAGTAAGAATTGAAAAGGGCGGCTGTTGTGACCTCCTGTATTCTCTTTGCTTGATCGCAGAAACCGTCTTCCCACTTGATGCAGAATTATCAATTCTGATTCCTTTCCCCGGGTGTAGCTTGTCTCCTTTGAGGTAGTCCCCTAAGAGTCTCCATTTTGCGGGAGTAAATCCCCCTTGAAATATCGTTTCTAAATCCATTTAAATTGGAGGTTAATAGATGTCTGAATCCCATCCATTTCGGCCCGATAGTTTCCAGACCGTAGCTACCTGATAGACTGCCCCTCTCCTAATGTAAGATTCTGCCCATGCTAGCCAGTCTCGGCCTGAGACGCTAGGGGCGGGACCGTCAGGACTGTCTATCGTTCCAACATCCCTGATTCCAGTTGGTTCGTTGGTCTGGAATTTAGTTTCTCTCCATTCAGCCCCAGGAACAAGATATGAATCAATCCCGGCTTTGCTTGATCCAACAAATTCTTTCCAGACGGCATTGGTTTTAGATGACTCCCATCCTGTTTCAGGATCAACAAATAAGGATCCGTTAAGGGGGGCTGCTGGCGTCCCTGCGAACGTGGCGAAGTCTGGATGAGTTTGAATAGGCTCAACCGTCAAAGACGTTGTGAGCTCGTATGTGGGCTCAGGGATCGAAAGGAGGAATCCTTCAAAAAGATAGGAGACCGTCATGTAACCAGGCTCATTCCTAGATCCAGATCTCCTAGAAAGGAGCATGTTTGAAAACCTAGGATGAGGGGCGAAGTCTGATAAGACCTGAGACGGGAAAAGATTGTCTGGGATTTTCACCACAAGCTCCACGGTATCAATCCCGAATCTATCGGTTTCAAACCTCTCCGAGACCTGCTGGATTGTCTGAGATGTTCCCGATTGCCTGAAAGCCATTAAGAATTGCTAATTTGTCAAATGAAGGGTAATTTTTATTACATGTCTGAAAGATTTTATTGGGAGAATGGCGAAAGGGTCCCGGTTGTCATGCCTGAAGAAATCCAAGAAGAGCAACCCAAGATGGATTCACCAGAGTTAATGATGATGCGAACCCTGATCGGGATTCTTCATAAATGCCCCCATCCTGCCCTTTCGATTGAATGCCTATCTCTTATATCGGGAATTGGCTATCAAGGGAAATCAATGGCGCAGATCGCAAGGGATAACATGGTTACCCGGGCAACCGTTAGTCGGAGATGCGTAGATCTCTGCAATCTTTTAGGAATTCCGCCTGTTCGAGCTATGCGGAATTTTTCGGGGCAAGAGAATTGCCGAATTGCTCGTTCCAAAAAACTAAAACAACTGATTGAACAATGTCTTTAGAGCTTATCGAAACTCCCGGCCAAGTCGGGATTCAATTTCAAGGGGAGCTTCCCTTTGAGGAATGGCAAGAGATCGGAAACCGCTTTGGAGAAGCCACCAAAAGGTTTTCATGGGCACTCGGAGATTGGCTGGTTTACGGTGGCACCAATTTCAAAAAGAGGATTCCAAATGAATTGATGATTGAGGCTGAGAAACTGACGGGGGTTGATCGTCAATCCCTTCTCTCATTGGCCACTGTTTGCCGCAGAATCCCGATTGAGAAGAGGGTTCCATCCCTGACTTTTGAGCATCACCAAGCAATCTCCACGATCTCAAACGAGGACAAGCGGGACGCATGGCTTGAGTTCGTTTCAAAGCTAGACAAGGCCCCTCCTAAGAAGCTACTTAAGCTTTCAATCTCATGCTTCCCAGATGATCCTAAGATCATCACACCCGAGGCTTACGAGGAGAGAAAGAGAAAGTTCGGTAGGGACAACTACGTTCCCCATCTGCGCGGCCTGATTTCAATCCTAAGAAAGACAATCCCCGCAATGGATGAAGACGAGATTGAGGCCCTGAAAGCCGATACCGCTGGCTTGATTGAGCTTCTGAAGCGTCTTTAACGCTTGGACGGTCGGCAAGTAATCTCCCCGACAAGGGCTCCAGGTTGAATCCCTAGGCGTGAAACTCGAAAGTTCCTATCTCGATAGGTCACGAGATCCCCAAGGCTAGGAATTGCCGATAGGTCGGAGAGTAGGAATTTCACATCAATATCAGAGTCATCGGCGAAGCCTCCCTCCATCAGTTCCCTGCCAAATTGGGATTCGTTAACAACGGCCCGAATAGTCTGGGAATTGATAACGATTGAAACTGCGAAGTCTTCAAGGTGCTCTTCAAACGAATCACCGAAAGATTGAGCAAGTGCAGTTTGCATTACTTAGCCTTTTTCTTAGCTGCCTTTTTAGCGGCTTTCTTGGTAACGGGCTTTTCTTCGATAACTCCATCGAAGAGTTTAACCCGACCACCAGTTAGCAATAGATATGCTTTCGCATCTTCAAGCTTTAGAACTTCTCCAGTCTCCAATGGCTTCTCATCAAGAAAGCAAGGGGCAGTCACGATAAGAGTCTTCATGATACTTTGAGAGAGTCAAAAAGGCGCAGAAGCCGGAACCCCTGCGCCTTTCGGACTATGAACAACCAAACAAGAAAGTTGTGATTTACGCTCCCAGAGCGTCGAGCATTGCTGCAAAGCTCTTAGGACGCTGCACGCCGCCATCGTAGTAGGTCTCCCCGACGAGTCGGTAGAGTCCCTTCGTAGCGAGGGTAGCGTCAGAGACGAGGTCAAGCATCAATCCACCCCAGTATCCGATGAAGTAATCGGAAGCATTCCCGAAGAAGATGGCTGAACATTCTCCAGTAGCATCCCCCTTGTCGAGAGTCCGGCTGATTGCGTTGGTAAACGCAGTCCGGTATCCGTTCAGTTCGATCTCTCCGTTCCGAGTGTTCGGGGGGATGATGAACGCACCTTCAACACCCAATCCTTGGAGCGGAGTCTCTTTGAGCTTCTTCTTGATTTGCCCGTTGGTGAAGTAATACAGGCTACCACCAAGAGCATTCTGGGCGTCGACTGCTTCTTCAAGATCAACGATGTCTTCCCAGGAAGGAGCAGCACCGTTATCTCCACCAACAACGCTTCCGATTCCATTGGTTCCAGCGATACCTTCGGCTTCGTTGGTTCCGGTTCCGTGGAAGAATGCGGCTTCCTGAACGGCAAGCATCTGAGCAGTCACGTTAGAGCGAACAATCGCTTCAATCGCAGATGAACTCTGCATGATAAGCTGCTTCGAGATGTTGACGTAACCCGGGAGACGTTGCGGCGAAAGCTCAAGTTGAGCGGTCGTCGGTGCGATCTCATCGGCAGTGGCATTCTCGGCCTTGCCTGCGGGATCACTTCCGGCAATCAAACGAGGAACGTCGAGATTGCTGGTAAGCCCGGTCAGAACCGTAGCACCGCTTTGAGCGAGGACGTTAGCATTGTAGAAGTCATCGAGGAGACCTGCCTTTTCAGTAGCCACGGTCATTCCGCCTTGATCTCCACCAGTGCCCCCGGTAGCAGTCATGTCACGCTGGGCGCGATTGACGTAAAAGCCGGGAAGCATGATTCCGCCACCTCGCTTGATTCCGGCCTCGTTAGCCTCACGAAAACCTTCAGTGACGATTTCCTTCTCGATGCCTTCAAGTTTCCGCTCTCCGATGCAGGATTGCAGGGCTCGGGAAAGATCGAATTTTGCGAGATCCCGCTTTTCACTCTTGGAAAGATCGTTGGCAGGGGTGTAGTCGGTATGTCGGCTGGTGAATGCAGCAAGGGCTTCGGACTGAAACTCATTGATATCAGTTCCTCGCTCAATCGCTTTGTTGGCATCAAGAACGATTCCCCGAGACTTGGAAGCCTCAGCAATCTCTTGAATGCGTGCAATACGGCTACGTTCTGCGCTAATAGCAGTTTCCCGCTCCTTCTTAGCGTCCACGGTGGGACGCTCGTTGATCACCTCCACGGAACGCTTTTGAGCCTCGGGAGGAGTGGCCTTGTCAGCCTGGTCTTTGATAGTATCAGACATGGTTTTAGTAGTATTAGTTTTGTCCGTGGTTTCGTTTTCCATCTTTCGCCCGACTCCCACAGAGTCGTCGAACGGGATGCTGACCAAGCTCAGTTCGTAAGGCTCCCAGTCAGTAGCAGTGACGGCCTCCCGACCTCCATCTAGCTTTTGGGTGCTCTCACCGTGAATCACATACCCGACAGAAACCAACTGTCTGATACCGTCTTTCACGTCTTGGAAAATCTCTTCACCTCGTGCGCTCTTGCTAAACTTAACACGAGCCCTTCCCTTTTTATCGTCATCGATCCACGCACGCTCAACGACTCCGATCTGATCGTTGCGGTCATGCTCTAAAAGCAATGCGCCCCCATTATTGATTCGATCAAGGCGAACCGCGCTTCTCTCGTGGCTCAATGTCTCGGTCCCATACCAACGCTCTCCGGTGAACTCAGAGGAAAATGCTAGTTCAACCGTTCTAGACTCTTCGTCAATGGCCCGTTTGTCGATCTCCAGAGACCGATGCCAAAGCTTGTTTTTAGGAATCTCCTTGCGAGTCACCATCATCTTCTGATGGCGTGTCAAATTGCGCGGGATCTTCTTTTACTTCGATGCTATCAAAAATCTCATTGATCTTATCTTGTCCAATAGCAGGGAATGCTGATTCAGCAATCGCCTTTGCAGTAGGCAAGGGGATCTCTCCATTTGCAACTTGATTGGCTAATTGAAGCAATGAGGTTACTTGAGCCCCATTTAACGCAGTCTTTTGAATTTCTTCTGTAACTGCTGGTTCTTCGCCCTCTTCTACAGGATCCGTAGTCTCTCCTTCAGTGAGTCCCATTTGATCCATTAGTTCTTCATCATCCTTGGCCTTGGTAAAGACTTCGTAAACATCTCCCCCTCCGTCTGCAATAACGTCTCGATGAGTTGTGATGTGATGCTGAATCCCGAGAATTGCGGCTTCCATATCCTTCTTGGGATCAACCCAAGCCCAGCGACGGCCTCGGAAATCAGGAGCGTTGAATTTCCAGAACTTATCAAAAGGAAGCCCTAAGCGTCCCGAAAGAAGTTCAATCTCAAGCCAAGCTTCAAAGATCGGTTCGAGAATATGTTCGATCAAGAATCTTTGGATTGCTTTCCAAACTTCCCTTTCCTCCAAGAGCCCCGCTCTGATAGAAGAATAGTTAACACCCTCCAAATCATTGGAAAGTGAGTTATAGCTAATGCCGAGAGAAGTAGCGACTCCACGGAGGCACGATTTGACGAAATCTCCATAACCAGAATTAGGGTGGTTGGTGTCCCAAGATTGAAAGTCAACCCCCATTGGGAGTTCCTCGATTGTTCCTGGCGAGGCATCAACGGGGAGGTTCCCGTCATCATCTATTTCCCCTGTCCATCCCTCGGGTGTCTTTTTGGTGAAGAATCCCATCTTTGCCGCTCCCGTCCTAGCCGCGACAAGCTCGGCCTCAGCGTAACCGTCTAACATCTTGAGACGGTTCATTGAAGATACCAACCAAGGAATGCCCCTTGTTTGCTCTGCTCGTTCCGTTCGGAATGGATGTAAGATTTCATCCGCAGGAATTCTAACTCGCCTTTTGAAATCAGCCCCAAATTGAGAATCCCCAGGGTGATTCGTCAGCATGTGATATGCTATCGGCTTCCTGTATTGATCAAATTCAATACCAAATCTGATCTCATTCCCATTATCTAGTTTTAGAAAATATGTCTCATCAAGAAGGTCAGCTTCCAAGACTTGAAGTCTCAGACCATCGCTAGACCTCATCATCCTGATGATCACCTCTCCATCCCTTGCGATAGAACGTAGGATTAGTCTTTGGACATCACACCAAGAATGCTTACCGGTCACATCACAATTCCCGCGCCGTCCCCATTGTTTCCAACCCGCTTCAATCAGATTGTTCGCTACCTCGTCAAGCGTTCCGTTTGGCTCCTTCGATCGGACCTGGAGAGAGACCCCCTTTTCTCCTAAGACGTTGTTTTCAAGAGATCGCAAGAAACCCTTCACCCATTCGTTGTTCCTTTCGAGATCGCGCGAACGATTGCGGAGACTCGTTAGGTTCCCCCTCAACTCCCCATCTTGAGAAAGAGAAGATGTGATCCAGTCAAGAGACAGACGACTAGAAGAAACCGCTTTGAAACTGCGCTTCTTAACCTTGTCTTTCGGTTTGCGTTGAAAGAATTTACCGATCATCTAAACTGGATTTTTAGAGTTTTCCTACTCCCGGCCACTGCTTGTTTTAATTGTTGGATCTCAACCCGATATTTGTCGCGGCTTTCCTCTAGATCCTTGATGCTCGTGAGCGTCAACGACTGATCCCCGAAAGAGGTTGAGGATGCGGTCTTTGCGTAAAGTTTCAGGAGAGTGGCGTCAATAACCTCCAATGTGTCCAAAGCCTTTGACAACTTTTCTTCGTTGGTGGCGTCTTCCATTAAGTTTTGACGATATGTCAATTCTTACCAGTTGTTCACCCATCCTCCTCGTTTCTTTGCCGTCTTCTTTTTGGGCTTCTCGGTTTCCTTTGGCTTAGGCGTCAAAATTGTCCTTTTCAAAGTATCCCAGTTGACCCGCAACAATGCCAAGGCTGCGCTGGCGTAAACCCTCAAATCTAGTGCCTCGTTCCTCGCTTTTGAGGGATTCTCGAAATGGGAATAGGGGATGCCATTTCGATAACGTGTGACCTTTACCTCACTTGTAAGCTGGCGAAACCAATCTTCCTGGCGGTCGTTCGGAAAGTGCATGAACCCGTCACCCTTCTCTCCTAGGCTCAATCTGGAGTAGATCAACTCTTTTGCGGTATCGGTCCCAACAGAAAACAAAAGGGAACGTTCAGCCCCTTGCTTTGTCGGCCTATTGACCATTGGAACCCCGGGACCACCCACCCCCTTGCACGCGAAAACCTTTCTGATTTGCCTCGGCTTCGTGTAGGAGTAAACCGTCTTTGTCTTATGCCCCGAGTCAATGAAAGTGCATGAGATGGCGATCTCTGATCCGCTAGGATGAATCCATTTCGTCTTCAATACCTCGTCTAGTTCCCTTTGCACCTCGGGAGTATTAAAATCTCCGATGATGACTCGATAGTCTAGACTCCATGATTCCTCACCCTCACCCCATCCGACAAGTTCGACCTCAACCCGGTCCCCTTGAATATCCACCCCGGCGGTAACCAGAAGGCATTCTTTCGGGAAGTCTCCCCAATCCTCGCGCCTTTGCATCAAGGGTTCCCATTTCACGCCTTCTCCCTCGTCTTCCCATGTCTCACCTAGGAAAGTATTGATCCACGTTCTCAGTGCTTCCTTTCCCGCTTTCTTGACTTTGATATTTTCCGCCGCCATTTGATGAAGACGGTTTTGATATCCCCTCTTGTGGCGAAACATCGAGGCAATACCGGGAAGGTGGTAACCTCTCAATGTTCTCTCGGGATAGGTCGGCACCCATTTCCCGTTCATGACCATTTGAATCCTATCCTCATCAGTTAGTCGCTCTTCACACCCCTCACAATGAAGATAGGCGTCTGAGCCATCCTCCGCATCCCATCGCACGTTCGCCCATTTTAGGGTTTGCTCATGTCCACACTTGGGACAAGGGCAAAAGTATCGCCTTTGATCGCTAGCCTCAAACTCCGTTTCAATCCTGCTTCGGCCTTTTACGGTAGGAGTTGACGTCATCACGACAACGGCATTCCAGAAGCTTTCTGTTCGCCTAACGGCAAGCGAGACGGGATCGCCCTCACTCCCAGCCGTCACGGGGTAGCGGTCAACCTCGTCCAAGAAAACAACTCTCCTGGGACGGGCTGCGAGTCCAGAAGGAGCATTTGCGCCGGTGATCGCTAGGTTGCCACCCGGGAAAGTCTTATGAGCGATGGTGTTCCCCGAGTGCCTAGATTTAACGTCAGAGAGCTTATCTTTAATTCTAGGTGTATCCCTAGCCATCGGTGCCAATCTCTCCTTACTCCATGCCTCACCCATCTCAACGGTCGGCTGAACCATCAGCATCGGGGCCGGGTCAACGTCGATAAAGTATCCCACAAGATTGTTTAGAGCTTCTGTCTTCCCCAGTTGAGCCCCTACCATCAAGACGGTCCCCGTAGTGTCAGGATCTAGAACAGAATCCATCCATTCCACAGCATAGGGCGTCATTTCGGTTGAGTATTTCCCATGACTTGCGGAAGACTCCGAAGAAAGAAAGCGGTATTCATTCGCCCATTCCGAAACCGATAGACGGGGTGGTGGCTCAAATACGTTTAGCCACGATGAAAAGATTTCTCGAAGTTGATCGCTCATGATCCCGAGAAGTCCTTATCTTTCAATGCCACGAGATCCTGCAAGGTCTTGTCCTTCACCGAATCAGGGACCGAGGCGTTTAGAATCGTGGTCTTAATCGCTGCCATTACTTTCTCACCCTCCCTCTTGACTAACTCAACCTCGACGAGTTCACCCCGAGTCTTAGCGTTGAGAAGCTCAAGCTTGTCGGCTTCCTCTTTGGTCCTCCTTAGCCTCTCCCGGTCGAAATCGGTTTGCCCTTCCTCCTTACTACCCCATTGATTCTTTGGAGCCGATCTCAGATAGCGAATGTAAGAATTGACGGACTCAAACAAAAGGTATTTTCCAGTATCCTTTTTGAAGATGATTCCGTCTTGAGCCAATTTCGCGATGTATTGAATTGTGCATCCAAAAGCCTTAGCCAGAGCCTTGGTGGTGATTATTTGCTCTTTCCCCGTAAAATCAGGCTTTTGAGGCTCATCCTTCTCGCTCATTCCCTTCAAATGTAGGACGGTGCTCTGTCAAACGAAAGGAGCAAACCAAAAAAAGTTATGACTAGTTTTTTGCGGCGAGACAGGAGAC
>Ga0208150_1000123_pt1 | contig 30830 bp, 56 predicted proteins | sample DEB08_DNA_8_FD_184534 | JGI IMG/M metagenome (GOLD analysis project Ga0208150, IMG submission 184534) | Aqueous microbial communities from the Delaware River and Bay under freshwater to marine salinity gradient to study organic matter... | ecosystem: Environmental > Aquatic > Marine > Coastal ...
CATATTTATCAGCTTCTTCGATAAATCTGTTACGTTCATACATCTCAGTAGTGAGACGATTACCAAGCATCCAAAGTTTCATGAAGTGTTTTACTTACATTAATATTATACAATAAAAAAGCACCCCTGTGAAGGAGTGCTGTGACAGTTGTGGAAGTGGTTTAGAGAGCATTGCCCCTCGGAAGAACTTCCTCTGGGAATACAAAGTTCTCATGAGGTTGGTCAACTGGTGCCAACCAGGCACGGAGTCCTTCGTTGAGCAAGATATTCTTTGTGTAGAAGGTTTCAAACTCAGGATCCTCAGCCGCTCTAATCTCCTGACTCACGAAATCATAAGCACGAAGGTTAAGAGCAAGACCGATAATACCAATGGATGAGGTCCAAAGACCCATAACAGGAACAAAGAGCATAAAGAAATGAAGCCACCTCTTGTTACTAAAAGCGATGCCGAAGATCTGGGACCAAAATCTATTCGCCGTAACCATCGAATAAGTCTCTTCCTCCTGAGTTGTGTCAAATGCTTTGAAAGTGTTTGCTTGTTCACCGTCTTCATACAAGGTGTTCTCTACTGTAACACCATGAATCGCAGAAAGCAATGCACCACCCAGGATACCTGCTACACCCATCATATGGAACGGGTTGAGTGTCCAATTGTGAAAGCCTTGGAGGAACAGCAAAAATCTGAATATCGCCGCAACACCAAAGGAAGGCGCAAAGAACCAAGATGACTGTCCAAGTGGATAGATGAGAAATACGCTAACGAATACGGCAATAGGACCCGAAAAAGCAATTGCATTGTATGGTCTAATTCCTACGAGACGACTAATCTCAAACTGCCGAAGCATAAATCCTATGAGAGCAAAGGCTCCGTGGAGCGCCACAAAATTCCAGAGTCCTCCAAGTTGGAACCACCTGACAAGGCTTCCCTGAGACTCAGGACCCCAAAGTAGAAGAAGAGAATGACCCATAGCATCAGCAGGCGTTGACACAGCCGCTGTAAGGAAATTAGCACCCTCAAGGTAACTACTTGCGAGTCCGTGGGTGTACCAGCTCGTAACAAACGTTGTGCCAGTAAGCCAGCCACCAATTGCAAGATAAGCAGTGGGAAAAAGAAGTAATCCAGACCAACCCACAAAGACAAAGCGATCTCGTTTAAGCCAGTCATCCAGGACATCGAACCACCCCCTACTTGGAATGTTTAGTGTACTTGTTGTCATTGTTATTTACCTTTGAATCTTTTAACCAATATAATTGAGGCCAAGTATCACGAATGATCTCGGCAAGTTTATAAGGTGTTTGTGAACTTATCACTTGAATCCTTTATTTAATTTTTTTTTCTTTTTAGAAATGTCTAAAACTTCTACATGAGAAATGTATTGTGAAATTGTATTCCACCAAATTTCTTGTACTTCTTCCCAAGATTCAACAACTTTAGTTTCACATCCAGTATCACTACAATGATAATGAATCTTGTAATGATGCCTATCATATGGCAAACTAGAAGATTGTGTGAAATATCTGGGATCTGTTCTATCAATCAATTGTGTCATTTACTATAAGTATCGTAACCCTTTTCATCATCACTCTTCTTGAGTTCTGCCATAAGTTCTTTTTCAGTTTTAAAGTGATGTCCCTTCAATTCTGAATTTGGTTGTGATGGTTCAAAAGGACTTCGATCAAGGTTCTTGATAATGATAAATGCATCTTTATTATACTTGCGGGTACCTAGTGGAGACTGCCACTTTTTGTTGTACTCCTCACCCACATCAATACCAGAAACTGAAGTACCACCAATCTCAACACTAACATTATCATAACAATCCCATCCAAGTTTAGCGATTGTATCGTAAAGATTTTGAACTACACCTTGATTGCATACAGCAATTGCTTTACGTTTTGCAATCAGAGAACCATCATCCATAACATTTTCCTCGGGATCAAGTTTGCCAATCATGAGAATAAGTAAAATAACTTAACAATTTTTAACAAAAAGAAAGGGGACAAAAGTGTCCCCCCTCTATGTTTATTTAATTTGTATCAACCGATAGCAGGTGCGGTGAGAGCAACAGGAGTTGACTCAGCAGCAGCGAGGTCGAGAGGGAAGTTATGAGCATTTCGTTCGTGCATTACTTCCATCCCAAGACCAGCACGGTTAAGAACATCAGCCCAGGTGTTCAGGACATGACCTTGGTTGTCCATGATGGACTGGTTGAAGTTGAAACCGTTCAGGTTGAATGCCATGGTGCTAACACCAAGTGCAGTGAACCAGATGCCGATGACAGGCCATGCTGCGAGGAAGAAGTGCAGCGAACGGGAGTTGTTGAACGAGGCATATTGGAAGATCAGACGACCAAAGTAACCGTGTGCAGCAACGATGTTGTAGGTCTCTTCTTCTTGACCGAACTTGTAACCATAGTTCTGTGACTCGTTCTCGGTGGTTTCACGAACCAGCGAGGAAGTAACCAGAGAACCGTGCATAGCACTGAACAAAGAACCACCGAAGACACCAGCAACTCCAAGCATGTGGAAGGGGTGCATCAGAATGTTGTGCTCTGCTTGGAAGACAAGCATGTAGTTGAAGGTGCCACTGATACCCAGGGGCATTGCATCGGAGAAAGAACCTTGACCGAAAGGATAGACCAGGAAGACAGCAGAAGCAGCAGCAACAGGAGCACTGTAAGCAACGCAAATCCAAGGACGCATACCAAGACGGTAAGAAAGTTCCCACTCACGACCCATGTAAGCATAGATGCCAATCAGGAAGTGGAAGACAACCAACTGGAAAGGACCACCGTTGTAAAGCCATTCATCCAGAGATGCAGCTTCCCAAATGGGGTAGAAGTGAAGACCAATTGCGTTTGAAGAAGGAACAACAGCACCAGAAATGATGTTGTTGCCATACATCAGAGAACCTGCAACAGGCTCGCGGATGCCGTCGATGTCCACAGGGGGAGCACCGATAAAGGCGATGATGAAACAAGTAGTAGCAGCAAGCAGGCAAGGAATCATCAGGACTCCGAACCAACCAACATAAAGACGATTGTCGGTGCTGGTTACCCAGTTGCAGAACTGTTCCCAAGTATTCGATTGTTGTTGACGTGAAAGTGTTTGAGCCATTGTTTTGAACAAAAAAGTAAGACCATCAGGGGAATGGTGGAGTTACTATTTCCTCGCCACCCTCAGGCAAGGATATGAGAGACGTGATTTAGACACCCTATAGGTCTCGGTTTGGGGTGTTTACAACGGTTTGAGAAATGTTACATTCCTTAACGTGTTGATGTATTTATCATACTACGGTTTTCATCACCTGTCAAGTCATCATTTTAGATGATTGTTTGGGAGCACTCACCACAGTTTTGAACTGTATATCACCGCGAACATTTTGTGTCAATCTAGTTTATTGCATCTCTAAATAAATAAAGATTCAAAAATATGGGGTGTATGAAACGTCTATTACCTCTCGCTATTCTTCTGATGACCGCAGGTGCAGCAAATGCTGGCGGACTTGTTACTAAACATGCATCTAGCGTTCAACTGACTGTTGATGCTGCTCGCTCTACTGCGGTAAGAATTGGTGGTAGTTATTCTGCCTCTGGTTCTAATATCACAGCAGGCACGATGGGTGGCGTTTCCACTGGTGCTGGCACATACACCGTCACCACATCTGGACAAGATTGGTCGTTGAGTGAAACATACAACGCAGCAGATAGTGTTCCTGCCTCTGCTGTTAGCACAGGTGATGTTCCTAACTTTGGTAATGTCACTTCTTATGCTGCTGGCACTGCTGGCACACTCGCAGGTACGATTGACAGAACTCATGCTATCACGCTGACTGCTGGTGGTGCAGGTTCATCTGCAACAGGACAGTTCGTTACCGAGATCACTGTTATCGACTAATACTATATAACCATGAAGAGATTACTTTTCGTGGCATTCTTACTGGGATCACCAGCAATGGCGGTCCCAGTGGTCCCTAACTTCACTCAGGGGTCGATGACAAGCCACACGGAAACAACACAAAAAATCACAGAGACCATCAACTCGATGGACTATAGCACAGGGTATCAATACTCTGCTACAGGAAGTGGTATTACAGCGTCAGGAAATCTTTCTCCTGGCACAGGAACAAATAATGTAACTATTGATGGAGTGACATCGACATGGACAGGCGTAACAAACAAACCAACGTTCACACAGACAACACCAGGAGCAGCGTTTCAGTTCACAGAAACGTACTCGGGTCCTGGTTTACAAAATCATACGATTATCGAAAGAACCACGGACATTACAAGCGTAACAGATACTACAAGTATCTTCTCCCAGTAATTGCTGCTCTAGTAGCAGCACCAGCAAGAGCAAACGTTGGTGGTGTATCAGCAACTGCAGCTCCAGTGGCAAATAGCTCTGGCTCAGTGACTAACCAAGCTATCCAGGTTTTACAGGGGCCATATATCACTAACACTTACGGAGGGGGAATTCAATGTCAAGGACCCACTCGTAATTTTACACCCTATGTAACTGGATCAGTCTCTGCTTCCAAACCATACGAAGATTATTATGATACTCCTGTCTATGACATGAGAGATTTAACAGGTGATTTTGATGATGATGGTAACCCAATTGGGGATGGAGCACCTGATAATCCTGGGGACGTGTTGTGGTATCAACCAACACGAACTGGACAAAAAGATAACTACAGTCTTGGCATTGGTTTCTCTATGACATGGAGTACACCAACTGATAAAAAGTTACAAGCACTATGTAAGGAAGCAGCAGCAACACAGATTGAATTGAATAATCAGTTAGTTGCTAACAAGAGATTGGATTTTGAGATCGCTAGACTGAAAAATTGTGGTGAATTGATGAAGCAAGGTATTCAATTCCACCCCAAATCTCCTTACTACAAGGTGTGTGCTGATGTGGTTGTGAATAATCCTCCAGGACACCAGCATCCACACGTTCATGCTATCCCTTCTGTTTCTTCTTCCTCCTCGGGAACACAGAACGAAGCTCCTTCACAGCGTGGTTCATCTGACGCTGCTCTGCTCGGCGGTCCCCTACAGACTGGACGGGAATAGGTTTCTTACGAATAGCAGCAATCTTCTTCATGACCTTCTTCACTGTAGGTTTCACTGCCTTCAACAGTATGTCAGCCAGAGGTTTTGCTAGCAGTGCTGATGCTGTAGCAATTACAGCGACACCACCCACCTGAACAACCTGACCACCACTAGGCAGTCCTGCTACTATCTGTTGAGGTAGTGGGACTGCTTCTGTTATCTGGACACACTCATTACCCATCAGTTTGTATTCAACTACCTTCTTTCTAAATCCTTCTACCAGTGTTCCTACAGGTTCCTTTGCTTCCTGTGCTGGTGTAGGACATTCTAATTTAGCAGTAGTAACAGGTACTTCTGTCTTAGGTGCTTTAACTTCTGGTGTTTCTGGTGGGTCAGGTGTCTTAGTTTTTGGAATAGGAGCAGGCTCCGTTAGGATCATCCTGTTTGGTTCAAACTGAATAGGATTAAAACTAGGGATGCCAGAATCGCAAAACGTAACCAGTCCTCTTTCGTCATCAGATTTGATCTGATTATTCTTTGGATTATTTGTTTCATGTGCCTCTACACATCCAGGGATGTCAACGATAGGGACACCAATATTTACTGTTACTGGAGGAGCAACAGGGATGGGAGGTGAAGAATAGTTACCAGGATCCACCACAGTGACATCAGGTATACTGACACCACTGATATTAATCTCTTTAATTTCCATTAGTCTTCAAATAATTTAAAAATTCCTGTCCAAATAGAATGGAAGAACACATATAGGAAGAAAGTATTTTGCGCTTCTTTCTTTGCCTGTTTCTTGTAAGTCGTTTGTGCCATAATATACCTCGGGGTATGTATTATTTAACAATTCTCATGGAGTTCTCAGCAATCATTAAATGCTGATCCAACTTCAGATCCGATAGTCTCACCAGCTTGTTTTCCTAGGAGCAATGCCCAACCACCTGCTAACCATCCAATGTAAGGTATCCCAGAGACCGCAGGAACGACGAGACCAGCCGCTATGCTAGTTCCTGCCATCGCACCTTGTGACCGTGCTCCAGCGTCCGCCGCGATGCACTCTGCGCTTAGGGCATTCGACTTTCCCTCAGCATCAATTGCACCTCCCATATTTCTGACGCCTTCCATGGTGTATTGATCACGACGATACTCAGTTCGCTGCTCAGATCCTCCGCCAAAGAAACCTTTCTTTTCACGGTCAAGATCTAAAGATTTTTCAGATTCTAATACCTTAGGATCATTTGCTCTGTATTCAATACGATATCCATCCTTTCCTGCTTCGATTGTATAAGATGAATAAGGACCACGAGGAAGATTAATTGTAGGAACTGATGGTGGTTCCGCCTTCCTGTCAATCAGATAACCCAAAAGACCTAGATGTGAGATAGCAAACAGAGCACCAGCAGTGCTAATCATTATCTTCCATCCAGATGGCTTCTTTGGTTGTGGTGTTGGAGCAATATAATCTTCTTTCTCGTGGTTGAATATACTCATGGGAGTTTGGGGATAGCAGGTCCAGTTGTACTAGGTACAGCAGGACCAGTAACTTCTGGGATGTCGGGCATAGCAGCATCGATTAGACCAGGAAGAGCACCACTAACTGCTTCAACAGCAGCAGCGGATAGTTTTGCTCTCGCCTCTTCCATCATTACATCTGCATTCTTATACAAATAAACACCCCCACCGATGACTGCCAGTGAAGTCAGTCCCGATAGGAGTGCGATAACGTTAATTAGTTTTTGCATTTTACGATACGTGAACGGTACCTATCATACCTGCACCCTTATGAGGAGCACACCAGTATGTATAATCACCTGCTTCGGTAAAAGTGACATCAAACTCTTCACCAGGAAGCAATGCGAGTGCTTCATGATCGAGTTCGGGATGATCCTCAACAATAACATTGTGTGGAGGAAGCATATTATTCACAAAGTGAACTGACTCACCAGATGAAATTGAAACTTCTGCTGGTTCAAATACAAGATTACCATCAGCACCCATCATTACATCTACAGCCCAAGCAGGTGTAGCAAGAAAGAGTGTAGCTAAAAGTGCAAAGAAAAACTTCATTTAAAGTGTTTGCAACTTCATTATATAGGTGGTTCACTGCTTCTCTTCCATAATAGAAATAAGTGTTGTATAAGGAATCCATGCAGGATGTTCTTCCTTAAACTGAACTTGAACCTCAGTAATTACTTTTTGAAGTTCTTTGTCATAAGATTGGCGTGTATTCTTTACATAATTAAAAGGATTAAACATCAAATTCCTCAAATAAGTGTCCCGTGGGTACGTCTAATTTCTCTAAGTTCTTCAAAATTTTTCTGCTTAGTTCCACCATCATAAGCCCAAGCGTATCCTTCGTCAATCATTTGTTCGTTTAACGATACTTCTGCATCTCCAATATATAACCAACCAAGAAGGCGACCATACTTACCCATACCACCAACCAGTTCAGTTCTAATGACGAGATCGTCGTCTCCATCGATAGCACCTTCTAGTTTTTCTTTCATCCAGTTGGTAGCATCAAGACCTAATGCCTTCTCTTCAAGATCTTTTGTTCTCTTCTCTGGCGTATCAACGCCTGCAACTCTAACTCTTTCTTTCTTGTATAAATCAAACCCGAGATCAATAGTAACGTCAATAGTATCACCATCGACAACACGATTAATTTCTATAACTCGGAAGTTGTAACAACTCTTCCGACTTGGTGGGGTCATTGCTCCCATGATTTACCTCCTGTGCGTTTGCTGCAATACCAATCACAAAAGCACCAACCGCAATAACTGCAGCAGCACCCCATACCCAACGTTCTAGTTGTCTGACCCTATTCTTAAGGTCATCATTTTGTTTTTCAATACGACTTGCAAAAGAATCCAACTCACTCATTTGAGGAACTTCTTTCATACGTTCCTCTAAAGAAATAACTCTTTCTCTAAAACTTTCTACTCTACTTTCTAGAACAGCAAGTTTAGAATCCTGTTCGGCATCCTTATTCGTCAGGTCGCTCATCTTTCATTTCATTATTTGCCATACGAAGTATATATGCAACATAATACAAAACCCCTGCCAAAAGAATGGCAAGGGAAACAATTACACTCCACGTTGGGTCATTTATATCCGCGAGGGGGCGAAGGAACAGTTCCATCTTTACTATTCATACTAGGTATCATTTGATAAGAGAGTTTATCTCTCAACCTATTTACACGCTCTTCATCAAACTTAGAGAAATGTCCGCGTTTCTCAACATGTTTATAATAATGCAAAGCATTTTGGATGATTGTAAAATCCTCTATTGATAGTTCAAAATTCATGGATTTCCTCGTTCAATTCCCAAATCATCTAGATAATCAATCCACCATTGAGGATCTTTTTTCAATTTCCAATTAGGTACTGGTTTACCTTGTTCAGAATAATATGTTTCAATTGCTTCATCGATAGTCTGTGCGATCTCCATACTCCTCTTCCTCTTCATCAACGTCTGCATATGCATCTGCCACATAAGGTCCGTGTGGTTTTTTGGATTCTGCTCTGACATACTTTCGTTCATCATTTGCTGTGAATAACAGTAAACTTAATTTCATCACAATCCATATGATTACAATTGGTGATAGACAAGCAATTAGTACTACTGGGTTCATTAGTCATCATCCTCATCTTCGTATAAAGGACATGGTTCTTCAAAAAGATGTTCCATTCTAAGTTGTTTAATTCTTTCTTTAAGTCCTTTGTAGAACTCCCTTTTTTCTTCTTCGTTCATTTATGTTTTTTAGTGAACGGTTCCCAATGTTCCCAACCATACTTGTGAACTGCCCACATTCCTAGAACGGGAACAAATACCAACGCCAAACACATCGGTCCAAGGGTCCATGGATTATTTAGTGTCCAAGCAGCAAAATGACCAATTTTATGAATCATGCTGGATAATCCCAATCAGTTATTCTTCGCGTTTTGTAATCTGGTCCCCACGTACCAGGCATATAGATGTAAGGAGCAGTACGTATGGGGCAAGAATCCCCAGTACAAAGTAAATCATTTACAATTCTCCAAGATTCTAACACTTCTTCAGAATGAACAAAGTGTGATTGATCACCATTAATTGCTTCATATAATAGTCTTTCATATCCATCAACACCCAACCAATCTGGATATCTGTGTGTCAAAGTAGCAGTTTCTACATCATTATTAAATCCAGGAGCTTTCATATCAATACGAATATCAAAATGAGCATGTGGTTGTAATCGCATCACAATTCGATCGTTATATTCATGCCCCTCAAACAGTTGTTGCGGTGGTGATTTTAGTTTAATTACAACTTCAACACATCCATAAGGCATACATTTACCAGTCAAGATGCGAAAAGGAACTCCCTCCCAACGCCAGTTATCAACATATAAAGTACCAGCAGCAAAAGTAGGGGTATTACTGTTAGGATCAACACCCTCTTCAGATTTATAAGTTTCATATTGCCCAAGAATCATGTCCTTGCCCAAACGAGTAGCAGCAAGAACCTTCGTTTTTTCGCGACGAATTTCTTTTGCATCCATTCTGCAAGGTGCTTCCATAGCAATGAGTGCTAGAACTTGAAGGATATGATTTTGAAGCATATCTCTTACAGCGCCAGCAGTCTCATAATATTGCGATCGACCTTCACAACCGAATGTTTCAGTAGCAAAAATCTGAACTTCTTCTACATAGTTGCGGTTCCAAAGTGGTTCAAGGAGAATATTACTAAACCTTGTAGCAAGAATATTATTGACAGTATCTTTACCAAGATAATGATCAATGCGATAGACCTGCTTCTCCCGTAAATGTCTACTAACCACAGACTGTAGATGATCAGCAGATTTATAATCACGTCCAAAGGGTTTTTCGATAACCACTCTGGACCTTTCTGGATCTTCAAGGAGTCCAGATTCTTTAAGATTGATGATAGAATTTTCATATCGTTCTGGTGGTACGGATAGAAAATAAGTATTATCTTGAAGATAATCTGGAAGGTGACGGAGAGTATCAACATTGTCCAGATCTACACATTGATAATCTAAATGATGTAAAAACTCTTCAGGATATTCACCTAAGGTTTCTTTCCACTGCTCGGATGTTGGTTCCCTTCTGGCAGATCCAGTAATTACAAAATTATTTGGAAGAAGATCTTTCTTCCATAATTCAAACAGTGCAGGAATTAATTTTCTCCTACAAAGATCTCCAGTTGCACCGAAGATAACTATTCCTGAAGTCTCTGGGTTAGTGAGCGGTTCCATTTCCGTCATACTTGTCTGTTTCATAGTAGTTATTTTCACCTTTTCGTATCCCGAAATATATCGTGGATAGTACAAAGGGTATTGCGATCCATTTAAGAACATCAGCGAACATCGTGACCTCCAAACATTGCCCGCATTCCATTCAGAACCTTGGCTGCGAAAGCACCAAGACGGCGCGACTCAAAACGTGCCCACAACGCACTGCTGATGACAGGAGCGGGTACGCCAAGATCCACAGCAGCGTGAACCGTCCAACGACCCTCACCACTGTCTGATACTCCCCCATCGAACTTGCTAAGCTCTCGATCGCCGCGTAGTACAGTAGCGGTAAGATCGAGTAACCAAGAACCAACCACACTACCACGACGCCATAACTCAGCCACTTCAGCAACGTCAATATCGTATTGATAATCTGCTGGATTTTCCATTGGAGCAACCTCAGCATCACCCTCCTTAACGTATGCCGACCCAGCATTAGCTTCATGCAGGATATTAAATCCTTCTGCATATGCTTGCATGATTCCATACTCAACTCCATTGTGAACCATCTTTACAAAGTGACCTGCTCCAGCTGGTCCACAATGTAACCAACCATGTTCGGCACTTGTTTCATGAGAGAGGGGGTCTGTACGAGAGGCAGATCCGATACCTGGGGCGAGTGCCCTAAAGATGGGAGAGCAGACGGATACTGCAGTATTTGTACCACCAACCATAAGACAGTATCCACGCTCCAGACCGTAAACACCACCACTAGTACCACAGTCAAGATATTGGATGCCAAGTTTAGCAAGCCTTTCTGCCCTGCGTCTAGAGTCTTTAAAATTGGAATTGCCATGATCAATAATAATATCGCCTTCCACACAAAATTGTAGTAGCTCATTCAGTGTATCCTCTACAGTTTCTGCTGGTACAACCATCATAAAAATACCAGGATTTTTAGCAGGATCACCAAAAACTCCTCTTCCGCTATGAACTACTTGAACAAGGCTTTCCAAAGAAGTGGTACATCCACTAATATAACCCTTCTCATATTGCTCTTCAGCTTTTTTATAGTTGTTACGATATCCATGAACTTCGATACCTGCTTTGATCATACGACGAGACATACCCTCGCCCATTCTTCCTAGACCGATTAAACCTACCTTCATCCTTTAACCTCTTTTAAAAATTAACTTCGGTATCTACCTGGCCATGTTAATTGCATTCCAGCAATTAACAATGAAATGAATGCAAATACAAACAATAGACTCATAATTTTACCTCCTCTTTTACTACCAAATCGCTTACATCTGGTGGGAATGGTTCACAATCCTTCTCTCTCACAGTTAAATGATCAGGATCAAGGATTCTCATTGCTTCCGCAAGTTCTTGGAAATGTTGGATCTCATCATTCATAATCTCCCAGATTTTTTTATCATTATAATCTTCATATGCAAGATAGTGTGCATATGTCTCAGCAGCGTGCATCTCTATTTCGTAGGAGAGATGGTAAGCAGCGCGAGGAGATATCCAATAATAAACCACATTGATCCAATAATAGATAAGAACGAGGTGTCTGGCAAAGAAACGATCAATCCAATAAGAATTACCGCCCCTAGATTCCATGTACTCCAAATGCTCTGTTTCATTGACGCTCTGCTCGAAGTGTTCTTTCATTAAGTATATGTGCCACTGACCACGCAAACCTAAAGATTCACGTAAATGTAACACACTCAAAAATGCAAAATAGGGTGCCCGAGCAATCTCCTCAAGCACCCAGAAACGTTGAAAATGTCTACCACGATAAAGATAATCAATGATTGCTACAGTAATGTTAAGTGTAACTTCATTGAATTTTTTCATAAAGTATTACGTCTAAACACTACAGTATCTATCAGTCTAATAAGTTAATGTACTGATATTCTGTTACCATTTCCTAACTTACTTTTTAGGTTCAATTGCAGATTGAAAAGGTGGTTGTTCTTCTCTTTTTGCTATTTTACCATTTCCATTACCACCTGCTTTGGCAGGACTCAATCCGAATGCAGCTAAAGACCCACTGAACACAGAGGCTATGAATGTTGGGTCAAAATCTAAAATCTTTTGACCATTTGGAAGTCTAACGTAACTGAATGTGAGGAGAGATGCGGACCAAATAAGTACAACAACTTTCACTAAATTACCCAAAACTTCACTCTTATCTTCATCATGGTCCTTTTCTTCTACCTTTGCTTCTTTGGATTTGTTTCCGAGCATTTAGTATAGAACAAGGCATATTTATTTATTTCATAAGTATTTTAATCTAGAATCGGTATTCGTCAAGAATGTCCAAAACCATACTTAAATATCTATGTGCCATTTTCTTTTCTTCATCATACGGAGTTGGTTCCCAATCCACATTGTTCTTTAACTTCAATACCCTAACTCTCAATTCTTCTACACTAACTTGATTTCTAGGCATAAAAAAAGACCCACTATATTATGTAGAAGGTCTTTTTATATTAAATTGAATTTTGTGCGGGAATCATCATCCCACCACTCATATCGTCATCATCATCAACATTTCCATCGGTCAATAGGGCAGCAAATATAAACCCTCCTATCATGGAAGCTGCTATGAGTAACATGTCGTTCACCATACACCTGGGATGATTTGTCCTGTGGCAGCATAAGATCCCATTGCGGCAACAACACCGATCATTGCTGCCCAACCATTAATGCGTTCTGCTTTTTCGTTCATTGTTTTTTCTCCAAAGTTTTGTTGTAAATTACGACTCTACCGTTTTCATGAGTGAATATAAGTTCATCATGTTGCCCCCAGCAGAGTTCTTCGTATAGGGCATTTAGTTTGGAAACATCTTCAAATAATTGATTATTCTCTTGCATAAAAGTCAAATGTTTTACGGATATTCTGTGTGATATCTAGTCCACCAACAAACTTTTCTTTTAATACGCCTTCAGCATCCGTAACAATAAGAACTGGAGTTGCAGTAACTTCATACTTTTTTGCAAATGCTTTTGCTTCTTCTGTAGGTTCTGAACCAACATCTTCAAGATCAATATATTCAATAAGATCAGTACGTTGATCTTTCATAGCATTGAAATACTTATCAACAAGCATACAAGGACCGCATGATTTTTTAGAAAAGAGATAGAACTGATTCATCAAAACAATTCCTCTTCTTTTTCAGTCTCAATAACACAGTCGCTAGTGGGATATGCTACACAAGTAAGAACAAATCCTGCATCAATCTGATCATCATCCAAGAACGATTGATCAGATTGATCAACTCTACCACTGACAATCTTACCAGCACAAGAAGAACACGCACCTGCGCGACAGGAATAATTCATATCAATACCTGCTTCTTCAGCAGCATCAAGAATGTACTGATCGTCCTCACACTGAACAACTTGCTCAGTGCCATCAGGAGTACGAAGAGTAATAGAAAAAGTCATAATAATTAACTATTTGAAAATTTTTTTAATTGTTTAAATTGTTCTGTTACGATTTTACAATCGCTTGTTGGTGTGGCAATACAAGGTGAACAATAACCTTCTGAAATATGATCTGGATCTAATGGTGTGCTTAGATTATCAGGATGATTTACAGTTCCTTCAAGAACTTTAGCAACACAAGTTAGACATTCTCCATTTTTAGTACAGTTTTCATTGAGAGTTATGTGAATGTTATTTTCTTCACAAAGTTGGCGAATGGTTTTATTTTCATCACATTCAAATGTGAGTTCTTCACCAATGTTCGCCAAATCTCTAACAGTTACGTTATAAGGCATTTTTAATCTAACAGTAATGCTATATTTATTTTGAAGTTACTGCAGTCCAACACCAGACATCCAACCACCAGATCCTTCATGAAAGTTTTCTGAACCACCACCAAAAGATGGAGTAGGATTTAAATGAAGAGTAGTGTTATTATTTTTAGTTGCAATCTCATACATGATTTGATGAATGTTTTCCGATTCTTTTACATGAATTGAATCAGAATCAATATCTTCTTTAGAAGCGTTTACCTGTGCAACTAATTCTTGCTCTTCCACAAACTTTTCATATTCGATTTTAGATTCTGTAATTGGTGCAGGACCAAACCAAGGATCATCATCGAGGAACAGTGGAGCTGGATATGTCATTAGTAGGTTTCGGAAAGTTGTTCAACAGAGTATGCCAACAAAACAAAGAAGGCAATGCTTGTTATTGTAAACAATGTTGTAGTCATTGTCAACCCCCGTCAGAATCCGAATGCTCCAAAGAAAAATACACTACCAGTAGTAGCATAAGAAATAATAGCAGCAACAAATCCAAGCATAGCAGTGCGTCCATTCAATTTCTCAGCACGTTCGGCATGAGACTCGATACCATAACGGGCACGATCTTCATCAGTCATATACATTGTAGGTTCAATAGCGAACATATTTTGTTGTCCACGCTCATTCGTTGTTACGGTCATGGTCTTATGTAAAGAACTGTTACATAATTATATAGTAATGTAACAACTTTGTCAACACTATGCTTGTTTTGATATCATAACATAATTGAGTATATTTACTTAGAGTACATTCCTGGAGGTAGAGTTCCAAAGTAAGGATCAAATTCAAGCAATTTACTCCAATCATCTATATCTGGAGATGATTCTCTCCAAAAATTCCATAAACCTTCGTAACTAGATTTGTGGAACGTATCAATGTGATTATCATGAATGCTAGATCCCAATTCAATCTTATACATAAAAACTGGAATTGCATAGGTATTACCAGAATTATAAATTAGATCATCGGCAACAGCTCTTGGTTTAACTCCATTATCGATTTTATACTTATCACCACGAACATGATGGTTTATAAGTTTTGTTGCATGATGACGAGTAATTAAATAACATGCTGTAGAAAAATCATTTACAAATCTTTTATGAAGTTTTACATGAATTTCAGATGGATTAATTATAGCCATCTGAACTACATCAAAATCATAGGGAATATGACTAAAAAGTTCTTTCCATGTAAATCCCCAATGCCTAATAGGTGAAAGATCACAATCATCTTCCATGATCAAAGCATATGGTTCATCTGTTTTTAAAAATTCAACCAATGCTTTTAAGTGAGATGTTGTACATCCCACCTCGCCAGATGACATATTATCGGGATAACGACCCTTTAAAATTCCACCAAGATCTCTACCATCTCTACCATCATATGCAGAGATACGTGTATAATTTTTAATACCCCAATATTCAAACTGTTCTTCCATATACTTTCTTCTTTCTGGTTGCTCATCCAGATTTAGATAATATACTGGGGGTAATCCCTTTGCTTTATGTAATGACTTGTTTTTATCCATTTTCTCCTTTAAATTTATTCATTGCAGACTCAATTACAACATGCATGTCCATATACTTATACTCTGCTAATCTACCACCGAATATTATATTTGTCAATGATTTTGACTTTTTAAAATATTGTGAATAGATATTGGAATTTTTTTTATCATTTATTGGATAATATGGTATTCTCCCCCTCTCATATTTTAAAGGATATTCTCTACTGATAACAGTTTTTTCTGTGACAATTTTTTCAAAATGTTTATGTTCATATACCCTGGTGTAAGGAACATCCTTATCACAGTAATTAAAAACTGCATTTCCTTGATAGTTTACTGTATCTAAAATCTCTTCATCAAAGCGTAGTGATCTATACTCAAGTTCCCCATACTCATATCCAAAGAATTCATCTATACATCCAGTATAAACAACTTTATGTGCTAATGAATTGAAGTAATCTCTATCTTTAAAATAATCTGCGTTTGTACGAACTTCAATATTATCTAACATATTTTTAAATATATTGGTATAACCGCCTATAGGTATACCCTGATAACGATCATTAAAATAATTATTATCAAAAGTAAATCTTAACGGCAACCTTTTAATTATGAATGAAGGAAGATCTTTAGCCTGTTTTCCCCATTGTTTTTCTGTATAATCTTTTATAAAAGTGTAGTAAATGTCTTCACCAACCAAAGATAAAGCTTGTTCTTCAAGATTTTTTGGTAAACCATGAAACCTTTGATTCTCTATAATTTCTTTAACTTTTTCTGGACTAGAAACACCCCATAACTCATAAAAAGTATTCATATTAAAGGGTAGTGAATATATTCTACTTTTAGATACTGCTTTTGGTGAATTTATATAGTTGTTAAATTCAGCAAATCTGTTAATAAAATTCCATACTATTTTATTGCTTGTATGAAAAATATGTGCTCCATACTTATGAACATTTATTCCTTCAATATTTTCAGTATAACAGTTACCACCAATATGATTTCTTTTATCAATAATAAGACAGGACTTGCCCGCATCAGTGGCAAGTCTTGCAAAAGTAGCGCCAAAGAGACCACATCCAACAATCAGATAATCATACTTCATAGGTAAAAACAAGTCCCCAAAATCTTTCCATCTGATATCCCATCTCAGGATCTATAGGACAGAATTCAGACTTTGGTGAGTCAATTGGATCTCGGAGATGCCATGGTATTGGTCCTGTGTTACCCAGAAGTTTTAATGTAAGTTCATCAGGTTCTTCTGGACTATACTCAAAGATATCAAAAATGTTTTGATAAAACTCTTTAGATCGTTTCCTGATTTGATCTCTAGAAACACAGAACTGTGCTCCAGAACCAAATTTAAATGTCTTTAAGTTTTCTGGTGGTTGATCACCAAAGACTTTCTCAAACGCATACCGTATATTTGGAAAAACTTTATGATATGGTTCACGCTCATAGTCAAAGTCTCCCTCAACAATTCTAGTAGAAATCCAGAAGAAGTCGGGAATATTTTCATTAGAGTGTAGAATGTAATTTAAATACTCATACAAATTAGGACTATGTGGATTTAATGGACCTCCTTGTAAAAATATTGTGTAGTCTGCAAGATTATCATAGTTGTTGATAATGTGATACAGATAAGTATGTGATTCTCTACCAATATTCTCTAGGCGAATAGACCCCTCAATCTCATCATCACCCTTATTGTAAACAGTGAGATAATCTTTATATTTGTTTGACCAACGCAAATCTTCGTTGTATCTTGCAACAACGATTTCTAAATAAGACTTTTCCTTATCATCAATCAAATCAGATAACATCTTGAAAAGGATTTCAGTCTTCTTCTGACTGTCAACTTCATATCCATTGTGCCACGAACAAGCATTTCTAAAGTGTAAAAACTTTCCACCACAATGCAGTTCAAATCCATATCCACCAGTCAGTTCAGGATCTTGAAGATCAATACCCTTATACTCTTCTGGATACTCAACACCAGTATCTTCATACTTCAGACCAGCACGAAGTAGTTTATATGTACCACCGCCAGTATCCAACATTTGACCATCTATAGTTTGTGGGAAAAAGTCAAACTCAATATCTTCGACAGAAGATTTCTTACAAAAGAAAAGACCTGGCCAAATATAATTAACATCTCCTCTAGATTGAAGACATCCCATGACATCATTATTAAACATCTCTTCAGTGGGATTAAAATCATCAATCAAGAACATATCATGATCCAAGAACAAACCAATACAATCATCTTCTTCAGAAAGAATTAAATTTTCATATGCCCACTTTGCAGCCTGTCCATGATAAAAACTCGGAGATCCTCCTGGTTTAGATACATGTAAATGCAGACTTGCACCATGTTTTTCACAAACTTTTTTAAAATCATCATAGTATTGTTCATCTCTAGTATCATAAGCAACGCTTATAACTAAGTCTCCTACTATGAATTTTTTTAATGATCGAATCTGATAGTCCAGAAGATCTGGACGATTAAATACACAACAAATTACTTTCGTTTTCATCTTACAACTCTATAATGAAAATTAAATGTTTTTAGATTCAAGTTTAATGATCTAAGATAATTGCCTGTTATAAACTCACCATATTTCTCTTTTAGTTTGGAAAGTCTATCTTGATCGCTATATGCTCGATTGATGATTTCAAAATTTTTTTCAGTAGATACTAAAATCATTTCATTACAATTTATACCATCATAAGGTTGGCAATACCAATAGTCCCTGTTTATTGCAACTTCATCATCCCTAAAAAAAGTCACTGGAGGAGAATCATGTATGAGTATATCAGATCTTATTCTAAAATACAAATCATACCCACTCTTAAAATACTGATCAACAACTCTTTGCATTTTATAATATTGTGAAGACAGACCCTTCTGATCAAAAGGACTTAATTCCATAATTTTATTCATCTTTTCAGATGTTTCTACTTCACCAATACTCTTTACATTAAATGAATTAAAGTAACTATCAATAGTTTTTTTAGTTACTTCAGGAACTTCATAATTTTTTGGGCGGAAGTGCCACCCATCATTAATTCTTTCAACCCTATCCCGAGCATCCCAGAAAGAATAAAATACATCAATCTCACATTCAGGATATCTATCCCTAAGCATTTCAATATTTTTATGAAATCCATAAAAAAGAGTTCTTACCTTTCCAGAAATATAAAGTGCAATTTTCATAGACTTTCAAGAATACTTTTTACCATATACCCAAGACCTTGCTCTCTTTCCATACTAGTCATCTGTTCACCAGAGGTTAAATGGTCCGATACTGTATTAACTGACAGTGCCTTCTTACCAAAACGGTTAGCAATACTATAAAGTACATGAGTTTCCATATCAACTGCAAGAACACCCATCTCAGATAGAGGTTTATACCAATTTTCATCTGGTTGATAAAAGTAATCATTGGACACCATCTGCCCAACATACGCTTTGGTATTTATTTTCATGTATTGCTGGAGCATCTGATAATCACAACAAGGTGATAACTTAAATCCAGGAGCAAGTCTTTCAGTCATTGCATTATCAGTTGCAGCAGTCATTGCAACTACAACATCCCCAACTTTCAATTGTGGTGCAATACCACCACAACTACCAACTCTTACAATACTTTGAACACCATAGATATTAAAAAGTTCATGTGCATAGATTCCAAGACTAGCTTGTCCCATTCCACTTGCTTGGACAGATATTTTTTTATCCTTATAAATTCCAGTGTATCCAAGACAATTACGAACTGAATTAACTTGAATTACCTGATCTAAAAATGTTTCTACAATCCATTTTGCTCTCAATGGATCACCTGGCATCAATACTGTGCTGGCATAAGCATCTTTTTGTGCTTCAAGATGTGGAGTCATTATTAATTATTTGATAAACTTCTTTCCAATTTTTTACACGAAGTCCAGTCCATTCTTTATTGTATGGATGATCCATGATGATGCTATTTAGACCCACTCTTAGACCAGATTCCGCATTACTAACAGAATCTTCAATCCAATAATACTTCTTATCTTTATATCTATCAAAAAGATATTGCTCTTTCCCAACAGTAAAATCTAGGGCACAATCAATAAAGTCAAAAACATCACCAAACAAATGAATCAAATTGTCCTTTCTTAATTTCTGAGCATACTTATCTTTATCAAGACAACTTATAACCTCAAACTTCCAACCAAGTTCATTTAATTTCTTTACATACTCAACAGAGTCCCGAAATGCAGGAATAAATCCTACACAACCAGACTCGTTGAATCTCTTTATTTGTAAATATGCTTCCTGTTCAGTGATACCAAAACGCAAAGTTTGAGTGTAATGATTAGATGTATTCTCTACTCTCTTGTATCCATGTTCACCCATCCACACATCAAAAGCATATGCCCAATCAAGAAGAACGCCATCACAATCAACTATTATCCGTTTATCCATTTGTATATTTGATCCCAAGTTCCGAGGTCAACATAATCTTCAACTTCAATTGCTCTAGAGTTATATAGAGGTGTGTTTTTAATCTCACCAACCAACTGTCGATGATTGAGAGTTGATTTCTCCATAAACTCAATACACTGAGTAAACACTCTTTTTCTAAAAGCAAATGCTGTCCAGAAAGCATTAAATCTAGAATGATTCTCCTGAGGTTTATCTTCATACTCTTGAACCAGATCGTTATTAATACACAAAGCTCCTTTGGTTCTTAACATATCAGGACTACTCTCGCGCTTATAGAAGAAGGTAAATCCAGTTTCATTAAGACTATCGCTGACAAGATCCAGAATATCCTGAGAAGACTTCATCTTCATAAAAGTATCTGGAAGAAGAACCAGATTCTTTTCACCAAATAAGTGACTGGCACTCTTGATTGATCCTGTATATTCTATCTCTGCTGGATTGAAGTAAGTAAAAGAGATATTGTATCTGGACTTATATCTGCTCAAATACTTAATAAGTTCAGTTTTGTTTTCGTTGAGTGTAACGACAAACTCAACATCTCTTCGCCCGTAGTTAGAGAATAAATCAAAACTATAATCAATTAAAGATTTATTCTTTTCAATAGAATGAATCTCTTTTGGATATGGTAAAGATAATCTTGTTCCTTCACCAGCACAAGGAAGAATAACAGTGAGATTAGACATTTTGTGTTGCAACCCACTCTTCAAGTTTTACAGATGGTTGCCATCCAAAAGTTTTACAAAGTTTTTGATTATTAGCAAGACTTAAACGCGCTTCTGCTGGGCGTGGTGGAATATTTACAGTATTATCTGAAATCATTGCAGCAAGATCATTTACAGAATAATTTACACCACAACCGACATTATAAACTTGTCCAAATGCATCCTCTTCAGGATTACTAATTGCTGCCATGATATTAGCATTTACAACATCACCAACGTATGTAAAGTCCCTACGTTGCTCCCCATCACCCACAATTGTTAAAGGTTCACCAGCAGCACGTTGTCTCAAAAAGATCCCTACAACAGGCGCATACTGCCCTCTGAGAGGTTGACGTTCTCCATATACATTAAAGTATCGGAAGATAACAGTAGGAAGTCCATATAAATCTGTATACATTGAACAAAGTTTTTCTCCATTTGTTTTGGATATTGAATATGGATTCAAACAATCATCGGGTTGAGTCTCCACATTAGGAAGTTCATTTTTCAATCCATAAGCAGAAGAAGTGGAAGAATACATAACACGTTTTACACCAGCCTCTCTTGCACACTGAAGAACTGTACATGTTCCAACAGAATTAATACTTACCGCTTCAATGGGATTTTTAATAGCAGGTTGAATACGTGCTTCTGCAGCAATATGAAACACATAGTCTACTCCATCATAGAGAGGACGTGTGTTTTCATAATCACGAATATCATACTGATAGTTTGATACTTTTTCACTCTCATTCCAATAAAATTGATCATGAGCATCAGAGTACTCATTATCAATTACAACAACTTCATGACCGAGTAAAAGAAGACGGTCTACAAGATTAGATCCAATAAAACCTGCGCCGCCAGTTACTAAAGATTTCATACAATTCGTTCTGGTAAAAAATAATTTGAATAATATTTAAAACATTCACTAGTTGGATATGACGTTAATTTTCCCCGCGTTCCATTTGAACTAGATTGACAAAATAGGGGAGAATCAAAACTATAGACATTGTAATGTTTTTGAACATCAGTAAATCCAACGTCTATATATCCTTCAGTCTTAAATTGGTGATATGCTATTTTTGTACATACTGACACATACTCATCAGATAAGTATAGAATAGCATGAGTACCCAGCATATTATACACCCTTAACATATCATCGTCAATAATATCATATTGAACAAAAGGACCAGAGTGTCCATTCATTCTACCCCAAGATGATATTCCAAGATATACCGCATCTGCATCATCTGGAAAACATATTTGTGGATCGAAATCATAAACTTCAGCATCATCCTCGATAATGATGAAAGGTGGATCGATCTCCTTTAATGCATTGTGATGAGCCATAGAACATCCACCTCTATTCCCAGATGAATGTAAAAATCCAGGAGACCTGATAATATTTTTAAATCCTAACTCACCTAAAGATTTTTCTATCTTTTCTTTTTTATCAACATCTTTATCCAAATTGATGTAGATTATTGGTATCTCTCTAAGATCTAAGCTCTGCATGATTTTTCTTAAGTGCAATAATTGTAGGATTTTTATAAGGATACTGTTGTGATCCTATAAACTCCTCAGCAAAACAATAGTTTGGATTCAATGAAAGGGTGGGTGGATTATCAATCAAATATCGATTCATTTGAGATTCATCGTGCCATAAGGCAATCACATCATTTCTCAAATCTTCATTAACTCTATCAGCAATAACTTCCGCCATGGCAATAAAATTTTTAGTTTTTCCACCATTAAATCCGCCAGCATAGTAATATTCACCCTCTTCACCTTCAGGAACATACGCTAAGCATTTAGGATTTCTATCATAAGATCTTTTTTCCTTTGGATAAAAAGATTGATAAGGATGCATTGTTGCAACTAAATCATCAAGAATTTCTTCTCCAACAGGTGCATCAATTCTCATATCAGCATCAAGGTAAAAACAATAGTCATGTTCAAGGATAAAATCTTTCTCTTTGACAAAATAATTATATCTTTTCAAAGTTGGTATTGGCCAAGGCTCGTGTTCTATTTGATGAACACGAACATTGTCAGAAGTTTCTACTTCATGATCAGTAAATAAAAGACAATTTACTTCTGCTTCTGGAATAAATTTTTCTGCAATATCACTATAAAGCTTCTCAACAAAACGGAGATACTTATTCGTAGCAATTGTTAAAATACAAATTTTCATTTTTTCTCATATAATTTTCCAATGTTCACAGTATATATCATCAGTGATATAACCCTTTAATGAACCACCAAACCAATTTGAAGGTGCTATAGTTTTTTTACTGTTAGATAACCATGATCCCCACCAAGAAAAAGTAGAATTGCATATAATGTGATAACTACACATTGTCATTAAACACATATCAACAAAACAATTATTGGATTCAGAAATTAAAAATCTATCTCCAGAAAATATCTGTTGTTTTTTTGCCCACTGAACATCGTCAGTAAAAACTAAAACTATATTATCTTTAGGAAGAAGATCTAATGCATTTATATAATATTCAATGTCTTGTACTGGATGATTTGGATTTGTAACATAATCATCTCTTCTAATATGGAGAGAAATAACATCAGATGACTCTAAAGAATCAAACAAATCTTTAGATGGATTAAAAATTTCTGGAATAAAAGTAAAATCTTTTTTTATTTCATTCCCAATATGTTTAAAATATTTTTCACTTTGAAAATATCCATAAAAATCAATATTATCTTTTGGTGGATTTTCAAAAAGATCTTTATCAAAATGAAAATGTTTTTCCTGAAATATCTTATATGAACTTATTTTTCTATCACAAGTTAGATTAAAACATTCGTCAAATCTACTGCGAAGATTATATCTAGATCCAAATGTTTCTGGTGGAGCTATTTTAAATGGTCTGGAATGTTTGTTGGATATACCCTTTAAAAAAGAATACTGGAACATCTGATTACCAAGATGTCCCAGATTACCAATATGATTAAATGAAAAGCTCATAATAGAGAAAAAATATCGCTAAGTAAATTTATTTCTTGTTCTCCAATAAAATGATTATTCCCCAAGTAAATTCCATTATAATGAACCTTATCAACATTAAGTTCTTTTTTCTGTGTGGTTATAGAATAATCTTTTAGGAATGGTTGCTTGAGTAAATTTCCACCAATAATAGGACGGTGTTCAATACCATTTTGATCAAAAACTTTTCTCAACCTATGAGCATACCTAACGTCCTTACAAATAATTGGAAAGCAAAAATTACTCACTCCCTCATGATACTTAGGTACATAGAATAAGTTTGGATACTTTTCCAACAAAGAAATAAACATTAAATAATTTTCATTTCTTTTTTCAATATATGAATCAAGTCTCTTCAATTGAGATAGTCCAAGAACTGCACTAAGTTCATCATTTCTAAAATTATATCCATCAGTGACAAATAAAAATTGTTTAGAAATATCTGGATACATCTCTTTATATCGATCAAACATTTCAGATTCCCTTGCAAGACCATGAGAACGTTTGATTCTCATCAAATCATATAGTTCATAATTGTTAGTGGAAACTATTCCACCTTCAATTGTAGACATATGATGTCCAAAATAAAAACTAAAAGTTGCTCCAATACTATCAGATCCTACTTTAGTTCCATCAGGATTTTTACATCCATGAGACTCGCATACATCATCAATAATTAAAGCATTTGGAAATAATTCAGAATACTTACTACTATTTGCAGGAAATCCTATCAAATGTGTTGTAAAAATTAATTTAATATCTGGATGTTCTTTTGCAATGTACTGCAAATCTTCTTCACAAAAACTAAAATTATTCAAATTAATATCACAAAAAATTGGTGTAAATCCCAACTGAATAACTGGAGCAATATTTGTTACCCAAGTATCTGCGGGTACCAATACTTTATCACCATCTTTTAATCCATAATATTCTTTTACTGATGCCAGTAAAAGATAATTTGCGGTACTTCCAGAAGAAACAAACAATGAATGTTTACAACCCAACCAATTTGACCATTCCTTCTCAAAACTCCTAACTTTCCCACCATTAGTAAAACGATCAGAAGTTAATACAAACTTTGCTAGATTATACCTATCACCTAAGGTGATATTATTTTTCATCAAAGGCCACTTAAATTGCATTTTTCTTATACCAATCGTATGTTTGTGAAATTCCATCAGATAAACTAATTTTTGGAGTCCAACCAAGATTCTTTATAATATCAACATTTAAAACTTTTCTTGGGGTTCCATTTGGTTTTGTTATATCCCAATCAATATCACGATTATATCCAACAATACTTGAAGTCATTTCAGCAAGTTCTCTAATCGTTATATCTTCACCTGTACCAACATTTATATGATCAGGTTTATCATATTTTTTCATAGCAACATAACATGCCTCTGCAAGATCATCTACATGTAAAAACTCTCTTTTAGCAGATCCATCTCCCCACATCTTTACTTCATAATATTCGCTATGAGAAATTGCTTTATGAAACTTAGCAATCATTGCAGGTAAAACATGAGAAGTTTTTAAATCAAAATTGTCATTAGGACCATAAAGATTTGTGGGCATCAAAGAAATTGCATTAAACCCATATTGTTGAGCATACGCTTGACACATTTTCACACCAGTGATCTTAGCAATAGCATACCCATCATTTGTAGGTTCAAGAGGACCAGATAACAATTGATCTTCTGTAATTGGTTGGTGTGCATACTTAGGATAAATGCAAGAAGATCCTAAGAAAAGAAATTTCTTAACGCCAAATTTGTGAGAGTATTTAATTAAATTAGTTTGTATCTCTAAATTATCTGTAATAAAATCTGCTTTATATTTTTTATTTGCCATGATGCCACCAACTTTAGCAGCAGCATCAAAGACATATTCTGGTTTATGAGTTTTAAAAAAATGAGAGGTTTGAATTTGACTAGTCAAATCAACTTCATTTCTAGTTATAGGAATAATATTTGTATATCCCTTTTCTTTTAAATTTCTAATGATAGCAGATCCAACCATTCCGTTGGCACCTGCAACTACAATTTTAGAATTACTGTCCATAGATACACATGTCCTCAATCAGTTCATCAAAAGAAATTTTAGGTTCCCATCCTAATTGTTTTTTAGCTTTTGAAGCATCACCAAGTAGTGTTTCTACTTCAGCAGGGCGAAAATATTTATCACTAACTCTAATTACAGTTCTCTTAGTATTTTTATCAATACCAACTTCATCAAGTCCTTCACCTTCCCATACAATATTCATACCAAAATAAGGAGCAGCCTTTTCAACAAATTCCCTAACTGAATATTGCTGCCCAGTTGCAATAACATAATCATCAGCAGTTTCTTGTTGAAGCATTAACCACATTGCTTCAACAAAATCTTTAGCGTGACCCCAGTCACGCATGGCATTCAAGTTTCCGAGATTAAGTACGTCCTGTTGCCCAACTGAAATTCGTGAAAGTCCTCTAGTGATTTTTCTCGTGACAAAAGTTTCTCCTCTTCTAGAGGATTCATGATTGAAAAGAATTCCAGAACTTGCATGTAGTCCATACGATTCTCGGTAGTTTCGGACAATCCAGTATCCGTATACTTTTGCAACTCCATAAGGCGATCTTGGATAGAAGGGTGTTTTTTCACTTTGTGGTATTTCTTGAACTTTACCAAACATTTCAGATGTTGATGCTTGATATATTCTAGTTTTAGATTCCATTCCCAATAGGCGAACCGCTTCCAAAATACGAAGAGTTCCTAGCCCATCAACCATTCCTGTATATTCAGGAATCTCAAAAGACACTTTTACATGACTTTGAGCACCTAAATTATATATTTCATCTGGTTGTACTAATTGAATAACACGAACAAGATTAGTAGAGTCTGTTAGATCACCGTAATGTAATTTAATACTATCATAAATGTGATCGATTCTATGGGTATTAATGAGAGATGCTCTCCTAACAATTCCATGAACTTCGTATCCTTTAGACAAAAGAAGTTCTGCTAGGTAAGATCCATCTTGCCCAGTAATACCAGTAATTAAAGCAACTTTCATAACTAAAATTTAATTATATCTTTTACATAGCAGGGGACCCTATCTGGGTCCAACCATTTGGCATATTCAATATCTTCAATAGCAAGCAACATTTGATCTCCATTATCAAACAAATAAACATCAGAGTATTTTTTAGTATACTCGTTTGCTTTTTGCATACGAAAATCAGGATTTCCATTTAACTGAATGTATCCTTTTTGAACAAATCGATAAGGAAATCTTTCATGAATAATGGTAGTTTTTACCGAAGCAACAGATTTACAATCAAGATCGTTCAAGATGCAACCTCCGCAGATTCAAGATCTTGAAAGATATATTCCATCAACATTTCATAATCATCGAGAGGATCCCCAGAGAAAACTACTCCTTCGGTCTCATAATACCGTCGAACTTTTTTATAAAGTTTGGGATTCTTCACATCAAGGAAAAAAACACCATTGGATGCATCACGAAGGATAGCAATATCTTTGGATTTGAATTTTTCAGTCAGTGCCATTGTTTTGGGTTGTTTACTAGGACAGTATAGGGTAGATATGAAATCCAGTCAAGTGTGACAAACAAAAAACTGGAATCGGGATGATAGGATTTGAACCTACGGCCACTCGCTCCCAAAGCGAGTGCTCTACCAAACTGAGCTACATCCCGAAGAAGGTCATATCATGACCTATTTTAGTTATTAAAAAACTTTAAGGATGATAGGAGGAATCTCCAGCTGATGTATCAACTTCCCTAAATCCTATTTTTCCACCCTTAGACCAATGGAGTGCAGTTGGTCCATCATAATAATAATGAAGTGTGTACTTATCGATATTTAAATTATATGGTCCATCATCCTCAAGTTCCGTCCATGTTTTTTGTCCACCACTTACTCCACCTTCAGTCAATCCACCCTCAAGAATATCAACATAAAGACCTGTTGACCATATATCAAGACTATGACCAGAAGTTAGATATTGTGTTCCAGTATCATCAGTTCTCCAACTCACGTATTGATTAGTATTATTATCTGTATCACCATAACGTTGGAGACCATTTGTTGACCCAGGAACCCATGTGCGTGTTGTTGCATTTGATGTGGAACTTTCTACTACTGTGATCTTAGTAGGAAGCACATTATATATGTTACCAGTTAAATTAGGTACTTCAATAGATCCATAATATAACACTTCTGCTGTAGTTTCACTTTCAGCAGGAATATACATCGATCCACCAGAAGCAAAAGTGGTTGTTGGATTTGTACTTATCCCTGTTGCAAATTTTTCAGTAAACGCTTGATTAGGAGTACCATAAACGTAGAAATTAATATCTGCCATTGTTTTTTAGAAAAAAATAATTATCAATGTATGTGTACTTTATTTAGATGCTTCTTCCCAATCTTTTTGAAAAATTTCAAGTCCTTTTTCAGTTAAGATGTGATCATACATTTTCCAAAAAACTTTTGGTGGTAGTGTACAAATATTTGCACCAGCATCAAAACATCTACCAACATGGTGAACATCTCTCAGAGAAGCAGCAAGAACTTCAGTGTGAACGTTTTGTACAGAATATGTGTGACTTATAGCCTGTACTAGAGCAACTCCAGAAAACGAATTATCATTCAATCTACCAACAAAAGGAGAAACATATCTTGCACCTGCTTTTGCCGCAAGAATTGCCTGTGAAACAGAGAAAACAAGAGTTACATTTACAGGAATTAAATCTTTAGAAAGGTGATAACATGCTTTTAATCCTTCAACTGTACATGGTACTTTGACAGTAACGTTACTTAAATTCTTAAAATCTTGTGCCTGTTCAACCATCTCCTCCCAAGTATCTGCAACTACTTCTGCAGAAATTGATTTAAGTTTTGGAAAGAGATGTGACATCTCTTTAATTACCTCTACAGGATTTCTACCACTCTTTTTAACCAATGTTGGATTTGTTGTGACACCATCAATTAATCCAGTGTCATATCCTTTCGCAATTTCAGATAAATCTGCAGTATCTAAAAAAATCTTCATTGTATCTTCTAAATTAGTATGCATTACTAAGACCCCAATATATCAAAGTGGTTATAGAACCAAAAATAAGTAAAAAATTAATGAACGTCTTTTCCATTTATATATGCTCTTATTATTTGTCTTTTAACAGGTTTTCAATTTTTCTTCTCATGTCTTCAGATCTTTTCTTTTCTCTTTCAGTATGACGGTATCCATGCTTCTCATGAAAAATAGCGTGTCCTTGGCAAAACATAGTTACACCAAAGACTAACGCTAAAACTATACCAATCCATTCAATTACAAGTGTATATTGATCCATGGCAGTACTGGTGGTATTACTCCAATAAGTCGAAGGAGACCTTCAGCAAAAAGTGCAAGAACAACCCAACCAACACACATACTGATAATTGCAGCATTACGATTATGTTTTCGTATGGCATCATCAATCATCTCCTGGCACTCTTCTTTAGTGATATAATGTTCTGGTCTAATTTCAGTCATTCGGTGCGCCATGAGAAGGAGTTTGACCCATTAGTTTATCTATAGGGTCTGGACCTCCAGATAGTATAGCACAGGCTCTTTTGTAAAAGAAGTTATCAGTATTTCCTGATGCTTCAAACGTTGCCTTTATCTTCACCCAATTGTTGTAGGTGTGTTCGTCCATGCAATTTTCCTAAACTACATACTAGCTATATTAGTCAATAGTTCAAATGTGTCAACTTTGTGTTGAAAATAACAAAGTGTTTAAGAAAATATTAAATTACCAACTACTACCCCACGATTTTTTAGGCATCTCTTTTGCAAGATAATCATACACAGAAGAATCACAATATCTAAATGCAACCGATGTTCTCAATCTTGTAGTTTTAGTATTCGGAGATTGTCCCATATGTTTCCAATCAGAAGAAAATAAAATTCCACAATTTGAACTATATTCAAAATATTTCAATTCTTTAGTTTCTGGATTTTGAATAATAAACTCACCACCATGTAAAGAATTCCATTCTTTTGATGTAAAAAGAACAAATGTTATTGCATAATTTTTATCTCTAATATCAGAATGAGGTTCTCCATGTTGATTTGCAGTCTGTCCATTGACATGAAAATTAAATAACATTAAATTATTGTCATATATTCTCATCAAATTTAATCTAATAATTGATCCAATTTTATAATAAAACAAATCGTTTTTTATTTCTTGTGGATCTTTACCCCAGAAAACAGATTCTTTATCTTTTTTAGTAGATAAATTACTTAAGAACCAACCATCACTATCAACATATTTTGAAAAATCGGAAAATAATTTATCACTTAAAACATTTCTTATATAAAGAGGTTCCATTATTCTCCACAATAAAACGGAAGGTGGGAGAGTCGAACTCCCAAGGGCTTTAACACCTCAACGCTTTTCAAGAGCGGTTCCGTCACCAATCGGATTGACCTTCCTTATCTAGTTTCAAAGTTCATTTTACGAACTTTACGCTTTCTTCTTTGTTCTTGCCACTGAATATCTTGTTGTGACAAAACTGTTTTTTTATTTTGTGATTGATATGAGTTTAACATAACAACCTCACTTAAGTCAACTGCAGAAACTCTATCACCACGAATCGTTGCCATATTAGGGCAACCACAAGTCACCGTTTTATTCTGATGCCCCTCTAACTCCTTACCACAGGAGCGGCACCTAATCTTTATGTTTTCCATTGGACAATATAATGTGTTCCCTACTTCAATTAGGAATGTTTGACTTATTTATAATGGGCGATACTGGAATCGAACCAGTGACTTACCACTTGTAAGGAGGCCACTCTACCGCTGAGTTAATCGCCCTTATGTTCACATTGTAGCATATACTCTACGGTTTTGGCAACATCTTCCATTGCATCACGTAGATCTGGGCGTTGTCCTGCTTCCATTCTGCGTTCATCCCTTTCATCAGAAAGCGTCCAACGCCATTGA
>Ga0208150_1000129_pt1 | contig 30435 bp, 45 predicted proteins | sample DEB08_DNA_8_FD_184534 | JGI IMG/M metagenome (GOLD analysis project Ga0208150, IMG submission 184534) | Aqueous microbial communities from the Delaware River and Bay under freshwater to marine salinity gradient to study organic matter... | ecosystem: Environmental > Aquatic > Marine > Coastal ...
TTCAATCTCCCAATACTTAAATTGATTCTCCATATATTCTTTTCTTTCAGGTTGCCCATCAAGATTAAGATAATAGATTGGAGGAAGATTTTTTAGTTTATATGCTGCTTTATTTTTATCCATTATTCTGAAAGTACAGTATCAATAATTTGATTGAAGATCTTGGTTTTTTCCACTAATGGATCATTGGAACCTTTCCAATTTGAATGCCAGTTTGTTGCTGCACGATAGTGTAGAAATTTACCTTCTAGATGTAGTTCCATATTATATCCACCAGCATCTTTTTGCAAGTCAATATTATTATAATGTGTTGGATATTCTGGATACTCTTGATCTGTTCTCTTCATTTCGATTCCATTGCGGAGGAAATACCAATAAGTGTGTCCACCAACATCGGTCATCTCACCTTCAACTACCCCATCACTAAAGTCAATATCCTTATCTTCAATCTTAGGCATATTGAAGAACATAATACCATTCCACATATAAGTTACATGCCCCCTTACCTGAGGAAGACCTGCAATGATAGCATCTTCCATATACTCTTCAATGTCAAACTCATCAATAAGGAACATATCAGAGTCTAAGAAGAATACAATATCTTCGGAATGATTCTTACGAATAATATTATCATAAGTCCATTGAACAGTATGAGCACAAGCTTGTGCTGGATTCATAGTTTTGGTTGCAGGAGGTTTACGATAATATTCAATTCCACCACTTTTACAGGTCCATTGAAATTCTTCAGTAATTCTACCATCAATAGAATCGTCAATTACATGAAACTTATATTCATTTTTTAAAAATTTTTTAAATAATTTATCTTGAATAGAAACAAAATCAGGTCTATTTACAACGGAAGTAAAAATGTGAATCATAGTTGTGCAGCAATCCAATTTTCAAGGTTCATGTGTGGTTTCCACCCAAAAGTCTCATAGAGTTTGCTGTTGTTGGCAAGACTCAAGCGTGCCTCTGCTGGGCGTGGAGGAATGTTAACGGTATTATCAGAGATCATTGCAGCAAGTTCATTCACAGAATAGTTCTTACCACAACCAACATTATAAACCTGACCGAATACATCATCATCACAATCGCTAATTGCCGCCATTACATTTGCATTGACAACATCACTAACATGCGTAAAGTCACGCCTTTGCTCACCATCACCAACAATAGTTAGTGGTTCACCAGCATCACGTTGACGCAGGAAGATGCCCACAACAGGCGCATACTGCCCTCTCAGAGGTTGCCTTTCTCCATACACATTAAAGTATCGGAAGATAACCGTGGGAAGACCAAAGAGTTCTGTATACATCGAACAGAGTTTTTCTCCATTCGTTTTAGAGATTGAATAAGGATTCAGACAATCATCTGGTTGAGTTTCCACGTTAGGAAGTTCGTTCTTCAAACCATAAGCAGAAGATGTAGAAGAGTACATCACACGCTTAACACCTGCTTCACGAGCACATTGAAGAACGGTGCAAGTACCAACAGAGTTAATACTTACTGCCTCAATAGGATTTTCAATCGCAGGTTGAATACGTGCTTCTGCTGCAATATGGAACACATAGTCTATCCCGTTATAGAGAGGACGTGTGTTTTCATAATCACGAATGTCCAAATGATAATTCTCTGCTTTATCATTCCAATAGAACTGATCATGAGCATCAGAATACTCATTATCAATAACTACAACTTCATGACCAAGTGCAAGAAGTTTATCTACAAGATTAGATCCAATAAATCCTGCACCACCAGTTACTAATGATTTCATTTATAAAGTCTCCACTAAAAATGATATTTTATTTGATCTAGAAGATCGTATTCTTTTTGAACAATTTCTTTTATATATTCTACATCTTTTGGATCAATATTATACTCTTTACCCTTTCTCAAATGTTCATTTGGAAAATTTAAAACTGGCATTACTCGTTTAAGTTCATCATATCCACCAGAAGTAAGCGTTTCAACTCTGGTTGTAAAGTTAATCTCTTTTATATTTTTTAGTGCTTCGTCAATGTTATAGTTTTTGGAGTAGCAATATAGTTGTGCAAATAATTCTTCTTTCGGCAAATTTCCAACAAACTCCATTAAAGTATTTTTTTCTCCCAACCATTTACCTTCGCTTTTCATTCCGACATGGGTACTATTGTTTTCTTTTCTTTCTTTAATCATCTTGTAGTGAGAAATAATCCTCTCTACTGGATCTCTGAATGTTGTAAAAACAAATGTTTCTTTGAAAGATATTCTAAAATTATCTCTCAATTCCCAATAAGGATAGTGTGAAAATGCATAGTTGTACTTCTGAGTTGCAATTTGAAAAGGTCGATGTGAAGTAAAGTTCCATTCTCCAATCTGAATCATGTCATTACCACACACAGCTTCGTAACACCTATCACGAAGAACAGGATCTTGACCACACTGGATACCAATAATCAGTTTGTTCAGGGATGTTCCCGCACATTTTTTAATATGAGAATGGTAAATTCTTTTATAAGAATTACCATAGGCATCATGAAATACTACACTCATACAATTCTCAATGGATGATATGTACTAGGAGCACCATTTAAATCACGAACTCCTTGCAATCTAGAAAGATTATATTTCACATTATCAAAAAATCTTTGGGAATCACTTACATGAATACCAACATCTGTTATTTTGCATGTAGTAACCGCCATGTTATATCCACTTTGTCTGAAGAAAGGATCATTCATACAGTAAACGTTAAAATATTTTTGGACTTCAGCAAAACCTGGGTCTTGATTGTAACCAATAATTTCAGACGCATGTTTACTAATTCTCTTACACATACTCACATATTCTTGAGTTAGATATAAGATGGCATGTCCACCAAGCATATTATAGGTGCGAACAACATCATCACTCACACTTTCAAAGTGAACAAAAGGTCCAGAAAAGGCTCCCAAATATCTTGCCCACTGTGATGTTCCAAGATAAACAGCATCGGCATCATCAGGGACTTCAATTACAGATTTAAAATTGTGTATTTGACAATCATCCTCAAATAATACGAAAGGAGGATCAATTTCACAAAGTCCATTGTAATGAGCACCAGCACACCCAGCAGGAGGATTGTCTGGTCTATATGGACCTTCAACACGGATAATTGTTTCAAATCCACATTCTGTGAGCAATTTCTCCATTGATTGCTTTTTGTCCACATCCTGCGGAAGATTCATGTAAACCGCAGGAACTTTTTTTAAATCAATTTTCATACTGGATATTGTCCCATTTCAATTTTTTCTTGATTAAATGATGCTTCCTTTTTCAATGCAACAATTTTTGGTTCAAATGGATACTTCGGATGATTAATTAATTCTTCAGGAAACATGTAACTTGGAGAAAGTTGTGTCGGAGGATTTTCATTGAAGTATTTGTTTAAATGACTTTCATCGTGCCATTTGGCAATTATACCATTCTTTTCATCTTTTTCGACTCTTTCTGAAATAGTCTTTGCCATTTTTAAGAAAACTTTAGACTTACCACCAACGAATGCTGCAGCATAGTACTTATCATGGTTTTCATCAGAAACATATGCTGTAGATTCTTTTCTCTTTTCATACGGATAGATATTCTTTGGTTCTAAAATTTTATATGGGTGCAATACACCAACAAGGTCATTTAAAACTTCATCGCCAACAGTATCTACAATACCAACATCAGCATCAAAAAGATAAACATAATCAAAATCTTTTAAAAATTCAGATTGTGAATTGATGTAGTTATATTTTTTGAGTGCTGGTTCTGGCCAAGGTTTATGTTCAATTAGTGAAACTTTTACATTATCAGAAACTTCTTCGAGTTCTTGATCAGTAAAGATGAGGCAATGAAAATCATTACCAACAAGAAAATGATCTTCAATATCAGTTAAAAGTCTTTCAACAAACTGAATATACTTATTAGTTGCAACAGTAACAATACAGATTTTCATAATTAATCAATTCACCAATTCGAAACAATTTTAGTCATTTGGTTTAGTGTACCCTCCGAAGTAAAGTACTTATTATAAGTCATTTTACCATATTCTTGATATTCTTTATATTTGCCACTTTCAATTAAATCATCAACAAGTTTTGGAATGGAATCTATCTCATCATCCTTTACAAATATTGCAAGTTTATCCCAGTCAATAACGTCAGAAAAAGGTTTCCAAAATTGATCACTCACATAAATTGGAATTGCACCCATTTGTATAGTTTCAAATAATCTAAATCCATGACCACCACCATATCCCCTAGGGCAAAGTCCAAAAATACTATCAAATCCAACCTCTCTCATAGGCGTACTTATATCACTGACACCTTTATCAGCAATGTTTATAAGAAATTTATAATCAGGAATTCCTTTTAGTTTTTCAAAAACAACTTTACGAAGTTCATGACTATCATCTCTACCAACAAATCCTACTTTATATTTTTTGTTTTCAGAAGGAGTTCCTGGATGTGGTTGACATAAAAATGGAACTGGAATATATTCTGATGTTTTGGATTTTGGAGACTTGCCACAACTAGTACAAGAAAAAATTTTAGAATTATCTATCGACACTAGTGGTCCATCATCATATTGAACAACAGTGAAAAATTTTTCATTTGGATAAGTTGATGTTAACTCATTACACCATTTTTGAAGTTCTGAAATTTTTTCCAGATCTTTACCATAACGATTATTGCAATGATAAGTTGTCCACTGTATCGGAATGTATATGTAATCAGATTCAATATCTTGAGTACAAAAATGATTAAATGCTCTTTCTTCAATAAGAGGATTTCCCCCCTGATGGGGAGGAAATGTATTGGAACTTTTTGGCATCCACTTTTGGGGCGTTTCAACAATTCTAATCATTTGGAAATTCTTTTTTCAATGTTTTCAATAATTCCATCCCACGAAAAATATCGATTATAAATTTTAAGGATATTTTTTCGCATTTTAAGATGCTCACCACTATGTATAAGAGAATCAACCATATATGGATTTCCAGACCATTTTGGTTGGAACTCGGAGGGGACTTCAATGTTCACTATTTTGCCCTCTTAATATAGAGAGCATCCCCCCATGTGTAATAAGTCTCCAGATATTTTGTCAAAACCCTCTGAAATCCGTAGTTAGAAAGATACTCGTCAATCTCCTCAATGAAAGCGTTTCCCTCATAAACTTCATCGCGATTTACTTCACAGTAAACATAGTCAATATTTTCCAAAGACTTAGAACCACCCTTTAAAACTTCAAGTTCATATCCCTGAACGTCCATATTAATAAAGTTGGCACCACGAAGATCAAAATTATCTAGCATATCAATAGCAACTTCTTCAGTACCCTCAAAGAGAACATCTGGATGCAATTCCAGATGTTGCTTAGGTTTTAGAAGAGAACTACTCATAGAATGGGTAGGACTCAAATTCATTGTAGCGGTTCCAACTTTATTACCAAGGGCAACTTGATATCCATTAATATCTGCATTATATTCTTTAAGTTTTTTAGCAAGAATATCAAACGTTTCAGAAACTGGTTCAAAAACAGTAATATTTTGAATTCCATTATCAAGATATTCTTGTATTTCTTTCCCATGATGAGCACCAATATGAATGACACCCCTAATGTCCATCTCATATTTTTTGCGAATGTTTGTAAAATTAATTAACATGATTAGAAATTATTTTAGAAATTTCATTAAGAGTTCCTTCCCAGGTTAGATACTTATCATACACCATTTTACCATACTCCTGATAGTTTTTATATTCACCCGTTTCAATATCATTTGGAAATTCTTTTTTCAATATTTTCAATAATTCCATCCCACGAAAAATATCGATTATAAATTTTAAGGATATTTTTTCGCATTTTAAGATGCTCACCACTATGTATAAGAGAATCAACCATATTGGGAATACTATCAATATCCTCCTCATTTACGACTAAACAGATCTCTTTCCAATCAATTTCATCAGCAAAGGGTAACCAATGATTATCACCAACATAAATTGGAATGCTACCCATTTGCATTGCTTCTAAGAGTCTAAATGATGTGGGACCATATCCTCTTGGAGCAAGAGTAAAGATAGAATTATATGTCACATCTTTAAATAACTTGCTATTATCACCCTCAATATTTTCAGTTGGATATATTGCATATCCTTCAAGATCTTTGAATTTATTTACAATTTCATATCTACACGGATGTGTAAAAAGTCTACCAACAAAACTTACTTTATGTTTTTGATTATCACCACTACCAGTATGATTGTCACATTTTAATGGTATAGGAATATACTCAGAAGTTTCATGTTTTATTCTTTCACCTCTTGTATAATTTCCTGGTCCATTATACAAGCAAAAATTTGTTCCAGAACATCCAAATATCTTACTATTGGGAATAGATGTTAACGTTCCACCAGCATATTGAACTACTGTAAAAAACTTTTCATTTGGAAATTGCTCTACAATATCATTAACATATTCTTGAAGAATATTTGCATTTGCACCATATCCATTATGGACGTGATATGAAGTCCAAAGAATGGGTATGTATATGTAATCAGATTCTATCTCCGTGCTTTCTGCACAAAAATAGTCAGCACATCTTTTTTCAATTAAATCTGTCCGTTGATGTGAAGGGTATGGATTTCCAGACCATTTTGGTTGGAACTCAGAGGGGACTTCAATGTATCTCATAGTTCTAGTATTTTTTTCAAATGGTACTCAATAGACATCCAGTTTTTATTACCAACAACGTGTGAGTAACTTTTTGGTCTGGTTCTATGATTATAACATAGACCGTCAACAGATTTAAGTTTATTTCCCACCTTTAACCAATTGTAAGTAAAAGCAATCGCATCTGCTTCAAAGAAAGGATATTCCATATCATTATAAACACTTTCAATTGCATTTACATAATCATCCCTATTGACAATAAAATTTCCCAAATTTACAAACCATCTAAATTCTGATTTGTTTTCCCCAAGATATTTTCTACACACATCAACATCAACTAATCCAAAATTAAAATCTTTGATCTGCCCATCAAGAGATTTATCTAATCCATCATCAACTAATTTAATTTTTGATGCCAAATAACAAATACCTCTTTCATAATTAATATTTTTTATTACATCAAGGGTATCATTACAAATATAGTTATCACTATCTAATAAGTAAACCCACTCATTGGTAGATTTAGAAACTGCAAGATACTTATTTTTAAAAGCACCTAAGTTTTTTTCATTTCTGTAAACTTTAACTTTAGGATTAGTTAACAATATTTCTTGACTAGAACAATCATCATGTATGATTATTTCAGACACAAAATCTGATTCTAAAAATGGATCAATTGCAGTTTCTAGATATTGAGGAGTATTATAATATGGTATGGAAACGGTAATCATTTTGAATTTGTCTCCATACAACATATCCAGGTGTAGTTATCATAATTTCCAAACTCTTCAATTTCTTCAGTAATGGCATCAAAGATTGGTTTCTTAGTATTATAATTGCTATATTCATCACCCCACCTAGTCTTTTCTGGAAGATATATTGGAGGAAATTCCCAATAAGATTTAATTAAAGAATTGAATTCATCTTTAATATTTGCGTCTATTTTTTGTATTTTTTTATTTCCCTTATCATCAATAACATAACATTCTTCACCCTCAAGTATAGTTTTAGGTGAAATGCGATATCCTTGTTCTGTCGGATAATTATCTTCATCGATGACATATTTAAATCTTGTATTTTTTAAGAGTTCAAATCTTCTGGTAATGTCAACGTGATCATCTAAAAATAGTAAGGTATTTTCGGGACTTTGGTCTGGATAATCCCTAAAAAATTCATCCCACTCAATATTGTTAATATCATTTTCAATATAAGTCACATTTTCACTAATATACTCTCTGAGTTTTAAGTCAATATCAAAGGACATAATTCTTGCATTGGGAAGAGTGTGTTCAATTAACCAAGTACCCAATCCTCTCCAAACTCCACTTTCAATTACAAGTGTTGGATTAGCCTCTCTTAAAATACAATATGTTCCGAAGAGTTGAGGGAATCTCATCCCCCCATTATTTTGAGAGAAGTTTTTTTGACGATAGAGAATTCTAAAATCCTCCAAGTAACTTTTAATTTTTTTGTTAGAGATGTCCATTTTATTACAAGTTTATGATTTTATTTTTATAGTATTCTACAGATTGCATAGAATAAGGTCCACAAGCATTCCAATAACTTTCTGCACGGAGGCGGTGGTTGTGTCTTAAGTCATCAACAATGATGAACTCACCACCATTCTTTAACCAAAAATAATATGCTGCTGCAGTATCAGCATGAAGTAGTGGAGTTTCTTCATCATCATATGCTTCTTTCAAAGAGTCCAAATACATTTGGCGATTGATAACATAATTACCAGTATTAAAAAACCACTCAAACCATTTGGTTTTTTTAAAGATAGCATCTTTACTCTCTTCAATACCAATTATATCATACTTGAAATTATAATCAGGAACTACCTCGTATCCATCCGAATCATTTTTACAAAATTTTCTTCTGGGAGAATAGCAAATATTTTGATTATCATCAGGAATTGTTTTAATTATATTGTAAGTTTCTTCAAAAGGATGATTGTCACTATCCAATAGATAAATCCACTCACTAGTGCATTTTTTTACAGTCTCATACTTATTTCTAAATGCACCAAGATTTTTTTCATTACGAAATACTTTTATTTTTTCCTTATCCTTCGTAAGAGATAGGAGTTTTTCATACTCTTGTTCTGTGGAACAATCATCATTTACAACAATCTCAGAGACAAAATTATCTTCAAGAGCATACTTAATACAATCTAAAAAGTATTCAGACGTATTAAAAAACGGAATTGCAAGACTAATGTTTTTCATTATTCGTAAATAAACTCCCAGTTTTCAAGAGACGGACATCTTAAATTATTAAAAGTAGGATTGTTTGAATCGGGACCATCACATCTACGATGAGGTTCTTTTCTACCATAAGCATGTAAATGTATTTTATTTTGTTTCATAAGTTTTGCATATTGCATAAAGTACACAAGATATGATACTGAATTCTCAATTAAATGTATATCATCACATTCTTCTACAACTTTGAGTATGTCAAAAAACAATGGAGATATTTTATGGAGATTGATTACTTTATCATACTTCAAATACTTATGATCAATTAAATTTTCTCCATATTCACACACTATTGAATAGGGTTCTTTTATATCTAAACTCTCATAAAATTTTTCTTCCAAATCTAATTTTCTTTCAAAATAAAAATAATCATTTTTTACTTCACAGTCAATCCCATGTATACGATAATGACGAGTGTTCTCAGCTTTATCTGTTGATGGATTTTTATTTTTAAATAGCGGATTATATTGAGTATAATTTATTCCCTTATGACTAAAATCTCCAGATCCAATAACATCTGGATATCTCATATCAATAACATCAAATTCAGTATCACTATAGCAAAGATTTTTATATTCATGGTAATATATAACTTCAATATTAGAATCGTCAGAATATAAAAGTTTGCAATGTCGTCTCAATTTTTCTTGGTTTCTGTGATTTTCATTAACCACATAAAGTTTGTCATATATACCTTCCTTCAAAAGATATCTAATAAACCCATTACTATTCATCCAATCCCCATAGGAATCGTATTGTCTAATACATGCTACTTTCATTTTAATGTTGTTGGATAATCTGTACAAATTCCATATACACCAGTATATAGATCTGAAAATTTAAGTACTTCCTCATTCGATAGTAAAGGAATAATCGTTTTTTCATCAACAGTTTTAGAAAGATCGTGTAACCAAATATGACCAGTTGATGTAAATACAAAGGGATCCCCAGTATGACAGAATGACTGATAGATCCAAGTTTCTTTTGCTGCCTCAAGATTTTTACAATGTATCCAGAGATTATTTTTTCTTTCCTTAATCCACCCATGTGTAACTTTGTATTGTGGTTCATCGTGTCCTAACCACAATTCATCACCAATAATCCTCAAATCAATTTCAACGTCATACCCATTACCAAGAGCACAATCAATGTAACTTGGAGCATTTTCTCTATCTGGAACTTCTCCACGAATGTTCCCACGATGCGATATTATTTTCATATTTTGATAAAATTAATTAATTTTTCTGGTTGTACTGTCATATTATCATATCTATCCATTTTTACAACATCAGTAAATCTTTTGAAAGGAATTCTCAATGCTCTACAAATATCAATATACTGATCCAAGTATTGATGTGGATTTGGTGGATAAATTTCTATAATCTCAGTTGTTGAAGACGCAAATAGAGAAAAAACTAGTCCCCCACTTTGTGGTGCTACAACACACTTTGCATTGTTAAAGATCTGAACTTTCTCCGAAACAGTATAGTCTTCAAAGTGAATCGCTTTAAATCCTTCCTTTTCCAAAGATTCTACAAGTTCATCTTCATTTAAGATATGTCTTTTTTTCCCATTTCTATTTCCTTCGCAAAGATATGCTTTGCTTCTACAAATGTAGATATTCTCATATCCAGTTGTATCAAATCCACCAACACGAGATAGAAATAGTTCTCTTAAAAATGAATATGATTTGGGATCAACATGAAATCTCCCACTATTATTTGTGATATCAGTTGGTTTATTGTGAGGAATAAATGTAGAATTTTCAGTATAGGGAACTACATTAATGATATCTTTCAGCAATTCAAATGTTTCTTTCTGATATGCAGTAAAATCTTCTGCATCAAAACAAACATCTATCTTTGAAGAAAGATCTACTTTATTCAAAGCACCAACCATATATACAAACCAATGGTAGATCCAATTTTTTCCAGACTCTTCTATTTTATAAATCACAATTCTTCAATTCTTAAAGATTTATCTTCTATAAACAAATCATAAAATGGTTTATCTGTTCTCAGTTCATGATATTTGGCTCCCCAGGAATTAAGTTGTTGTTCTGTCAAATGAAACCAATTTATTTGTTTTCTAGATCCACGCGCTGTCCAATAAACAATGGTATGACCTTCATCATAGAGTTTATTGATCTTATCAATATTCTCTTGAATTGGTTTTGCTTTTGTGTAGTCGTGAGTTGTACCAAAGTCTACTGATGTTTCACGATGACAAATCGTTTCATCAATATCTACATAAATGACTTTCATTTCAGAATTTCCTCTCTATATTTTTCATTTGGACAATCAAAAATTTCATCAATACTCTCAGAATCCAAAAAATTACATTTGCCCAAATTTACTGCACCAATAAAAATTTCAGCAGATTTTTCGCACATAATTGTAGATGCTATACATTCTTTTTGTACAGCAGATGCTGCAATTATACCATGATTTTGGAGGAGTATTAACTTTGGAAAATATCCTTCTATATCTATAAAGTTATTAACAGACCTTACGAGTTCTACTAATAATTTTTTCCCTGGCGTTGCGTATGGTACTACACACGATTTTTTACCATTGCGAACAATTTGGTCGGGAAATAATCGATTATTTGCAAAACTATAAATGTGATCAGTGCATAAAATTTTATTTGTATGTGTAGGATGTGTATGAGATATGTAATTTATTTCGGGGAATTGTTTCATAATCCAAGCATGAAACAATGTTTCTATGCTAGGTTTTTTATGTTTGGGATTTATTTTATCTCCACTTAAATTACATAAAGTAAGATCAGATTCTGTAAGATTGTGCAGGCTTGAACCACTTGCCTTCACCAAAAAAGTTTTATCACTTTGTCTGTGAGAAACATTTCCTTCTCCACAAACTGCATATTCCGCCAAAGTATGTGCTAAATCTAATAACATTATTCTATGAAACTCCAATTATCTAGTTTGGGATTTGTAAACAATTTATAAAAATTCTTCCTCCATACATCATATTTTCTTACATACAAATGAAAGTGCACTTTCTTCTTTTCAATTTTACCAGATAATTGAAGAAGATATACAAATATTGCAACAGAGTTTTCTATTAAATGTATTTCACTTGCATTCTCTATTATTTTAACAGTATCAAAAAAATTTGATATGTTATGTAAATTTACTACACATTCCGATTTAATATATTTTTTATCAATTTTATTTTCACCATACTCGCATACAACTGCATATTTTTCTGGAAGATTTAATTTATTAAATAATTTTTCTTCTTCTTCATATACCCTATCATAATGAAAATTTCTATATTTTATTTCTAAAGGAATTTTATCTCTAACTACTACAAATTCGCTAAGATTTTTATATATTTCTTCATCATATTTAATATTCAGATAACTACCAATTGGATTAGATTCTGAAAAAACATTTTTTGGTGTAACTCTTTCTAGAAAATCTGTGGCGCATATTGTATGCCCTCTTTTGCACAAGAAAGTATTTTCAATCTTACAAGTATCTCTCCAAGTCGATAGTTCTAACAAATATAAAAAATCAACCTCATCATTGGAGTGATCAAAGTTAGACCCATTTATCATAAAATAGTCATGACTCATAGTTTCAACTTTTGAATTATGAGCATATAATACTTCATAACATTTTGAAAAATTAAAATCCATAAAGATTATTATCTTTTCATAATAATATGATAAGAAATTAATCATTCCATTTATTGATAAATTATCACCCATTGAATCATAGGTGGAAACATATAATATTTTCATGATATAAAATTCCAGTTATCTAATTTAGGAGTCATATACATCTTATAATATTCCTTTCTAATTTCTTCTTTCCTAGAATATAGATGTACATTAACAGGAACTTTTTTCATTCTACCAGTTAATTGCATACAATACACAAACATTGTAATAGAATTTTCAATTAAATGAACTTCAGTTGCATTTTCAATTAATCCAATAATATCAAAGTATTTTTTTGACAATAAATGTAAATTAATTACATTATCAGTCTTTATATATTTTCTATCAATCATTGATTCTTCTTGATAGTTTACCCCAACAGTATGAAGTACAGAATAATCTTTTTTCGGTTTTACATTATATTCACAAACTACGGCATAGGGTTCTGATGTCTCTAGTTTGCCAGATAGTTCCTCCTCCTCATCAAAAAATCTAGGTATATTAAAACATCTATGTTTAATCTCTTGAGGAAATCCATGTGCATTATAATATTCAGATGTTATATCTAACCCATCGATTCTCTTTTCAGTAAATCCAAATTTTCTTCCTATAGGATTTTTTTCAGTATAAACTTGTGTTGATATCTTTTTAGAAAGATAATCGCTGATTGAAATATTTCCATCATCACATAAACTGTTATGATATTTTGGACTGATAGATGTAGCCTCCCACATATTCATTTTATGGGGGCCAACTATTTCTGGCATCAAATATAAAAATTCTACATCGTCATCAAGATGATTATTTTTAATATTTGTATACATGAAATAATCATAAGACATAGACTGCACTTTATGATTTTCTTGATATATTTTTTCTAGGGTATCGACAAAATTCCAATGTGTCAACATTATAATTTTATCATAATAAAACGATAAAAAATTTATCATTCCATTTATGGATAATTGATCCCCATGTGCATACATTGAACTTACGTACAATATTTTCATAATTTGGACAAAAACTTTGATAACCTATCTATATCAACTTTCCAAGGAGAGTTTAATCCACCTGATATTGATAGGGATCCCCGACTTTCAACACTTTCTTCTACCTTCTCAGTGAACTCAGTGTAATCAAAATGATGCAAATCAGTATGAGACATTGAGTATTCAAATCTTGCATTGACATCAAAGAAGGTTGGACTATTAATTGAGATAACTTTTGTTTCTGGTGGAGAAAAGATTACATTACACATACCACCACCGATAGGTCCTGCTACTACTTTAGCACTACTAAACATAGCAATCTTTTCCTTCATTGACAAGTTTTCACAAAACACTTCTTCAAATCCATGGGAGATAAAAAGTTCTGCAACCTCATCCTCATTCACACAACGTCTACGTTCTGTGTAGTTGGTTCCAATATTTTCTAAGTTATTGTGCAACCAAGTGCGGCGGGAAACATAGATCTTCTCTGGTCCCTTTGCCTCACTTTTCATTCGGTTGATAATATCAAATATCTTATGATGCGGTGGGCAGTTTGAAAGGCGATTATGAGTCAGTGAAGATCCTACACATACCCTATTATATAAGGTATTTTGATTTAAAAAGATTACATCATTTTTGGTAATACCAAGTAGTTCTAAACTTTCCCAAACAAAAGGATATAAATCATCTTTACCTTCTGGTGGACTTATAAGAAGTTTTAGATCTGGATGTATCTGCTTCTCATTAAAGTAATGGTATAGATAAGGAATAGTATCGTAGATGAAGTGATAATAGTTCGCCACATTATAGACGAAGTAAAACACGGGGATATCACAAAACTGAGTGAATTTTACAGGTAGAGTAATGTCATACTCCATCGTCTCTTCATAAACAGTTCCACGTCCAAGAGACATAAACTTCTCTATCGTTGGTAAAATCAAATGACCCGTCTTCGTAGAGAACATTAAAGGTTGTGGATAATGCTTCGAATGCCCAACGAATCTTATTTGTTCAAAATATGCAACTTCAAGAATCCTACCATTCTCGTCGATTGGTAAAACTTTTTTTGTTTGCCCAGAATCCCAACATCTAATTGATATAGTTACTTTTTCCACAACAATTCACAATAAATTTAAATATAATACTCTACAGAATTATCTATTAATTTTTTTTCCACTTCATTGTTAAACATCCCACCATTCATTAAAAAAATCGCATTCTTATTTTTCATTGTTTCATTAAAAGAATAGATTGGTAAATCTATTCCATACATTTTTTTCCCAATCTTATTGGGACTATTATCAATCATTCCTTTTAATTTTTCATACTTTAATCCAAAAATAGTCAAAAATATAGAATGGCATGATGCAGGAAATAGATAAATGTCTTTATCGGGATTGGTATCAATGATATTATTGTAACGAGTTACAATTTCAAATACACTATAATAATAATGTTTTACATCATGCTTTTTATTATGCAATTTAATTTCTTTATTTGCTGTAGTTCTTTTAAAATAAAAATGAACAGAATGAACTCCAAGTAATTTTTTTTCTTTCAATTCAAAACCATATTTTAAAAATAACTGTTCAATGATATTATTATCAACATAAAAAGTATGTTCAGTATTTAATACATGAAAAATATTTTTTTCAATGTACTCTTCAAGATTGGGAAATGTTAGAAATATATTTTCAATATTTTTATTTTTTTCTATTTTTTGAATAATTTCTAAAGGGTTATAAAAGTGCTCAAATACATGAGACATTACAAGAGTATTGCACTCTATTGACGTGTCATCAACGTTTTCATAAAAATCATTTATTACTGTTTTATTTTCATAATTACCAAAATAACTAGGTTCAATAATACAATAATCTGTTTTTAAATTATCAATAATCAAATCGGACAAGATTCCCTTAGAACTTCCAATTTCTAAAATTCCTTCAATATCATCTTTATATTTTAAAATTAAATCAAGTTTACTTTGATGCATATTGTGCATCGTAGATCCAGTTCCATCTGCATGATTAATTTTATAAATCTCTTCAATATCTCCAAGATATTTCATTTGTGATGTTCCACATTGACCACATTTCAGCACATTATAAGGAATTGAATGATGAGTAGTCGAATCGGAATGATTATCGACAGCATAATGTGCAACATAATTATCATAATCATTTTCAAATAAATGATCCGATAATTTAGATCCACAGAAAACACAATTTGTTCTTGTTTTATAGTTCATTTTGTAAATAATTTTTCTTTCAGTTAGTAAAGTAATCTCTTGCATAGTCATATTCATGCCACTCAACTTTGTTGAAAAATCTTTGCCAATATTGATATGTCTTTAAATCGTTAGGTGTGCCCCAACAAATATAATTATCAATCTCAAAGTTCTTTACTTTATATCCCAACTTAATTGCCTCATTGAGCATACTATCAACGTAGAACTCACCATTAGTTCTAACATCGTTATCATAAAGTGATTGCAATGACTCATTGAATACTTCCTTTGAACGGAAGAACATTGTCCCAGTGATTGCAAACTCTTCAACGGGATTAGTTCCTCTGAAATCTTTTACATCAACACTGGATACATTACCTTCATCATCACAATTAACCCAAGAATATGCATTGGGTTGCAACTGACTAGTATAGTTATTACGATATGTCCATACAATTATATCATTACTTTCAGCATTCACCAACTCTAAGAACTTATCTGCATCATAGAATACGCCATTATCACAAGCAGAAACAAGGATAGATCCACTTTCACACTGATCAACAATCTTTTCTGTGGTACACGCTTGTCCTTCTAGTACATTATCGATCCATACCACATCTCCTGGACATGGTGCAGTGTGCCCATTCAAACAGGCATAAATTGTTCTATCGGTTTTGGGCAAACAACGAACTGCCTGGTTAACCATACTCTTACCATTCACCTGAATGAATGGTTTTGGTTCGGTATATCCCTCTTTTGAAAAACGACTACCAGCACCTGCCATAGGAAGTGCAAGAGTGCAGTTCTCCAATTTAACTTCCTTCTGCCCTTCTAGTGCCTTGCGATAGTAATTTGACCAACTGTTGTAGATATCAAGATCACCAGGAGTTCCCCATTGCAGCATATAAGGAACTTCATAAACACGATTATCCAATCCATCTTGGATCAGAAGATTATAAATCAAACTCACATAATACTCACCGTTGATGTTAATATCTTCATCCATCAACTGCTTAAAATATTTCTTGACGTAACTACCTTTCTTGAAGTAATAGTTTCCAGCAGAAGCAAACTCAGACATCTTATTGTCTGTAAATGGTTGCTTCTCTCTAACTTCTAAGATCTGGTTATTCTCATCAGTACGACAGAAAGCATAGTTATCACTACCAAGCATGTGTGGATGGAAACCCGTATAACAAATTACACATCCATCACATTCAACAGCATCAATGAAACTCTTAAAATGACGATAGTCCCAATAAATGGAGAAGTCGCAGTAGTTAATAATGACTTCTTCATTGTCATCAATGAGTTCATCAAACTCAGATACTGAAAATACTGGTCCCTTCTTATGACGAGGAATGGTTACTATTTCTTTCTTCTCTGCAAGTTTGTCCAGAACATCTAGAATATCAGTTTCTTCCCCGTGCTTATCGTTAATGATAAAAACAAACTTGCTATCTTCTGGGTAAAGATCAACAATATGTTCAATGACTTTCTTGCCATCAATCTCAATAAGATATTTCGGAATGTCATATCCAGCAGCAGCAAACCTACTACTCATACCAGACATTGGAATAACGACTTTCATCTCTAATCTTTTTGTAGTATTTATTGGTGTCTAGAAGGATCGATTGTATACGGATTATTAAAATATTCAATCTCTAAATTTTTATCATGTGCATTCTGAGTTACAGAAGGTTCAAAATTACAAGGATATTTTCCATCAAACAACTTCACCATTTCCATACAAAAACTATAAGTTTGAGTATATGCATCCATAGATTTGCGATTGCCATATACTATTGCGTCAGAAACCCAAGGAACTACTTCCCCATAACCAATCGGATCTCTTGTGACAATAGGTGACCTGTGATTACACCAGGGAACTACGGAAAAAATTTTATGCTTATCGCTAATATTAATTTTTGGTAGATGATTTGTAATAATATCTGATCGGTATTTCATATATGCATCATATTCAAACCCATTATCATCAGCATACTCCGTTGCCATTTCAAATGCCTTTCTATCATTATAAAACATAGACATCCCATTCCATGGTTTTGGATATGGTGTATTTGTGTGTATGTTCACAAATCCTTTTGGATGTATATTTTCATCAAATATCCCTGGCAAAACGTATGGAAAAATATTCAAACGTTTTAACCAAGGTTTCAATTCTTTTCTTACAGCATCATAATCTACATTTTGTGGATTTGTTCCATAAAATTTAGAATGTGGATCTAGATAAACTTCATTTTCTTTATCATTAACTGAACAAAACAAATGAATTTCATCTTCTGTTTTTCTGAGAAGGGGAATTAAACGCCTATCATAACACTTCAATCTTCCTGAAATTAAAATTGCAATCTTCATACTATTACTATTTTTTATAATTTTTTATATTTAATCTATTTAATGATCCCGGAATAGAAGGTCTATCATCAAGGGCATCAAACATTCTACGATTGATATCTATCTTAAAATCATATTTAAATCTTTCTACATTTAACTTCTTATCATATACATTTTGTGTGCAATTAGTTTCAAACTGAATAGGATAATCTCCATCCATCATCTTATTAATTTCCAAAATATACTTGTAAGTTTGTGTGTATGCATCCATAGATTTTCTATTTCCATAATCAATGGCAGCAGAAACCCATAAAACAGATCCAGTCATACATTTTCTTTGTCTGTCAAATAAAGGTGTTGTTTGTGAACTACATCTTGGAATTGAAGAGTATATTTTATATTCTTCACTTTTTTTAAAATCCGGAAACCTATCAGAAATTAGATCACTTCTAAATTTCACATAACAATCATATTCAAACATATTTTTGTCCGCATATTCCGTTGCCATTTCAAATCCATTTCTATCATTGTAAAACATGGATAATACATTTAATGGTTGCTTTTTACCATCAACGATTTGTCTAAGAGTATCTACGTGAGTATTTGAAAAATTTTCCGGTATTTGGTATTTTTGAATTTTTAATCCCTTTAACCATGGGCATAATTTTTTTTTCATCTCATCATAATATTCACATTCCTCATCATTTATGGATGCAAAAACATCAACCTCATACCTTTGATCATTTTTTAATTGATTTATTAAACAACTATCATACCTAACAATTCTACCAGAAATTAAAATTGCAATTTTCATATAACGATCCAACCAGGCAAATATAAATCGCTCAGATCTCTATCTGCATTTTTACCACCAAACCAAGTAATTGGTGCAACAGTTTTTTTACTCTTTGCCAACCATGATCCCCACCAAGAAAACGAAGAGTTTGCAATTATATGATATGTACATAAAGACTGTAGACAAAGGTCAACAGCAGTATTGTTTCCCTCTGCAAATATAAATCTATCATTTTGAAATATCTCTTGTTCTTTACACCACTCAATATCATCGGAGAAAACCATAACGGGTATCTCTCTTGAAAAGTTTTTTATACCCTGACTATAATATGAAAGACTTTGTACTGGATGAGTATTATATAGAAAATAATCTCCCCTACGAATATGTATAGATAATACTTCAACATCTCCAAAATTGGATTTGAATGCCTCTTCTGTTGGTTGTCGTATTTCATCCACAAATGTAAATGCTTCACGAATTTGCTTTTCAATATGCTTGAAATATTTTTCAGTTTGAAAATATCCATACAAACTGATATTGTCTGGACAGTTTTCCCAAAGACCATGATCTAGTCCAAATCTAGACTCCATCACCTTTCGAAAATTAGTTACTCGTTTTGGTGCATTAGGAATTTTAAAACACTCAAACATTGTAATATCAGAGGCAGCACAATTTGGATCTCTTGTCGCTACAACTGATCTTGGGGGAAGACAATACTCATACCCATGTCTTTGTGCAAGACCACGGAGAGCAGTATATTGAAACATCTGGTTCCCAAGTCTTCCCAGATTTCCCAAATCGTCATTTGCAAGCATAGTCTTTATACCATTCGTAAGTTGTTTTAATACCTTCTTTCAAACTAATTTTTGGTTGCCAACCAAGAGATTTAATCTTATCTATATTGAGAACTTTTCGAGGTGTACCATTTGGTTTGTTAGTATCCCAAATGGTTTTGCCTCTGAATCCAACAATATCAGCAATAATATCAGAGAGTTCTCCAATGGTTACATCTTCACCAGTTCCAACATTGATTGGATCGGATTCATTGTAATCTTTCATACAGGCAAAACACGCTTCTGCAAGATCATCAACGTGAAGAAACTCACGCATTGCCGATCCGTCTCCCCAAAGAGTAACTTCATCGTTTGCCTCATGAAACTTTCTAATCAGAGCAGGAAGAACGTGAGATGTTTCCAAATCAAAGTTGTCATTGGGTCCGTATAGATTAGTAGGCATCAATGAGATTGCATTGAATCCATACTGAGTACGGTATGCTTGGCACATCTTGATACCTGCAATCTTTGCAATTGCATAAGCATCATTGGTTGGTTCCAGAGGACCTGTCATCAGATACTCTTCTTTAATAGGTTGTTCACACATCTTCGGATAGATGCAAGAAGAACCTAAGAACAGAAGTTTCTTAACACCAAACTTCCTTGCAGCGTGAATGATGTTGGACTGAATCATCAAGTTGTCATAAATGAAATGACCAGGATAATCTTTATTTGCACCAATACCACCAACCTTTGCAGCAGCAAGATAGACATATTCAGGTTCATTATTTTTGAAGAACCTTTCAACATCATCTTGCCGACGCAAGTCAAAGTGACTTGAAGGTGTTGATAGAATATTAGTATACCCCTTCCGATGAAGCATACGAACGATTGCTGATCCTACTAATCCAGTGTTTCCAGCAACGTAAATTTTACTTTCACTGTCCATAAAGTACCATGTCCTCAATCAATTTATCAAATGAGATTTTAGGTTCCCAACCTAGTTTTTCTTTTGCCTTAGTTGCATCACCCAGCAAAGTCTCTACTTCTGCTGGTCGGAAATATTTAGAGTCTACCTTGATAATAGGTCTCTTAGTGTTCCAATCATATCCAACCTCATTAAGACCTTCACCCATCCATTCAATTTTAAATCCAAAGTACGGTGCTGCTCTTTCAACAAACTCACGAACAGAATACTGAACACCAGTTGCAATTACATAATCATCGGGTTCATCCTGTTGAAGCATTAACCACATTGCCTCTGCGAAATCTTTTGCGTGACCCCAATCCCTTCTTGCATCAAGGTTTCCGAGAGATAATACGTCTTGTTCCCCAACTGAAATTCGGGACAACCCTCTGGTAATTTTACGGGTAACAAACGTCTCCCCTCGTCGGGGACTTTCATGATTGAAAAGAATTCCAGAACTTGCATGTAGTCCATATGATTCACGATAATTTTTTACAATCCAATAACCATAAAGTTTGGCAACACCATAAGGGGAACGAGGATAGAATGGTGTCGTTTCTTTTTGAGGAACTTCTTGTACAAGACCGTAGAGTTCACTGGTAGACGCTTGATAAATACGTGTCCTATCTTCCATACCCAGAAGACGCACTGCCTCAAGAACACGTAGAGTTCCCACACCATCGACATCAGCAGTGTATTCAGGCATCTCAAAGGATACTTTGACGTGACTCTGAGCACCAAGGTTATAAATTTCATCTGGTTGAACTTTTTGAATAACTCTTACTATATTAGTCGAATCGGTGAGATCACCGTAGTGCAAATGGATACGATTATAGATTTGATCAATTCTATGCGTATTAATCAAAGAAGCACGACGGACAATACCGTGAACTTCATATCCCTTTTCAAGAAGCAATTCTGCAAGATAAGAACCATCTTGACCAGTGATACCAGTAATTAAAGCAACTTTCATTAAAAAATTTAGTTTTTATTATTATACTAAAAAAGGAGAGTTTATGCAACTCTCCTCATAAGGTCTTTCATGCACGCCACTTGCTCTTTGACCAGAAGCAAGAAACTGGGCGGGGTTAACCCCATCCGCACCACTTGCTTTTGGGAGAAGCAAGAAACTCCGGGGTCGTTTGAGTATTGCGCACTGAAAACTAAAAAGAGTTTTACGTTTTGAATACTAACTAGACCATCACCGACCAGGGCAGATTTTTACGTGTCTCCGTCACGAGCATATTAGGGATGACTCCACCAGTTCTTTTAGAGACTCTCCGTGTCTATTATTTTAAATGTCTAAACAACTTTGATAGTTTCGAGATCTTGATAGAGATAATCCATCAACATTTCGTAGTCATCAAGGGGATCTCCTGAAAATACAACACCATTATTTTCATAATAGCGGCGTACTTTCTTATAAAGTTTCGGACTCTTTACATCAAGGTAGATATCCCCGTTAGCAGCAGAACGCAAAGTGCTAACATCTTTCTTGAATTTTTCGATCAGAGACATTGTTGTGTGTTGAATACCTGAGTATTATAAGTGTTTGACTTTATATAGTCAAGGTGCCAGTCAGGAAACTGGCAAGTCCGAGTATTCAGATTTGAACTGAAATTATTCCGCTTCCCAAAAGCGGTGCCATGACCAAGTTAGGCGATACTCGGTTGCGATAGGTTCCTTTCGCCGCTAGTCCTGAACCCATCAGAAGGGGACTACCGCAGTTGAGTGGTCTCAACAGAAGTAATTATACTACTTCTTGTGCCCTTTGTCAAATGGTGCCCAGTGTTGCCAGTTGTATTTGTGAACTGCCCAGATACCCATAATAGGCACAAAGACCATAATATAGCAAATGAATCCAAGAAATAAATCGTTGTTTAGTGCTGCTGCTGCGAAGTGTCCCATTTGTTATGATCCTACCGTAAGTGCAATATTTCCACCTCTAGAGTAATTTACACCATAAGGTACATTATAATTGTAATATACAGACCACTTGTCAGTTGCCAAAGAATATCCACCATAAAGACTACAATTATCTATCAAGTCTTGCCAAGTAAAATCATTAGTAATAACATCAGTATACAAATCTATGGACCAAATATCCAAACTAACTCCAGTTTGTGGTTTTGGAAATTGCAAATCCGATTCTTGTGATCTCCATGTAATATATGAATGTGTATAATCTGTTGGAAAATTTTTAACCTTTGTAGGTACAAATTCGAATTCTTCTGGTTCATCACCTTCACCAACGTATGTAATAACCTTAGTTGGTAACGTACTTTTAACTACATCAGTAAGAGAAGATACTTCAAATCTACCAGTCCAACTAGACTTTTCGGAAACACTATCAATAGAAAAATCTACAAAAGCCATTTTTATTTTTTTGAGTATTTATTAATGGGCAGTTCCATTCCCATTGTAGTCATCAGAATCATAATAACTAGATGTTTTAGATCCAAAATAAAGAGTGGCAAGTACAAATGGTACAGATACCACTACTAAAATTTTTCCCAATAAATGTTCCATTATTTTTCCCCTTCAGATTTTAATTCTTCAAGATAATCCAACCACCACTGGGGGTCTTTCTCCATTCTCCATTTAGGCACAGGAAGTCCTTTCTCAAAGTAATACTCCCAGATTGCCTGGTTAATAATTTCTTTGGTCTCAATAATTCTCTTCTTCATCATCAAAGTCTCCATATGCATTTTCCACGTAGGGTCCGTGTGGTCGTTTAGATTCTTCTCGGACATAAGTGACTTCAGATACGCTTGTAGATAACCATAGCGATAACTTCATTACTATGTAGATAATTGCGAGAGGAAGAAAACAAAGAGAAAGAATGAGTGCGTGTTTCATCTAACGTGATGACCTCCAAACATAAACCGCATTCCATTCAGAACTTTATTAGCAAATTCACCTAATCTTCTAGAGTTGAATCGTTCAAAGAGGGCAGTAGATATAACAGGTGCGGGTACACCAAGATCCACAGCAGCGTGAACAGTCCAACGACCCTCACCACTATCGCTAACTCCCCCATCGAACTTGCTAAGTTCTCTATCATACCGTAGAACATGAGCGGTAAGATCAAGTAACCAAGACCCAACCACAGAACCACGACGCCACAACTCAGCAACCTCAGCAACATCAATATCATACATATAATCTTGAGGACAGTCCATTGGAGCGACTTCAGCATCCCCTTCTTTGACATACTTAGCACCCGCATTTGCTTCGTGGAGAATATTAAAACCTTCGGCATATGCTTGCATAATCCCATACTCAATGCCATTATGAACCATCTTCACAAAATGTCCTGCTCCTGGTCCACCACAATGTAACCACCCATTTTCAGCATCAGTCAAATATGCACCAGGTGCAGTTCTTTCGGCAGCACCCACCCCTGGGGCGAGGGCATTAAAAATGGGCGAACAAGTGGCGACCGCAGTATCTCCGCCACCAACCATAAGACAGTATCCACGGTCCAAACCGTAAACACCACCACTAGTGCCACAGTCAATATACGCGATGCCAAGTTTTGCAAGGCGCTCTGCTCTTTTCCGACTGTCCTTAAAATTGCTATTGCCATGATCAATAATAATATCGCCTTCACGACAATATCGTAATAGCTCATTGATCGTCTCCTCTACTGTTTCTGCTGGAACTACCATCATGAAAATGCCTGGCTTCCTCTCAGAAACAGACTTGTAACTATGGACTACTTGAACAAGGCTTTCCACAGAAGTGGTGCATCCACTGATATAACCCTTTTCATATTGCTCATTAGCTTTTTCATAGTTGTTTCTATAACCCCATACTTCATGACCTGCTTTGATGAGACGGCGGGACATTCCTTCTCCCATCCTACCGAGACCTATAAGACCTACTTTCATTTAAATCTCCCAAGATTCGTATTGATGTCTAAAATAAACATCAACTTTATTTAAGCTATCAAGATGAATACTACAATCATAGTTATGATCATCACACCACTCTAGTGCAAACATATGATATTTTATATGAGAATGAACTTCATTAATTCCATATGATCTTGCAAGAGAAGACATTACAAAATGCCAACACCTTGGATTTTGATCTTCCATTAGAAATCTCCACCATTTCTAACTCCAACAATATATCCAATAATTAGTCCGCACATAAATGCAACAAACATGTAAAGTACATGTGAAAAAAAGTCGATGAATATGAACCACTCTTCAGTCGTCATTTTCTTTCATTAACTCCTCTACTCGTTTCCTCATATCGGACATCTTCCGTTTCTCATGGTCCATGTGAATGTACCCACGCTTGCCCCACATTATCATTGTGCCCTGATAGAACATCGTGGCAGCAAAGATAAGCAAGAGTACAATACCAATTATTTCAGGGTAATGTTTAACCATGGCAGTACTGGAGGAATAACACCAATCAGTCTTAAAAGTCCCTCAGCAAATAAAGCAAGAACCACCCAACCGACGCACATACTAATGATAGAAGCATTACGGTTGTGTCGTCGTATTGCTGCATCGATCATCTCCTGACATTCTTCGCGAGTGACTAATTCATCTTGTGGTTCCATCACTTTTCGTCGCCAAGAAATTTTGCTAAAGGATCTCTACGAGTCTTTACGATTTCGCAAGCCCTCTTGTAAAACATATTTTCAATATTACCAGACTCTTCAAAAGTTGCTTTGATCTTCACCCAGTTATCATAGGTGTGCTGATCCATTTGATTTTTGCGGGTTATCTACTAGTTATGCTAGCGAGGAATTCGAAAGTGTCAACAATGTGTTCATACGGCAACAGTCATTAAACAAATATTAAATTTGTTACTTAACTTCAAAATCTAACTTACGAACTTTTCTTTGTCTTCTTGCCTCTTGCCATTGAATATCTTCATTGGTAAGAACACCAGTTTTTACCTTTGTATTATAAGAATTTAGCATGATGACATCAGATAAATCACGCGCAGAAATCTTATCACCACGAATAGTTGCCATATTGGGGCAACCACAAGTCACCGTCTTATTGTGATGCCCGTCTAACTCCCTACCACAGGAGCGGCATCTAATCTTTATATTATCCATCTTATGATGTGTTCTACTTCTTCAGTTTTCAGTTATTTATACAAATGGTATTCAATTATTGTTGTAGCATATGTTCTACGGTTTTGGCAACATCTTCCATTGCTAACCGTAAGTCATCTCTTTGCCCTGATTCTTGGTGGCATATTGGTCTTCTGTCATCAGTAAGAGTCCAGCGCCACAAATTCATATGTTTGCAATACCAGAGTTTAATATTCATTCCCCTCAGTCATACTTATGCCTATTTAACAAGTCTGGATTCTTCTTGTATAAGGAGTAACAGTAACTATTGGGGTCACTATCCATAGCATAGTGTGCTTGTGTATGAATAGTTTGGATAATACAGAAAAACCCAATAACTATCAGGTTAAAGTGAGTTACTGGTGAGAAAAGGATTTTCTTCATAATAAAAAAGGGGGACCGAAGTCCCCCTGATTATACTACAGGATTATCAGAAGGTCCACTTAACACCAGCCTTGGTGCCGTAACCGTTCTTAGCACCATTAGCGCCAGTTGCGAGCGAGAACTCACCGTAGACACCCAGGTTCTCGGTAGCAGCAACAGAACCGCCAACCTTACCAGAGAATACGGTGTCAGAAGCAGCACCGTCAGGGGAGACAACCGAAGGACCACCCTGGATGTAGTAACCCAGAGCACCAGTCGAACCTTCGTAACCTACGTGCAGGTCGGTGGTGGTGCCAGAGTAATCGCTACCAGTGAAACCAGAGTTGGCTTCAACGTTAACGTAGGGTCCTGCCATTGCAGCACCAGCGAAAAGGGGAGCAGCAGCGAGTGCTGCGAATGCGGATTTAATCATTTTTGATACCTCGTTATTTTCTCGCAGAGTAATATACCTGCGGATGGAAAGAGACTCGACGTGTCTCTGTTTAAACTTCGTGGACTAGGCGAGTAGTTGAGGCTTCGTCACGATATCTTATTTATTAAGTTTTACAACTACGGGAATTCGGTTTCCCGAAGCGGAGTATCGGAATCGAACCGACGACATCTAACTTGGAAGGATAGCGTTCTACCGCTGAACTAACTCCGCATGAGTATTAAGAGGTGAAAACTAACAAGAGTTTTGCTATGTGAATACCAACAGATTGGATTATAAGACAATCATTTAAGATTGTCAAGCCTCCGACAAGATTTGAACTTGCGACCTTTGCTTTACAAAAGCACTGCACTACCACTGTGCTACAGAGGCAACTCCCGTTGCTGGGCTCGAACCAGCGACATTCGGATTAACAGTCCAACGCAACTACCAACTGTGCTAAACGGGATTGTTTGCCTTTTCTTCCTTTGAGGTTTTGAAGTAGAGTTTATAATACCTCCGCTTCATCTCATCAATGAACTTCATATCTTCTTCAAATCCCATATATTTAAGGAGTTGATAAGAACCTTCAAGTTCACTGAGTAATCTTAGTATATTGACAGAGTGTCTGTCAAGTCCACCAAAATCGTATTTACCCATGATAAGAAGTAAAAGGACAACGGGTTAGGAGGGATTCGAACCCCCGACCGACTGCTTAGAAGGCAGTTGCTCTATCCTGCTGAGCTACTAACCCTTGAGGACCTTCATATTATAAGGGATCTGAACCAACCTGTCAAGGGTGTTCGTTGTGTTACATCCACTTTTTCTATAAATAATTTCATAGTTCCATTATATAGACAAAATGAAAGCAGGTCTAATTGCTTTAGGAATGTTATTGTTGGCGGCACCTGCACATGCCGATCTTACTCATAAAATCTCTTCAAGCGTTCAACTGACTGTTGATGCTTCTGCTTCTCAAGCAACTCGTCTTGGTTCTACCTACTCGGTAAGTGGTTCTAATGTATCTGCTACTCTTGGCGGTCTTACTGCTCCTGTTTCGGCAACTACTGCGGCGACAATGAACTCAGGTACTTACACTCAGACAACTGATGGAAGTGCATTTTCGTTTAGCGAGACATTCAACGGCGGAGACGCAATCCCAACAGGAACAACCGTTTCTAGTGGTGTGGTTGGAACCCTACCCGCATTTGGAAGCGTCACCACAACTGCTGGTGGGGTGGCTGGTTCTCTCGCTGGTACTATCAATTCTGCTGGCACGATGGCATTGACTGCTGGTGGTGCTGGTACTTCAGCAACAGGTCAATTCGTATCTGAAATCACTATTAGATAATGGGTATAGATAATAATGAAGAAGATCATCGGTGCCCTAAGTGTGGGTTTGTTCTATGCGCTTGTCCCGTCGATTTCACGGGCAGTTCCTGTAGTACCAAATTTTACACAGGGCTCGATGACTTCTCATACCGAAACAACAAGTACGGTTACGGAGACTATAAATTCAATAGACTATAACACAGGGTATCAATACTCTGCAACTGGAAGTGGAATCACCGCCAATGGCAATCTCTCGCCAGGGACAGGTGCGACTAATGTAACTATAGATGGAGTGACATCATCATGGACTGGAGTAACAAGCAAACCAACATTTACGCAAACAACACCAGGAGCAGCGTTTCAGTTCACAGAAACCTATCAAGGTCCTGGTTTAAGCAATCAAACGATAATTCAAAGAACGACAGAAATAAAAAGCGTGACCGACACTACAAGTATCTTTACGCAGTAATCTTAAGTTTTGCTTCCATCCTACCCACACAAAGAGTTCTTGCTGAGACTGTTGGCGGCGTTAGCGCCACTGCTGCTCCTGTTGCTAATTCCTCTGGTTCAGTCACCAACCAAGCCATCCAAGTCCTCCAAGGTCCGTACATCACCAACACCTACGGTGGTGGAATCCAATGTCAAGGGCCAACTCTGAACATCACTCCATTCGTTACTGGTTCTGGTTCGATGCAGAAACCCTACGAACCTTATTATAATGATCCAGTATATGATATGAGAGACCTGAATGAAGATGGATCATTAGATAATCCTGGCAATATCTTATATACTGTTCCTACCAGAACAGGACAGAAAGACAACTATAATCTTTCATTAGGTGTCAGTGCTACTTGGTCTATCCCACAAGATAAAAAACTCCAAGACCAGTGTAAGGAAGCAGCAGCGGCAAATATTGATTTGATGAAGCAACAGGCGGCAAATAAAAGATTAGACTTTGAGATTGCCCGTCTCAAGAATTGTGGCGAGTTGAAGAAACAGGGCATCTATTTCCACCCCAAGTCTCCATATTATAAAGTGTGTGCGGATGTGATTGTTACTAACCCTGGCGGTGTCATTCCCCCACATAGACATTCTATCCCTTCGGTTTCAAGACCTTCTTCAGTGCCCGTATCGCCTCCGTCCTCTCGCGCTGAAGATCTCGGCGCTCCGTTACAGACAAGATCTCCTCTTGTTTCCCCCTGATCTTAGCAATCTTTTTCATAACTTTTTTAACCGTTGGTTTGATAACCTTGAGTAGGATATCTGCCAGCGGTTTTGCCATAAGTGCTGATGCTGTGGCAACAACTGCAATACCACCAGTAGTCATAACAGTTCCAGGACTAGGAAGTCCAGCAATAATTTGCTCTGGTAGTGGCACCTTTTCTGTTTGCTGGACACACTGATTTCCTATCAGTTGATATCCAGTTACTTTCTTTCTGAACCCTTCAAGATATGTTCCTACAGGTTCCTTTGCCTGTTGTGATGCTGTGGGACAATCTACCTTGGCGGTGGCAGGGGGAGTTTTAGGTATCGGTAGATCAGGTGCTTCGGGAGCTTTAGGTTGCCTTGTATCTACCTTCGGTTTTTGTGTCGGTAGAGTTTGATTGGGTTCAAAGTTAATAGGATTGAATGATGGCATATTTCCATCACAAAATGTTAATGTCCCATTAGGATCATCACTTTGAAGCGTTTTTGATCCATTATTCGCTTCATGTGCTTCTACACAACCAGGCATATCAACTATCGGTATTCCAATGTTTTGTGTTACTGGAACAACTGGTGGTATTGACTGTGGATAATTCATCAACCAATCGGGAACCGGAGGTATATCCAGATTCCTGATTTGGATTTCTCTTATCTTAGGCATCAATCATCATTTGTGAAAAGATTCAAAAATCCACTCCAAAGATGAAAGAAGAACACATAAAGGAAGAATTTTCCCTCAGCATCTTTGGATTTTCTTCTTCTTGTTGTAGTCATGAGTCACTTTTCTGTTAACACTATTTAACAGGAATAACACCACCCGTTACTGAAGGCACATTTGTTTGAGACATAACATCTCCAGTAGCAGAAGGCATCTTAGGCATTGCTGACTCTACCATTCCTGGAAGTGCTTCTGTAACTGCCTTAGTGATTTCTTCTGTTGCCTTTACTCTTACATCTTCAATCATCGCATCCTTATTGAGGAAGAGGTATGCTCCTCCACCAACAACACCAAGAGATACAAGTCCTGATAGTAGTGCTACCACGTTTACTAGTTTTTGCATTGGTTTACTCCACTAAAGTTCCATGTGCTCTGCGGATCTCTCTGAGTTCCTCAAAGTTCTTCTGTTTAGTTCCACCATCATATGCCCAGGCATATCCTTCGGTAATCATTTGTTCGTTGAGAGAGACTTCTTCGTCTCCAATATAAAGCCATCCCAAGAGTCTACCGTATTTACCAACACCCCCATCAAGCTCA
>Ga0208150_1000132_pt1 | contig 30252 bp, 27 predicted proteins | sample DEB08_DNA_8_FD_184534 | JGI IMG/M metagenome (GOLD analysis project Ga0208150, IMG submission 184534) | Aqueous microbial communities from the Delaware River and Bay under freshwater to marine salinity gradient to study organic matter... | ecosystem: Environmental > Aquatic > Marine > Coastal ...
CCTTCTACACGAAGAACATTCTTCTGAATGAAGGCCTGCGTGCCTGGATGGCACCGGCTGACCAGCCGCACGAAAACTTCGTCTTCCCTGAAGAGGTTCTGCCCCGCGGCAACGCTCTCTGATTTCCGACTTGGTCTTCTTATAGCCCCCGCAAGGGGGCTTTTTTAATGGTTAGTTGAAAGTTCTTAGTTGAAAGCTTTTGTTTGGAAGCGTTTGTTTGCGGATATTGGTTTAGAAGCCATGGATGATGGGTGTTGGATGAAGGCAAGCCGTGAACCGTGCTTTGCAAGACCTGTGCAATTCAAGACAATGTTGAACGCCATCTTTTTGTTGTGGGGCTAATGGAGTAAAGGGTTGACTGCTGAAATCAATGGGGATAGAAGTGGTGTTGCTGAGTTATCGTTTACCGTATGGATTGGTTTTAAGACTTTTGTGGTAGATGTGAGGCTAAATGGGTTTCAGTCTTAAAGATCGTTCCTCGATTGAGCGCGCAGCCTTGATTGTTTCTGTCGTCTATGCCGGTATTCTTTTTTTAACGGCTGCTGTTCAGCATTATCTGTTTGGTACTCAAGTTTGGGATATTGGGCTTTTTGAGCAATTTAGTTGGCTGATTGCTGAAGGCAAGGCTGCGGCGATTAGTAGCTTGAGGCAGGTCACTCCTTTGCAGGATCATTTTTCGCTTCTCCTCCTGCCGTTAGGAGCAATTTATAAAGTCTTCCCTTCTACGTTTACCTTGATCGGTTTGCAGTCGATGGCGTTGGGATCGCTCCCTGCTGTTGTTGCTTATTTGGCTGTGAAGCGACAAATTAAGCAGTTGCTTATTTGGGCTTTAATGTGCGCCATTGTTCTTTGTCCCTATGGCTTTTTGGTCAACAGGGGGGACTTTCATCCAGATGTCCTCACGATCCCATTCATGATTATTGCGATTTTTGAGGCGACTCAGGAGCGAAGATGGCGATACTATTTTTGTCTGTTAATCGTACTCTTTGCCAAGAATGCTCAGGCTCTGTTTGGCTTAGGTTTGGGCTTGTATGCGATCGCTAGGGGTAGATGTCTAAGGGGGTTGATTACAATTGTAATTTCAATTTTTTGGTGGTTCTTGGCAACGCATCTTTCTTCTGCTGGAGGAGATCATGTTGCAATCCGTTTGGGTTATTTAGGTGATACGAAGCTCGAGATGCTTACGACATTGCTTGTGCGGCCATGGATTGTTTTTAGTGTTGCCTCCCCCTCAGATATTTTTCTCTATACCTTGGGACTCTCGCTTCCCTTTCTTGCTCTTCTGCGTAAGCCAGCATTGGCATGTTTGCTTGGCGCAGCTCCAGTTTACTTAGTGAACATTATTTCAGATTCGGGGATTCAGCGTGAGTTGAATCATCACTACTCCATTCCCATCCTGGCCTTTTTGATTGCCGGCTGTCTTGATTCATTGCCAGCGATCTCAGTCAAGGCGCGTCATATTCAGAAGAATATATTCAATACCACCTTGGTCTTGTCCTTGGTGGCTTTCTTGGGTTACTCAAGAATGATTTATTTTAAATCCCGATACCTGCCACGCTTGCCAGAAGCAGTTGCTTTTCAGTCAGTTGTTTCTGATATAGGTCCTCAAGAGTCTGTTCTGGCCTCTTCTAATTATGTGGTTCACCTGGCAGGGCGTCAGCACATATCTCAAATTGAAAAAGATGATTATCAGCAAAAATGGCCTTTTGATGTAATTATTTTTCCTAGCGAAAAGGCCTTGATTAATGTACGGGGAAGGCTTCGGGAGGTTGGCAAGACAAAAGTTGGACGCAAAATGAGCCGCATCCTTGAAGAGGCAAAGGCGTCTGGTATGACTTGTGATCAGCCGAATAGTTACATTCGCTTATGCCGTATGAAGGAGTGATTGGTTTTGATTGAAGTTGCTGTAGCCTTTTAACCCTGTTTGTCTGGATTGCGGAAGCTTTGATGCTCTGTTGATTCCCCGTTTGCGTACATAGGGCAAGGGGATGAAGTTGCGATGGTTTCGGGCCTTCGGCGTGCTGTCTTTTAATAGGGGCGTTTTGGAAAAAAGAACCGATCCGATGGCGTCGTTCAAGATCTGGAATCGGCTCACCAGATATTGGCCACCTGCTGTTTTATGTTTAGCGGCTGGATTTTGGCTGATTGGTTTCTTCCTTCAGATTTGGCGGCTGGAAAGTTTCGGGTCTACCTACGACCAAGCCTTATTCCTTCAGGAGTTGTGGTCGACTGCGCAAGGCCGCCCTTTCGAAAGCAGTTTGTCATCCGTTCTGTCATCTGCTGTTGCGGTGAATGGCGATCTGCCGAAAGTTTCCTATCTCCATTTGGGTCAGCACGCCAATGCATTGACGCTGCTTTTGGCTCCAGCGGTCGCTGCTTTCGGTTGGGTTGTTCTTCCTTTTGCACAAGTCACAGCCTTAACAGCGGCCGGATTAGTCCTGTGGCGTATCGCTCAATCGCGGTTGCCTGAGGAGTTGGCTTGGCGTCTCGTGTTGAGTTACTTCTTGAGTGGGGCTGTATTTGGCCCGATGTTGGAGAACTTTCATGACCTGATTTGGTACCCCCTGCTTGGATTTTTGATCCTGGGGGGATTGCTCGATCGCCGCTTGCGACTGGTCATTGTCTCGTCTTTTGCCTTGTTGTTGGTGAGAGAAGACAGTGGTTTATTGCTCTTTTCGATTGGTGTTTGGGCCGCTGTTCGTAGGTCTGATGTGCGTGGAATAGGTATTGGGTTGATGCTGATCTCATCTGCCTGGGTCTTTCTTGTGACGGGGTTGATTCAGCCTTCTGTCGATGCTTCCTTATCTGATCGTTTTCTCCAAGAAAAATTTGGGCATCTGGTTGAGGATGTCTCTGGTGGAACTTGGTCAGTGTTGTTCCAAATGCTGCAAAAGCCAGTAGCCCTTTTGCAAGCCTTGGTCAGTCCGCCAGGGGCCACCCTGGGCTTTCTAATTGCACTTTCTCTGCCGCTCTTACTGGTGCCTCTGTTCTCAGTTGATGCGGCGTTGATTGTGAGTGCACCATTGCTGATTGCTTTGTTATCGCAGGGTCGTACTGCTCTGGCTGTGACGCTTCGCTACGTGTTGGCTCTTGTTCCAGGCCTGTACATCGGTACGTTGCTGTGGTGGCAATCCAACCCGTCAATTTGGAAGAAGCGTTGGTTGCGACCCTGTTGGACTGCTGCGTTGAGTATGGGGCTGTTGCTTACGATTGTGAGTAATCCGCACCGAACCTTTTCGGCCTTAGTGCCAGACAGTTTTTCACCATGGGTTCATGTGTCTCCCTCGGCGATGGTGAAGCGACGTGCCGTGGGGCGCAAAGCCCTCTCCTTGATTCCGCCGACAGCTTCAGTTAGTGCAGATACTCCTCTGCTCCCATGGCTGGCTCAGCGTGAGGTAGCCATTCGCTTCCCTCATGGTGTGCGCTACCTCGATCGAGAGGACCAAATTCAGGAGGTGGATTGGATCGCCGCTTTTCCTGGCTATTACTCACCTCTTGTGCCCTTATTTAAGCGAGAAACCGAACAGCAAAGAGGCATTTTGCATGCTGTGGAAAGACTTACGGCTGAGGGACGCTATGAACCGGTTTTTTGTGAGGGAGGAGCGTTGATTTTGCGTCGGGTTTCCGGCAAAGTTCAAGACCAGAATCCCAGCTTTGACAAGTCCAATTCTTGTCTTTTGCCTGACTGAGCAAATCAGCCTGGAGTCTTTTTTTAGACCCCCAGCCTGGATCGTTTGGATTAAGTAAGAACACTGTCCAGCCATTGCGAAAGGCTTGCTTGCTTTGCGATTTTTTGGCGAAGGCAACGTGCTGCCTTTGACTAATCTGGGGTACGAAGTAACTGGTTGTTAGAACGCGATCCTGTGGTGTGAGTTTGGAGATGGCTTGTTGTGCATCACCAATCACATTTACTCTGTTGAGATAGGAGCCAGTGAAAAACCAGGGTTTGGCTAGCGCGATCCAGAGAGTGACTGCCCAAATCACACCTTTCCAAGGAAAAGTTTGTCTTGGCCTTAGGGCTAATCCGTCGATTGCGGCTGTCACGCTGAGGACGGCAAGAGGAAGGCTGTAGTGGTGAATCAGCGTTCGATAGGACGATGCCTCTGCGTTCAGGTTGACGAGCAAAAGTGGGACTGCGGCGCTCAAGATCACGAGCGACCGACGTCTCCAGAAAGGCAGAGTGGGAAGGATTAAGACCAGGAGGTAGAAGGCACCGTCGCCGAAGTCGATGTGTGTGAATGCAAGCCATGGTCGGCTCATCAATGTGAACAGAATGTCGCCAAAGTTGTTACCGAGATGAGAAAACATTCGACCGGCGGCTTTTGGCCCTTCTCCACCCCTGAACAAGGGATACAGCCACTGGCTCAGCAGCAGAACCCAGGCGCCGGAGAGTCCTGCGCCCGCGATGGCCCAACGCCAGCGCCGTTGGATTAGCAAACTGAGGCTGAGCCCAAGCGTGATCAGAACGAGGCCATCGCGGCATCCCAACATCAAGACCAGAAGCAAAAGCCACCCACCAAAGCGCTGCTGGCGTTGGCACCAAATCGCCAAGGCGAGCGCTGGCATCACCCAGGTTTCAGGGTGGAAATCAAACAAATTGACGTTGAAAACCAATGGTTGCAGCCACCACAACAGGCAGCTGAACCAGCAGAGTCGTCTGGATAGACCTGCTTGAGTTCCCAAGATCCAAACAGGGATTGCGGTAAGACTGAGGGCCAGCGCTTGGCTTGCGAGCAGCCAATGAACGGATGGTTGAAACCAATACAGCAAGCCGGACCCATAGAACATCCAGGCGCCGTGATCAGCCAGCACATGAACATCCTCCATTGAGGAAACAGGTGGTAACCCATTGCCGAGCAACCAGGCCCATTGATCAAAGAGCCCAAGGTCATAGGCATTGCTCTGAAGCAGCCAATGGCGAGAAGCCGCTAAGCCCCAACCAAGGACTCCAATGCCAAAGGATGTCCACCAGAGGCGTGCGGGTGGCGTGCTGTTCATGGCTGGTCGGTGGAAGAGCAGTGCCAGAGCGCCCAATCATCAGCGTGTGGTGGATTGGTCGTGCTCGAACAGCTTTTGCGGGAGCGCTTGCTCACGAGCCAAAACTCCGCTGGAGTCTTGGACTTCAATTCCTTTAAAGGACGCTTTGCGTACCAGTTGAGTGAGGGGCGCGTGGATCCATCCAGCATCACAACCGCATCAGGTGGGAGCGATCGAATTTGTGCTGCTACAGGCCTTGGATCCCAGATTTCATTGAGCTCCCATAGCCATAGATGACTGTGCCAAAGGGCAAGCAGGCCAAGGCTCCACCCCGTGATCAGCACGGCGAGTCCCTGTTGGCGTTGACGTTGCGGGGGTTTGGAGAGCATCACTCCGCCGATGAGCAAGCCAAGGCCTGCGGCAAACAAGGCTGGGAAGGGAAGCGCCGCCCTGGCCTTCATCGCCACAAGAACCGTTGTGCTTACCAGGAGGAGAGCTCCCATCCATTGCCATGCTTTTGGGATCCAATGGGGACGCCCCTCCTTCAAGAGTTCAGCCAGGGCTTCTCCACATAGAAGGGCGATGGGTGGCCAGAGCAGGTGGCTGTACCAAGGCAACTGGGTCCGCAAGGGCAACACCATCAGCGCGCTGCCGACCAGGAGACCGAGTTCCCATCGGCCCGTTGATGTTTTGCGATGGCGCCATGCCCAGACCACGCCGCTGGGTAGGAGCAGGATCCAGGGCCACCCGCCTTCAAGAATCTCTGTGAGTGGCATCACCCAGGCCCCACTGTTTTCGCCGACGACTTCGGTCACGCGACCAAATCCCTGGCCGCCCCACATCACGAGTGCATCGCTGCCGCGCTGCCCAAGGTGCCAAAGGTGCCAGATGGCTCCAGGGATCAGGCCGCTCATCGCCCAGCCCAAGGCTGAACATTTTCTGCTGGAGGGCCTATCGAGCAGAGTGATGATCCCGATCATGGCCAAGTAGCCAATTAGGGCCGGTGGTTTCAGGAGCAAGATGCCGCTTCCCCCCAATCCGGCAAGCAAGCCACGCCAAGGCCAGCGCTTGCTGCTGAGCCAACCGCTGATCAGGAGCAGGCTGCAACTCACAAGAGTTCCGTCCAGCATCGCGAGCCGGCCATGGCGAGCCATGGGCAACAGGGTCATCAGGATCAAACCAGAACAAAGGGCGGAGCGCTCAGCGCCTTGTCCATGGCTCAGTTGGCGACGCAGGATCACGATGAGTGGTACGGCCAAGCTGGAGAGCAGACTTGGCATCAGCCGTACGGCCCATTCATCTTCCCCAAATCGCTGGATCGAGGCCCCAATGAGCCAGTGCAGTCCTGGTGGTTTGTTGAGGTAAATCGCCTCACTGTTTTTAATGGCTAAAAGCCAGTCCCAAGCCGGTTGTGCTGTGGTGGAGCGGGAGACTCCTGCGACGAGAGCTTCATCCCAATCGCGCAACGGCAGATTCCCCATCCAAGGGAGCCAAACCAGCAGGGTGAGCAACCAGAGCAAAAGAGGCAATGGCACTGTCACAAGCCGCCAGCGTCCGTTATCTTGCAAGGGACTAGATCGCAGTGATGTGGTCTCATCCTCAACCTTCGGGTCCATGAATGAGATCGAATGCATCGCCGGCGTTCATCTATCCATCCAGGAGGAGGTGTCCATGAGTTCCAGTTGTTTGACCCAGGGTCTGCTGATCGCGGAGAACGCCGGCTGACGGCATTGTCCTCTGACTGATCAATCGGTTCCGCGCCAGAGCGGACCCGGCGAGAGCCCCCGGCCAGTCTCTGGTCGGGGGCATCGTTTTAGGACTTTTTGTTGGGAGGCCGTTTTGGGTGAGGGGCCAAAGGCGTTGCGAGCCGTTCACGTAACTGCCTCTCTAATTCAGGCTTGTGAGGCCCGTTCTGTTGCAAAACGGCGATGCCATTTTTGAACGCTTGCACCCGGTACTTGTCCATCTGATCAGGCAGCTCCTGCTGGATGCGTTTCAGCTCACGCCAATCACTTCTAAACGCCACGCTGTAGCGCTCCAGCCAGTCGAGATCGACGGCAATCCAATCCACCGAGAGTTTGTTTTTGTTTCGGTCGAGGTAATGCAGCGATTCGGGATAACGGACCGCAACCTCACGTCGAGCGATCAACGGAATGAGAGGCGTGTTCGCGCTCACAGAAGCGTCTTGGGGGATCAGATCCAGAACTTGGCGGGCATCTTGTCCGTGCTCCCATTGCTGAATGGGATTGCTAAAAACCATCGGTTTGATGCTGTCAGGCACGATCCACGACAGGCTGCGATGGGGGTTGCTGCTCACGGTGAGCAGGAGAGAAAGGCTGATGGCGATTCCCCACGCCAGGCGAGTGCGGCGGCCGGGGGTTGGTGGCTGGCGACGGCTCCACCAGAGCAGGGCCCCGAGGCTGAAGCCGGGGACCACGAGAAGCGTATAGCGAATGGTGATCGAGAGCGGGTCATTGCTGCCTTGGGCCAGAAATAGGCCCAGGAGTGACGGGCCTGCAAGGATCCATGCATCGAGGCTGATCAGGGGCACCATCAGAAATGGCAGTCCATGACCCAGCAGGTACAAAAAGGTTTGACCTGGCGGGGAGATCAGTTCCCTGAGCACGATCAGCGGCTGGCTCAAAGCCTGTTGCAACATCGAGAGGCTGCTGGCTCCTTCGCTCGGATCCCCATCCAGATATTGGCCAAAGTTCTCTACCATGAATCTCTTGCTGTTGTCGTTCGAGAAGAGCGGCATCAAGGCATTGGTGACCAGCACCATCCATCCCGCTCCCCAGATGATGAGGGCGACCGCGATTGGCCAGCGTTTTGGCTCTCGTAAGAGCAACCACAATCCGATGGCAATCACCATGATGCCCGTGTCTTCTCGAATGAGCGGGATCAGGGCAGCGGCGATCAGGATCAACCACCCCATTCGCCTCTGAAGACCCAGCATCAGGGCAAAAACAGCGAGGGGAAGCTGGCAGAGATCAGTGAAATTTCCCAGGGTGGGACCGATGAGTGCATTCCCTCCGTAGAACCCATACGTAAGCCAGTTCGCCGTCCTTGCTGGAACAAGTTGAAGGGCGAGTTGATGCAGGACGAATCCTGCAAAGACGATCAGCCCCACTTGCACAATCGGAAGTGCGGCGCCTCCGATCAACCCGAATAAAGGTGCCCAAAGCAGTAGGGAGGGCGTGAAATGCTGCCCTAAACGCGCATAGCCCAAGCCTGCGGGTTCACCGCTGTGGATCACATTGGTAGAGAGCTGTGAGGAGAGTGTGCTCTCAAAGGGGTTCCCGCGCAGGCTGTTCCACAGCACTTGCTGAAAAATGCCTTGGTCGTAACTGGCGAGCAGCACGTGGGAGCGCCAAGCCTGCAGAAGGATTGCGGCAAGTGCAAAGATCAGCGCAGCAACCAGAGCTGACCTGGTGGGCTTTGAGAGCGGTGCAGGCATCCGCAAAGGCCTTGGGATAGTTCCTTATCAATAGTGGATGGTCATCTCCATGCTGAGGCCAGCCTGAGGCCAGCCTCTTGCCAAAAATGCTGTCTCACTTCCGCTGATGGAGCGATTCCCCAGGCGATTGATTTGTTGCTTGCGATACTTAATTTGATGTTTTTGTTAAATTTGATACTTTTTGCAGACGTTTTGTGTCGCGCAATACATTTTGGAATTTTTTGTTGCTTGCGATACAAATCGGACTGCTTTTTGTCGTATTGGATACATCCAATAGCACTTTCTGGCACATCAAGGCTCGAATTAATTGGTTGATTAAATATCTTTCTTTTTGACGCTTAGCGTCTCGATACCTCAATTTTTTGGTGTGAGGACCGAAAATGAAACTTTTCCATCAACTGCTGGTGGCTCCAGCTGCCCTGGGCCTTCTGGCGCCTGTGGCTGCGAATGCCACTGAGCTCAATATCAACGGTGTGTCTGATTACGCCGCCAGCTCTGCATCGAACAGCCGCGAGCAAGTCACCAGCATCACTCAGTTTTCCGACGTTTACCCAACCGATTGGGCTTATCAGGCACTCAGCAACCTGATCGAGCGCTACGGCTGTGTGGCTGGTTACCCCAACGGCACCTACCGCGGTAACAGGGCGATGACCCGCTTTGAAGCGGCTGCTCTGCTGAACGCCTGTCTCGACCGCGTCACCGAAGTGACCGACGAGCTGAAGCGCCTGATGAAAGAGTTCGAAAAGGAACTCGCCATCCTCAAGGGCCGTGTGGACGGACTGGAAGCCCGCGTTGGCGAACTGGAAGCCACTCAGTTCTCCACCACCACCAAACTGAAGGGTCAAGCCACCTTCGTGATTGGTGCTGTTAATGCTGGCGGAGACAGCCGGAAAGGTAGGGCTTACAAAGAGGGGGGAGGTGCTGACGCCTACAACAGCGAATACGGTGCTTTTACCTTCAATTATGACAACCGTTTAGTCTTTGATACCAGCTTCACAGGCAAAGATAAGTTACGTACTCGTCTTCGTACCGGTAACTTCGGGAATTCCGCATTTGGTGGTGCGGGCAATAATTTAACTGCCCTGGATATCGCATCCAAGACAGATAATAGTGTCACTATTGATCGTCTGTATTATAAATTCCCGGTCGGTAAGGATTTCACATTCATTGCTGGTGCCCTGGCAAGGAATACCGAATCATTGGCAATGTGGCCTTCTAAGTACAATAAAGGTGGAGCAAAGATTCTCGATTTCTTTGCTGTAGCAGGTGTTCCAGGCGTTTATAACAAGGAAACAGGTCAGCTAATTGCTGCTTACTGGCAGCAAGATGTTGCGAAGGGCGATCCTGGTTTCAGCATTAGTGCCAACTATGTTGCAGATGATGGAGAGGGAAATAACTCTAATCCATCTGAAGGTGGTTTTATGACAGATAATTCTCGCGCCAACCTTCTTGCACAAATTGGTTGGGGTAATGGTCAATATGGTGCAGCTGCTGCTTATAGATATGGTCAGTGCAAGTCAGGCATGCGCCGCTCTACTTCTTTCGTAAAGGCCAATGACTTCAACCTCAAGTGTCAAGGTGGTAGCGATAGCCGCTCTTCCAATAGCTTCGCGCTAAATGCCTATTGGCAGCCAGAGGATCCTGGATTTATTCCTTCGATCTCTGTCGGTTGGGCGATCAATACAATTAATGGCGATAATATTGTAGATGGCAGCTACACCACTTCTCAGAGTTGGTTCACAGGTCTGAAGTGGGAAGATGCATTTATGGAGGGCAATGCCCTTGGCTTCGCCTTTGGTCAGCCTACATTCGCTACTGCACTTAAAGGTAGTGATACTCCTTATGATGGCAACTATGCTTTCGAGTTGTATTACAACTTCCAGGTGACGGATAACATTGCTATCACCCCAGCATTGTTCTATCTGTCTCGTCCTGAAGGGCAGCTTACCCAAAAAACAGTAACGAACGGAAGCGGCTATGACGGCCAGTTCAACATCTTTGGTGGATTGATTCAAACAACCTTTAAATTCTAAAGGTTGTTTGAGATTGGTCTTGATTTAGTTTGTTGATTTCAAAGCCCTTTGCTTAAGCAGAGGGCTTTTCTTTCCATCGATCTAGTCAGTGATGTTTTTATTTTCGTGATGCCATGTTGGTGAGGTGTCTCATTGTTGGTGACTGGATTGAAGCTTTAGCACTTTTTTAATGTGTGGTGCATCATCGCTTTTTGATTCGATGTTGCTCACTTGCTGTTTTGAGCCTCGTTCTAACTGCACTCTCACTGGATGTGGATTGGACGTGCAGAGCTATGGATGGTTGGCTAAACTGAATTTGATTCGGTTTGATGGAGTTTCTGAAGTGATCAAGTCTAGATGACATCAGATTTTTTCGACATTTCTAATGCCGCCCGTCTCTTGGTTGTTGATCAAGATCAAGAAACTCGTGAACTCATCTCTGGCGTTCTCAAAGAGGAGGGATTCGAGGTTAAAGCTTTGGCTAATGGATTGATTGCATGGGATCTTTTACAGCAGGAAGAGTTTGAGTTAATTATTCTTGATCGTAAGCTCCCCGGTGTCAGTGGCTTTGACCTTTGTAGAAAACTTCGAATGCAAAATAATCAATCTCTTGTTCTAATGACTAGTGGTTTAAATACGGAAGCTGATCGTGTTATGGGTCTTGAAGTTGGTGCAGACGACTATTTGATCAAGCCATTTGGATATCGTGAGTTTTTGGCTCGTTGCAGAGCCCTTTTGCGGCGCCATCCATTAAGTGGAGCGGCACCTATTTCTGCAAAGTTTGAATGCTGTGATCTCAAACTTTTTCCGGATGAATGTAGGGCTTCTCGAGATGGCTGTGATATTAAACTTTCACCTAAAGAATTTAAACTTTTAGAGTTGTTCATGCAGCACCCAAAGAGAGTGTGGAGTCGTGACGAATTGCTTGATCAGATTTGGGGTGTCGACTATATCGGTGACAAAAAGACGGTTGATGTTCATATTCGTTGGCTGCGTGAAAAAATTGAAGTCAATCCTTCTAGTCCAACAAAAATTTTCACTGTTCGCGGTTTTGGCTACCGATTCTGTTGATAGATTCCTGTATTAAACTCAATTGATAATCATCTTTATGGTTATATATTTGCTCCATATATGTGTTTAAGACTTCGTTTAAGCCAAGATCTTTTTGTTTTCGCTTGTATTTATACTCGGAAGGTGACTTACGATGATCTTTTGTTTGCTGTCATATTGAAGCCAACCACTCTCTTTGAGTTGTCCTAGCACCTTTGTGATTGTGACTCGGGTTGTGCTTACAGCACTTGCGATTTCTTGATGGGTAAGGCGTAAATTTAGTTTGAGGCCTTGATCGCAAGGTTGACCATAATCTTCTGCCATCAGCTCTAAAAAGCTTTTTACACGATTTTCAACACCACGCAGGTTCAATAGGGCGATCAGAGCTTCCGACTGACGGGTTCTATGCATTATTGCCTTCATCAAATTGTTGCTCAGATGAGGCGTAGTATTCACATCTTGAATGGACAAACCCAGCAAGTCGCAGTGATCAAGAGTCGTGGCCTCGTACAGGTCCAAATGAGTTAATGGCTCTCCAAAGGGCTCATTGGGTCCTGCAATTGCAAGCAAAACATCATCACCTTGCTCGTTGAGGCAACTTAATTTCACAATGCCTCGTACAACGATCCAAATGTGATCTGGTAGTAAGGGTACCTTCACTCCTGAATCGAAATGAATGGAGCGACGTCGATAACTGTTTTCTAGATCTCCAAGGAATTCGCTCGAGCTACTAGGCGTGCAAACCATTTCTCGATATACGAGTGGTATGGGATAACCCTATGGAGCCTGATTCAGCACTGAGCAAAGAGATGGTAATGGTTTGTTTAAGGATTTTTGTCTTCAGCGCTGATGTCTCGCTTTTTGCCATCTCGAAGTGAAGTGCTGGATATCTTTACCTGACCTGTCGAATGCTTTAACCCTTTCTAAACACAGCGCCTCCAACGGTTGAGTATCAGTGGTGTCATCTTCTTCTCAATTTCGATGCGCATTGGCATCAATGGTTTTGGCCGGATTGGTCGGCTCGTTTTACGTGCTCTATGGGGCCGACCCGGAATTGATATTGTTCATGTGAACGATTGCGCTGGTGATGCTGCAGCTGCAGCCCATCTGCTTCACTTCGATTCTGTTCATGGACGCTGGGAACATGAGGTTCGCCCCCATGCAACGGGCTTCCTCGTTGGCGACCAGGAGGTGCGATTCAGCTCAGAGATTGATCCTACAAAAGCAGGCTGGAGTGACTCTGGCGTGGAGATGTTGCTTGAGTGCAGTGGGAAGTTCAAATCATCAGAATTGCTTCAATCATTTTTAAATATCCTTAATCTAAAAAGAATACTTGTTGCATGTCCAGTTAAGGGGTCTGTTGATGATGTCGAAATCCTAAATATCGTTTATGGGATTAATCATCAGCTCTATGATCCCAGTCGGAATAGGGTCGTAACGGCCGCATCTTGTACAACCAATTGTCTTGCACCCATTGTACAGGTTATTCATAATAGCTTTGTGATTAAGCATGGTTCGATTACTACATTGCACGATGTCACCAATACTCAGGTTGTTGTAGATGGGTTTCACAACGACTTGCGACGTGCTCGATCCTGTCTCCAAAGTGTGATCCCAACTACAACAGGATCAGCAAAAGCTATTGGTCTTATCTTTCCTGAATTAGAGGGAAAGTTGAATGGTCATGCGGTGAGGATTCCACTCTTGAATGCATCGCTTACTGATGCAGTGTTTGAGCTTGAGAAGGAAGTATGCGTTGAGGATGTTAATGGAGCCTTTGAGGATGCTGCCAATGGAGACCTTCATGGCATTCTTGGCTATGAAACTCGACCGTTGGTGTCAGTGGATTATGTCAATGACAATCGCAGCACCATTGTTGATGCGTTGTCGACCATGGTTATCAACGGCACTCAAGTCAAGATTTATGCCTGGTATGACAATGAGTGGGGCTACAGCTCACGAATGGCAGATCTGGCATGCCATGTGGTCTCCCTCGAGAAATGAGGCTCTCTTCGCTGCAGCAATACAGCGTCGTGACCGCCAATTACTGGGCGTTCACGCTTACCGATGGTGCCTTGCGCATGTTGGTGTTGTTTCACTTCCATGAACTTGGTTATTCCACCCTTGAGATTGCGGTTCTATTTCTCTTTTATGAATTTTTTGGCATCCTGACCAATCTCTATGGTGGTTTGATAGGTGCTCGTTATGGGTTACGTCTCACGCTTTGGGTTGGCACGTTGCTGCAGATCTTTGCGTTGTTGATGTTGATACCTGTGGCTACTAGTTGGCCCAAGTTGTTGAGTGTGAGCTATGTGATGGTGGCTCAGGCTATCAGTGGCATTGCAAAGGACCTCAATAAAATGAGTGCTAAAAGTGCAATTAAGGTGGTTGTTCCCGTGAATGCAGATGAGGCGGAAACGGGTGAATCACAACTATTTAAATGGGTTGCGATTCTTACTGGCTCTAAAAATGCACTTAAGGGAGTCGGGTTTTTTCTGGGAGGGCTTCTTCTCACATCCTTTGGATTTAATCTTGCGGTTGGCTGGATGGCGGCAGGTTTGGCATTTGCATTTCTGCCAACTTTGGTTTTGCCAGCTGATTTCGGCAAGATGAAGGACAAGCCTTCGATCTCGTCACTGTTCTCTAAATCTGAGGGGATCAACGTTTTGTCCTTGGCTCGTTTCTTCTTGTTTGGGGCTAGGGATGTCTGGTTTGTGGTGGCTTTGCCTGTTTTTCTAGAGGCGTCTTTGGGGTGGAGCTTCTGGGAGATCGGTGGTTTTCTGGGCCTTTGGGTGATTGGTTACGGCATCGTCCAGGGGGCCGCCCCTGGTTTACGTCGTCTTTGGGGTAAGACCACTCCACCTGGGGTTTCATCCCTGCAGTTTTGGAGTGCCTTGTTAACTGCTGTCCCTGCCCTCATCGCTGTTTCCCTATGGCGAGAAGTCGATGTGTCGATTGCGATCACTGCAGGACTGGCTGTTTTTGGGGTGGTGTTTGCAATGAACTCCTCCATTCATTCCTACATGGTTCTGTCGTACACAGATTCCGAGAACGTCAGCCTCAATGTGGGTTTCTATTACATGGCGAATGCAGCTGGCCGTTTAACGGGCACCTTGTTGTCTGGAGCTATTTTCTTTATAGGGGGAATGGAGGCTTGTTTGTGGATGTCTTCCGTTCTTGTCGGTTTGGCACTTTTGAGTAGTTGTCAATTACCGCCACCTCCTAGACATTGCGTTAATACCATCCAGTCTGTGTGATTCTCTTTATTGATTTTCTCTATAGATTTTTTGGTGTGTGTACCATTTAGACGAGCTCTTTTTGTACTCTTATGATGTATATTTGCGATGACTTTGTAGAGGGCAGGGCATCCTGAAGCTCTTCATGTGGCTAACTTTTACTCATAAAAAACAGGGGGGAGAATTTATCCCCCCCCCCTGTCTGTTTTACCCTTTGTCGTTATTCGACGAAGGATTACTCCTTGATTGTGTTGACAGCTTCTCTGGCTTTGCTAACCACTTCCGGCGGAAGTGAAACATAGCCAAGTTCAGGAGCTTTGGACTGGGCATCGTCCGAGAGCATGTAGTTAAAGGTCTTCTGAAGAAGAGGTAACTTTTCAGCATTTTCGTCGGCATAGGCCAGCACCCAAGTGAACGTCACGATTGGATATCCACCCATAGGGTTTGGATTGCCACCGATCAGATCTGGACCGAGATCGATGGATCCCAGCGCTTCACTGGCCGTTTTGTTCGTGGGGACAACTTTTTCGCCTGAGCCGTTTTGCACAGCCGCTGCTTGGAGATCCCCTTTCACATAGGCGAGCTCGACGTAGCCAATGCCACCATCGATTTGTTGAAGTTGAGCAGACACACCTTCATTTCCTTTGGCTCCAATTCCCGAAGGCCATTGGACAGATTTGTCAGCGCCTACATTGTCTTTCCATTCAGGACTAATTGCTGAAAGGTGTTTGGTGAAGTTGTAGGTGGTTCCGGATCCATCCGAGCGATGCACAATTTTGATCGCTTTTGAATCGCATCCGAGTTCACTGTAGTTTTTGATCGAGCCTAAGAAGATGCCGGCTAATTGATCTTGTGACAGCTTTAGTTCACAGCCTGCATTGTTGTATGCAACGGCGATAGCACCAGCTGTCATTGGGATCTGCACGACACCACGACTCACTTTTGCAATGGCTTCGGGTTTCATTGGCTTGTCAGAGGCCCCGAAGTCCACTGTGCCGGCAGTGAATTGGCGTACACCTGCCCCAGAACCTACGGATTGATAATTGACTTGGATTCCCTGCGGCGCTAAGTCCGAAAACCAACGCTGATAAATCGCTGCTGGAAAGGAAGCTCCTGCTGCCGAAAGACTCCCTTCAATGTTGCTTTTGCTGTTTTCTGTGCTAGTACAAGCTGCAAGGCTGAGACCTGCAGCCACGCCCATAAGAGCGATGGATGAGCGAATCGGGAAAGGGCGACGCATGCTGTGCAATCACTGCCAACTTGTTTTAAATGCTGATATTAATTACCAATTAAAGGATGCATTAAGGACTGGTTATCAGTTCCCTCAGTTTCTGTTTTTTTGAAGCAGTGAGATCTCAACAATGGATCCGGATGGTCATGCGTTGGGCGTGTCTTGAAGCTGATTGGTTTTGTAGTTTTGAGGGCAAATCAAGCGCGTTGCGACGGCGTAGCGATTGAGCCAGCGATTGACTCGGATGCGCTGTACTGGCGGCACTTCCTCAAGCAATTGGGATAGTTCAATGGCTCCAAGCCGTCTTAACTCGCGAACATCCACGTGCCAAAGCGATTCGGCTTCTCGGATTAAACGTGCCCAAGTGCGCACCTGCTGCCAGCGCCGCAGGCGACGCCGCAAGGGATCCATGCTCCGGAATTTGCAGTTGCTGAGTGGTCTCTGCACGCTGAGCCGTAGTTAGAGAACAATCGTACTGATAGCCTGATTCCGCGGACCTCCGCTTTCAAAAATCCCCTATGTGGCTTCGGATTGCTGAAACAAAACTGGATGCTTGGCTTCAAATCGCGTCTTGAGTCACCACTGGAAAAGGCAGTTCCGCTGCTTCTCGAGAGCTGAGACGTCTTGTCCAGGCCCCCTTCACAGGATCATTCCAGCGGAATCCCGCCTCACGAGCGAGTTGGCGATCGTCGTAGGACACCTGCGCTCGCATCAGGGAACGGGGTTCCCGTCCTCGTTCAATCAGCTTTTCAAGTTGATCGCAACGGCGGAACACTTCCGCCAAATAGATGCAATCGGTCAGTGCGCGATGGGCTGCCCAAACCGGAATCTCGTAGGCGAGGGCCAAGTCTCGAACGGAAGGGCGGGGCCTGAGTTGTTTTTCGGCAGGCCAAGGGATGTCCTCCATGCTGCAGAGCCAAGGACGATCGGTGGCAGGAAGAGACCCTCTGCCAAACCACTGCTGGTCGAAGGCTGCGTTGTGTGCCACCAGTAGGTCTGCTGCGTTCAGCAATTCCTGGAAGTAGTCCAGCCCTGGTTTCCAGGGTTGGGGCAGACGTGTAACGGCGGCGGGGATGCGGTTGATAGCCTCCGCCGCATTGGAATCACTGGGCAAGAGGCAGGACATCTGGGCCAAGATCTGCCGGCTTGGGATATCAAACAAAATCGCCCCAATTTCAAGGCAGTGATGCTCTTCAGGCTCTAAGCCAGAGGTTTCCGTATCGAGGATCAACAGGGTGTGCGCTGGGGAGGGATCGCCTGCTTCTCCTTCTGGTACGGGGAGAGGTTGCGGCTCCTCCATCTCAAATTCACCCAGAAGATTCAACTGACCAGGAACAGCCCCCGACTCCATCACTGCAGCTCGTTCATTCTTAAAACCATTCTCCCGTCTAGGCCTAGGTGCTTCCTAGGGTGCCTGAAATTCTTGATTTACCCCATGGCTCTCACGATCGGAGACCGGGCACCAGAGATTGCCCTCGAAGATCAAGACGGCGTGATGCGACGTCGCGAAGAGTTGCAAGGCAAGGTGTTGGTGTTGTTTTTCTATCCCAAAGACGACACCCCTGGATGTACGGCAGAAGCTTGTGCTTTTCGCGATATCCATTCCTCACTCGAGGCCCTTGGTGCTGTGGTTTGGGGTGTGAGCAGCGACGATGCCGTGAGCCATCGCAAATTCGCTCAGCGTTATCAGTTGCCGTTCCCCCTCCTCAGTGATCAGGGGCAGCAGCTACGCACGCGTTTTGGGGTTCCCAAAGTTCTGGGATTGCTTCCAGGACGGGTGACCTATGTGATCGATGCCGAGGGAACGATTCGCCATATTTTCAACAACATGCTTGATGGTCCGGCGCACGTGCGTGAAGCCGAGCGGATCGTGAAGGAGCTGTCCAAAGCATGAGCCGCTGGCAGCGACAACAGGGCTGTTGGTGCCTCTGGCCTGCTTCCCCAAAAGGGTTGGTTGAATTTATTGGGGGGAGCTACCTAGCCACCAATCCCCAGATCAGTTACCGACGGTTGTTGGAAGGGTTGGCGGCTCGTCAGCTTGCGGTTCACGCCTGGAGTTACGTCCCTGGGTTTGATCATCAACTGCAGGCGCGGGAGGGTTGGCAGGCCTTACGCGCCTGTCGATCAGCGCTTCATCGGCGCTTAGGCAAAGATCTTGTTCCGGTCCGTGTGGGCCACAGCTTGGGCTGCAAGCTGCATTTGTTGGCCCCGGACGGAGGGAGAAACAGTCTGGCGATGGCCGCTTTGAGTTTCAACAACTTCACCGCTGAACGCTCGATTCCTCTGCTTGGCACATTGGCGCCAAGCCTTGGCGTGGTGACGGAATTCAGCCCTGGACCTGAGGAAACTCTGCGCTTGATCGAACGTTATTACCTCCAGCCCCACAACCTGGTGATCCGCTTTGGGGCTGATCAGTTGGATCAGAGCCAGGACTTGATGCAGGCGTTAAGCAATCGTTCCGGTGATCAAAGTCAGTTTGTTCCCATGAAGGGAGATCACCTCACCCCTGCCAGTGCTGGCCTTCGACAGGGGCTCCTGGGGGACTGGGCCGATGATCCGTCTAGAGCCAGGGTGATCGGAGAACTGATTCAATCCATTGGCAACGTGGGACTCGGTATTGAACGTCAGCGATGATTGAGAAAGCTCTTCTCAGATCGTTGTGAGCGACAACAAAACACAAAACGTTCTTCTTCAGATTGCGCGATGCATCGCTCTGAGTGATGGCAGCATTTCTGATGAGGAAGATCGTTTGCTCAAAGACTTGCCTGGGCGCCTCTATCTCGAGGAAGCCACCCCTGATGACAGGCCCAATCGGCCACAGAGTTTGACAGAGCTCGCCACGTTGCTGACAAATCACACCGATCAGTGCACAGCGGTGAGAGTGGCTTGCTTGGTGGCAGGCGTGTCAAGGAATCCAGGCGATGAATCGGATATCAATCCAAAAGAGCGTTTGGCTTATCGCGAGTTGATTGAAGCTCTTCAAGTTTCGGACGAAGAATTAAGTGAAATTCAATGGGCTGCAAAAGAGGAGCTCCAACAGAAGCGTTCGCTTCTCAACGTGATTTTGGACGCCATTTATGGAAAGGATGGATGGCCCGATCAAGCGCTTCTACCACCAGATTTCCCGATGATTTAAGTGGTCTCCCATGCAGCAAAAGCCAAGGCTGCTCCTGCATGGGTTGGTTGGCTTTAGCTGCGTAAACGATCAAGAACGGAGCGATCTTCCAGCGTGCTGGTATCGCCAGTGACCTCCTCACCGGCCGCGAGAGCGCGCAGAATCCGGCGCAGGATCTTGCCACTACGCGTTTTAGGCAAGGCATCGCTGCAGCGAATCTCGTCTGGCCTTGCAATCGGACCAATTTCCTTCCCAACATGGGCTCGGAGTTCTGCAACGAGGGCGTCGCTGGACTCTCGTCCAAGTTCCAACGTGACGAAGGCGACGATGCCCTCACCCTTGAGATCATCGGGCCGACCGACCACGGCGGCTTCAGCGACGGCGGGATGGCTTACCAAGGCCGATTCGATTTCCATCGTGCCCAGACGGTGGCCAGAGACGTTGATCACGTCATCCACACGCCCCATCACCCAGAAATAGCCGTCGTCATCCCGGCGTGCCCCATCACCAGCGAAGTAAAGGTGCGATCCATCTGCAGGACGAATCGCTTCCCAGTAACTCTCTCGGAAACGTTGGGGATTTCCATGAACGGTGCGCATCATTCCTGGCCAGGGCGCTCGCACCGCCAGGTACCCGCCTTCGTTGGGTCCACAGCTATTGCCCTCTGCATCGATGATGTCGGCTTGAATCCCAGGCAAGGGCAAGGTGGCAGAGCCAGGCTTGGTGGGGGTTGCTCCCGGAAGGGGGCTGATCATCACGCCACCGGTTTCGGTTTGCCACCAGGTGTCGACGATGGGGCAGCGCTCACCGCCCACCACATCGTGATACCACATCCAGGCTTCAGGATTGATCGGCTCCCCGACGGTGCCAAGCAGGCGGAGGCTGCTCATGTCGTATTGATCTGGTACCGCACGGCCACTCCTCATAAAGGCACGAATGGCCGTTGGAGCGGTGTAGAAAATGCTGATGCGATGTTTCTGGATCAGCTCCCAGAATGCGCCTGGCTTGGAGGGTCGAGGAGCACCCTCGTACATCACGGTGGTGGCGCCGTTCGACAGTGGCCCGTAGACGATGTAGCTGTGTCCGGTGATCCAGCCGACATCGGCTGTGCACCAAAACACATCGTCGTCACGGATGTCGAAGATCCATTGAAACGTCAGATGGGCCCAGAGGTTGTAACCCGCGGTGGTGTGGACCACCCCTTTGGGTTTTCCTGTTGAGCCAGAGGTGTAAAGCACAAACAACCTGTCTTCGCTCGCCATCGGCTCAGCGATGCAGGCTTCGGATTGATTGGCGACGATTTCGTGCCACCACTGATCTCGCCCAGGCACCATCTCCACCGCTTGGTCGGTGCGTTTCACGACGAGCACTGACTTCACCGTTGGGCAAGCACCATCGGCAAGCGCTGCATTCACCGCAGGCTTCAGCGACACGGGCTTGTCCTTACGGAAACCGCCATCAGCGGTGATCACCGCTTTCACTTCACCATCGATGAGGCGATCACGCAGGGCTTCCGCTGAGAAGCCACCAAACACCACGGAGTGCGGAGCGCCAATGCGCGCACAGGCCAGCATCGCGATGGCGGCTTCCGGCACCATGGGCATGTACAGAGCGACAAGGTCGCCTTTGCCAATTCCCATGGCCTTGAGGGCGTTGGCCGCACGGCACACCTCAGCATGCAGCTCCTGGTAGGTGAAGGTGCGCACATCCCCCGGCTCGCCCTCCCAGATCAGGGCTGTCTTGTTGGCCTTGGGTCCATTGAGATGCCGGTCAAGACAGTTGTAAGAAAGATTGGTCGTCCCCCCCTCAAACCAGCGCGCAAAGGGAGGGTTGTCCCAGTCGAGAACGGTGTGAAACGGTTCAAACCAGTGCAGTTCACGCCGTGCTGCGTCTCCCCAGAACGTGTCTGGATCAGATTTGGCCGCTTCAGCTAGAGCGCGATAGGACTCCATCCCAGAAATTCGCGCATCCCTGGCGAGATCCGCTGGTGGATCAAAGACCCGTTGTTCTTGAAGCACGCTCTCAATGGTGGAACCCTCACTCATCGCCTGCTGCTCAAATGCACTGACAGCACAACACTATCGACGCTTTCTGCATCCGCACCAGTCGCGTTGTCAGAATCCACAGAACAGTGATCAGGCAACGATGCCAAAGGCTGGATCCTTGTCAGCGCCAAAAGCATGCCTGTTTGATCTTGATGGTCTCCTGCTGGATACCGAACCGTTGCAGGCAGAGGCTTGGAAAGCAGCGGCAGCGTGCTTCAACGGATCCCTCTCGACGCAGCAACTTCAACAGCTGAAGGGACGTCGCCGGGATGACAATGCGAACTTGGTTTGCTCGTGGTTGAAGCAGTCAGTCACAGCGGAGCAACTCCTAAAAGCGCGGGAGCCGATTGCCAAGCGTTTAGTCGCTGAGGCTCCAGCGGTTCCGGGCGCTGAACAACTCATTCGATTTTGTAGCTCTCAGCATTTGCCCATGGTTCTGGTCACCAGCAGCAAGGAGGCATCGCTGCTCTACAAAATCACCGGCCACCCTTGGTTGGAATTCATTCAAAGCCGTGTGTTGGGCGATGACATGGACCTGCGTGCAGGAAAACCAGCTCCTGATCCCTATCTGCTAGCAACCCAAAGGCTGGGGTTGTCTCCCAGTGATTGCTGGGTCTTTGAGGATTCACACGCGGGTTGTCAGTCGGCCTTAGCGGCAGGCTGTTGGGTCTGGCAGTTGGTCGAAACGCTCAGTGAAACCGCTGTAATCCAACCCCCTGGGATGCAACATCCTCGTTTAACGCTCATCACCAGCTTGGGCCAGGGAGAGGAGCAACTCCGGCACAGCCTCAGTACAGACGGCTAAGCACGAAATCTGGTAGCTCCAGCAAGGCAGACCGTGATGGGGATTCGGGCATCCAATCCAAGGCTTCGCGGGCTTCGCGCGCAAACGTTTTGGCGAGTTCTCGGGTGCGAGGAATGGCTTCTGACTCGCGAACCAACGCCAAAGCGGTTTCAAGATCACCCTCTTCACTGAATTCGCGTTCAATCAAACCGGACAGAGCAGGACGCTCTTCCAGGGCGTAAAGAGCGGGAGCTGTGAGATAACCGCTGGATAAATCACTGGCTGCCGGCTTTCCGAGCTGTTGATCACTGCCAGTGAAATCAAGGATGTCATCCACAACCTGAAAGGCCAGACCCAGCTGCCGGCCGTAGTGATACAGAGACTCGAGCTGAGGCTCCGACAAGTCGCTTAAAACACCCGCCGCTTTGGCGCTATTCGCAATGAGTGAAGCGGTTTTGCAGTAGCTCTTCTCGAAATAGGTTTCGAATGACTGGCCGGTATCGAAGCGAAACAAGCCCTGTTTCACCTCGCCATCGGCGAGATCCATGATCACGCGGCTGAGCAATTTCACGACATCGAGATTGTCGAGATTGGCCAGGTGCCAACTCGCCTGGGCAAACAGGAAGTCACCGGCGAGAACGGCCACTCTGTAGTTGAATCGGCTGTGGACGGTCTCAACGCCCCGTCGTGTTGAGGCTTCATCCACAACATCGTCGTGAACGAGCGAAGCGGTGTGGATCATCTCCGTGATCTCTGCCAGACGTCGATGGCGTGAGCTCAACTCTCCGTCTGCGGAAAGCGCCCTCGAAATCAGCAACACGATTCCAGGTCTGAGGCGCTTCCCTCCAGCGCTGAAAAGATGTTCAGCAGCTGCTTGGAGAATCGGATGACCGGCTCCTATCAAGCTGCGGAGGTCGCTTAGCAGGATCTCAAGATCCGCCTCGACCGGCTGCAGCAACTCGGTGACGGTGGCCATGAATCCCCTCGGTACAAAGATCCTAGGAAATGCAGACCTATGGCTGCAGATTCACCAGATCAACGCAAGGCCTTTGCCCCAGCCAAGCCGTGGCTCTCTCGGCAAACCCTGCGGCGTCTTTTGTGACGCAAAGATGCGTTGCGGCCAGTGATACAGGCTGATTATGACTTCCTGGTAAGGGATGGCCAAGAAAGGCATCGAGTTGGGTGGCGACGGCGACAGCTGGGTCGATCAGACGCATGTGAGGGGGCAATAAGTTCGCGAGCAGTGGCACCAGCAGGGGGTAATGGGTGCAACCAAGCACCACCGAATCAACCGAGGCTTCAAGCAAGGGCTGGAGGTATCGAATCGCCGCTTCGCGCAGTTCATCGGAACCGAGATCTCCGGCCTCGATCAGCGGAACAAAATCAGGACAGGCCTGTTGAACCACCAAGGTTCCTGGATGGAGCGCCTCGATGCTCTCCCGATAGGCGCCTGAGGCCACCGTTGCTGGGGTCGCGAGAACGCCCACTCTCGACTCTTTCACGAGGGCAGCGGCAGCGCCAATCAGCCCTACAACGGGAACGCCGGCTTGCCCCTCGGTGACATCTCTGGCGAGAGCATTGGTGGTGTTGCAGGCCATCACAACGGTGGAGACCTCTTGGACTCGCAACCAGGCCACCACTTCAGCGGCAATCGAACGGATTTCTGAAGGAGACCGACTGCCGTAGGGAACACGGGCGGTGTCGCCTAAGTAGGTCACCGGCACGGCACCGTGACGCTCCAGGATTCTGCGCAAGACGGTGAGCCCGCCAATGCCACTGTCAAACAGTCCGAGACGAATGGTCAACGCACTCCTTTCAGATAGTCGAGGATGCCGGTGGCAAGGGCTAAAGCCAGCCTCTGACGGTGGGACGAGGTGGCCAGGCGCGGAGAATCAATGTTGCCAGTGACGAATCCCATCTCCACGAGCGCTGCTGGCATTGTGGTGCGCCTAATCACAAAAAATCGACCTCGCTTCACACCTCGATTCGGGCTGCCGGGCGACACATTTAGCATTTGCTGCTGAAGGTGAGCGGCCAAGCGGGCTGAACGACGGTCGGAGTAGAAAAACGTCTCAATCCCGTTCACATCAGGCCTGGCCATGCTGATCGCATTGGCATGAATGCTGACGAAAGCATCCGCACCAGCCCGATTGGCAATTGAAACCCGAGGCGGAAGATCGACATCCACTTCGGCTGTTCGCGTCATGATCACCTGGACCCCCTTGGCTTCCAGTAATCGAGCGACTTGCAGGGAGATATCGAGAACGATTTCACTTTCCCTGATCCCTCGGATTCCCACAGCGCCGGGATCGGGACCACCATGGCCTGGGTCGATAACGACGCGATATTTGCCTCGGGTCACGGTGGGTAAGCCCGCCGCATTCACTGGAGTTTTGCTGGGTTGGATGCGTAGGCCACCCGCCCAGGACCCAGAGGATGCACGGTTGAGATCTCCTTCCCCGATCGGCCTTAACCCTGTGGTGGAAAGCCCTTGAAAGCTGAGCTTCCAGCGATTGGAAGCGGTACCGATCAATTTCAATTGACTGGGATCGAGATCGACCCCTGGCTGAAACTCGATCACCAATCGGGTTTCACCTGCGCTCGGTTTGCCAAGCCGAATTTCGCGAACGGGGCCGGAACCGGGCAGGCTTCTCGATCGACTGAGCTCACCTGGAAAATCGATCCACACCCTTGGACCGCGGTTGCGATCCCCGGCTTCGAAGAAGGCTTGAAGTCGCGCACCCGCCGCGGTGCGCAGCAGGAGCTCCCCTGAAGAACTGAGTTTCCAGGCTGCCAGGGCACTAGCGGCTTGGGCCGGCAGGCTGAGAAGCAGGGATGACGCTTGGACAGCCGCCGCAAGAACGAGCGCACTGAAGCGGAAGGTCAGCGGAGCCATGCCCTTCAGAACAGCGAGGGTTGGCGGTGCTGCAGGCTCGGCATCTGCCCGCGAATGCGCTGGAGATGGCTGGGGTCAATCGGAGCGATGGCGGCCCCTGGAGCCACCCCGGCATCGGACAACATCGTGCCCCAAGGATCCACCACCAGGGAATGCCCGTGGCTCTGTCGTCGCTTGTAGTGCACGCCTGTCTGGGCTGGAGCCAGCACGTAGGCCGTGTTTTCGATCGCCCGTGATTGGAGCAAAACTTGCCAATGGTCCTTCCCTGTGAAGGCTGTGAAGGCAGCGGGAATCATTAACAACTCGGCTCCGGCTCCAACCAGGTGGCGATAGAGCTCAGGGAAGCGCACGTCGTAGCAAATGGACAGCCCCACCCGACATAGTCCAGGCACATCCACGACGGGAGGGGGGGATGTCCCCGGGCTGAAGCTCGCTGATTCCCGGTAGGAGCTCCCGTCTGGGAGGTCCACATCAAAGAGGTGGATTTTGTCGTAACTAGCCAGCACTTGTCCGTCACGGCCTACCAGCTGTGACCTTTGAAAGTGGCGTTGGCCATCACCGACGGGAACGGGGAAGCCACCACCCAGGATCACGACCTGATAGCGACGGGCCATGGTGACCAGAAAGCGCGCTGCCTGTTCAGCCAATGCCGGTGCCAGTTCGAGTCGCTGCGCGTCGCCACCCATAAAGGCAAAGTTTTCTGGCAAAGCGATCAGCTCAGCGCCACGGCGCGCCGCCAAATCGATCTGCTCTTCAGCGGCTGCAAAATTGCTTTCAGGGTCAGTTGTGCTGGTGAGTTGAAGGGCCGCAGCCAAAAAGTCACTCACGTGCGTTCTTTCCGATTGGCAAATGGTATTGGCTTATTGCCGTGCGGCTACCCAGAAACTGCACGAAGCACGCCTGGTTCAGCCTGGGTCGGCACCACCGATAGCTGATCAAGATCAGCACAGCGTTGGAAATCATCGTCGTGATCCCCCAGGCGAATCAAGCGCTGTCCATGGGATGCGATCCGTAAACAGGCCTCGGGATTGTCTTTCCATTGGGCCCACAGAGCGAGTGCCGCCTGCATTTCGTCGTTAGCCACGCTGGCCCCTGCGGCCAGGAGGGATTCGGCGAGGGCACCAGCGGCTAAGGAATCCTCCAAGGAGTAGGTGCCTTCCCAGCCGCTTCCCACCATCCAGACCTGCTCGGGCTGATCCTGGATCAGTCGTTTTGCCACCGCTTCACGGTTCGGCAAGGCCACCGTGAGCACACAGGCCACCTCTCGCACCCGGTGCAAGGAGCGGGTGCCATTGGTGGTGCTCATGAACAGGCGCTTGCCCTTCACGGTTTCGGGGACCACGGAAACGGGGGAATTGCCAAGATCAAATCCATCGAGCTTCGCCCCTCCCCGTTCGCCTACCAACAGGCGCTTTTGCTCGGGCCAGGCGTTGGCTTCTGAGCGCAGTTCATCGAGATCAGCAAAGGTTTGAATCGCCTCTGCTCCGTTGTGCAACGCCCAGGCAATGGTGGTGGTGGCGCGCAGGACATCGATCACAACAGCGGCGTCAGGACCCTCTGGACCGTTGATGGTGTCTGGCACTTCACCAGCAACGTGGAAATAGGACACCTTCATGGCCACGATCTCGATCAGCGTGCGTCACAGTAACGAGATTGCTTCCTGATCACCCTTTCATCTCCATGGCTTTGATTGGACCCGGCCCTGGAACGAGAGATCTGCGGGACTTTCTCAAGCTGCTGGAGGAGCGTGGACAGCTACGGCGGATTACGGCACCCGTGGATCCAGACCTTGAGCTGGCAGCCATTGCTGATCGGGTGCTTGCTGCCGGTGGTCCAGCCCTGCTGTTTGAAAATGTGATTGGCTCCAGCATGCCTGTGGCCGTCAATACGCTCGGCACTGTGGAGCGTGTGGTTTGGAGCATGGGCCTTGAGCGGGCTGAACAGCTTGAGGAGCTTGGATCCAGACTTGCCATCCTTCAGCAACCGAGGCCTCCAAAAGACCTCAAGGAGACCAAGCAATTCGCCAGGGTGTTTTGGGACCTGGTGAAGGCACGACCAGACCGCGATCTCGCCCCTCCCTGCCGGCAGCAGATCTTTTTGGGAGATGAGGTCAATCTCGATCAAATCCCCCTGATCAGACCGTGGCCGGGGGATGCCGGTGGTGTGATCACCTTGGGCCTTGTGATTACGAAAGATCCGGAAACCGGTGTCCCAAACGTGGGGGTTTATCGCCTGCAGCGTCAATCGGTGAACACCATGACGGTGCATTGGTTGAGCGTTCGTGGTGGGGCCCGTCACCTGCGGAAGGCAGCGGCGATGGGCAAAAAGCTGGAGGTGGCCATCGCCATTGGTGTTCACCCTCTGCTTGTGATGGCGGCAGCAACACCGATCCCTGTGCAACTCAGTGAATGGTTGTTCGCAGGAATTTATGCAGGGGAGGGAGTGCGGCTCACCCCCTGCAAAACAATTGATCTGCAGGTGCCAAGTTGCAGTGAGGTGGTGTTAGAGGGAACGATTACTCCAGGAGAGGTCAGCCCAGATGGCCCCTTTGGTGATCACATGGGTTTCTACGGGGGTGTGGAGGATTCACCTTTGGTGCGTTTCCACTGCATGACCCAGCGGCGGTCGCCGATTTTTCTCACCACATTCAGTGGCCGGCCACCGAAAGAAGAGGCGATGCTGGCCATTGCTTTAAACAGAATCTATACGCCAATTTTGCGTCAACAAATCCCTGAAATCAGAGATTTCTTCCTGCCTATGGAGGCGCTAAGTTATAAATTGGCAATTATTTCTATTGATAAAGCCTATCCAGGTCAGGCAAAACGAGCTGCGATGGCTTTCTGGAGTGCTCTCCCGCAATTTACTTACACGAAGTTTGTTGTCGTGGTTGATAAGCACATCAATGTGCGGGATCCCCGTCAGGTTGTCTGGGCTATTGCTGCACAAGTGGATCCTCAGAGAGACCTATTTGTCTTAGAAAATACTCCTTTTGATACGCTCGATTTTGCTAGCGAACAACTCGGACTTGGCGGAAGAATGGCCGTTGATGCCACCACCAAGATCGGACCTGAGAAGAATCATGAATGGGGTGAACCCTTAAGCCGACCAGCGGAGTTGGAGCAACAAGTATCGGACCGGCTCGAGGAGCTTGGCTTGGCAGATCTGGATCATGCTGAACCAGATCCTGCCTTGTTTGGTTATGTCTTAGACAAGCTTATTTCCATCCAGCCTCGGTCATGAGCTGAATAGCTTGTTTGTTGTAGTTACTTAGCTGCGAAATCGTGACTCGATCAGGAGTGAATTTTGTCATTCCCTTCAAGTACGTTGATCCTCCAACCCCTTTAAGTGGGAACTCATAGGTGGGTCCAGCAAGCCCAGAACTTCCTTGAGGAGATGCTAGAAACTCAATCAATTTAATGGCATTTTTTTTGTTTTTCGAATAGCGTGAAATCGCTGCAGCGCTGATATTAACGTGAGCAGGTTTTGGCATTACGATTTTAACTTTGTTGGCAAATTGCTGATCTTTTTTCCCGTTAACTCCTGCTCTCATGCGTGCCAGGTAGTAGTGATTCACAATTCCAACACCACACTGGCCTTGGGCAACAGCACGGATCAATCCGATATCACCGCCAAAATAGGGCTGACTCACATTGCGGGTAAGACCCTTTAGCCAAGATTTAACCTTGCTAGTCCCTTTAAGTGCTAATTGATCAGCAACAAGTGATTGATTGTAGACATTCTTTCTCTTCCTGAGACAAACTTTCCCCTTTAGCGCTGGGCTCGCCAGTTGTGAATATGACGTGACTGAGGATGGAGAAACGAGTGCTGGATTAACAATAATCGCGCGCACGCGTCTGGTTAAGCCAAACCACCTTTTCTTGGGATCGCGATAGCGAGATGGTACAGATTGATCCAAAGATGAGGATTGAATACTGCCAAAGAGTCCTGCATTGGCTGCATTATTGATGCGTGCAGCATCAACTAAGATAATGACATCAGCTTTTGTATTCTTACCTTCGCTCTTTAATCTCTGAACCAATGAAATCCCTGAGGCTTCAACCAGGCGAACTTTGATTCCGGTTTGATCTGAAAACTTTTTATAAACTTGACGGTCAGTATTGTAATGACGACCTGAATACACTCTCACTTCTCCTGCCGCAAGTGCTGGTGTATGAAGAACGAGTGGCAAAAGAGATGTGAGAAACAAAAAACGTTTCATCTCAATAAAGCAGCATCTTTTATTATAGGAGCCTGTTGGGATGCAACCGAATCATTTGTCACATGACCATGCTCATCAACCATGCCAGAGATGAAAGGACTGAACAATGAATCATTTGCGCTTGCCATTACTTGACCAAGAAACCTGTGAAAACTTGCTTGAGAAACTTGCTCAGGAAGCAGAATGGCAGGATGGTTCACTCACCGCTGGTGCTCACGCGAAGGGAGGAAAAAGAAATTTACAAATTATCTACGATTCTCCATTGCGACAACACATCCATGAGCGTGTCGAACATGCCATGTGGAACCATCCAGTCGTGAAAGGATTTTGCCTTCCTCGCAAACTTCACCGCTTCTTAATTACAAAAACAGAAAAGGAAGGTGGGTATGACACCCATGTTGATAATGCCTATATGAGCAGTGGAAGAAGTGATTTATCTTTTACGCTCTCCTTAACGGATGACACGAGGTATGAGGGCGGTGAGCTGGAGATCGATAGTATTTCTGAGTCATTTCCGATTAGGCTTAAGCAGGGTGAAATTGTGATCTATCCCAGTACATCGTTGCATCGCGTTTGTACGGTCACGAGAGGTATTCGCACGGTTTGTGTGGGTTGGATTGAGAGTTATGTGCAGGCTGAAAATGATCGCCTTTGTTTGTTTCAGCTGGAAAGTGGTGCGCGAGCGGTTTTGGCAAAGCACGGTCGTAGTGACGAACTTGATTTGATCTTCTTGGCCTACACCAACCTGTTACGGAGATTAGGTGGCTAGGCATGTATAAAAAGATTCGGGCCGTTGCATTCTGTTCAGTAAGCTGAAGTGGATGCACCAATCTCATGAAAAAGACGACGGCTCTTTCCATCTTTCTTGCTAGTGCAGCTGCATTGTCAGGTCAGCTAGCAAGCGTGGAACCCGTTCAGGCGGATCAAGCGCCCAGCGGAGGCCTTCAGGAATGGTCCACGGACCAAGATCTTGATGCAGCCTCTAAAAAGGATGCTGATGCCAAGGCCGCAGCTAAAAAAGCCGCAGAGCAAGATATTTGTATTCCCATTGGTGAGGGTGAGAATTGCTGGTAAGGCGAAGCCTGCTAGAGGGCTTTGTAGGAGTGACGTGACCCCCTTCATTGGTCCAGTGCTTATGAGAGTGGGTGGTCGTGATCATGCTGCAGCTCCTGGTTGAGCTGCCTCCAGGGGCGTACGCCCCTGGAGGGCCGAATGTGGCCTAAACGTGTT
>Ga0208150_1000135_pt1 | contig 29662 bp, 22 predicted proteins | sample DEB08_DNA_8_FD_184534 | JGI IMG/M metagenome (GOLD analysis project Ga0208150, IMG submission 184534) | Aqueous microbial communities from the Delaware River and Bay under freshwater to marine salinity gradient to study organic matter... | ecosystem: Environmental > Aquatic > Marine > Coastal ...
AGGATCAGGAGGGACAGTTAGAGTTAACATAACAAGTGGCGGTGATGTTTACTTTTATGACACTAATACTGATGTTGGCATGGTGTGGGATGCAAGCGTTGGCTCCGATGGAGCTCTTCTTGTTGGAGGCCATACCTCACTCCGTAGCGGATCTGTTGGAGGAGGAAACGACGCGCAGCTTTCTTTAGAGAGTACAAATTCTCATTACGCATCTTTCATTGAGAATCAAAATAGCGCATCAGGCTATGCTCTTTTCATAGGTAAATCTCGTGGTACTTCAGCCGGAGATGTTGATATCGTTGAAGATGGCGATACTGCAGGTTCGGTTACTTTCATTGCTGCTGATGGTACGGACTTAAGGCCTAAGATTGCAGAAATTTCGGCAGTAGTTACAGCAGGAACAACTCCTGCTCAAAATCAAATATCCGGTGATCTTGTATTTAGTACTACTAACCAAGGTCAAAATCCAACCGCTCATATGAGAATTACCAATGAAGGTAAAGTTGGTATCGGTACTGACGATCCATCAACGAAACTAGAAGTTGATGGTGAGATTCTCGCAACGGTACTATCTTATAATAATGGAACCGGATCCGCAACATCGCTATCAACATCCAACTTGTCATCAACACTGAACTCTGGTAGTAAAGGTTTTCAGATTATAACAAGTGCATCTTTCACTACAAAAAATGCAAGCAATAATCCTTGGATCTTTGCTAACGACGATGGAGTGGATTTATATAGCAGTGCTACTAAAAGAGTTGAGGTTACTGACGATGGTATTAATGTTGTCTCAGGCTCATATAGAAACGGACAAGTTCGTCACAGCATTCGTCCTACGCTTAATCTAGACTTCGCTAACTCTAAAGAACTTGATCCACGCATTACGTTCTATCGTGACTCTATTGCTACTTACTACGATAGCAAAGGTGTTCTACGTTACGCAAACGCGAATGAACCACGTTTTGACTACGATCCTGATACTGGTGAGAGCAAGGGCTTGTTGATTGAAGAGGCTAGAACTAATAATTCGCCGTTTAGTGATCACATATTCAAAGGATCACAAATACAAACATATGTTTATCGAAATGCTATTAAAGCACCAAATGGAAGATTTGAAGGTGCATTAGTTAGGTCAGTTCCATCACCCACATCTGTGACATGCATAATTAGAGGAAGTAACACCAGCGTAACAGCAGGAGATGCGTTTAATTGTTCAATATACGCAAAGCAATCCGATTATTCAGGAGAGACTGATACGCAAAGATTTGCTATATACAATGGACCGACAAACGTGGCATATTCAGTTGCTACAGTGACTTGGTCTAGCGGTGTACCTACGATAAGTGGCAGTGGTAGTAAAAAGGCTTACGTTGGTGATGGTTGGTATAGATTCACTATTACAGGCACAGTCCCTGCAGGACAAAGTAGTATATCAATATTGTATTATGTTTCAACTGCTGGCACTGGCAATAAATCTGTTTATCTATGGGGTCATCAAATCGAATGCGAAAGCACTTCATCTTCTTTCGCTACTTCATACATTCCATCTGACACACGCTTTACGTCACGTTCAAGTGTGGCAACATATTACGATGAGACTGGCATTCTTAAAACCGCACCTGTTAACTTACCACGTTACGGGTACAATTACGACGGACGTAAGTGGGTAGAGACTGGACTTATACTAGAGGACGCATCAGAAAATTATTGGACGCATTCTGGTCTAGAAAGTTCAAGGAGTCTGATTGCCGCAACTGGTTCAACAACTAGAACATTCTTTTACGATACTGCGCCTAATGGGTTACAGGAAGCAGTTCGAATTCAATGGAATAATGGCTATGCGTATAGAGTATTATCTAATACACTAGGCGACAGCACTCCATGGGCTATTTCATTTTATATTAAACCATACTCAGGAATAGCAAGATTTGGATTTGGTGGCACGTTCGGTTCACAATACTGGACGTTTAACTTTGATACATTAGCGGTTGCTAACTCAGCGGCACACGCAAACACCACGTTTCAATATGGAATCATACGTGACGTTGGTAATGGTTGGTATAGAGTAGAGATAACTTTCTTGTCTACTGGTGCTTCTGGATACACTGAGATTCAATGGTCTGGAACAGGTAGTGCAGACTATGCGATTTGGGGTGTTCAATTTGAAGAAAACGTGTATACTGCATCGTCGTTTATATACGCAGGCTCCTCAACAACAACTCGCTCAGCCGATGTTGCAAGTAGCACAGCGTATACTAGAGACAAAGACACCGCCGACATTGACAAAAAGTATATCTATGATTTTTATGGATACCCATATCCAGAAGAAACTACGGTTTTCGTAGAAGCGTCAATGGCTGATGCGATATCTAATGATGGACTTAGATACCCAGTTCAATTATCAGGCGCAAACACAAATGATGCGAATGAAAATATTCTATTCTATAATGCTAGTAATGATTTACTCACTGCAAGAGTTATGACAACTAATAGCCAAAATGTTATTCAAGATAACTCCACTAACGTAATTGTCGCCGATACGCCATTCAAGGCAGCAATATCGTTAAAGAATGGCGCACAGGCATATGCATTTGATGGTGTAACAGAACAAACAAATACGGCTGCTTACGATCCTCCTCAAATAAATGCAATGAGAATTGGTGGTTGGTGTCACGGCACTTCTAGACTTAGCGGACATGTTAAAAAGGTTTCAATATATAATACTGCATTGACATCTAGCGAAATCACTGCACTAACGGAGAATAACTAATGAGTAAACTGATAGGTACTAATCCGAATCAAGTGCCGAGTAACGCTGATCTTGGTTCAGCAGCTTTCATGGACGCAAAGGACTTCTTGACTTCAAGAGGTTCTAGTCTTTCCGCGATTGATGCTATTATTCCTACCACTCCGTATAGAGTGTTCGTATACGACACACGAAATGATTCTGATGGTGGTGCTTGGCGTAAAAGAACTACGCATACTTCTTGGTACAATGAAAAACTAAACACTCCTATTCGCGGTTCACGAAGAGAGTTTCCTGCCGTAGTAGTAGTAATCTTACAAACAACTAAAGTTACTTTTTACGATGCGGATGATCCTTTGCTTCCTATGTGGATGGTGTGGGAACAAGATAGTATCTTAACTTGGGCCTCAGGCACAACATCAACTGAAATGTCTGGACATTTACTCAATGCTAAATTCTTATGGGGCACTGATGAAAGAGGCGGTGGCATTGCGGATTTTGCTAAAGATGAAGTTGAATTTTTTCACGGTGATGTGCAGACATATAATCCACGAAATCCTAGAATAGGAAATAGGGCATATAGTAGTTTCATAAGCCCAGGTAATTATTTAATAGGTCACCCAGAAATAAATGACGTCACTATGACGGTGTTACCTAACGCCTTAGTTGATCCAGTGTCAAAGCTTCCAGTTCCAACTATGGGTATTGCTCACGATGATGGTGTTTCTATCATACGTGATGATAAATCAATAGTTGAAAAAGCTGGCAGCACAATGATAACGATTGATAGCTTTGGAGATTACTTCATAGCCAAATCAGACGGTGATGAGCTAGTGGCTATCCATTGGCTTGATAACGATACGTCAATTAACTACACGAAAGGTAAGTATAGGTATAACGGGAACAAGTCGACCGGATACCATCCTTATATGTACGGAAACGGTGGAAAGCTCGTTGGCACTGATGATAACAGAATTATGCAAATCACTGGTATTACTGGTGTTACTATGTGGGATGTTACTGGCATAACAAATCATAGGGATGCTCTTCAAGCTAACATTAGGAATGATAGAAACACAGGGTGGATGCACGGTGATAATAGGCTTTCTATACTAAGTAACACTGACGATGTTGGAGGGTTTTTATCTGGAGAAGAACTAGTCACGAATGGGGATTTCTCAAACGGTACAAATAATTGGACTGCCATTTATTCAACCCTTTCGATTGTAAATGGTAACACCACCGACATGCTACAGATTACGGGTACGTCGACAGCAGGTCATGCTTATCAAGACATACAAATGGTTGCTGGTGAAACTTATGTAATTAGTGGATACGTAGATTTTGGTTCAACGTTTGGGGCAGGATTTCAAATTTATAACGGGTCAACGGTAACCACCGTTGTTGGTCTATCAAGAACTGGAGACGGAGACGGATACTATAGCGGCAATTACACCGCAACTGTTACGGGTAGTCATCAGCTTAGGTTATATCATAGTGTTGCAAGCGGCACTGGATACACAATCAAATATGATAACATCTCTGTATTTAGATCTATAAAGGATAGAAGTACATACTCAAAAGATGCAAGAATTAACGGCAATGTAAAAACACAGCTTGTTGCGCCTGGAGCCGATTTAGTTTCTTATCAGATTGCAGACACGACCTCTAAGATTGAAGTACCATACAATGGGTTATATCAATTTGGCGCTGATGATTGGTCGTTCGTTGGATGGATTAAAAGCCGTAGTACTACTAACTATTCTGATATTATTGCTTATGGTAACGCTGGAGATGTTGGATGGCCATCATCTAAAGTAGGATCTTGGTTCTTACAACTTTATGGTTCTTCTGGTGCACCTCAGCCTCAACGGTCTCTTAATTTATATTACAGAGTTGGATCAACTCTTGGTAGCACTGGTTGGACGGATCGTGTATTGCCTTATGACGAATGGGCTCATGTTGTCGTGAACAAAACTCGTGCTGAAATAAAAATATACATTAATGGCGAAGAAGCTGTCCAAAAAGTTATTGGTGATGATACGTTTACTATAAGTGGTTCAACACATGAGGATACAATAAGAATTGGATGGCAAGGACCTTCTTATAACTTTCCATCCGTTGATGAAGAGTTTGCATTGTTTAGGCTTAGCCATAGCGCCCTAACAGAAGAGCAAATTAAAAAATCTTATCATGATGAAAAAAGTCTATTTGAGGAAAACGCTAAGGCCGCGATATACGGAACAACTTCTGCGGTAAGCGATGTTGCGTATGACAGCTCAACGAAACTTGTTCACGTAGGTACTACTAGCGGTAGATCAGATTTTCAAGGTCTAAGACGAATCAATAACACGACTAAAAGCGCGACAAAGATTGCTGCGTCCAACGGCTTGATTATAGATTAGGAATAAGTTATGACAGCTAATGTTACAAAAGAAGAAATCATTATTAGAGATAAACTTTCAGAGTTGGATAGACCAACAGGTGTTGCTGGACAAGCAATGCTTCGTGCTGAAACTCCTCAAGAACAGTTTAATTTAATTAATGCTGGACGTAGAAGGCTAAATATTAATGGCTGCATGAGTGTATGGCAAAGAGGAACTACATTAAACGTACCTGACGGTACAGGCTACCTATTAGCCGATAGGTATACTTTCAGGGACAGTGTTGATGCGACCTGTGTAATGTCTCAATCAAATGATACTCCTGATGGGCAAGGATTCAAACACTCTTTGAAGATTACTACGTCAAGTACCGACAATGATATTGGTTCTGGTCAATACTCAAGAATTCAATATAATATGGAAGGGCAAGATGCTTTACAGTTTGGGTATGGCACTCCTGAAGCTAAGCCTGTGACGGTAAGTTTTTGGGTAAAGTCTAAGGTGGCTGGTAAGTATTCTTTATCAATTGAAGTCGCTCCAGGCACACAAGATTACCGCACGTGTATTAAATCATATGTTATAAACCATGCTGACGAGTGGGAACACAAAGTGGTGACCTTTCCGCCATTGACAACACACGCACTTGCTGTGACGGATCATGAACTTGGATGGAAAGTTACAATGCCTTTAGCTGTTGGATCAACTTGGCATGATGACGCCAATGAAGGAAGATGGCGAACTGATGGAACTTATATGATGGGTCTTAGTGGTTGTACGAATCCATTTCGGTTGACTGGCGATATCTTTTTTATGACAGGAATGCAAATCGAGGTTGGAAGTATTGCAACTCCGTTTGAGCATAGACCGTATGGTGAAGAACTAGCCTTGTGTAAAAGATATTATCATAGATTGTCTGGTGACAATGGCGACCAGTATGCTCCAATTAACTTTTGGATGGAAAGCGCTGGTGCTATGAAAGGCTCTTATGAATACCCAATTGAAATGAGAGATACACCAACCATAACTGTAAGCGGTAGTTGGACGATTGATGGTGGAACGAGTGGTAACCCATCGGTAACACTTTTGAACAACCACCAAGCAACGGCAGGTAAAAGTGCAGTTCGTTTTGAGTTCTTAGGATCGTTTGATGCTAGAGATGGTGGTGTTTTGAATTATGGTTCAGGCGGTGTAATACAGTTTGATGCAGAGTTTTAATGAACCTTATAAATAACTACGTAAAGAGATACCCTTTAGGAGAATTAAATGCCTTATAAAATTATGGAGTTTGAGGGCAATTACTCAATCAGTAAGGACAATATGTCGATTCCACGATCAAACGGAAATCGCCATTATAAGATGTTCATTGAGGATATTGCTCTAGGTAACGATACCGTTGAGGGCCCTGACGTTGTGACTGAAGGGTACGAAACACTGAGAGCAGCTGCATATCCGTCCATGACGGAACAACTAGACATGCAGTACTGGGACGGCGTAAACGGTACCACGACATGGGCCGATGCTATTCAAGCCGTCAAGGACGAGTACCCAAAAACGATGGAGAGAACCGTAACCGTCGGTGACGTACCTGCATGGGTTCAGGAAGAAGCAGACGCATGGTTGTTTGATCATCAGCTTAGGGAATACAAGGCTGCAGTCGCACGTCTCGCTCAGTATAGACTCGCCGATGGCCAAGAAGAAGTTATCGAGGATGTTGTCGTAGGACAAGAACCTGTTGTTGACTCAGACGGTGGTTATGTTTTTGATTCCGACGGCGAAGTAGTGATGCAAGATATTATTCGAGAGGACGTAGTGACTACGGTTGGTATTGATCCGCTTCCTGCTACCGTTGCAGAGCTGTCCATGGATTCAGATGGAAATCATGTTGAGACTGAAGTACCGAATCCACAAATCGTAAGAGACGATGAGGCACGCGCAGCTGCACAGGCAGTCATTGATGCAACTCCTCAACCAGTGATTGATCACTACGAAGCAAATCAGTAAGGTAGAATAGATGGCAACGACTAAGGCACTAGAGCTCGGACAATTCGGTACGGATCTAACCGTTGATGACTCAACCGGTGCGGTCACGATTGCCAACGACGTAACAGTAAACGCTGCGACATCCACTGGCATTGATGATAACGCGGATCAAACGGTCATTACGATTGGTTCTGACGAATCAGTAACTCTTGCTGGCACCTTGAATGTAAATGCTTCAAGTACAGGACAAACTCCTCCCACTGCCGCAAATTTAATTGTCGCTGATTCAACAGCAAACAATGGTATGGCCGTATTGTCAGGCAATACATCAATTGGATCTTATACCTTTGGCGATACTGATGACGCTTTTGTTGGTGGATTTAGATATAGACACGCTGATGATGAGTTAGATGTATACTCTGCAAACTCTCTTGCATTTACATTTGGTGATACTTTTATTAGAACATTAAGAGGGACAATTAAAGGTCCTTCAACAATGATTCTTGATCCATCTCCTCATGACCCCGATACTGATGGGACTTCTAGCGGTACTGTTAGAATCTATGGCGACCTAATCGTTGACGGTAACACCACAACGATCAACTCAACAACACTGACCGTAGATGATTTGAATATCGTTCTTGCATCAGGCGCCGCTGATTCTGCAACAGCAGACGGTGCTGGTATTACGATTGATGGTGCAAATGCTACATTGACTTGGGATGATTCTGCTGGTAGAATGGTTTTCAATAAAGGCTTGAATGTAGAAAACATCATTCGAAGTCAAAGAACAAACTACGCTAAATTAGAGTTAAATTCTACTGCGCAAACAAGCGACAATTGGATTTTAGAAAATAGTAATGGTAAGTTTGTCATTACTGAAAATCATTCTGGGTCTAGTGTCGGGTCTTGGTTATATGTTACACCTGGTGGTAACGTTGGTATCGGTAGTGTATCTTCGCCAAATCAATCTCTTGTTGTGGATCACATCGGTCACGGCGTAGGCTTTGGGTATGTCTCTTCTATACCAGATGCTCCAGGTGGCGTATATTCTACAGCAGGTGGTAGCACATATCCATTTAATGAATACGGTAACTTAATTCTTAAAACAAGAACTGACTACAACGTATATGATATCATTATGATGACTGCATCGACTAACGGAAGTGCAGAAATTCGTATGGTTATCAAAGATAATGGCAGAGTTGGTGTCGGTGGTATTACTGATCCCGTTCAAGACTTTGAAGTAGAAGGATCTATCGGCACAAATCAAGTCCGTCACAGCATTCGACCATCCCTAAACTTAGACTTTGCTAACTCTAAGCAACTTGATCCTCGCATTACATACTATCGGGACTCTATCGCTACTTACTACGATAGCAAAGGTGTGTTGAGATACGCTAATGCGAATGAACCTCGCTTTGACCACGATCCCGTGACGGGAGAGAGTAAAGGCTTGTTGATTGAAGAAGGTAGAACTAATTTATATAAAAATTCTACTCTTGGTAAAAATTGGGGTCCAGTAAATGCATTCGTAAAACTTAATGATGCTGTATCACCAGATGGAAGAATGAATGCTCACACTTTTGTAGAGGACACAACGAATGGGCAACACTACTTAACAATGGGTGGTAGTTACCCAATTGTTAGTGGATCAATATATACCTTTTCGTTTTATGCTAAAAGTGATGGATTGACTAGAATTTCTTGGACAACTGGAGGCGGATTTCCATATAGTTACGCAAGATTTGAATTATCAGGAAGTGGGTCAAACAGTTTAACTAACTTAGCAGATGGTGCATGGTCAATAACACCAGTTGGTAATGGTTGGTATTATTGCACAGTGACACTGACCGCAAACTCTACAACTAATGCAAGTTTCTATTTGGACTTAAGAACGTTAAATAGTGGAACTGGAGACGGTATAAGTGGTGTTCACATTTATGGCGTTCAGGTGGAACAAGGAGGTTTCGCTACTTCATACATTCCATCTGACACCCGCTTTACTTCACGTTCAAGCGTAGCGACATATTACGATGAGACTGGCATTCTTAGAACTGCACCTGCTAACTCACCACGTTACGGTTACAAGTATGACGGTCGTAAGTGGGTAGAGACTGGACTGATTCTTGAGAATGCGGCTACAAATCGCATTCATTATAGTAACTGGTTGACAAATCAACAAACTGGAACGACATTTACTCCAAATTATGCCACTTCTCCTACTGGAGCAAATGATGCAAATAGACTAACTTGGTCTGCTGGAACTGCTAATCAAAACTGGGTTAAGGCACTTGATGCTAATGGTGTTCATACAGTAAGCGGTTATTTTAAGTATGTAAGTGGTGGGACAGTTATAGACTTCACGCTTTTTGCATATCAAAGTGGAAATTCTGGATTTAGAGGAGTTAGGTTAACTTATGTTAATGCAACTACATTAACACTTTCTAATGCTATTCCATCAATTCCTGCTGATAGTTATGGTAGCGAATACGTAGGAAATGGTTGGCATAGAGTTTGGTTTACAACAACACTTGCAAACTCTGTAGGTAATGGTTATAGCGAGTATAATATTAACAGAGAAAGTGTGCCAGACGTATCAAGCGCCTCTGAGTGGTTGTGGTTTGGTGGACAAATGGAAGCGGGTTCAATTGCAACCTCGTATATTGATGTTGGTCCTCAACCATTCAACGTTGTGATAGCCTGGCCTAATGGTGGAGTAACTCGCTCAGCCGATGTTGCGTCAAGTGTTGCGTATACTAGAGCCGAAGAATCACCATATATAGATAATTTGAATTGGTATAACGATACGGAATTCTCAGTTTATGCTGATGCTAGTGTAATCGACTCTTCTTATGCGAATCAACCAATAGTCACACTAGAAGAAACCAATCCTTCAAGATACCTTACTCTTGGAATAAACACTGGAGGCGGAACTGATGCCTTTAGAAGTTGGCAAATAAATTATCAAGGGAACACTGATCTTCTAACAACTCTAAGTAATGTAGGATTGGCTGACGGAGTAAGTGTAAAAAGTGCATATGCTATCGCTGAAAACGACTTTGCACATTACTCGGATACAGTTAGCACCTTAGATACTTCAGTAGTGATGCCTAATCCGAGTCGATTAGTGATAGGCGACTATTTTTATGGACATATGAGCGGCCACATTAAAAAGATTTCTTATTATGACCAGAGATTATCAAATGCAGAACTACAAGCATTAACGGAGAATAACTAATGAGTAAGTTGATTGGAACCAATCCGAATCAAGTGCCAAGTAATGCTGATCTTGGTTCAGCGGCTTTCATGGATGCAAAGGACTTCTTGACTTCAAGAGGTTCTAGTCTTTCTGCGATTGATACTATTATTCCTAAGACTGCGGTAGACGTATTCATCTATGACACAAGTAAAGATTCCGATGGCGGTGCTTGGAGAAAGCGCACACAACATACTTCTTGGTATAACGAAAGACTAAACACAACAACACGTGGTAGTCGTAAAGATTTTCCTGCGGTTGCTGTTATTGTGTCTGAGACCACTCAAGTTACAATCTACGACGGTGACCATCCTGATATGCCTATGTGGATGGTGTTTAATATTTTAAGTGGAAATATGGCTGGTGGAGGTAATCAATTAGCCGTAACAATGCTTAACGGTATTTTAGTTACAGGTGCTAGTGGATATGCTATGCAAATTGAGTTTATTAGTGATCGTGGTGTTGATTGGTTTACAAACCAAAAATATCTCTATAAAGGAAATATAGAACAAAGAAACGACACATTGGCATTTAACTTAATAGAATCATATGGTATTGTTAATAACGTAGTCAACGATGTAGCCATGACCGTGCTACCCAACGCCCCGATTGATGCAGCTACGGGCTTACCTGTGCCTACGATTGCAGTTGCGACTTCTGGTGGCACATCGGTTATTCGTGATGATGGGTCTGTGGTTGATATTACGACAAACAATGCAAGTTATACTTCTACCCACAGCGTTAAGTTTAAGGATGGAGGTGTGTATAACCAGTTTGGACAAGCAGGGAATGGTGCTTATTCATACTATTATATCTTTAATACAATACCCGCAGCCGATACGCAAATTAGCCTAAATAATCTAACTGCAACGGGCCAAGCCCCAGACGCATTTGGCACAGCGAACGTAGGTGTTGGGAATACCTTTGACTTAATCGGAGGAGGGTCTACGGTCTTGAGAGAAATCGAACCTGTTGCCGCTGGCGGGGACAGGGGATTAACGATGCTTTCAGGCAACTTGGGCGTGAGGTCACAGAATGAAGTAGCTTTCGTCACTTCCACCTACAACACAGGCTGGATGCCAGGGGATATTAAACTCGCTACACTCTCTGATACAAGTGCGGCTGATGTGACGGGCACTGAGTTGGTGACAAATGGGACGTTTGATAGTGATACGAGTGGGTGGAGTGTTAGTGGGTTTTCTCAAAGTAGTGGAGTTATTACTAGTTCAACATCGACATCTCAGGCAGATCAAACAATAACAACCACAAGCGGCGAAACTTATGTTGTATCATTTGACATTACTGCTAATCATGCAGACGGTCAAAATGGCGTGTATATTAGAAACTCCGATTCTTCTTCACATGTCGATTTTAGGGTAAGTGATCAAACAGGATCTTTTAGTGGAACATTTCAAGCAACTGGTTCGTCAATGGTTATCAGGCTTTATAACGGCTCCTCAGCAGGAACTGTTTCATACGACAACATCTCAGTTCGCATAGCAGAAGAAGACCGCAGTGTCAACGGCAATGGCTTACAAGTATTCGGCACCGTGAAGAAAACTCCAGTTGCGGCTGGGGCGGACTTAGTTTCATATAGTGGGTTTAGTGCGAGTAACTATATACATCAACCTCACAACGATGATTTAAGTTTTGGCGTAGGTGATTACAGTGTTATGTGTTGGTTCAATTCATCGTTAACGACCGGTGCTGGATATTTATTTGATAGAGGTGATTCCGCTGGGCATTCTAGAATAGCCGCCTATCTTCAAACGGGCGGAAACGTAGTTACTTATACTACAAATTCAGCTGGTACTGTGGCGTATGCGGCTTATGCTAACTCTTACATAAATTCTGCATGGTACTTATACACCGCGGTGCGAAGAAGCGCAGTTATATACACTTACGTAAATGGCAGACTTTTAGGTAGTTTTTATCAAAACCAAAGCCTTAATAATGATGATGCACCATTATCTGTTGGTACCAGATATAATAAAGTAGAAGGTTTCGTTGGTTCATTAGCTCTAATGCGTTGGTCAGCCACAGCACCATCAGAAGAGCAGATCAAAAAAATCTACGATGATGAGAAGGCTTTATTCCAAGAAAACGCAAAAGCAACACTATACGGAACATCTAATGCAATCACAGCACTAGCATATGACAATGATACAAAATTACTTCACGCAGGCACAAGCGCAGGACGCTCGGTGTTCCAAGGACTTCGTAGAATAGATAATACGACCGATGCAGTTGGCACAGCGATTAGTGCGGTCAATGGTATGGTGGTAGAGGAATAATCATGACAGTTAAGATTACAAAACCAGAGATTAACATTCGTGAAAAGTTGACTGAACTGCATAAACCAAGCGGGGTTGCAGGCGAAGCAATGCTACGTGCTGAGACGCCTCAAGAACAGTTTAATCTTATTGGCGCAGGTCGAAAAAACTTGTTTATTAATGGCGCATTTGAGGTATTTCAAAGAGGCGCTGGTCCTGCTTCGCCAAGTTCTGGAAATAGCCCTTCTACTGCTGACAGATGGAACATACCAAATACATCTGAGGTTTCAGAGGTAGTTGCCAACGATCGTGCATCTCATTTAAGCAAAATGTTAAAGGTTACAGCAAATAGTTCTGGGTATGGACAAGTAGCCCAATGGATTGAGAATGTTAGGACGGCTGCAGGGCAGAACGTCACAGTTAGTTGCTGGGTAAAAAGTCCTACTGCTGGTCCTATGCGATTTCATATATATCAAGCCTTTGGATCTGGAGGATCATCTACGGTTTCTGTTATTGATGATGCTAGTTATTTTACTATTAATAAAGCAGACGTATGGCAGCGCTTTGAGGCCACAATATATATTCCAAGTGTTGATGGTAAAACTATTGGAGACAACAGTTATCTTGCAATTCAAATGGGTGCGCCTTCCTCTATAGCGAATAGAATAGTTTATTACTCTGAGATGCAAGCAGAACTAGGCAAAGTCGCCACTCCTTTCGAGCATCGGTCTTACGGGGAAGAACTGGCGTTGTGTCAGAGGTATTATGAAAGAATTGATGGAACACAGGCTTGGGATCAGGCCGTAGGATTTGGCGATAAGATTTATATACCAATTAAGTTTCACACACAAAAAAGAGATGGGTCAGCTGTTTCTGTTGAGTATAGCACGACAAGCCCAAGTACTTGGGGCTTATTTTATGGTACTGCTACCACATCGGCCGCTATTGCTAATCTAATTACTGGTTGGGGAACTGCTACTTCTGATGCTCATCATTCGGTTCAGATTGTTAACTTATCTGCTGATACTTATACCCCAAGAGGTACCGCAGCGCTGTATGGTATTAAGGCAGGTCAATGGATTGCCTTTGAGTCAGAAATCTAACAGGAGAAAGAAATGATTTATTTGAAAGCAGCCGACGAGGCAACATTTAACCAAGCGATTGTTGACGCAGGTTGGACGTATCAAGAAGCGGTCCCAGAAAGTGACGACGAGGTAACTGTTACGAATTACTATACGGCCACGCACTCACTTGATGTGATTGGTACTATTCACGTAGAGACAGGAAACATGCTTACGGGTGAGGGTGCTGACGGTGAAACGTTTGAGTATCCAGAGATGGCGCCTGTCGAAGGTTGGCATGCGAATCTACTCCTACACGGAGAGGAACTTCCGGCCGCCTTGGAACCATTCGTAATCGAGGCACCGTCTACACCACATCGTAGATTCGCGTAGTATATCCCCCACCGCCAAGCGGACTATTAATTATACCACAGTTTTTGCGATATGTAAATAGATAAATAGAATTGAATACAAAATATTTTCATCTACGGGATAGGGAACTAGATGGCGACGCAATCAGACTTTAGAGTCAAGAAGGGCCTCATTGTAGGTACCACTGACGACACAACACCAGAAGCAGGTACATTCTCAAAGAACACAGACTTCGAGACGGTCAACCTGACACTGGACTCAAACGTCGACGCACGACTCGCTCAGGATCATTACTTTTACGTTAAGGCGGCAGCGACCATCACTAAGGGTGATGTCGTATATGCATCAGGCGCCGTTGGTGCATCAGGTAAGATTGAAGCCACTCCCTACATCGCAAACAATACCATTGATGAACAGCGTGTTCTTGGCGTCGCGGCAGAGAGCCTTGCGGTCGGTGAGTTTGGATACGTATCGCACATCGGTTCTATTCGTGGCCTAGACGCGAGTGGCGGTCTAACGACTGGTGGTGAGACATGGAACAACGGCGATATTCTATACGCCTCTCCTACCTATGCCGGTGAACTTACAAAGACGAAACCTTCCGCACCGAATCAAGACATTCCTATTGCGTTCGTTATCTCAAACAATGCATCAACGGGTACCCTTGCCGTAAGAGCATCGCAACTTGGTTATCACATGGACGAAGTTCACGATGTTGAGATTACCTCCATCGCGGACAAGGACCTACTCGTATACAACACGTCAAACTCTCGCTGGGAGAACGGTAAGACGATTGGCGACTTAAACGCCGCAAACGTAACACTAACCGGTGAACTTAACGGTCCTGCAACCTTTTATATTGATCCAGCACCTCACGATCCTGACACCGACGGAGCCACTAACGGACTCGTCGTGATTCGTGGCGACCTACAGGTTGATGGAACAACGACAACTATTAACTCAACGACTGTTAGTGTTGATGACAAAAACATTATTCTTGCGGATGGGGCATCAAATAATACTGAGGCTTCTGGTGGTGGTATCACTATTGCTGGATCGAGTGCTCAGTTAACTTATGACGGTGTCCAAGACCGTTGGAACATGAACAAGGGTCTTGAGCTGCTTAGTGTTCCATTGGTGGTTGGCACTGGCTCCACCGACGTAGGAAGAATAGAAAACGTTGCTGGTGTGTTCAGTATGACTGCATACACTGGTAGACAGATTGCGTTTGGCAATGATACTAACGGCGAGCATGTCCGCATTGATGCAAATGGCAGGGTTGGTGTTGGCAATAATGATCCTTTTGCGCAAGTGCATTCTGAGATTGATGCTGTAAGTGGAGCCGGAGCTGGAACATCTGGGGCTCTGTGGTTAAGAAATAGAAACCAAACCGACGGAAACGCTGCTACGATATTCTGGGGCGATGATGAAGCCGCCGCTATGGGTGCAATTAATCTTATGCACGATAGCTACAGTAACAACTATGGCTCTATAGATATAGACACCCGAGGTACTTCTGGTTATAACACTAAATTAACTATCACTTCTTCCGGTGATGTTATTGCTAAAAACACTGGCCTCGATACATACGTTCATAGAAAAATAACAAATGTAGGGCAAGGAAGCGCAACCCGATATATCGTTATCAACAAAACTAACATTGGCGCGGCCTTTAAGTTTGTTGGTAGAATCACTGGTTCAAGGGGGACTGGTGTAGGAGCCAACTCCTGGGCAATTCTTGATGTTGGTTTTGACGTAAACAGTAGCGGCCTGTATCCAAAGTTTGGTGTTAACTACCAGAGTGGTTACCACGCCAATAACTATCTAGATATGACGGCCCAGTGGGTAACCATTGACTGGGATGACGGTAACGGTTCCGCAACATGGTGGGCCCTGCAGCTCTCAAGTAACAGTGGTTCAAATTGGCCCGCCGATCTTGATAACATGGCCTTTAACGGATACGTTCATAACGTTGCCAATAACTCTGGTGAAATAATTGTTATCGAGGATGCTACTGAAACGATAACAAACATAACCACTCTTGGGCGAGGACAGACCACAGTCTTTAATCATTCACGTGTTGGTATTGGTACGACTAATCCGCAGAGAGAGTTGGAAATTAAGAATGATGCGCCTACTCAAAATACTGGTATTAAAATTCATAACAATAGTGCATCAAACGCAGCCATACTCGAATTAGAAGCCGCTAGAACCAGTGACGGCATAGATGTCAGCCAAATACTAACAGCTAACTCGGGCAATAATATTACTAATATTAAAACTCACAGAAGAGGCGTCGACGGCGGCGAAATTGCATTTTTTACTTCGGCGGCAGGTAGTGGCGATGTTTTAACACAGCGAATGGTTATTGACGAAAACGGCAACGTTGGCATCGGATACGAGGATCCTGCAAACAAATTATCAGTACAAGGTGTAATTAGTAGTGGCAATTTCACAGGAGTGTCGATTGGGGGTACTCCTGCAGATGCAAACACCGCAGAGCTAGGACCTGGTTATCTAAATCTTGCACGAGACGATACTGTCACAGCGAAACAAATTCTCTTTGGTAAAAATGGTTCAGTTCATTCTTATTTAGAAACATCTACATTGGGTCTAAATATTGGCGGTGCAAACGTTGGCATTGGTACGGATAGTCCAGGCGCAAAGCTACATGTTGATGGAAAGGCTCTTATTGGTTCTACATTATTTAGTTCAGGTATTACTGATGGCGGCGTTGGTTCTTTTGATTATCAATTAGCTCTAGGAGGAGCACATAACGTTGCGCCAAACACTGGTGACTATATTAAACTCTTAATCAGCGGAGTTCAAAACGACGCTACAGGAACATACTATACATACTTTGAGGATGAAAACGACGCCCATGTATTTAGCGTAAAACAGGCTAGAACTGGTATCTCTAGAGCAATAGACGTTTACGCAAATGGCCGATTAGGCATTAATGAGACTGCCCCTGAATATGATTTAGAGGTTGCTCCAGATGATAAGCCATACAAGTTTGAGGTATCTGGTGCAGGTGGCCATGCGGTTCAGGACGGCCGAGTTGAAACGAAGGGTCATGCGTTTGCTCTTGGTGGTGGTGGGTCTGTTCTAATCAGCGATAACACGGTAAGCTCCGAAGATAAATGGACTGCTATCTTTAAGGGTCATTGGGCAAATAACTACGAAGGTGGTGGACTTAAACAAACTCCTCCAGTTACTGTTGTAAGTGAGGGTTACCCATATATTGCCAATGGTTCGACTTCTGTTCTTGTTGATATAGACCCATCGACTAATAGATTAAGAGTAACAAACCAAAACGGTTCGTATGCAGTTCACTTTACTGGAACTATTGAGATATTCATCTCCACTCAAGGTTCGATGGGTAATACTGCTCCGATTAAAACAAATGGTATAGAACTAAAACCTAATCAGAACATAAAAGGAAGCGGCGGTGGTACCCCGTTGGGTAGCTATGCAAATGGTCTTATTTTAGATACTCCTCTTTATAAAGAGTATCAGTATTATTGGAGTGGCAATAATAGAACGCATACGACCACTTTAACATGTGGTTCATACTTCATGGCTGAAGTTGTGTATGTAACAAACCAAACAAACTCAGGTGGTAACAGCGAAGGTATCCATAGATATATTCGTGGTAAGTGGGCGAATAACTACACGTCGCACAATTGGGTACCATTTGAAGACAGCGGTTCTACTGATGCAGTAAGTTTAACAATTAGCGCAACTAATAACAGTGCGGCGGATTCATACGGAAATGCTGGTCCATACTCTGGAAGATTGACTATCACTGAAGTTGTAAACAACGGCTCTTATTCAGGCACGAGATTGCTTGTGAGGGTTTGGTACGCTGAGCACAACATATACCATGATGAAGCTTAAGGGAGAGATAGATGTTAACGATTGACGAAGCTCACGAAGCAATGAACGGAAGATTCGAAGAAAGTGTTCCTCAAGAGGGGGATGTTGCTTGGTGGCCCAATCCTGATATTGGTATTAGATTCGTTTATAGAACGGATCATTGGGAACACGAAGAACAAACCGAATAAATATATTTGGAAACTATAGGAAAATAAAATGGCCGTACCTAACTCAAGACAGACTCTAATCGATTATTGCCTTCGCACGCTGGGCGAGCCTGTGCTTGAGGTAAACATCGATGAGGATCAACTAAGCGATCGTATCGACGAGGCACTTCAGTTCTATCAGGAGTACCATTCCGACGCGATCTATAAGGTGTACCATAAACATCAGATCACGGCAGCGGATATCACAAACGAGTATATCTCTATCCCTGATGCGATTACAACCGTTCAAAGAATCTTTCCACTGAACGACGAGAACAGCTCAATCAATATGTTTGATGCTCGTTATCAGATTCACTTAAACGATATCTTTGATCTGCGAAACGCTGGTGCACTATCAAATTATTATCAGACTCAGCAGTACATGAGTACCATTGATCTGTTGCTTAACGGAACCGAGCAGGTTCGGTTTAACCGTCATATGAACAGGTTGTACATTGATGCTGACTGGGGAGAGGATCTTAAGGAGAACGATTACGTCATCGTTGATGCCTATCGTATCGTAGATCCTGATACACATACCGATGTATATAACGATATGTTCCTTAAGAGATATGCGGTTGCTCTGATTAAAAAGCAATGGGGCGCAAACCTAATTAAGTTTGAGGGCATGCAACTTCCAGGAGGTGTTACCCTGAACGGCAGACAACTGTATGATGATGCTGTAACCGAGATCGCAGCGGTCGAGGAACAGATGCAGCTTAAGTATGAAATGCCACCAGATTTCTTCATGGGATAACACATGGCAACGAACGTATTCTTTTCACCCAAGGTTAGAACAGAGCAGCACCTCTACGAGGACATCGTAATTGAGGCACTGCAGATGTATGGCCAGGATGTCTATTATATTCCTAGGTCACAGATAACTCAGGACGTGATTCTTAATGATGATTACTCAGAGTTCAAGGATAGCTACGCCATTGAGATGTATATCGCTAACACCGAAGGGTTTGAGGGTGAAGGGAACCTTATGTCTAAGTTTGGCCTTGAGATCAGGGACCAAGCAACATTCGTTGTGGCTAAGAGAAGATTTGGTCAGCTCGTAGATATTCCCGACAACTCACTTAGGGAAGACAGGCCAAGAGAAGGCGATTTGATATACCTTCCTTTGTCTAAATCACTCTTTGAGATTAAGTTCGTTGAACACGAGAAGCCGTTCTATCAGGTTAACCAATTACCAACATATGAGTTACAGTGTGAGTTGTTTGAGTACAGTTCAGAAAAGTTCGATGTTGGAATCGAAGAGATCGATCGTTTCGAGCAACTATACGCGACACGAGAAACACTTCTTATCGATGGTGGTGTGTATGGATTTGCACCAGGAGATCGTATCGAACAACAGCTTGTTCCTTTCAAGGAATCCTCGGCGTCAGCTCAGACAACATTAGTTTCTAGTTCGGTTGATACCGTATCAATTACCGAAGGAGGATTTGGTTATACGTCAGTTCCTTCTGTTGTTTTTGAGGCACCGCCATCAGGTGGAGTTACCGCTCAAGGTACCGCAGTGCTTACGGACGGTGTCGTAACGAGTATAACTATAACTGACCCAGGTAATGGTTATCTTATTGAACCTGGTGTCACGATTTCTCCTTCACCGGCCGCCGATATTCCTGCGGTTAAGATCACTGGTGAGATCGCCACGTTTGACGAAACAAGGGCAGCAGCCGGAGTTATCACTCGTCAGGCAAGAATCCAAGTCGTTGATGTTCGGTCAAGTCTAGGAGACACTAAGACTTTCCTACCAACAGACCTATCAAACAACATTGGTAAGATCACTCACTTGACCGATGCAAACAACAATTGGTCCATTGTTACTGTGTACAAGGTTGGTAGTGATGGGTTTGATATACCGCAAGAACCGCTTTCTCAGAACGAAGACTTTGAGACCGAGGCAGATTCAATCATTGACTTCTCCGAATCTAATCCGTTCGGCGATCCAAGTACGGAGTAATAGATTATGTTCTCAGGTCATTTTTATCACGAACACATTAAAAGAGCGGTGGCTGTTTTTGGCACGCTGTTCAATAACATGTCCGTCGTTAAAAAGAACGGAAGCGGAAATGTTATATCGACCATCAAGGTACCTCTTGCGTATGGCCCTAGACAAAAGTTTCTTGCAAGGATTCAGGACGAAAAGTATTTAACCGATCCTAAGCTTGCGATTCGTTTACCTCGTATGTCCTTTGAGATCATATCAATGTCATACGACACAAACACAAAATTACAAAAAGGTGTCACTAGAACTCTTGCTTCCTCTGACCCAACCAAAAAGCAAACCATTCTTAATCCCGTTGGTTATCGTATGGGACTACAGTTAAACATTATGACAAAGAATCAGGACGAGGCTCTGCAGTTACTTGAGCAAATCGTTCCGTTCTTTCAGCCTGAATACACGGTAACCGTAAAGGAAGTTCAGAATAACTTTAAGTCTGATATGCCTTTTGTCCTTCAGTCAGTAACCATGTCTGATGATTATGAAGGCGACTTTCTTTCTCGTCGAGCCATTATCTACACACTTGAGTTTGAGACTCGTGTAAGGTTCTATGGACCGTTGGGTGATAAAGGAATCATTCGTAGGGTTGATGCAACGTTTGCTGATACTGAAATGACTGTAAACGACGAACCGTATCAAACACAAAAAATCTATATCTCACCTAGTACCGCTCAAGAAACGGATGACTATGATATTGAGGTTGAACTGATTAATCCAATTCCTGACACAGTTGTGATATCCTTCACGACAAGCTCAGGAACGTTTACCGTTGGCGAAAGCGTAACGGGTAGTACATCAGGAACAGTTGGCCGAATAAGTGCAGTGACAGGATCGACCATCACGGTTGATTCTCCAGATGGAAGATTCACCAATACCGAAACAGTTACGGGGGCAACCTCTTCGGCTACACTGACGGTTGATTCTTCTGCTGATTCTTGGGTGTTATATGACGGATAATCCAAACAAAGAAATTGATGACGATTACGAATACGCTCGTGCTAAGTATTACAACCTAGCTGAAAAGGGCGATGAGGCAATCGATTTAATGATGGAACTCGCTCGTGAGAGTGAGCACCCTCGTGCGTTTGAGGTTTTATCTAATATGATGAAACAAAACGCTGAGATCACTGATCGTTTGATGGACCTTCAAAAGAAAAAGAAAGAAATCAAACTGGATCCAAACAAAAGGCTACCGAACCTGACTCAGAATAATGTGTATGTAGGATCCACCACGGATCTTCAAAGAATGTTACATAATAAGAAAAAAGAAAAAGATGTTATAGATCATGAGCCAGAGTCGAGTAACTAATAACGAGTTCGGCTATCTTGGCAACCCAAACATTAAACGCGATGGTGTTGAACAAGAGTGGACTCAAGAAGAAATTAAAGAATACGCAAAGTGTATGCAGGATCCTGTGTACTTTGCGACTAAGTACTGTAAGATTATTTCTCTGGATGAGGGATTGGTTCCTTTTAACCTATATCCTTATCAGGAGGAAATGTTTCAACATTTTAACAAAAATAGGTTTTCCATTGTTCTCGCATGTCGTCAATCAGGTAAGTCAATATCATCCGTTACCTATCTGTTATGGTTCGCGATCTTTCATCCGGAAAAGACTATCGCTGTATTGGCGAACAAAGGGTCGACTGCGCGTGAGATGTTATCTCGTATTACGATTATGCTGGAGAACCTTCCGTTCTTTCTTCAACCCGGATGTAAAATCGTAAACAAATCTAACATTGACTTTTCTAATAACTCTCGTATTATCGCTGCCGCTACTTCAGGATCCTCAATTCGAGGTATGTCTGTCAACCTCCTCTTCCTTGACGAATTTGCCTTCGTCGAGAATGACGCAGAGTTTTACACCTCAACATATCCAGTTGTGTCAGCAGGCGCAGATACCAAAGTCATTATTACGTCGACCGCAAACGGAGTCGGAAACGTATTTCACAGAATCTGGGAAGGCGCAGTTCAAGAAACCAATGACTATAAATCATTTAAGGTGGATTGGTGGGACGTCCCAGGAAGAAACGAGGAATGGAAAAGACAAACCATTGCCAATACGTCTGAGCTTCAGTTCAATCAAGAGTTTGGAAACACATTTCACGGAACAGGAAATACCTTAATCGCAGCAGACGCTTTGCTAAAACTTCAGGCAAAGCATCCCGTGTACGTTCAGGATAACGTTAAGGTATATGAAAAGCCACACCGCGACCATCAATATATGATGTTCGTTGACGTAGCGAAGGGAAGAGGACAGGATTACTCCACCTTTACGGTGATTGATATATCGGTCCGACCTTTCAAACAGGTGGCGGTATATCGCGACAACATTATCTCTCCGTTGCTCTTTCCTGACATTATTTATAAATATGCTATGACTTTTAACGAAGCATATGTGGTTATTGAGTCAAATGATGCAGGACAGGTCGTGTGTAACGGGTTGTATTATGATCTTGAATACGAGAATTGTTATGTAGAATCAATGGTCAAAGCAAACGCCATTGGTGTGACTATGACTCGTAAGATCAAAAGAATCGGTTGCTCAAACATTAAGGATCTTGTTGAACAAAGCAAGATTGATATCGTTGATGCGGATACCATCATTGAGATGTCTACTTTCGTTGCTAAGGGATCCTCCTACGAGGCTTCTGATAACAACCACGACGACTTAATGATGAACCTAGTGTTATTTGGTTGGTTCTCCACCAACCCGTTCTTTAACGAAATGACGGATATTAACGTTAAGGATATGATATATGCAGAACAAATTAAAATGATTGAGGAGGACTTAGTACCATTTGGCGTCGTTGACGATGGCCACGAACCCGAATATATCTATGAGGGTGGTGATATGTGGAAGGTGGACGATGAAGGCAGTCTTTACTAAGATATGATTATTTATAAATAAATACATGAGAAACAGTCGTATTATGAAAATCTTATCTATTAAACTCAATGAAGGGGAAAGCACATGGCATTTCTAGTAAGCCCAGGTGTTGAGGTCAAAGAAATTGATCTGACCAGCGTAGTCCCAGCTGTATCTACATCAATAGGAGCCGTTGCCGGACATTTCCGCTGGGGTCCTGTTGAGGAAGTAGTTACTGTTGGTTCTGAAAAAGAATTGGTCAACAAATTCGGTGAACCCAACGCCACAATCTATAACGATTTCCTTAATGCTGCAACATTTTTGCAGTATGGAAATAACCTTAAGGTCTACCGTGGTGTAGGCTCTGCAGTTAACGCGGATGCTGCAGGTACGGGTAACATTCTTGTAAAGAATGAAGACCATTACGATTCCGCAACGCTAACGGGAACAGGCGAGTTCATCGCTAAGTATCCAGGTACTCTTGGTAACTCGTTGAAAGTGGTATCCATCACGAATGCATCGTGGGGAGTTGATTCGGACGCAAACTCTGTTTCTTGGCAGAGCCAATTCGATATCACACCTGATGCTGGAGAAGTACACCTTCTTATTCTTGATGAGGACGGAGCGATCACTGGAGCAGCAAACACTGTTCTTGAAAAGTTCGCAAACGTTTCACTGACAGCTGGAGCTAAGAACATCGATGGATCTTCTAAGTATCTTAATGACGTCGTGAACCGTACCTCTAAATGGGTATGGGCAGGTATCGACGCAGTTGATGCTACTTCAGTAACTGATGAGGAATTCTCACTCAGTGGTGGTACTGATGCTGCACCGTCTAGCGTAGCTTCACTATATTCAACCGCATTTGGGGATTCAGAAACACTGGATGTAAATCTTATCATTGGTGGAGCGGTAAGCTCAGCTGATGCTAATACTATCATCGCAGTTGCAACAGCAAGAAAAGATTGTGTTGCATTCGTATCTCCTCCAATCGCTACTGCGGACGCGGCCGCAACAAAAACATGGGCAGACTCCATCAACTCATCGTCTTACGGTGTGCTTGACTCAGGTGTCATTTATGTCTACGACAAGTACAACGATGCATATCGTTGGATCGGTAACGCAGGTAACACTGCAGGACTTTGTGCCTATACCGATGGTGTCGCAGATGCATGGTTCTCCCCTGCTGGTTTCACACGTGGAGTAATTCGTGGCGTAACCAAATTGAAGTTTAACCCAACACAAGCCGAAAGAGATAACCTGTACAAGGCTCGAGTGAATCCAATCACTTCGTTCCCAGGACAAGGAATCGTTCTTTACGGTGACAAAACTGCACAGAGTAAACCTTCTGCATTCGATCGTATTAACGTTCGCAGACTGTTTATTACTATGGAGAAGGCAATCTCAACCGCTGCTAAGTTTCAGTTGTTTGAGTTTAACGATGAGTTCACAAGAGCTCAATTCAGGAATTTGGTCGAGCCGTTCCTGAGAGATATCCAAGGTCGTCGTGGTATCACGGACTTCGCTGTTGTTTGTGACGAAACAAATAACACTGGTGAGGTAATTGATTCCAACCGCTTCGTTGCAGATATCTTCGTCAAGCCTGCTCGTTCTATCAACTTTATCACGCTTAACTTTATCGCCACTCGTACTGGTGTAGAGTTCAGCGAGGTCGTTGGACAATAAGGAGAGTAAGAGATGGCAATTTTAGGAGTAGATGACTTTAAGTCAAAGCTCGTAGGTGGCGGTGCACGTTCCAATCTGTTCAAGGCCACTGTTAACTTTCCTAGTTACGCGGCTGGCAACGTCGAGCTGACATCCTTCATGTGTAAGGCTGCTCAGCTACCTGCATCAATTATTGCGCCTATCACGGTACCATTCCGTGGTCGTCAGGTACAATTTGCAGGTGATCGCACGTTTGAACCTTGGAATATCACTATCATTAACGACGTAAACATGGAAGTGCGTAATGCATTTGAGCGTTGGATGAATGGTATTAACCAACATCAGAACAACACTGGTCTAACTAACCCAGCGGATTATCAAGCAGATATGATCGTTGAGCAGTTGGACAAATCAGGTGTTGTGACTAAACGTTATGATTTCCGTGGCACATTCCCGACAAACGTTTCGGCTATCGATCTATCATACGATAACGAAAACGCAATCGAGGAATTCACGGTTGAGCTTCAAGTTCAGTACTGGGAATCCGGCACTACAACTTAAGCGATAAATAGTATAGCGGGGAGGGTCTATCCTCCCCGTGTTACTACACAGAGGTGAAAGATGGCTGAACTATTTGGATTTGAAATAAAACGTAAAGGGTCGGAAGAAGCTGACGATAGAAAGAAAGTTTCGTTTGTTCCTCCTGAAACCGACGACGGCCTTGGTCAAGTAATCAATGCAGGTGGGTACTTCGGTTCCTACTTGGACATGGATGCGTCTTCAGCCAAAACCGAAAAAGAACTAATCATGAAGTATCGTGATGCATCGTTCCAACCGGAGTGTGATGCCGCGATCGAAGACATTATTAACGAAGCAGTCGTATCGGACACTGATGGTGCTCCGGTTAAACTTGTTCTCGATGATTTAGATCAACCAGCAAAAATCAAAAAGTTAATGATTGAGGAGTTTGACACCGTAGTTAAACTTCTAAACTTTAGTTGGTATGGTCATGAGATTTTTAGAAGATGGTATGTTGATTCAAAACTATACTATCACAAGATTATCGACAATGCGGATCCAAAGCGTGGGCTAATCGAAATAAGACCTATTGACGCAACTAAGATTCGTAAAGTAAAAGAGGTTGAGCACGACACTGATAAAAAGACTGGTGTCAAGGTCGTAAAGGATGTTAAGGAATACTACATCTACCAAAACGAACCGCTTGACAAGTCCAACCAAGGACTAAAGATTTCTAAGGATGCGGTTACATATATTCCTTCTGGACTATTGGACCCATCCCGTAAGAAGGTACTAGGATATCTTCACAAAGCTTTGAAACCAGTGAACCAACTCCGTATGATGGAGGATTCGTTGGTTATCTATCGTCTCTCGCGCGCACCCGAGCGCAGGATCTTTTATATTGACGTAGGTAACTTGCCTAAGGGTAAGGCGGAGGAATACCTTCGCAACATTATGTCAAAGTACAGAAATAAGATGGTGTATGATGCTAATACCGGAGAACTCAAGGACGATCGTAAACACATGTCGATGCTCGAGGACTTCTGGCTACCGCGTAGAGAAGGTGGCAGAGGTACAGAGATCACAACGCTACCAGGAGGGGAAAACCTCGGACAAATCGAGGACATCATCTACTTCCAAAAGAAATTGTACAGGGCGCTCAACGTTCCAACTGACCGCCTAGAACAAGAATCACAATTTGCTCTTGGCAGAGCAACCGAGATTACCCGTGATGAACTAAAGTTCCAGAAGTTTATTGCTAGACTTCGTAAAAAATTCTCAGGTCTTTTCATGGATCTGTTGAAAACTCAGTTGATCCTAAAAGGAATTATTACTGAGGGTGAATGGGCAGAGATTAGTCAGGATATTAATATTGACTTCTTGAAGGATACTCACTTCACTGAACTAAAAGAGTCAGAACTTTTGAGAGAACGTATGTCAACCCTTAGGGAACTTGACGAATACGTTGGAAAGTACTACTCCATTGAGTGGGTTCGTAAGAACATCTTGATGCAAACTGACGACGAGATTGAAGCAATTGATAACCAAATCAAAGCCGAAAAGGAACAAGGCGGAGAGGATGATATCAGTATTGATGATCTCTAGAAAATTGCTTTTTTATAAATAAAATAGAATGAGGATAATAGAATGGCTGATGTAATGGATTTCGTAACGCAAGTAGGCGATGGCAAAATGGCCGATGCTGAAAAATCGTTTGCGAATATTATGCAGGATAAAATTAATTCTGCAATGAATGACAGAAAAATCGAATTAGCCAACAACATGGCTGGAGTTGAACCCACTGTAGAGGTGGACGAAACAGAAACGGAAGAGGTAGAGGATCATGATGAAATTCAAGGAGTTTCGGACGAGTCTGAGTGAAGCCTCTTTTAAGTTGAAGCCAGGTGAAAAACAGGTTAAAACGTTTAAGGTTGGCAAAGGCAAATACGACGCAGTCGTGTCTAAAAAAGGTTCAGATTATATCGCTTATGTAGATGGCGATATGTTAGACAAGTTTAAGTCCGCAAAGGAAGCAGAAAAAGCTGCTAAAGATTTTACGGATTTGATGGGGAAGTAGAATGGCTTGGGTAGTTATTACAAATAATCCCACTTGGGAATATGATAACGCACCTGCTGATCCTGGCGTAGGAAGTCCGTATAGACCACTATGGTTGAAACAGACAGCTGGGATTAGAACAACAAGAGGCCATGAGGTTTATACAAAAGTTCGTAGAGTCGGCGATGCGCCAAATGCAAATCGCGGCGAAATGAGCAAAACATATTGGGATAATCACTAATGAAGCTGATTACAGAATACACCGAGGACCTTCAATATAAGGTCATCACCGAAGAAAAAGGCGGGAAGAAAAAGCGTCTTATCGAAGGTGTTTTTATGCAGGCCGAGCAAAAGAATCGCAACGGCCGAGTGTATCCTCGCGCTACATTAGAATCCGCAGTTGACAAATACGTCAACGAACAAGTTTCCAAGAGTCGGGCCGTCGGTGAGTTGAATCACCCAGAAGGTCCGTCTATTAACTTGGATAAAGTATCTCATCGCATTACCGAACTTAATTGGGATGGTAATAATGTGATGGGTAAAGCACTCGTATTGGATACTCCTATGGGTAAGATCGTTGAAGGTCTTATGGATGGTGGGGTTCAGTTGGGTGTTTCAAGTCGTGGTATGGGTAGTCTTGTACAAAAGAATGGCGCTAACGTAGTCAATGATGATTTTATGTTATCGGCCATCGATATAGTTCAGGATCCTTCCGCTCCAGAGGCTTTTGTCAATGGAATCATGGAAGGTGTTGAATGGATTTGGGACAATGGGATCCTAAAGGTACAAGAAATTGAACGGTTCGAGACTGAAATTAAAAGGGCACCATCTAACCGCTTAGCGGAAACTCAGATGAAGGCCTTCAAAGATTTCCTCTCAAAACTTTAACTCGATTAGGAGTAAAAAAATGTCTGATCAAAATTACGATCCGATCGAGGACATCGAAGAACTCCAAGATGATGTCGTTGAAGACGTTGAAGTTTCTGACGAAGAAACCTTGGAGGAGAAAGCTGAAGTACCTAAAGCAAAAGGTGCGGCTAGCATGGAAGTAGACGGTGAAAAGGCCGCAGATGAAATTGGAAAGACTGTTAAAAAGTCTGCTCCAGCACAAACATCTCTGCCAAAAACTAAAGCAGCAATGCTGAAGGCCGCTTACGATAAGATGTCCAAGATGAAAAAAGATGAAATGAAAGCTGCATATGAAGCCATGTGTGGTGAAAGTTTCGAAACTGATGAAGATGCCATCGTTGAAGGTAACTTTGACGAAGATCTGAATGCTCTGGTTGATTCCGAAGCAACTCTTTCCGAAGGGTTCAAGGAAAAGGCTGAAGTAATTTTTGAAGCAGCTCTTAAGGTAAAACTGGGCGAGCACGTTGACCGTCTCGAATCTCAGTATGCTGAAGAACTTGCTGAAGAAACTACACGCGTTCAAAACGACCTTGTTGAAAAGGTCGATGGCTACCTAAACTACGTGGTAGAGAACTGGATGGAAGAAAACAAAATTGCGATTGAGAACGGTCTCCGTACTGAAATCGCAGAGTCGTTCATTCAGGCACTGCATGGCGTATTTACTGAGCATTACATTGAGGTACCTGAAGGTAAGGCTGACTTGGTTGACGATCTCGCCAACAAAGTTGACGAACTGGAAGAACAGCTCAATAGCACAGTAGAGAAAAACATTGATCTGAAGGAGGAAGTTGCAAAACTTACTCGTGATGCAATCATTGTTGAGTCCAGCGCAGGTCTCTCTGAAGCACAAGCTGAAAAGTTGAAGGGTCTTGTTGAAGACGTAAACTTTGAGAACGCAGAAACTTTCGCTAAGAAAGTTAATACGATCAAGGAGTCTTACTTTAAGCAACAGTCCACTGAAGCTCAACCCATGCAGGAAGAAACTGCTGAAGGATCTGAAGAGGTAGAAGTATCTCCGATGATGGCTCAGTATCTTGCTGCGATTAAAAAATCATCTCAATAAGGAGAAAGTCCAATGTTTGGTTCCGATCAATTAATGGAAAAATGGAACCCAGTACTTGACGCCGAAGGCGCACCTGCACTGGGTGACAAATATAAGAAAGCAGTAACTGCTGCTGTTCTTGAAAACACAGAGAAGGCTCTGAAAGAAGAGCGTGCGCAAGCATCGTTCAACTTGACTGAGGCTGCTCCTGTTAACTCTACTTCAGCCGGCACTGGCGCAATTAACAACTGGGATCCAGTATTGATCTCGCTTGTTCGTCGTGCAATGCCTAACCTGATTGCATATGACATTGCTGGTGTTCAGCCAATGTCTGGTCCTACTGGCCTGATCTTCGCTATGAAGTCTCGCTACAACGACAATGCATCTCGTACTTCTGCTACTGAAGCACTGTTCAACGAAGCTGACA